>Ga0208038_1001485_pt1 | contig 12588 bp, 7 predicted proteins | sample June2015DPH_16_1_FD_184714 | JGI IMG/M metagenome (GOLD analysis project Ga0208038, IMG submission 184714) | Peatland microbial communities from SPRUCE experiment site at the Marcell Experimental Forest, Minnesota, USA - June2015DPH_16_100... | ecosystem: Environmental > Terrestrial > Soil >...
CCTGGGCACATCGCTCCAGGCAAACTTGCCGACCACCGCAAGGCCCAGAGTTATGGCGGGATTCAAATGCGCGCCGCTGATGCGCCCCACCGCATAGACCGCAACTGCCACGCCCATCGCCCAGCCCGTAGTGATCACGATCCAGCCTGAGTTCTGCGCCTTTGTCTTATTCAACAGAACTCCCGCCACCACCCCGTCTCCCAAAATGATCATTAATGCCGTGCCGATGACTTCAGCAGCGAATGGTTTCATGCGCCTCCTCCAAGAACGGATTCTGATTTGCGAGCCGCGCTACCCTGGATATTCACAAATTGATCGAAGCGAGACTGCGGCCTCTGGCTTGAGGGCCTTCGCAAGAAAAACTTACACCGCAGAATAGACAAAACCTCGTGCCTCGCGAGTGTACCAGACTTCCTTCAGGGTCGAGAAACTTGGATGGCACGCCATCCGTGGGCGGCGGGCGCAAAACCCCGCGCCTAGGCGGGCACGGGTTCGGCGCCAGACACTGAGCGTGAGTGCTGTCATGCTGAGCGGAGACATCATGGACCTCCGGCCCACCACCTTGCATGAAAATGGCCTGAATGGCGTTCGTAGGGCCGGGGCTTGCCCCGGCCCAGGCCGACGGTCGCCGCGGCGACTCGGCCCTACGATCTGTTCCCCGGCTATTTTCATGGCAGCGAAGCATCGCTGCAGTTTGTCGCTGGATGCTGAGCGCAAAAGACAACTGCAGTCCCGCGGCGGCGGGATCGCCCGCCCAAAAGCACCGCGGGCTCAGGATGACAGACGACTCCAAATCCCGAATTCGGGTTGAATCCCTTCGGGGTTCAGACGAAAAAGCGGGGTATATTGACCTCGGCCCGGTAAGGGGTTGGCTTGGCCAAGCGCGCCGAGGGGTGGCAGTGGTCGAGTGTGCACGATTACACAGGAGGCCTGAGCGCAACCTTCAGGCCGAATCGCACTCTGGCCAGCGATCGTGTGCTGCTGCCGGCCGATGGACGGGGACGAATTTGAAGGAAAAGCCGCAGAGTCTCTGCAAAACGAGACTCGGCGTTACCTGCTTCGAGCGAATCGCCGATTTTCGATTGCCGCGCCGCGGCGGGTCGATTCGAGACCCGGAGTCGGGGAAATGCGATTTTTCAATCCTCAATCGGCAATCGTCAATCGACAATCACTCGTCCCGCAGCGCCACCATGGGATCGACCTTGGTCGCGCGGCGGGCGGGAAGGTAGACGGCCAGGCAGGCAATCACGCCTAGGAAAAATGAAACCGTGGCAAAGGTCAGCGGGTCGGTGGGAGCGGTATGGTAAAGGAAGTTCGCTAGTGTGCGCGACAACACGAGTGCTCCGGCCAGCCCCACAGCGATTCCCAAAAGAATGATTCGCAGTCCTTGCACCATCATCATCCGCATGATGTCCTGGCGGCGTGCACCCATTGCCACCCGCACGCCAATTTCATGGGTCCGTCGAGTGACCGAGTACGCGGTCACGCCGTACACTCCACCGGCCGCGATCAGCACCGCCAGAATCGCAAAGCTGCCGAGCAACAGGAGCCGCTCGCGACGAGTGGACAAGGATTCAGAAAGGCGCTGCTCCATCGTCTTCACATCCGCCAGGGGCTGATTCTTATCCACCCCCAGCACTGCATTCCGGAGCGCGGACACGTAACTCAAGGGGTCGGACGACGTGCGGACCACGATGTCCATAAAACCCGACGGTCCCTGCAAGTAGGAGGAGAACAGTTCAGGCATCACGTGCTCGCTGAGGCCGAGGTGGTGAGTATCCGCCACGACACCTACCACGGTTCGCCAAGTGCCGTCATCCATGATTCGCCTGCCGACGGCATCCTGCCCCGGGAACAGTGCGTGGGCCAGGCTCTGGTCGAGAATCACCACCGGCAGCGCCCCGGCAGCATCATGCTCGTCGAAAAAACGACCTGAAAGCAATCTGATCCCCATAGCTTGAAAGTACTTGGGCGTCACGATTCCCGGGCAATAAAGGACGTTACTTTCCGGCTGGCCTTCCGGCCTCAAACCGTTCCCGAGGGCGTTAAACATCGTAAAGGGCATCTCCGTTGTCGCCCCGGCAAATTCCACCCCCGGCATCGACCGGACGCGCTCCAGCACCTGCCGATAGAACTCTCTCTGATGTGACGTGTCGTAAATGTTCCCCGGTGGCAGCCAAACCTCGGCCGTAAGGACATTGTGCGGGTCGATGCCCGAGTTGACCCTAAGAAGGAGCAGGAAGCTCCTCACCAATAAGCCCGCCCCCACCAACAGCACTACGGAAAGGCCCAATTGCACCACGACCATCCCACTGCGCAGCCGTCGATGCGTTTTCGACTCACCGAAGTGACCTGTGTTCTCTTTGAGGGACTCTGTGAGGTGAAGCTTGGATGCCGTCAACGCGGGTGCAAGACCGAAGAGGATACCCGCCAGCACGCAGCAAACCAAGGTCAAGGCCAGGACTCGAAGGTCGACATCCGCATGCGCCGCCACCGATCCCGGCACATAGGATTGCAGAATGGTGGTCAGGAGGGGGACAAGAAGCAATCCGAGTCCGCCACCGCCGACCGCCAACAGCGTGCTTTCTGTAAGCATCTGCCGGATCAGCCGCGCCCGTCCGGCGCCAATCGCGGCCCGAACCGCGATTTCCTTCTCCCGCGACACGGCGCGGGCCAGCAGCAGATTGGCCACATTCGCGCACGCAATCAAGAGGACCAGACCGACTGCCCCCAGCATGACATACAACGCCGGGCGCACGTCGCGCGTAAGCCAATCGTGCAGAGGATTCAGGCTGACGTGGGCGGAGGCATGACGGCGCGACCACGGCGGAGGATACTGGTTGTCCATCCGGCGCGCGACCACTTCCAGCACCGACTGGGCCTGCTCCAGGCCAACGCCAGGTTTTAGTCTGCCGATCACACTCACGATGCCCATCGCCATGCCGGGACGCTCCGCTTCGGGCGGCACGGCGAAGGGCAGCCAAACCCCCTCTCCGCTGGATCCGGGGTGCATGAATTGGCGCGGCATTACGCCGATCACGCTGTAGCTCGCTCCGTCCAGGATTAGTGATTTGCCCAGAACGTTCGGGTCGGCGTTGAAGTAACCCTGCCACAGGTTATGGCTGACGACCGCAACGCGATCGTGCCCGGGTCGTCCTTCTCCTGGCAGGAAGGTGCGACCGAGGGCAGGTTTGACTCCCAGAACCGGGAACAAACTCGGGGTGACATGACCGGCCTTGATACGTTCTGGCTGCGCGCCTCCCGTCAGATTGACGCCCCGCGTGATGTCGAATGCGCCGAATTGATCAAAGATCTTCTCCACTTTTTCCCAGGCTGCATACTCGGGCGTGAGCACGGTGTCGCGGCCGGTTTGCGGCATGAATTCTGTCACCCAAACTACCCTGCTCGAATCTGGATAAGGCAAAGGCTGCAAAAGCACGGCGTCAATGACCGTGAAGATCGCCGTGTTCGCGCCAATGCCGAGGGCGAGGGTGAGGACCGCCACGGCGGTGAAACCGGGGTTGCGGCGCAACTGGCGCAGGCCATAACGGAGGTCTTGCAACAAGGTTTCAAGCCAACGAAATCCCCACATGTCGCGCGTCACCTCCTTGACCAAGGTGATGTTACCGAACTCGCGAACGGCTGAGGCGCGCGCTTGCTCGGCGGTCTCGCCCTGCTCGATGCGCTCCTGCGCGGCCATGCGTACATGACTCCGGACTTCCTCGTCCAGTTCCTCTTCACGCCGGCGTCGGCGAAACATCCAATCCCAGAAACTCATGGCTGCCCCTCCTCGGGCGCAGGATTCATAATCTCCGCAATGGCGTTGACGATTTGTGCCCAACGGGCCTGCTCGGAGACCAACTGCCTTTTGCCGGCCGGACTCAGGCGATAGAACTTGGCGCGCTGATTGCTCTCCGTCTGCTTCCACTGCGACGTTACCCACCCCTGCTTCTCGAGGCGATGGAGCGCCGGGTAGAGCGACCCGGTCTCAACCTGCAAGATTTCGCCTGAGCGTCCCCGAATAGACTGGCTGATCCCGTAGCCGTGCTGCGGTCCCCACTGCAGCGTTTGCAGAATGTGTTGGAAGACGACCACGCCCTGCCGGTCCAGGATGTAGGTGGCAGGGATGGCGACGGCGGGCATGTCCGGCGCGCCTCCGCTCGTCAGGTAAATGGCCAAATCGATGGGGTGCTTGCGGAGGAATTCCCGAACGTGCGGCTCGTCATCCCGGGCGGCCAGCAGGAAGGCGACGTTCTCGTTTCTGAGTGAGTCGGCCAGACGCTTGAGGCTGGCCATCTCGTTCACGCAAGGGCCGCAGTACGATGCCCAGAAATCGAGAAATACCACCTTCCCCTTGAAGTCACTGAGCGCCACGGGCTTTCCGGCAAGGCTCTTCAACTGCCAGCCTTCGTGCGGCTCGCTGCTGAGTCCGGGCAACCAGGGCTCCGGCAGTTGCGCAGCAGCTTGTGAGTTCATGTCCTCCACATGTTGCTGGAGAAAAGGCTGAAGCAAGCGCGGCTGCGCGCTCAGGAAATATTCATTCGAGTAATGCCTGCCCCAGACATCCAGAACGAGCAGCGCCACCGCCGCCCCTGCCCCGAGACCCACCAAAAAACTCCTGATCGAGAAGCGCATAGGCCCCTCCTTGTATGAAACCACACCGGTCGCGCATCCATGGCGTGTTGTGCCATGTGCGCGGGGCTTTGGGCTGCAATGCCGCAATGCCTCGCCAGCGGCATTACTACGGGTTGAACCACCTGCATTTTATCACTGCCAGCATCCCTCAGGGCGGGACCGAGCCCGGCTGTTTGATTCCGACCGTCTTCGCCGGTACTTCATCGCCACTGTCACCCGGCTGCGAGCCGAGCTTATTCGTATCGTAGCGCCACCATGGGGTCGACCTTCGTCGCGCGGCGGGCGGGGATGTGACTGGCCAGCAGCGTGACGGCAGTCAGCACAATACTGACGATGCCAAATGTCGCGGGATCGAAAGGGCGTACACCGTAGAGGAGACCGGCCATGAACCGCGTAAGAACCCCAGCGCACACCAAACCGATCCCCACGCCCGCCAGCGACAGCTTGATTCCTTTTGCCACTACCATCCTCAAGACATCGGCGCGACTCGCGCCCAGCGCTATCCGAACGCCGATTTCGTGCGTCCGCTGGGTCACCATGTAACTCACCACCCCATAGACGCCGATGGTCGCGAGAACCACTGCCAGGGTAGCAAATAGACCAAACAGCAGCAGGTTGAAACACGGCTGGGAAAGCGACTGTCCCAGGGCCTGAAGGAGTGGTTGGATTGCGAACACGGGAACGTTTGGGTCAGCCGATTGAATGGCCGCGCGCACCCCGGGAGTAACGTTTGCCAGATTGGATGCGGTCCGTACAACGAAGGTCATGCCGGCATCCCAGTTCTCCTGCCCGTAGGAGGCATAAACTTGGGGCATCGGGGCAACGCCAGGCTCGAAGTTCTTCACGTCACCGACCACCCCCACGATCTCGAGCCACACCGGCTTGCCGTGTTCGTCGGCAGTGAACCACGCGACGTGTTTCCCAATGGGGTCCTGCTGAGCGAAGAAAGTGCGCGCGAGCATCTGGTTGATAACCGCAACCTTGGGTGCCTCGGCGCTGTCGCCGGCGGAAAAGGTGCGGCCGCGAAGCACGGGGATCTGCAAAGCTCGGAAGTAACCCGGGCTGGCGACGGAAAACGCCCCGCCGGGAAGCTGCTCATCCACATGCGAACCGTGTTCGGCAATGGTGATGGAGCCGGTTGATTGCGAATAAGGTGGGAGGCAATCGACGGCGCCTGCCTCGCGCACTCCCGGCAGCGCGCGCAGGCGCTCCAAGGCCTGCCAGTAGAAGAGAGCTTGCTCGGTAGCGGATCGGTAGCGCTCGCCATGGGGAGCCACGGAAAGGGTGAGAACGTCTCGGGGATTGAATCCCAGCCGAGCCTGTCCGGAGAGACCTACAAAACTCCGCAGCAGCAGACCTGCGCCCGTCAAGAGCACCAGTGCGAGCGCAATTTCCGAAACTACTAAAGAGCCACGCAGAAGCTCGCGTCCGCCGGAGGCCTGGCGTGCTCCCTGCTTCAGTGACTCGCTCAAGTCCACCCGCGTCAGCCCCAGCGCCGGAGCAAGGCCGAAAAGAATCCCGGTGAGCATCGAAATCGCCAGCGTAAAGCCGAGCACGGCGCCGTCAATACGCACCTCGCGGACGGAGGGAATGATCTCCGAGCCGATCCTCAGCAGCAGACGCGTGGCAGCGGTCGAAAGCAGAAGTCCCAGGGCGCCTCCGGCCAAGGCGACCAGGAGGCTTTCGGTAAGCATCTGCCGCGCCAAACGCAGGCGGCTTGCCCCCAGAGCCGAACGTACGGCCATTTCCGCGCGGCGCACACAGGCGCGGGCCAGCATCAGATTAGCGACGTTGGCGCAGGCAATCAGCAGAACTAATCCAACGGCAGCCAGTAAAATGAGCAGCAACGGGCGGACATCGCCCACCAGAATCTTCTTGAGCGGCTGTACGATGACCCCGCGTTCGCGGGGGCCTGCGTGGTATTGGGTGGCGAGGCGGTCCGCGATAGTATCCATTTCCACTCGGGCACGGTCGAGCGTCACGCCCGACGCAAGGCGACCGATCACGGTAAGGTAGTGGATGCCGCGGTTTTTCGTTACGTCGCCGATGTCGGCGGGGGCCTCGGGGACTTCGCGCTCGGGCGTGGTCCATAAGTCGCTGTCACCGGGGTAGCGGAAGCCGGCGGGCATGATGCCGACGATCGTGAAGCGGCGGCCGTCGATTGTGACCGATCCCCCGACCGCGTTCGGGTCGCCACCGAAGCTCTGCTGCCATAGGCTGTGACTCAGGATGACGACGGGAACGTGGCCGGCGCTCTCGTCAGAAGGCAGAAAATCGCGGCCCAGTTGAGGACGCACATCAAGGAGCTTGAGCAGGTCCGCGGAACAGGTTGTGCGCGTGATCCGCCGGGCCTGGCCTTGCGCCACCAGGTTGGCGCCCCAACTGAAATAGGCGGAGATATCCGAGAAAACGTTATTCTGCCGCCTCCAATCGAGGAAATTTGCCGGCGCAACGGATCCGTGATTCTTCTCGCGAATCCAGACGATGCGATCAGGGTCACTGAAAGGCAGGGGTTGGAGCAGGGTCGCGTTCACGACACTAAAGATGGCCACATTGGCCCCGATGCCGAGGGCGAGGGTGAGGACGGCGACGGCGGTGAAGCCGGGATTGCGGCGCAGCATGCGCGCGCCGTAGCGGAGGTCCTGCCAGAGCGTTTCCAGTGTCGATTCCCAACCGGCACTGCGGATTTCTTCTTTCACTGCGTCCAGGCTGCCCATCTCGACGCGAGCCGCACGCAGCGCTTGCTCGTAACTCATCCCGGAGCGCATTTTCTCTTTCACCGCGGCGTCCAGAAAACCGCGCAGCTCTTCGTCCATCTCCTGTTCGACTTCCTCCTTACGGAACAGCGCCCGCAGCCCACTCATTAGGTTTCGCAAGATTGACATGGCCTGCCTCCGAATTGCCGATTTTCGATTGGCGATTGACTCGCAAAGAGCGAAACTCGTAACTGGAAACTCGAAATTCGACCGCCCACGGAAGATTTGCGAATTTCGTTTCCAAGCCAATCGTCAATCACCAATCATCAATCGCCCATCATTCGTACCTCAGCGCCACCATGGGATCGACCTTGGTCGCCCGGCGGGCGGGCACCAGTATGGCGAAGCAGGCCACGAATACCAACACGATGGGCACGGTAATGAACGTCAAGGGATCAAAACCGCCAACCCCGTACAGGAGGCTGGACACGAGACGACCAACCGCAAGGCTGGCAGCGAGCCCCGCCGCGAGACCCACGCCGACCGTACTGAGACCTTGCCGGGCGAGCATGGAGAGCGTCCTCTGGGCTGAAGCTCCGAGAGCCATCCGGATGGCGATCTCGCGCGTGCGGGCGACGACAGTGTAGCTCATCAGGCCGTACAACCCCACTGCTGCGAGCGTCAACGCCAGGAAGCCGAAGACGCCCAGGAACGACGCGGCCAGGCGTGCCAGAACAAGGGATTTCCCGACTTGTTCCTCCATGGTTTCCACGCCGTAGACGGGCAGACCGGGGTCGAGGCGCTCGACTTCCTGCTGAACAATCGCGGCGAGAGCTTTCGGTTTTCCCACTGTCTTGATTACAAGGCTCACTCCGCCGAACGGTGAGAGTCTCTCAAGGTCTGTTTCGCTTTGCGCAGCGAGCCCGTAGAGACATGGCCTCAGGGCTTCCCCAATCGTCTTGGATTTCGTGTCACCCACCACGCCGACGATTTCGTAGACCGTGCTCTCCTTCCCGGACCCCCAACCCACTCGCTGCCCTACTGGATTCTCGCGCGGGAACAAATGTTCGGCCATCACGCGATTGATGACAGCCACGGGCGGTGACGAAGCCGGGACATCGCGGAAGTCCCGGCCCCTCAGCAGAGGAATTCCCATGGTCTCGAAATAGCGCGGTCCCACCAAATGCCGGTTCGCATTGATCGTGCGGGATGTTCCGAGGGCCGAAACATCGCTTCCATTACTGCCGATGCCGAGCGGCAGCGGCGCCACCACACTTGCAGAACGTACACCGGGCAGGTTGGACACGCGCTCTTCCAGTTGCTGAAAGAAAAGCGCGCTGCGTTCCGTCGAATAGCCTTGGGCTGTGGGGTCAACCTTCACCACTAGCAGGTTCTCAGTGCGGAAGCCGAGGTCAATAGAAAACCCGTTCCAGAGGCTGTGCAGAAACAGCATGGCGGCAACCAGCACCACCACCGAGACCGCCACCTGAACCATCACTAAACTATTGCGAGTCCACCGGAAGGCGAAACCGGCGGAGGCCGTATCGCCATCCTTCAGAGAGGCATTCACGTTCAGTCGCGTGGCACGGGCCGAGGGCGCGAGCCCGAACATGAGGCTGGTCAAGACTGCGATTCCTGCCGTCACCAGCAGAACTCGCAAGTCGGGCGCAAAATTGAGGACGACCGGAAAAGGCAGCGGAAGATCCACTCTCGCCGCCGCTTTGGTCGCGGCCAACGCCAGAAGTAGTCCCGCGGCAGCGCCGAGAAACGCAAGAATGAGGTTTCCTATCATCAATTGCCGGATGACACGCCCGCGACCCGCGCCCATCGCCAGTCGAATGGCTATTTCCCTTCGCCGCATGGTTCCACGCGCCAGCAGCAGGTTCGCGATATTTACGCAGGCAATCAGCAGCACGAGGCCGGCGATCACCATCACGACCGACGAAACCCCCAGAAACATGTTGCCGATCTCGCCCGGAAGCACTCCCGCGGTCCCGAGCGCAATGAGCTGTTTTCCCTTCCTCCCTGCCGCCTGGCGCAGCCGGTCGTTGATGACGTTCACCTCCGCCTGCGCCTCCTGGCGCGACACTCCTCGCTTCAACCGGCCGAAGACCCAAAAACTGTACACCTGGGGATTCGTGAAGGGATGAGCCTGGGCCTCCTCTGTGGGATACAATTGCGGCAGCGTGGCCATGGGAGCCCAGAGGTCGGGAGCAATGCCGATATCCACGGTGCGAAGGTCGCTCGGCATCACACCTACCACGGTGTAGCTCGCGTTGTTGAGCCGAATGGCCTTCCCCAAAATCTCAGGGTCACCACCGAACCGGGTGCGCCACAATTCGTAGCTCAGCATGACAACCGGTTTCGGCGACGAAATATGATCCTCATCCGGCAGGAAGCCGCGGCCAAGTGCAGGCTTGATCCCCAAAGTGGTGAGGAAATTTGCTGTGACCAGCCCTCCATAAATGTGCTGTGGCGGTCGGGTCGAATTCAAGTTCGCCGTGAAAGGCAAGCCGAAGCTGGTGGAGAGGCTTTCGAATGATTTCGCCTGGTCACGGAAGGCCAAGTAATCCGGGTAGGGGGGGCTGGTGTTGGAGAAGGCCACCACCCGTTCAGGTTCAGGGACGGGAAGGGCACGCAGGAAAAATCCATTGAGCACACTGAAGACAGTGCTGTTCGCCCCGATCCCCAGCGCCAGAGTGATCACCACCACCGCCGTGAATCCCGGATTCCGCTTGAGTTGGCGCAACCCGTAGCGCACGTCCTGCCAGAGCGTTTCCAGTGTCGATTCCCACCCGCTGCTGCGGATTTCTTCCTTCACTGCGTCCATGCTGCCCATCTCGACGCGAGCCGCTCGCAGCGCCTGCTCATAACTCATCCCCGAGCGCATTTTCTCTTTCACGTCCTCGTCCAGGTAGCCGCGCAGTTCTTCGTCCATCTCCTGTTCCACTTGCTTCTTTCGGAATAACGTTCGCAGCCCGCTGGCGAGATTTCGCAGGATTGACATAACCACCTCTTCTCAACCATAAAAGACCCCTCACCCGACCCGCGTCCCGATGAAGTGCATCGGGAACGCGGGCCACCCTCTCCCCAAGGGAGAGGGCTTTGTTTCCAAAGACGGGTGAGGGTTTCACCTGGCACCCGACACCTGGCGCCTGCCACCTGACTCCTGGCACCTGCTCTCACGACGCTTCCATGATTCGGGTGATCGCCGCGATCTGTCTTCCCCATTCCTCGGTTTCGGCCTTCAGTTGCTTCCGGCCGAGACTGGTGAGGGTGTAGAACTTCGCGCGACGATTATTCTCCGTCGGCCTCCACTCCGGCTTGATCCATCCCTCCCGCTCCAGGCGTCGGAAGGCGGGAAACAACGAACCCGGATTGACGCGAAACACTCCCCGGCTGATCTGCTCGATTCGCAGCGCAATCCCGTACCCGTGCATGGGCTCGAGTGCAAGGGTTCGCAGGATGAGCATGTCCAGGGTGCCTTGCACGAGCCCGCTGGGTTTGTCTGGCATGGGCTTCTCCTCTCGATTACCAAGATGAAGATATGCTTTTCCCCTAGATTGTCAAGAGGACAGTTTGTCTGGCCTGAACCAGCTTAGGCGGGGAGGGAGAAGACCTTGCCATCAGGGCAAGCGTTTCGCCTGGTACTCCGGTGTGGCGCGCCGCGGGGGCTGCCGGCTGAACTCGCATGGACAGGAGGAATCGGAGCTGCTCGAAGGCCCCGGCTACACGCAACACTACGAGGCGGCGAAGCGGGCAGGTCAAAAGTCAAAGGTCAAAAGGCAAATGTGAAATCCGATGGAATTTTGCCATTTGACCTTTGCGATTTGCATTTTGATCCCCTGCCCCTCCCCCCCCAAGGGGTCCAACACGTCGCGGAGCTGCTCGAAGGCCTCCGGTACACGCAACGCTACGAGGCGGCGAAGCGGGCAGGTCAAAAGTCAAAGGTCAAAAGGCAAATGTGAAATCCCATGGAATTTTGCCATTTGACCTTTGCGATTTGCATTTTGACTTGCCTTTCGATGCCAGCTAATTTGAATTTACTACCCTCGGTCCGTCGGTTGACGGACAGAGGGTGGTCCGTCCTCCCGCAAGGCGGGACGGGAGGACCGGGTGAGGGGGTCACCCCGGAACGAATTGGGAAAGAGTTTCCTGAACACCCCTATGTGAGCAGTATTGCACTCAAGGCGCATTCTTCTGGAACAAGAGGGAGGCGAAGCTGGCAAGGTTGCGCCGCCAGACCATCCAGGTGTGGGCGCCCGGCGTCTCAATATCGGTGTGCTGGATTTCCCTCGACTTGAGCCAGTCACGGAACTTGCGGTTTATGTCGATGAGATGGTCGTCCGTGCCGCAAGCGATCCAAAGCAGTCGCAGTTGCGAGTTAGCTTTGGAGTCGAGGGTTGGGAACTCCGCATTGAACTCCTCGGTAAGTCCACCCGAGCTGAAAGCGCCGATCCAGGCGAAGCGGTCCAGAGTGTTCAATCCGGTTAAGAGGGACTCGGCGCCGCCCATTGATAGCCCCGCGACAGCTCGGGACTTGCGGTCCTTTGAGACCCGATAAGCCGCCTCGACCTGCGGAATGACTTCGTTGACCAGGGCATCACGAAACTTCTGGAAGTTCCGTTGGCGAAGGCTGGCGTCGTGAAACGCGGCGAAGCCCTGGGAGACGATCTCCGGCGCGCCGTAGCCGAGGGGCATGACGACAATCATGGGCTTGGCCTTCCCGTGCGCAATCAGGTTGTCGAGGATCACGTGCGCGCGCCCCACGGCGGTCCAGGCGCTCGCGTCATCGCTGAAACCGTGTAAAAGGTAGAGGGCGGGGTAAAGTTTCTTGGCTTTGGGACTGTAGGCGGGGGGAGTATAAACGTAAAAGTCCCGATCATCGCCCACGATCCCCGACCTGTAGAAATGGTGGTGGATCGTGCCGTGCGGAACGTCATTGATCTCCCACGGCACGGAGGCCGGTCCGGGCACGTGCACGACACTCTGGGCGCTAAGCAGGTTGGGCTTCATCAGGTGGTTCGAGGGGTCGATCAAACGGACCCCGTCGGCCTCAAACGAGTAACCGTAAAAATCCGGCTCCAGCGGATCGGTAGTGACGCTCCAAACACCTTGCTCGTCTTTCTGCATGGGCACAGGCTCTGTACCCTCGCGGGCAAGCAAGACCTCCTTAGCATTGGGAGCGCGGAAGCGGAACGTAACACGATTGTCAGAGTGTACCTCTGGCGAGATCAGCGGCGCCGGGGGCTGAGGC
>Ga0208038_1001487_pt1 | contig 12580 bp, 8 predicted proteins | sample June2015DPH_16_1_FD_184714 | JGI IMG/M metagenome (GOLD analysis project Ga0208038, IMG submission 184714) | Peatland microbial communities from SPRUCE experiment site at the Marcell Experimental Forest, Minnesota, USA - June2015DPH_16_100... | ecosystem: Environmental > Terrestrial > Soil >...
AAGAATGGTGGATGGCCGAGTCTCGCGCAAGTGCTCGACCGTGAGATTGACGCCTTCGCCGATGATTCCCTCATTCTGCGTGACGGATGGTCCAGTCATCTCTGGGGTCAGAACCAATACGGAATCTTGGGTGAAGCGGGCGCTGAGTCGCTCATTGGGTAACTCAACCCGATAGCCTAGTACGCGTGGGAACTGAATCTCTAGCGCGTCGCGGTCTGGACGGACCGCCATGACCTGGATGGTTTGGCGCGGCGGCTGGGGTAGCGCAATGACGGGCTTGGCCGTGAAGTCAAATGGGATGCCGAGCACGTCGGCATATTCCACGTTGAATCGCTGGTCCTCATTCAGATCGTAGGATTGGCGGCGCAAAGCTCGGCCAATAACCTGTTCACACAACAGTTGCGTACCGAAGGCGCGAACGCCGAGCACGTGTGTGACTGTATTTGCGTCCCACCCTTCCGTGAGCATGGAAACCGAGACCACGCAGCGGATTGATTCGCCCATCCGGCCTGTCTTGCCGACGGTATTCATCACTTCGCGGAGAAGGTCTTCGTCGGTCAGTTTTTCGGCTTGCTGGCGATCTCCCGTGCGGGCGATGATTTCGCGGCGGAAGCGTTCAATCTCATCTGAAGCGGCATCACGAAACTTGGGGTCCAAGGCATCACCGGACTCCAGTTGTTCACTATCGATGAGAAGCGTGCGCGGACGGGGATAGGGGTTTCCGTGCTCGTCGAAGTTCCGGAAAAGCTCCAGATGGCCATTCTGAAGTTTCTGCTTGTCGTCCTCCAACGTGCGATAGAAGCCTGAGACGTACTCATAGACCAGCTTGGAGACGGACGTGTTCTGGCAGACGATGATGAAACATGGGGGCGTCTCGATGCTCTTCTGCTCCCAGGCTTGGTACGTTTTGACGTAATGACCGTAGAGAGCGTCGAGTGCAGTCTTGAGAAGGGTAGGCAGGTCCAGCGGGTCGAGTACGCCCGCCTTTCCTCGCCCTTTGCGTGGCATCTTCGGGCGGATGTGCTCCCACAGGTTACGGAACATGGGAACGTCGTGCCCCGGAATGTTGTCGCTGACGGGAACTCGCGGTAGTTTGACGATGCCGCACTCGATGGCGTCCATCAGCGAGAAGTCGCTCATGGTCCAGGGGAAAAGCGTTCCCTCGGCATAACCTGAGCCGCGCAGGAAAAACGGAGTTGCGGAGAGGTCGATGATGCGCGTGAGGCCCAGCTTACGTTGAACTGACTCCAGGCCGTGAATCCACAACCGTGCCGCCTCCCGATTGCGCTCAGCCTCGTCCTTTTCCTCGGTTGCCAGGGGTGGCTCATCTTCGCTTTTGGGCTTCTCCTGGTAGCAATGATGGGCCTCATCGTTGAGCACCATGATTTTCTTCAAGCCCATCAGCTCAGGCATGACCCGCTGGATCATCTGTCCTACGGTTTCCAGCGTGTTCAACGGCTCGCCACGTCCCTGCAAGAGCGCCCGGTTCCCTCTGGAAAGTTCCTCTCGATCGCGCAGCTTGAATGCGTGATAGTTTGTGATGACGATCTTTGCACGCTGGAGGTCCTCTAGCATGTCCTGGGGAACCAATTCGCGACTGGCATAGTAGCTGTCTGGATCGTTGGGCTGGAGCACACGGAGGCGCTCTTTGACGGTCAGGCCCGGCGTGACCACAAGAAATCCGCGGGTGAAGTTCTGGCTACTTGGCCGGCGGACAGCATTGATCGTCTGCCAGGCAATCAACATGGCCATCACGGTCGTCTTCCCTGCGCCGGTTGCCAGCTTCAGTGCGAGTCGCAGCAATTCTGGATTTGCATCAGCATTGGCCGCGGTAAGGTGATCGAGGAACTTCTTTCCCCTGTTGATCTTAGAGGCTACTTCCGTTAGCCAAATAGCCGTCTCTACAGCCTCAATCTGGCAGAAGAACGGGCGGATCAGTCCAAATTGGTGATGGCGCCAGTGTTGGAGTAAACGGATCGTCTCGGGGGTGACCATCCAGGAATCGGGACTCGGCAGAGCCCTCCACTGGTCTACCTGCTGACGCAGTTCGTTGATGATAGGGATCGGGTCATACTGCTGCCGCGCGGTGGAAAGGCCGGCTCCTTCGTCGAAAACGAAGCCCGATTGGGTGTCGGCGTCTTTGCGCTTCCGGGACTTAGGAATTGGGACAATATAGGATGCCGGCCGCCGAGTTTCCTTGGTCCTGTGGGTCGGTTGGCCTGCTGCGTCAAGCTCCCAATGCTGGGAGGGGTATTCATATGGCGAGTTGAGGATTGGCCTCTCAAAGAAGTCGTTCGACACGTTTCGGGTAACCCTCCCCCATCGCTAACAAGAATACTCCCCGGCCGCAAGGGGATCGGCTCGCGGCCGAAGTAGATGCAGACCAGCCAAGTGCTGGATCCGCGGCCGATAATCTGGCCAGTGTTGCGGGCCATTTTGCCGCCTAAATGAGAAAAAGCGGCACACGCGTGGCACACGTGGCCGCTGTTTAGGGTTGGTTTCTATTGGTGGATCGGTAAAGGGGAAGACTGACGGGGGTTCAGTACCTGTTGTTCGTCTCATCAGTTGGAGCAGCGGACTGCTCCCTCTTGCATCCGAGCGGATCCCTGCCCGGCCTGCCTCTCCGACAATTATAGATCTCACCTCGGAAAATCCTAGCCTTCCCCTTCAACACCCTCGCTTGCAAATCTGCTATTCCGATCCCCTCGGAACTCCGCACAACTGTGTCTCTTGGAAAGGAAATCCCCCATGCATCTTCCTCCCTATACTCTTGTCCCTAAACCCGCCAGCCTTGAGGAACTCATCCAGAAGGCTAAGACTTTCGTGGCCGCAGCCAAGGCCCCAGCAACACTCAAGGCTTACAGAAACGACTGGCGCGACTTCGAATCCTGGTGCCGTGATCACCAGTTGCCTTCGCTTCCATCGACACCCGAAGCCGTTGCCCTATACATCGCCGACTGCGCATCCACATTGGCATCGGGCACCATCGCCCGCCGGCTCACCTCGATCACGAAAGCTCACCAGGCCGCAGGCTACACCGACTCTCCTGCCACGACCCGCCACTTCGTCGTCGGCGAAACCCTCAAGGGCATTCGCCGCATGATCGGTGCCGCGCAGCACGGAAAGGCCCCGCTTCTCTCAGCAGACATTCGCCGGATCGTCGCTGCCCGGCGTGAGGACCTGCTGGGACTCCGAGACGCAGCTCTGGTTCTAGTAGGATTCGCAGGCGGCTTCCGGCGCTCTGAACTCGCCGCCATCCATATATGTGACCTTAAGTTCTCCTCTGACGGCGTCGTCATTACCGTCCGCAAGTCGAAAACGGACCAGGAGGGCGCCGGACGCGAGGTGGGCCTGCCCTTCGGATCGAGCTCCCAGACATGTCCAGTCCTGGCGCTGCGCCAGTGGCTCGACAGGGCCGGGATTCAAGAAGGCCCGGTCTTCCGGGCCGTTCAAAGATACGGTCATGTCTCGCGACGCGGCCTGCACAGAGACTCTATTGGAAAGCTCCTGAAGAGGGCTGCTGCGCGGGCCGGAATGAATGTTGATCCGCTCGGCGGGCACTCGCTCCGCGCCGGATGCGTCACGCAGGCGGCGATGAACGGCGTGCGGGAATTCATCATCATGCGCCAAACGGGTCACAAGACGGTTGCGACGCTGCGGCGCTATATCCGGTCAGGCGAGATCTTTCGCGAGAATGCGGCGGCAGGTCTGGGGATCTGAGCATTCCGAGGCCCGAGAAAAAACACTTCCCGGGCAGTGGCGAGCGGGCTGCCAGGCACAGCATCTCCAGCCTTCTTTCAAAATGGTCGCCTCGGTGCTCGCGGGAAGCGTCGGAATGGCCGACTTGTGCGCCGCACATGATGGACACACTTTGGGGAGGTGCTCGCATGAAAACCCCATCAGATTGCCCCACTTCTCACGAGAGACATTGATCAACGCAAATCAGCGTTAATTCCCCCCAAATCCAAACTGGAGGAAACCATGAGACTCCGTCGAAATCAACTGTGCCCAATTCACCGCTCTCGATTCTGCTGCGGCAGGGAAGCGATCCCGAGAGAAAGACGCCAGCGCCAGCTTGGAGTCCGTCGCATCGACGATCCCCAGCACCCGCGCGGATATCGGGAGATCCGCTCGAACGCCGAGATGCGGAAGCTGATGGATAAGAAGATTTTGGCCCAGAGCAGCGAGTGCGGTATCTGCCATGAAAAGTTCGCAGATTACGGCGACATCGTACCCGACCATATCAGTCCCAGAGGCATGGGCGGAGCGTGGAGGGACGATCATCCCGACAACATCCAGGCTGTCCACTGGTGGTGCAACGGGGAAAAAGGCTCGTGCAGAGTGTGAATCGCCAGCCCGAGGGATGTCTGTTCAATCCGAATAATTCTGGCGGCTCCAGAAGTACCAGTCGCCGCCCTCAGCTTCCCGGAATCACTAAGAGACTATATATCAGCTACATACAGAACAAAATATGGCAGGGGAGAGTATTCCAACTCCCAATTATGTGACAGTGTCAGATAAAAGAAAGAAGAATAGTTGACATTGTCATATCGGTGCATCAATATAGATGTCATCGCAGAGGCAACTATGCGCGACGGCATTTATAAGAGCCTGAAACTCGGACAAGGTTGGAAATCCTTGCTGAAGTCGTGTGAACGCGAGAAAGAGCGCGGTGGAACGGCGTCGGGCAAGGCCCGTAATGCGATTGCCAAAGATCTCTACATCGAGGTGTCCGCCGTATTTGTTCATGAACTCTTAGTCAGAGTGCGTCCTACGGACCTCCTGCCCGGGTTTAGGTCAATTGATCCCGAACTCACTTGCCGGGATTTGGGCGGCAACAATTCACCGCTTGAGAATGATGTACTTGCAAGTGCAAAGAGACTTGAAGGGCTGGGCATCCGGGGCCGAGCCATTGTCGACCAGGCCTTGGGCGAAAGCCTCAAGCGGCACAAGCAAGCCAGGGTACTTCAGATTGAACAACATTGCCTAAATGAAGCAGGTTTGAAGTCCCGGCCAATCATAGAGGCGGCACGCCAAGCGCTGCTGCATACGGAGATCCCTGACGTGATCGAAAACTTGCTCCAAGGCAAACGCCTTAAACTGTCGCGACCGAAACGGCCGATTCATCCTGATGAAAGCCTGGAAAGTGTCAACTGATGAAGACACAAGGATCATGGCGAGGCCTCATACCGTCGGTAACGATTGATGTCTCTGAGGCGGGTGTGCGAGCTCGTACCGCGGATCATATCTGCCGAATCGGACGCGATTTGATTATCAATCTAGAACGCCTGAGTCGCTACTGTTTAGTTGATCTGCAGCCTATCGAAGACGACCTGCTGCTTGTCGCAGGTGCCGTTGCATTTGCCGACAGAGTTGTCGCTCGGCGGTCGTCCATCGCCTGGCGCCGCAATCTGCATGTTACGATCCCAGTCCATGATCCGGATCAGTGGTCAGAGCGAACACTCTACAGGAAGCTGATATCGACCCTCGATTACGTGACGGGAGACAATTGGGAGTTCTCGTTCAAACGCCGCCAAAATCGGACGAATGTCAAACCGCAGGCCCGCCTCGCAATGCCTAACGAGGCGTCACTCGTAATGCCCTTTAGTGACGGCCTTGATTCCTTCGCTGTCGCTCGCCTCATCAATGCCGAACATCCGAACACTCCTCTCATCCTTGTTACTACCGGCAATCAGAAGAACCGCGCGTTGGACCTGAGCAATTCTGAATTGGGTAGGATGCTTTATCGAGTTGCAATTCCGTTCACTCTATCTTCGAGGCATCGCAACGTGCGATTTCGTGAGGCAAGCTATCGATCGCGCGCGTTCGTGTACGGAGTCGTTGCAGGGATTGCTGCGCATCAGCTCGGAGCCAATCAGATTTATGTAGCGGAGAGTGGCCAAGGCTCCTTAGGGCCGTGGTTAACTCCGGTCGGTAACGAGGCTCCTGACGTTCGGATGCACCCATCATTTACGACGCGGCTATCCTCGTTCCTGAACCATATCTTTGGGGGTTCACTCTCTCACGCGCATCCCCGGCTCTGGAAGACCAAAGGCGAAACGCTGAGGAAGTTGAAAAATCTCGGACTTGCTGACCAATGGTGGCTAACTTCGTCTTGTGCCAGGGATCAACGGTATGTGTTCTTAGATAACAAGAAGATTCAATGTGGAGTCTGCGCAGGATGTCTTCTGCGCCGGCAGTCACTCCTGGCTGCCGAGCTTAGCAGCGATTCCGATAGATATCTGTGGAGCGATCTACGTGCACCAAAACTCAGCGAGGCATTGACTAGTCGCGACACAACGCAGAACGACGAGCACCAGGCTCTTTGTGCAGCTCTTGAAATGCAACAGTTTGGCGAGATCTCTCACGACTCCAAAAAGATTTCCATCGCAGCTGAGGAACTGTCGCCTTACGTAAATCAGAATGCGAACGCTGTTATTGTGCAGCTTCAGCGCCTAATCGCAGCTCATGCTGCCGAATGGCAGGTGTTCCGTTCGAGTATGGGATCTCAATCGTTCATCAACCAATGGCTGGACATTTTGAAATGACTAATCCTCTCGATAGAATCGATCCAAATCAACTTGGCGAACGGCTCCGCAATGCACGAGCCAGAGCAGGGCTCACTCAGCAAGAAGCTGCGGAGAAGCTAGGGATGGCCCGCACGACGTTGATTGCACTCGAAAAAGGGCAGCGTAGACTGCGTTCTGAGGAACTCAGGGAGATTGCTGAGTTGTACGGCAGTTCCGTGAACGCTCTCTTGCGCGCAGAATCAGTGTCCGTCTGTTTAGTTCCGCGTTTCCGATCCATTGCTCCTGATGAGGAAGATGCGGCGGACGCTGCATCGCTCCTCAACGATCTGGCAAGTTCTCAAGTTGAATTTGAAAACATCTTGGGAATTCCAGCGCGGCCCAACTATCCTCCTGAGCGTCCCATCGGTCCCGGGGATATAAGGGACCAGGCTGAGGACGCTGCACTTGAGACCCGCCAGAGGCTTGGAATCGGTTTAGGACCGATTTCGGACATGGTCAGCTTACTGGAGCTCGAATTTGGCATTCGTGTGTTCATCCGCCCCCTCGGCGCAGCGCGGATTTCCGGCCTATTTGCGTTTGATGAGCAGATTGGCGCATGTATCCTCCTGAACAAGAATCACCCTAGAGAGCGCCGTGCGATGACGGCTGCCCACGAACTCGGCCATCTTATAGCGACGAGAACTCAAGCCGATGTTGTCGATTTCCATACTGCGCCGCAGTCGCGAGAAGAGAGATTTGCTGCAGCATTCTCGTATTCGTTCCTCATGCCAGCCGCATTTGTCCGAAGAAGATTTGCTGAACTGCGACAGGAGACGGGGGCGTTCTCACCTCGGCATCTCATACTGCTCGCACATCAACTCTCGGTGTCTGAAGAGGCATTATGCCGGCGCCTCGAGGAGCTGAATCTGCTACCAGCCGGAACCTGGGACTCTCTTCGAGATCGCGGCTTTTCGGGCGAATTGGTCCGCCGCGTTTTGGGAGATCGGTCCGCTCCGGAGGAAAGTGCCGTTCCGCCGCGCCTCTGGTATCTCGCAGGAGAAGCATACCGCCGCGGCTTACTATCTGAAGGTCAGATCGCCAGAATGCTCAAGACTGATCGGGTCGAATTGAGGGCGATGTTTGACGCGTTAGGGGCAGAGGAGGGCGTTGAACTTGACTCCCTCTAGGTTAGACGATGGCCACAAGAAGCTCATCCTTGATGCCAGCATTCTGATTAACATTCTTGGAACCGGTCTCTCTGAAGTCGTCTTGAAGGGACTAAACCGAAAAGTCATGGTCGATGAAGTTGCGTTGCGTGAGGTGACGATCGACCCCTTCAGTCGGAAGGATCCGGCTGAAGTACTCTTTGGCCTACGTAAGAACGGACTCATTGAAGTCATCAGCATGGAAAGTGAAGCTTACGATTTGTTCATTGGCCTCACTGGAGGGGACCCTCCGGATGACCTTGATGATGGCGAGGCGGCAACACTCGCGCAAGCGGCCTTTGGCAATTATGTCGCAGTAATCGATGAACGAAAAGCAACGCGCATCGCAGGACTACATTTTCCTGGAGTTGCGCTTCTAAATTCACTTGATCTGCTCACCTCACGTGATTTGCTACTACAGAATGGTCGCGATGCTATTGCCGATGTCGTGTATCTAGCCTTGCGCTATGCCCGGATGAGGGTTGCACCAAGCGAGCGCCAATGGATATTCGACTTGCTTGGAGATGATCGTGCGAGGGAGTGTCCGAGTCTCGGTTTCCGTGGCCTGACGGTGTAGAGACGCTTCGCTTACCCGCTGGTACACCTGACCATGTAGGTCACTAACTGTGAGCCGGGTTATGGCTTATGACAGACAATGCGGGTCCTACCAAAGCGTCTCCTCGCCACTGCTCTGCAATGAAATGTCATGGAGACTGCGAGGAATCAATTAGCGGTTCGAGAAGATGGGGGCCATTCCCTTGCAGCTTTGCCACCCGCCGAGCTTTCATTCCTTCTGACGAAAACGTTCGAACCAGATCAATCGGCAGATGCGACGGTTCCGTCGGCTCTCGCTCCGACAGGGCGTTGAAATCAACATCAATCACGGATCCTGTCTTTTCTGTCCTAGCGCACGGAGGATCCGCTCTCCTGAACGCCATAAGAACTTATCTATTTGCCTGAAGGTCAGGCAATCTAGGCCATAATACTCACGAAAGGCGGTTACCGTCGCGACGAATTTATCGTAGTACCAAAGATCCTCGAGGGTAAATTCTTTGAACGGCTCTTGTTTTGCGGCCGTCTCCTGTTCCTTGTAGGACCAAAGACATTTAACGGCATATCTGTCGTAGATGGGGTAAGCCGCGGGTTTGTGCCAGCTGCAAAACTTGGTGGCAAAAGAATAGTATTTTCTGTTCAGTCCGGGACAAACGAAGATTCGATCGACGGCGCGGAGCGAGCTCTGTTCGAGAAGCAGGTCGATCTCAAGCCCGGCTATGTGCCGAGCGAGGGGCTCTACGTGAATTTCGAGGATCCGAGTGTGGTAGAGCCTATCGAGTACCAAAACCTTCAAAAGGACGTGAGAGACGACGGTATTCTTAGGGAACTGCTCAAGAAGTTCCTTGAGCGCTTTGTCGCCCAGTTGGTTGAAAGGGTCCTCGTCGTATAAGCGGCACTCCTCTTTTACGAGGTCGACTGTAGGGGTGGGCAGCATAGAGGCAATATACAACGCTGGTTGGCCTGGTTGAACCGGTAGCAGCGATCGGCATGAGCGCCACTGACCAGCCCCTTTTCTTCAGTCCGATCCGCAGTTCATGCGAGGTACTGGACGCGCCGTCAAGTCCGGGAGGCATATGGTCGGGATGCTGGCGCAGCCACTCCTTCATCGGGTAGACTTCAACCCCACCGTCCTCTTTAGGTATCAGAACATTGAAACGCTTCATAGCACTTCTCCGAGCAGGGCAGTGTATCGCGAACCAAACTCCGCATCTACAGGCTAAGTGGAATTATCACGCGCCGAAGTTTGTGCTCATACGGCTAAACAAGGGCCTCGCAATTAAGGGAAAGCACTCGTTCAATTCGACCGGTCGTTACAAACACCAAGAGGCCTACGTGCCCGCCCGTCACAGCAAGGTAGTCGCGCACCTGCTCACGATAGACATCTACGGTCGCCGCGCTTGGCTCGATGTCACTTTTCCAATCGACAACGACATCAATTCTCTTGTCCTCGTCGAGTGCCAAGGCATCCGCGACACCACCAACGAAGGTCATGCCCTTCTCGATTTGATCTGCGGCAAATACCGTTACCTCTGCCAGCAACCGGGGTCTCAAAGCGGCGACCTCTGGGATCTCCAACCCGCGCTTCACAGACGCTGCAATTTCGGGAGGATGTGGTCCTTCGTCGGCGCGCTGTGTTTCAGGAACACCAAGTTCGGAAAGCAGTGTTCTTGCTCGGCTCTCTAATGCACCAGCGTCTTCTCCAATCTCGCCCGTTAACACTTCCTCAAGCAGCTTGTGTACCACAAGCCCGCGCTCTCTGCCGCCCTTGATCGCAATGCGCCCGTCATCTCGCTTTGTCGTTGCTGGGGTACTTTCACTCGACGCGCCTTCAAGAACAAACACATCTTCGTCTAGCAGCACTGGCTCATTGCCCACCGGCCCGTCGTGACGGCTTGGACTCCTCCAAACAATCGAACGCCGGGTTGCCGCGATCACTGCCGCCTCTGCATCCCATGTAGCCTGAACCTGACTGTTGGTGAACTCGTCCGCTGCGGTTATTGTCGGAACGACAAGTGCCTCAGCATCGAAGGTGGGAATCTGAGTTAGGTTAGGGCTTAAGAGACTGAACCAGTCGTTTTGAACACGTTCACTCTGCCGCGGCAACAGTAGCAGGTCACATGCGCGCGTGAGTGCAACATACCAAAGCCTGACACGTTCTCTACGAAGCTGACCCCTCTCTTCGGTTTTGACAACATCATAGTCGGGTCCAGCGAAACCCATGAGCTTGAAGTGAACCGTGTTATCCGACCGCCGATGCAAAAAATCCATCGACTCATCGAGCTCAGTCGGCGAATTTATCGGGATCACGATTGGCCATTCGAGCCCCTTGGCCGAATGCATTGTCGAAAGCGAGACGGCTTCCGCATCGGCGTCGGGGCGGCCCTCAATGTGCTTCTGTGTGTCGTCCCAGTTCGTCCGGAGGGCATCCGCAAAAGCAACAAGACCTCGGGTTTCATAGGCGCGGGCCATCTCCAGAACCATCTCTACATTTGCTAGCGCTCGCTCGGCGCTGCGGCGGTAGCGGGCTCGCAAGATCGGCCGAATGTGTAGCTCCTCAATGGCCTCGGCCAGCAAGTGATAGGGTGTTGTCTGGCGCGCTTTTCGTGCGAGATTTTGCAGGACTTCAAGAGTGCGTTTGAGGACGGGGTTGGTGATTATCTGGCAATCTGTCCAAAGGTGAAGATGCGGAGGGTGGCGGTCATCGCGGGGAGGCAGTTCGGTGATGGCATCGGCGATCTCCTCTTCCGTTAGCCCAACTAGCGGGCCGCGGATCAAGGCTCCGAGCGCTAGCGTATCGCGTCTATCGGCAAGTGCGCGTGCAACCGCGATCATGTCCTGGACTTCCTGGCGCGTGTAGAAACTCTTTCCAGCTTGCGAGGCTATCGATATTTCGCGCTGTTCTAACGCGCGCTCATAAATCCATAGATTCGTGCCCGTAGGGGCGAGTAGCGCAATATCGCCGGCCCGGCAAGGCCTCATGGCCTTCAATCTCTTGTCCCAGACCTGATACGAACCGATCAAGCGGCTAACAAGGTCTGCGACAATGCGCGCTTCCTCACGCCGCACGAGATCAACCACAATCTTTCCCCTGTCGCTCTTGTGAGCATCACCGATGGTCACGTCGAAACAAGCGACCGCAGGCCGTCCATCTTGCGGAAGCCTCGTCGGCTGCAATGCCGTGAACCCTGGCTGCCCGTTTTCAGGGGATAGCAGTCCTCGAAACTGATCGTTCGCGAATTCGATGATCTGCTTCAGAGAGCGAAAGTTGGCGACAATTTCAAGCACGGCAGCGGGATCTTGTGCGATGATTGCGCGTTTGGCGCTGAGGTACGTGTCAACGTCAGCGCCACGAAAACGATAGATTGCCTGCTTCGGGTCACCGACGACAAACAGACTGCCAGCCCGCAGCTTTCGCTCTATCCACGGCGCACCCTGGTCCGCCTCCCCGCAAAGGCGCCACAGAATCTCTGCCTGCAGCGGATCGGTGTCCTGAAATTCGTCAACAAGGATGCGCGGATAACGCTTCGCTAGCGCTTTTCGCACATGCTCGTTGCCTGCCAGCAGATTCCGCGCATGATAAAGCAGATCGTCAAAGTCCAGAAGCGCTGCCTGCCGCTTATAGTCGGCGTACAGTTCTGCAAGCGGTTCGAATTCGGCGACGAATCGTGCGAACGCACTTGAAGCTACCGCAGCTACGAAGGCGGTATATGCATCACTGCACCGGTCGTAATATACCTGCGCAGCATTAGAGAGCTGTGCTCCGCGTGGTTTGCCGAGGCCCCTAACTGCCGCTGCACTTTCCCATTTTCCTTTTTTCCTCCAAGCAGTGAAACGAGCTTCGATTCCGTGCTTGCAATCCGGGGGAACGTGAAGAAGGAGCTTCGCTAGACCCCTTCCAGTAAGCGGGCCTCTCGTCGCTTCATCGAGAAGACCCTTGAATTTATGTAGATCGTCGATGACCTTCGCAGTCTCCTCTTCCTCGACGCCACATTGTGCGTACCATCGCGCGAACGCTTCGATTTCACGTGAGAGACCGTCGAGAATGCCAAGGTCAATTTCCGCAGGAAGCGCCGTGGCCGTTCGGGCCTTCCTTAGAAACGCCGCAGTCTCTTGAATGCGCTTTATGACCTGATCGGGCTCATCCACCAGGAGTTCTGCGAAGAAGTCCTGCTCGCCGAGCGCTGGCAACGGAGGAAGCCGGCCGAGACCCTCTGCACCGCGATCGCGTCCAAAGCGGGCCGACAACCACGCTTGCACCAAATCCTGATAAGCAAGATCGGCTGCCTCGGGATCGATGATTGTGGCTCCTGG
>Ga0208038_1001488_pt1 | contig 12577 bp, 10 predicted proteins | sample June2015DPH_16_1_FD_184714 | JGI IMG/M metagenome (GOLD analysis project Ga0208038, IMG submission 184714) | Peatland microbial communities from SPRUCE experiment site at the Marcell Experimental Forest, Minnesota, USA - June2015DPH_16_100... | ecosystem: Environmental > Terrestrial > Soil >...
AGTTGCCCTGACGAGTCAAACCAGCACGCTGCGGTTGACTCGTCAGGGCAACTGCAATGACCGTTCCAGACCGCTCATTGAAGACGTCGTGACTGAGAATGAGCACCGGACGCTTTCCCGCTTGCTCGCTGCCTCGCACCGGGTTCAGATCGGCCCAACGGATCTCTCCCCTCAGTATGCGGGCCATTCCGAGATGTCCTCCTGCAGTCCTTCCTCCGCAACGGCCTTTTCAAAAGCCGGGTCGAGCTTCGCGCTTTCCCGCGCCAACCTGCTGCGTTCCAGTCGCAACAGCTTTTCCTCGACGGCTTCTTGGATCGCTTGGCTGCGGCTGGCAAACATCGATTGTCTGACCAGCTTGTCCACGCGGCCCAAGGTAGCCTCGTCGAGCGTGATGGCAAGCTTGGCTTTGCCCATGCGTATGGTATGACTATACGTCATACTTGGCTTCCCGTCAATCCACCGCGAAGAATGAAAGTGCAACGCCAAACGAATTCCGGCTATACTAGTCGCATGGAGATCATGCTGCAATTGCCCGAGGACGTGGCCCAACATTTGGCTGCGCAGTGGCGGGACCTGCCTCGCGCCGCGCTCGAGAGTCTCGCCTTGGAGGGCTACCGGTCCGGGGCGCTGACGCAGTCGCAATTGCGCCGCATGCTCGGCTTCCAGACGCGAATGGAAGTGGACGGCTTCTTGAAGGAGCACGGCGTCTACCTCGAATACACCTTAGAAGACCTCGACCGCGAAGCCGAGAGCAGCCGCAGAGCGTGGCAGAAGCGGCAGGCGGAGTTGGCAGGCGAAGCGAACAATGAAGAGCGCCAAGCCGGATGATCGTCATCGCGGACACAACCCCGCTTAACTATCTGGTCCTCATTGACCAGTCCCACTTGTTGCCCCAGCTCTACGGTCGTGTGTTGATCCCACAGGCCGTCTATGACGAACTGCAGCAAGAGCGCACTCCCGCCCCAGTGCGAGCCTGGGTAGCCAACCGCCCCGCCTGGCTCGAAGTCAGGCAAGCAGGCGTCCCGCTGGACAGTGAACTTGAAGAACTCGACCGTGGCGAGCGCGAGGCCATCGCCTTAGCCCTGGAACTCCAGGCCGATCTCCTCATTTTGGATGATAGGGACGCCCGAGTTGAAGCCTCCCGCCGCAACGTGGTCGTCATCGGAACGCTTCGAGTCCTCGAGGACGCTGCACAACTTGGCTTGGTCGATCTGCCCCGCGCGCTGCAGCGGCTTCAGCGGACGACATTCCGCGCTTCGCCCTATCTTGTGAGGGCATTGCTTGACCGCGACGCCGAGCGAAAGAAAAAACCACAGCCGTAAACAAAGCCCCAAAGGATGGCAGCTTATCTGGCCAAGTATCTGGCCAACGTGGACTTGTAACGGTGTTGATCCGCCGTGCGTGCACGAGCCCAAAGCGGCCTGCGACTATTCATGGCCGGCCCCTGCTGGGGCCTTCAACGGTCTTGGCGCGACCGTGCGCAATTCGTGCACCGCGAAGCGGTGAACCGTGAGTAGTCCCGCCTCGCGGGATGCAACCCCACGAGAATTCAGCCGGACACAGTTCTTTTCAGGAGTTTTGCGGTAAACTAACGCGGAATATTAGAGGTTCGGCTTTCAGGTTATTTTCAGAATCTTGGCGTAGCCTTGGATGAATAAGGTGCTGTACATTGCACGCGGGCTCGAACAGCGCCCAGCGAAGCCTTAACAAAAAAGGGAGGTCTATCATCATGCGCAAGACGATCACGCTTCTCGCAAGCATCGGCGTGCTTGCACTGGCAGCAGTCCTCTTCACAGGAACATTCTCAGTCGCGGCGGGCCAAGCATCAGGCCCGTCCGGCTATCACGTCATTAAATCCGTTGCCGTGGGTGGCGAGGGCTTTTGGGACTATCTCACTGTCGATAGCGAGGCACGCCGCCTCTACATTTCACACGGGACTCACGTCCAGGTCATGGACATCGACACCTATGCCATCGTGGGTGATATTCCTGACACCCAAGGCGTGCACGGCATCGCGCTGGCTCCCGAGCTGGGGCGCGGCTTCACCAGCAACGGCCGCGCCAATACCGTGACGATCTTCGACCTGAAGACGCTGAAGGCCATCGGCACGGTAAACGCCGGAACCAACCCCGATGCTATCGTTTACGACGGCGTCACGAAGCGCGTCTTCACGCTGAACGGGCGTAGCAGCAACGCCACCGCCATCAATGCCGCCGATGGCACCGTCGCCGGCACGCTCGAGCTGGGCGGCAAGCCGGAATTTGCGGCTGCGGACGGCAAGGGCAGCATCTACGTGAACATCGAGGACAAGTCCGAGCTCGTCCAGTTCGACGCGCAGAAGTTGACCGTGCTGAACCGCTGGCCAATGGCCCCCTGCGAGGAGCCCTCCGGTCTGGCAATGGATTTGAAGAACCGCCGCCTCTTTGCCGGATGCGGCAATAAAATGATGGCGGTCGTGGATGCGGATACCGGGAAGGTCATCGCCACGCCGGCCATCGGCCAGGGCGTGGACGCCAACCGTTTCGATCCCGAAACGAACTATGCCTTTGCCTCCAACGGCGAAGGAACTCTCACGGTGGTGCACGAAGATTCGCCGGACAAGTTCTCGGTGGTGGAAAACGTTCCGACGAAGCGCAGCGCGCGCACGATGGCGCTCGACATGAAAACGCATAACATCTTCCTGGCGGCGGCCGACTTCGAGCCCCCGGCCCAGGGCGAGCGGAGGGGCAGGATGAAACCCGGCTCGTTCGTCATCCTGGTTGTCGGCAAGTGACAGATGCAAACCAGCCTGCGTACATGTGAAGGACGCTCGGGTGCGGCAGAGTTCCCGGGCAGACAAGCGCTGTCCGAATCAACGAACTGCTCGATTGCCTGGCGCGGCTTCGCCGTCCGTCAGCTGACGGACGGCGAAGCCGCAGGCCACGGCCCGCCGGATTAGATTGATTTGCTTGATACCCCGGCCCCTTCGACTTTCACGGAATCCTCGCCAAAGGACAGTTCGAGGCTCGACTTTCAGATTAGCTTCAGAATTCGGGAGTACGCTGGCGGTGGAAGATAGAGACATCAAAGCAGAGGGAGTGGAGCAATGAAGATGTGTTACCAGATTATCCTAGGCATTCTCGCGCTCACCATAGGTTTCGCCAATGGCCTAGCCTCAGAAAAGCCAATCGCCATGAAGGATTTGCCGGCGGCTGTGCAACGAACGGTTCAGGAACAGAGCAAGGGCGCCGCCATCCTGCATCTTTCCAGGGAAGTCGAAGGCGGCAAAACAGTCTACGAAGTCGAGATGAAAGTGAAGGGTCTCGGCAAAGACGTTACAATAGACGCCTCGGGAGCTGTCATTGAGGTGGAGGAAGAAGTAGCGCTGGAAAGCATCCCCGGCGATGCCCGGGCGGCCATAAAGAAAGCTGCAGGGAGCGGCCAGATTACAAAAGTTGAGACGGTCACGGAAGGAAACCAATTAGCATACGAGGCACACCTGCGCAAAGACGGAAAGAGGTCAGAGGTCAGGGTTAGCGGGGATGGCCGCCTACTCCCGCCAGATTAGGGTGGAGTCGTGATGGGGAAATGATTCCGAAAAAACTTCCAGAAATGCTCTTCGCCTTGCTTTTGGGGATTGGAACGGCGTATCCCCAACAGCCACTCCGGCTCCCGATCCAGGAAGCTCTCGACCTTGCGGACAAGCAAAACCTCGACCTCGCTGCGGCACGCAGACGGCGGGCTGTGGCGCTGGCAGGAATCCAGATTGCCAGGCAAAGGCCCAATCCCTCCGCAAGCGTCACTGCTTTGCGTGATGAGCCCCACGAAGGACTTTTTTTCGACCAGCCAGTGGAAATTGGCGGAAAACGTGGACGAAGGATTGACGTTGCCCGGCAGGAAGGGGCGCTCACCGAGCTCGAAATCGCCGCCCTGGCCCGCCAGGTGCGACGAAGCACCCGCGAAGCTTACTACGCGGCAGCTCACGCGCGCGCGGAGTCCGAAAGGCTGGGGCGCGTGGTGGAAGTTGCAAAGCGGCTGGCGCAGATTGCTGAGGACCGCTTCAAGACCGGAGACGTTGCACAGCTCGAGGTGATCCAAACCGGCCTGGAAGTCTCCCGCGCCGAAGCAGACCTCCAGGTCGCCCGTCAGCGCGAGAAGGTTTCGATGAGCCGGTTCAACGCGCTCCTGAACGAACCCGCCTCAAAAGCATGGGATCTGGCAGGGACTCTTGAGGACAATACCCCCACGGCGCACTTGCAAGACCTCATCAGCCGCGCCTACCAATCAAACCCCGACTTGGAACACCTAGGCGGCGAAAAAAAGGTTGAGGAGAGCCGTCGCTCCCTGCTCAAGGCCGAGAGGATTCCTAACCTTGATTTGGAAGCCGGGGTCGATTTTAATTCGCCACACGATTTCCGCTACGGGCCACGCGGCCAGATTTCCATTGGTCTTCCACTCTTTGCTCGCAACCAGGGGGAAATCGCGCAATCATTGGCGAATGAGCGTGTCTTGGAGGCCGAAACCGCAGCCACCGAGCGCTCCGTTTCGGCCCGCGTGGAAGCCGGCTTCTACGACCTCGAAGCCCAACGCACGCAAGTTCAACTCTACCGCGACCGGCTGCTCCCCGTGGCCCGTCAACTCGAGAGCATGGCCGAGGAAAGCTACCGGGCCGGAAAGACCGGCATCTTGACGGCAATCCAGGCCCAGCAGGCCGTGCAGAGCGTGGAGAGTAGTTATCTCCAGAGCCTCGAGGAATTACAGGGCCTTTACGCCGGCTTGGAAGAAACGGTGGGAGGAGCGGTGGATTAGTGATTGGTGATTTGTGATTGGTGATTGCCGGTGGTGGGAGGATGATTGGATTAAATGCACTTTGAGACAGGACATGTAGGGCCGGAGCTTGCCCCGGCCGTGGAGTCTGCACACGTGAGTTTTCAGCAAGAATGTGAGGGAATTGGCTTGTTCCCTCTCCCATGGGGAGAGGGTGGACCGCGACCGGCGCTTTCACCAGCCGGCGCGGGCCGGGCCTTCGCCCGCCGAGGGGTTATGGACGTTCAGGGCAAACAGCCCGCTGCGGCCCGCAGGCGGGTGAGGGGTTGGTTCGCGGCCTTAATCGTAGCCGTGTTGCTCTTCCCTTCCTGCTCGAAAAAATCGCAGGGCGGTGAGGGTGAGGACTCCGAAGAGGGCACAGCGAACATCGTAGCGGAAGTGACTGTCACGCGCGTGGGGCGCGCTGACATTCAATCAACACTTTCCGTCAGTGGGACCGTTTCCGCGCTGCCGAATCAAGACGTTCGCGTCAGCTCGCTCGTTCCCGGCCGTGTCGCCCGGATGATGGTGGCAGAAGGCGATCGCGTCCGCGAGGGCCAAGTGCTGGCGAAAATCGATGATCGGCCTTTCCGCGACCAGGTTCAGCAGGCCCAAGCGGCGGTGGATCAGGCCAAGGCGAACCTGGAAAATTCACGTCTGAATCTGCAACGCAATGAGAGTCTGCTCGAGCGGGGCATTGCCGCGCGGAAAGACCTCGAGGATGCCCGCACGCAGGCCAGCGTCAACAAGGCTGCCCTGAGCCAGGCAGAAGCCGCGCTTTCACTGGTCCGGCTGAACCTCTCGCGAACGGAAGTGCGCTCCCCCCTCACGGGAATGATTGTCAAGCGCTTGCTGAGTGTCGGCGAGCAGGTGGACGGCACGGCTGCCCAGCCGGTGTTTGAAGTGGCGAGCACGTCAGAGGTGGAGCTGTTCGGGAATGTGCCCGCCCTTTACCTCGACAAGATCCGCGTGGGGCAGGCGCTCCAAATCTCCACCGAGGCTTTTCGGGGTAAGACATTTCAGAGTCACGTCGTGGCCATCTCTCCCGCCGTTGATCCCGCCACCAACGTGGGGCTAGTCCGAATCCGAATCGCCAATGGCAAAGGACTGCTGCGGCTGGGAATGTTTCTCACCGCTCAGGTGCCGCTCGAAACGCATCGCAACGCGCTGGTAGCTCCCCTCGAGGCAGTTTACCGTGACCAGGATGGAAACCCGGAGATTTATCGCGTGCAGGGCGAAAAAGCGGAGGCGGTCCCGGTAAAACTAGGGCTCGAAACAAAGAACCGCGTCGAACTGCTCTCCGGGGCGCAAGAGGGTGAGACCATAATCCTCGGCGGAGGCTACGGTCTTCCCGCACAGGCCAAAATCAAGGTCAAATCATGAACGTCGTCCGCTTCTGTCGCCGGAACAGTCGCGCCGTTTACCTGCTGACGGGCTTGCTGGTGGTTGCGGGCCTGGTTTCGGTTTTCCGCTTGCCCAGCAACATCTATCCCGAGCTTTCCTTCCCGCGCATCGTCATCCTCGCGCACGCGGGTGATCTTTCGCCTCGAAACATGCTCCTCACGGTGACGCGACCTCTCGAAGAGGAGGCGCGGACAGTGCTGGGTGCACGCCGCGTGCGCTCCAGGACCATCCGGGGGGCCACCGAGATTTCCGTTCTGTTCAATCCCGACATGGATATGCAGTATGCGCTTCAGCTCCTGCAGGCGCGCGTCAGCGACGTCAGAACGGACCTGCCCGCGTCCACCGACATCTCGGTCGAGCGCATTACACCCACGGCGTGGCCCATCCTCATGTTTGTCCTGAACGGCAACGTCCCGGACTCGGACCTGCGCGATTATGCCTACTACAACCTGCGTCCGCTCTTCAGCCGGGTGCCGGGCGTGGCGCTTGTCGAAGTCCAGGCCAGCCAAACGCGCGAGGTTTCTGTAATCGTCGATCCGCAGAAGATGCTCGCCCACCGCCTTTCCTTGCCGGACATCGCCGACCGCCTGCGCGCCACCAACGGGGTGACCTCCGTCGGCCGATTGGACAAAGACTATTCACGCTATCTCGTCTTGGCCACCGGCCAGTTTACCGACCTGGACGATATTCGAAATTCCGTCGTGGCGGTGGAGGGCCAGACGCCCATCCGGGTTTGCGACCTCGGTGAAGTCCGGGACGGAGTCGAGGATCCCCGCATCCTGGTTTACGGGAACGGCAGGCCGGGAGCCTTGCTCAGCATCTCACGCCAGATTGGTGGGAACATCCTGCAAGTCGCCGATCAGGCCAAGGCGCTGGCGAAAGACCTGGGCTCGGCAATTCCCAGGACGCTGCACCTCTCGGCCGTTTACGACTTGGCGGAATTCGTGCGCGAGGCGGTGGCCAGTATCCGCGATGCAGTCCTGATCGGATGTTTGCTCGCGGTTGTTATTCTCTTCGTCTTTCTGCGCGAAAGCCGCACCACCCTGATTGCGGCAACTACACTTCCCATCACCGTCGTTAGCACCTTTTTCTTCATGAATTTGTTCGGGAGCACGCTCAACCTGATGTCGCTGGGTGGGTTGGCCATTGCCATCGGACTGATCATCGACGACGCGGTGGTCATCATTGAAAACATCTACCGCCATCTCGGACTTGGCGAGCCGCCCGCAGAAGCGGCGGAAAAAGGAACGCAGGAGTTGCTGGGCGCCGTCATCGGCTCTACGGCAACTACCGTGGTTGTGTTCTCTCCCTTGAGCCTGCTGAAAGGCGTGGTGGGCGATTTCTTCTCGGCGCTTTGCCTCACCCTTGCCGTGTCGGTGCTTCTCTCGCTCGTATTCGCGCTAACCCTCATTCCCCTCCTCTCCCAAAGGTTTCTCTCCCCGGAGCGTCACCGTGTGACGGCGGAGAGTTTCATCGGGCCCATCAATCGTGCCTATGAAAAAGCCGTTCGGTGGTCGCTTCGCAAGCGTTGGGTGGTGGCAGCAGCTACCCTGGCTTCCATCGCCATCGCCGTGTTTCTTTACACGCGCGCCGAAACCGGCTTTCTTCCTGACATGGACGAAGGTGGTTTTGTCCTCGACATGTGGACACCGCCGGGAACTTCCCTGGCGGAGACTGACCGTATCGACCAACTGGTGGGGGACCAGGTCCAAAAGACACCTGAAACCGAGGCCTTCTTGCGCCGCACCGGCGCGGAGATGGGGCCTTTCGCCACCACTCAAAACACGGGCGAGATTGTGGTCAAGCTGAAACCCCGCTCCCGGCGCGACCGCAGCATCTACGAGACCATGGATGAGCTCCGCCAAACCATCCTCACCAAGATTCCCGGGGTGCGGGTGGAGTTCACTCAAGTGCTCCAGGACATGATTGGCGATATGGAAGGAAACCCCAACCCCATTGAGGTGAAAATTTTCGGCAGTAACATGCCTGAACTGGAGAGGCTTGCGGACGAGATCGGGCCGAAAATGCAGCAGATCCCCGGCATCGTGGATTTCCAGGGTATCCTCAAGGGCAACCCGGAAATCGTGGTTCACGTTGATCCTGTCCAGGCAGGCCATCTCGGCCTCACCGTGGACCAAGTCTCGCAGCAGGTGGGGGCGGGGCTGCTGGGGTTGACGGAGACCGATCTTCGCCAGACCGACCGCACTATCGGCATCCGCGTGCGCTTTCCGGATTCGTTCCGATATAACTACCCGGACGTGCAGCAGTTCCCCATCCTCACGCCGAGCAAGCAAATTGTGCCGGTTTCCGCTCTGGCCCGGATCGAGACCGTCCAGGGCGAGAGCGAATTGACGCGCGAGAATCAGCGCTTGATGGTGGCCCTCTCGGCGCGACTCGAGAACCGCGGCCTGGGAAGCGCCGTACGCGACGTGAAGAACCTCCTGAGCACTATCCAATTTCCAGTGGGGACCACCTATGAAATCGGCGGCCTCTATGAAAGCCAGCAAAGCTCCTTCCGCGACCTCCTCTCCGTCCTCGGCCTGGCGCTGGCGGCGGTTTTCATCGTGCTGGTGATCCAGTTCCGCGCCTTCGCCCCCGCCTTGATTATCATGTCGGCTGCCCCGCTTTCACTCCTCGGCGTCTTCGTGATGCTGCTCGCCACCGGGACGGCGCTCAATGTCTCGTCATTTATGGGGATCATCTTGATGGTGGGGTTGGTCGTAAAGAACGGCATCATTCTTTTTGACTACGTTCACAAGCTCTGGGAAGAGCAAGGGATGCCGCTTAGCGAAGCCCTGGTGCAGGCCGGCAAAATCCGTGTGCGTCCCATTTTGATGACGACTCTGTGTACCCTTTTTGGCTTGCTTCCGCTGGCGCTGGGTCTGGGGGCGGGAGCGGAATTGCAAAAACCCTTGGCCCTGGCCGTCATCGGCGGCCTCTCCGTCTCGACTTTCATTACTTTGCTGGTGATGCCGGTGCTCTATTCCTTGCTCGAGCAGAAGCGCGCGTGAGTCCGTTGTCCGTAGTCCGTGGTCCGTTGGGGAAAAGGGGCTAGGTGCTGGGGGCTGGGTGCTTGGTGCTGGGGCGATTTCGGATTTGGGATTTTAGATTTTGGATTGCCCTCTCGCTTGCGCCGACGACTTGTTGCCTTCTGCCTACTGCCTACTGCTTACTGCCTTGAAATCTTGATTCTGCAAACTCGGTGCTTATGGGTCAAGTTTTCCATTTCTGGCTTTGCTCCCCGTCAGGGGAGCACTTTGAGTAGTCCCGCAGGCGCGGGGTGAAACCCACGGATAGGAACGGATCAAGCAACATCCGGCCCTGAAAGGGCCGAACCACCTTGGACAACCCCTTGCGGGGTTGGACGGCCTTTCAGGGGAACACCGACCGTGGGCTTGCGCCCACGGCTATCCACGGTCCACCGCTTCGCGGTGAGAACATGCTCGTGGGTCCATGGCGAAGCCTCGCTAGTTTCCAATTTCCATTTTCCAGTTTCATTTCTTGCCCGCGGTGAGGGCTGCCCGCGTTGAGCCCATGGTCATCTCGAGGGATTCTTTGGGAATGCTGGTTACGAAGGGCTTGATCAGCCAGCCCAATCCTGTGGGAATGTCGCGGGTGAGGGAAATTGACTCGCATTCGACGTAGACGCCGCCGTCTTTCTCCTCAAACTTCCAATAGGAATTGAGTCGCCAGAGGAATCCCTCGTCCTGGCCGACGGGCTTTTCGCGCTCATTCGGTGTGTCGGCATTGGCCACTTCGGCGATTCTGGTTGAATAAGAGCGGCTGTACCAGCGCGTGGAATCAATGGGGAAATAATGGACGTCGTGATAGGTGTTGAGCGTGACGGTGATGACTCTCTCTTTCCGCAGGCGATAATAGATCTGGAAGTCATTCCCTGTGTGGGCGACCAGACGCGAGCGAACCACCTCCGGCTGATAGATATCCTGGTGGTGATTGTAGTCCTGTGCCAGAGCGATCGTCTGTGGAAGATTTGCGCCCGGAACGAAAACTGTTCCCAGCCAATGATGGATGATTGCCTCCGGCGCCTCCAGCGTGTGACCGGAAGCATCGAGCGTCTGAAGCTGCTCCATAAAAATCTCACCGCGCTGGAGTGCGGCCAGGACTTCGGACCGGCGCGGCGCAGGAAGTTCATCCAGATACAAGAACTTTTCAGTTTGTGAAACTTCCCCATTGATTCGTGCCTCAGTCAACTGAACGTACCTGTCGAAGGCTTCAACTGTTTTCGGCCTCAGCTCGGCGCTCATCACTTCGGGCGTTTGCACCCCGAGAATCTCTATCGCCAGGAGAATGGTGAGCCACTTGATGGGTATCTGTAGCAACATCATCCCCAACCATAGCACATCTGGCCAAGCTTAGCAGGACGCTGAAAAATGCTCGTAGCGGCGGGCCTCAGCCCGGCGATGTCGTAGCGGACGTCCCGCCCTCCGGACCTGCGGCCCTCCAAAAGCAGAAGACACTAAACAGGGTAGGATTCAAATCGTATGAAGGCTAAAGGCTGAAAGCTGACCCGCCGCGGCGGGATAGGTGACCGCTGAAAGCTTTTCTTGACATGCCACACAACTTGCTGTAGCCTATCAGTGTTATGTTAGCGCTGAAGGGTGAACACCATGGGGCGGGGAAGAGGAGGATTCAGGATTCGGGATTCAGGACAGACAAGACCAAGGCACACATGCTAAGCGGCTCGACAGGGCAGGATGGGTGAGTTCGCCGGCATGCTTGAACAAAGGAATTCTTTTTTTGCACGAACGACGCGGGAATGTTGTTGAAAACAAAGGGGCGCTGTGGAAAAAGCCGGAACGAGGCGGGAATGTATATGAAAACAAAGGAGATTCGGTCCCAAAGCGGGAATGTTGTTGAAAAGAAAGGGGGAAGAGCAGGATTCAGGATTCAGGATTCGGGATTCAGGACAGACAAGACCAGGGCACACATGCTAAGCGGCTCGACAGGGCAGGATGGGTGAGTTCGCCGGCATGCTTGAACAAAGGAATTCTTTTTTTGCACGAACGACGCGGGAATGTTATTGAAAACAAAGGAGCGCTGTGGAAAAAGTGGGGCCGAAGCGGGAATGTGTTTGAAAACAAAGGAGATTCGGTCCCAAAGCGGGAATGTTGTTGAAAAGAAAGGGGGAAGAGCAGGATTCAGGATTCGGGATTCAGGACGGACAAGACCGAGGCACACATGCCAGAGGCTGGGGCAATTTTCGGTTTTAAATTTTCGATTTCAGATCGCCACGCCCAGGGACGTGCCACCTACTGCCTACTGCCTTTTGGAATCTTGGGTGCGGCAGAGGTCATGCGAGTCTTCCAGTCTGAGTTTTTTGACGCAAGCCAGAAATACGACGAACTGTCTGCATTGGCAAGCTGCTGGCTTTGACAACACCTGGCAACCCGCGTAAGATTCATGCTTTGAATCAATCCAGTAATTATGAACAACGGAGGATTATTTATGCCTGTTAAGGTTGGAATCAATGGGTTTGGGCGCATTGGACGGAACTTGTTGCGTGCGGCGCTCAACGATCCAGGAATTGAATTCGTAGCGGTCAACGACATCACTGACCCGAAAACCCTGGCTCATTTGCTGAAGTACGACTCGGTATTCGGAATCCTGGCCGCCGAAGTGGCTCACGGTGGAGACTGCATCACGGTAAATGGCAAGTCGATCCGGGTTTTTAAGACCAAGGACCCCGCGGACCTTGATTGGTCTTCCTTGGGCGCAGAGGTTGTGGTTGAATCCACCGGCCTTTTCACCAAGGCGGAGGACGCAAAGAAGCACCTGAAGGGCACCGTGAAGAAAGTCATCATCACGGCGCCGGCCAAAGGTGAAGACATCACCATCGTGCTGGGGGTGAATGAGCGAGCCTACGACCCGGCCAAGCACCACATCATCTCGAACGCTTCCTGCACCACCAACTGCCTAGCCCCGGCGGCCAAAGTGGTTCACGAGAACTTTAAGATTCTCAAGGGTTCGATGACCACCATTCATGCCTATACGAACGACCAGCGCATCCTGGACCTGCCCCACAAGGATCTGCGCCGGGCTCGCGCTGCCGCCCTGTCCATGATTCCCACCACGACCGGCGCCGCCAAGGCCATTGGACTTGTGATACCCGAACTCAAGGGCAAGCTGGATGGTTACGCCATGCGCGTCCCCACCCCGGACGTTTCGGTGGTTGACCTGGTATCGCTCGTCGAGAAGCCCACCACGGCCGAAGAAGTGAACGCCGCTCTCAAGAAGGCTGCGGAAGGCCCCATGAAGGGCATTCTCCAGTACGTCGAAGAGGAGTTGGTCTCCAAAGACTTCACCGGCAATCCGCACTCGTCCATGGTGGACGCCGGCTTCACCAAGGTCATCGATGGCAATCTGGTGA
>Ga0208038_1001498_pt1 | contig 12471 bp, 9 predicted proteins | sample June2015DPH_16_1_FD_184714 | JGI IMG/M metagenome (GOLD analysis project Ga0208038, IMG submission 184714) | Peatland microbial communities from SPRUCE experiment site at the Marcell Experimental Forest, Minnesota, USA - June2015DPH_16_100... | ecosystem: Environmental > Terrestrial > Soil >...
CTCTTTTCCGCGCTCTTGATGACTGAATTAGTGGCTAAGGCGGGTTCGCTCCGGGAGCTTCGCAACTCGCTTGCCCCATTCTTTGTGACTCCGGACTTGCGGCTGCCCTCGAGCGCCTTGCCGTATAATGAGTTTGTAAGACGGCTGCGACAGTTGTTTCGCGGCGCCAGGGAAACGACGATTGACGGTCTCAGATTCGAAACGCCGGAAGGATCCCTGCTGGTGCGGGAGTCCGTCACCGAACCCGTTGTAACCATGCGCCTGGAAGGTTCGAGCGCCGAAGCCCTGAGCAAGCTTCTTGCCGCTTGCCATTCGACGTTTCCTGAAGTCTCGATCGAAATCGCGCGCCAGATGCGTAAAGCCGGAAGCCGCTGAGCCGCGACCACCTTTTTGAATCGCGATGAGGGCAAGCCGGAGGCAGCCGACAGTAAGCAGTAGGCAGAAAGCAGTAAGCAGCAGGCACAAAGCAGTGGATGGTAGATGGGGGAAGGAATGCCATAAGCGCTAACTTAAGCTTCTTGAGGCGGCCCCGGCAGGGGCCGACTGTGAGTAGCCACAGGTTTTAACCTGTGGATAGGGTGGACGTGAAACCTCCCAACCCCAGCGGGGTTGACTCCCCGGCGAGAGTGGGAACCGCCTCGAACGAGCGCAAACCGACATAACTAAGCGTTTACGAGATAAAGCCCAGCCCTAAGCCGCGTTTTCTTGAACAGACAACTGACGGCTGACAACTGACCGCTGATAGCTTCACTTCGGGGGCGGTGTTACCATGGCCTGCGGGAGGGTGTGATGATTAGTCAAGGCTGGTTTCGCATAGGGAGGCGCCATGTTGTTTTAGCGCTGGCGCTCGGAGCGCTCGCCCTTGCCGCTTGTCACGGACAGGATCAGGACCAGAAAGAGGCCGGCAAGTTAGCGACACTGCTGAATTGGAAGCCGGGGAGCGTGGTTGCTGAAATCGGAGCGGGCGATGGCGGCCTGACGCTAGCTGCCGCCGAGCGCGTGGGGCCAACGGGCCGCGTTTACACGACGGAACTGGACCCCAAAAAACTGGCCAAATTGGAGTCACTGGCGGCAGCACAGAAGGCGCATAACATCACCGTGGTCAAAGCGGGCGAAGCCGAAACAAACCTTCCGCGCGAGTGCTGTGATTCCATCTTGATGCGGCGTGTTTACCATCACTTCACACAGCCGGCGCAAGAGGACGCCAGCCTTTTCCAATCGCTCAAGCCAGGCGGCCTGCTCGCCATCATTGATTTTCCACCGGGGAAGGGGCCCGGCAAACTCGAACTGGTAAAGGGCGTGCCGAAAAACCGGGGCGGGCACGGCATGCCAAAGCAGTTGCTGGTCGATGAGCTCAGTGCCGCGGGATTCCAGGCGCTGACGACACCCACGGACTGGCCGGGCGAGGATTACTGCCTCGTCTTCCGAAAGCCGTAAAGCAGGTGTCAGGTGCCAGGTGTCAGGTGTCAGGGGCGAGGGGCCGGGTGCTGGGGGCTAGGGGCTGGGCAATTCTGAATTATGAATTGTGAATTATGAATTGCCCACTGACGACCGCTTACAGCCTATTGCTTACTGTTCTTCCCCAGTCTCCAGCAAATAGAAGGTGAGGCGGTACGAAATAAGCAGAAGGCCGTTGACACAGGGGACCATGAAGGAACTAATTCATAATTCACAATTCAGAATTCATAATTCGATTCCCTACTCCCTTCCCTTGGGCGCCGGAATTAGGCATAATCTGGTGCTTGCCCGCACGGATGTTTTGATCCGCATTCCAGGGCCCAGGTAGGACCATGACTGACGCCTCAACCACCCACTCACCAGTTTCCGGCCGCATCGCCTCCATCGACGCACTTCGCGGCTTCGATATGCTGTGGATTACCGGCGGCGAGGAAGTGATCCACAGCTTGCATAAAGTGATTCACCATCCTTTGATGGACGCGCTCAGCGGGCAATTCCAACACGTGGCATGGCAGGGCTTCCGTTTCTATGATTTGATCTTCCCGCTTTTTCTCTTTATCGTCGGCCTTGTGCTGCCCTTTTCTCTCACGCGGCGTCTTGAAGCCGGAGCGAACCGTGCCGAGATCTATAAGCATCTGGTCCGCCGGCTAGTCCTGCTGTTCTTTTTGGGCCTGGTTGTTAATGGCCTCTTGGATTTCAGGTTTCACGAGCTTCGCATTCCTGGGGTTCTTCAACGTATCGCGGTGTGCTATTTCATTGCGGCGCTGGTGATGATGAACACCCGCGTGAGTGGCCAGGCCGCGGTGGCGGGCGGCCTGCTGGTGGTTTACTGGCTGGTGATGAAGCTGGTGCCGGTTCCGGGCATCGGGGCCGGCGTTCTAACCCCCTCCGGCAACCTCTCGGCGTTTATCGACCAGCACCTTTTGCCACGACCCTTTTGCTGCTATGTCTTCGGTGACAACGAAGGAATTCTCTCCACGATTCCGGCTGTTTCCACATGTCTGATGGGCGCGCTGGCCGGCCACTGGTTGCGCTCCAGTCGGCCTGCAGCGCGTAAGGCGCTCGGGCTGGCCTTGGCGGGCGTTGCCAGTCTGGTCCTGGGTCTGGTCTGGGGTCATTGGTTTCCCATCATCAAGAACATCTGGACGAGCTCGTATGTCCTGTTCGCCGGCGGGTGGAGCCTGCTGCTGCTCGCCCTCTTTTACTGGATCATCGATGTTCGCGGCTACCGGCGCTGGGCTTTCTTTTTCACCGTCATTGGCCTGAACCCCATTACGATTTACGTGCTTCGCAGCCAGTTTGATTTTGGAACAGTCGCAAATATATTCGTCCGGGGCTTCATCAACTACCTCGGGCCCTACCAGCCCGTCTTCTGGGACCTCAGCGTTATGGCTGTCGGGTGGCTGCTCCTGTGGTTTCTATATCGTCAGAAGATATTCCTTAAGGTGTGACAGCGCAACCGAAGAAGGATTTCATCCCGCGCCTGCGGGACCACAAAGGTCACGGAGAAGAGGCGCACCCGCTATGCCTCTGAAGTTTCTTCGGCTCGACACGGGGGGGCAGAAGTCGGAACCGTAGCCCTCTCCCTTGGGGAGAGGGTGGCCCGCGACCGGCGTTTTCACCAGCCGGCGCGGGCCGGGTGAGGGGTTACTTCCGTCGCCAAGCGAAGGTGTTGTGCCCGGCTAAGTCTTCGCAAGACTGCTCCAATGCGCGTCGAAGACCGGATAGTCGATTCCTGCTGCTTTGAAAATCGACTGCTGATTGAACTTGATAGCGGTGTTCATTCTCAGCCGAGCCCTAATCCGTAGAGAAGGTCATGCTGAACTTACGTGTTTGCGTTTACTGCGGTTCAAGCCGCAACTGTGATCCCGTTTATCTCGAGGCTGCGGCGCGCCTGGGGTGTGAGCTGGCGAGAAACGGCGCCACCATCATCTACGGCGGTGGGGCGGTTGGGTCAATGGGTGCTCTCGCCGAAGGCGCGCTCGCCGAGGGCGGCAAAGTCATCGGCATCATTCCCGGTTTCATGCATGAACTGGATTGGGGGCACAAGGGCATTAGCGAATTGCGCGTGGTGCGCGATCTACACGAGCGCAAGCGGCTCATGCTCCAGGATGCGAATGCGGTGGTCGCCTTGCCCGGCGGCTCAGGAACTCTTGACGAGCTTTTGGAGGCCGTCTCGCTCAAGCGCCTTGCCCTTTTCCTCGGCCCTATCGTTGTTCTGAATACCCGGTCGTATTTCGAGAATCTGCTCCTGGTGCTCGAGAGGTGCATTACCGAGCGCTTCATGGACCCTCGGCACAAATCCATGTGGTCGGTGGTGAATGAGCCGACGGAGGTGCTGCCTGCCATCCACTCCGCCCCGCCCTGGGATTCCAAGAGCCTCAGCTTCGCCCAGATCTGATACTGCCTTCTGGTCTGTCATTCGAAGCGAAGTTGTCAGTCGTCAGTAGTCAGTCGTCAGTTGTCAGGGTTGAGCCGTCAGCTTGCGGCATTTAGAAAACGGCGCCAGGAAGAACTGTGAATTGTGAATTCTAGATTATGAATTGGCTCTTCATTGTCCCCCGTGACGCCTGCCCTCTGCTCATTGCTTTTCCCTTCACCTTCTGTCTGTTGGGGACTGGGGAAGAACAGTAAGCAATAGGCTGTAAGCGGTCGTTAGTGGGCAATTCATAATTCACAATTCATAATTCAGAATTGCCTGTTCGACGCTTCTGCTCAGTCCGATGACCCACCTAGCCTTGACATAGCTTCACGCGGATGGCACCATGAGTGCTTGCGGCTGGGCTGTTTTCGCCTTGTAGCACGGGCGGCTCCCACGTGCTCGCCGGGGTGCTGCCCGTGAATGGGGAAGCCAAGGCGCAAGCACATGGACGGGATCCCGACGGGTCGGGGCAGGCTGTGCCTGCTGCGACCTGGAGGTGCTGGCCCGAGTAGTTCTCCTAATACCAGGCGTGCCGAAGTGGCGGAATTGGCAGACGCGCTACATTCAGGGTGTAGTGCCCGTCAGGGCGTGGAGGTTCGAGTCCTCTCTTCGGCACCAAGAGTTCAAAAAACACCAGTAAAACCGCAGTATTTTTCACTTCAAGGAAGCCGTCCTACCACTTTCCTACCATTTTTTTAGGGGTCTCCTCAAAAGCTCCCCGGAACTCAGTATTTATCCGGGGAAGGAGACCTCATGGCAAATCGTTCGGTTCAACTTTACCTATTTTGTTGTCGACAACAAAAATCGTAAACCCAACCTCACCGCAAAAGTGACTAAAGCTGGAAATTCCGTTTTCATTTTCCGACTGACCGGCAACATATACTCGACCGCCTCTGAAGATAATGCCCCAGCCAGCCTTTTGAGTGCAGAGCCTTTCGGCGGCTACGCAAAGGTTTGCATGATAACGTTGATATCGGAAATCTGGGTTGAATCTCCTTTTGCTTCCTTGCACGAGCCCGCTTGTTCGAATCACCACACTGTATGAAAAGGTCGGGAGAGCGGGGCTGCCAAACTGTTGAAATACCAATCTCGGCGTCGGCAGGCTTCAGCCGTATCAAAGGATTTCCTTTGGCACGGCCTTCGACGGTGGGAACTATCACCTGTGATTGCTTCCCGGCTGGGTGGTGTCGGAAAGGTCCGTTCCTACTTTCCTGATCATAAAGCAGCTAAACTTCGGTCAAATCATGGAGCATTCTAGGTTGGCTTTTGCCTTGAGGCCAGCGAGGTGCACCCGATGGATGAGAGACCAGGCGATATCCCGACCATCGAAGAGTTGGCTGTCTACCTGAAAGATCCCAAGTTGACGTTCTACAGGCTCGCCTGCGAAGGCAAGATCCCCTGCCGGAAGATCGATTGTCCTTGGCGTTTCCGCTGAGGTAGCCATTGACCGTTGGCGGAAGGAATCGCGGGCCAACGACCCGGACTCAGGAGGAGGTCAGTAATCGCGGAGTCGCTCGCTGATGAAGTCATCCGAAGGGTCGACCAGGCGGTCGAGCTATACCACCGCCTTATCATACTGGTGGCGCAGGCTGGTGGGGGCAAGACCGCTGCGCTCCAGGATGTTCATCAGCGCACAGTTGCTCCGCTGGTTAATGTCAATCTCGAGCTATCTCGGCGCACGCTCGACCTCACCGAGCACCAGCGGGCGCTCCAGTTGCCGCGCCTCCTCGCCGAAATCGTGGCCGCATCCGTTGCCGACGTGATTCTGCTGGATAACAGAAGGCATGATCGCGCCTGGGAGTAGGGTGCGCACAGACGGTTGGCGCGGCTACAACGGCTTGGATGCTCGTGGATACTCCCATGAGGTCATCCGACAGGAGACCAGCCTCGGAGACAATCTGTTGCCTTTGGCATATCGAGTTGCGTCTTTGCTGAAACGATGGCTGTTGGGGACGCATCAGGGAGCGGTTCGACGCTCGCATCTGGATTACTATCTGGAGGAGTTTAGCTTCCGTTTCAACCGTCGAACTTCTGGGTCACGGGGCAAACTGTTCTGTCGCCTCGTCCAACAAGCGATGATACTCGATCCCGTACCGGCCAAATTGATCTCCAGCGGGGCGCGGTGACCTTGAGGCACAACCTATAGGGGTACGGGAGTCAAGTGCATACCCCCATAATATAATTTTCTTTGTTCCGCCGTCAGCGGGCTTGAAACCCTACCCTTCCGAGGCACTCGAACAGGTTTTTCGACAAACTGCTAATGTCCTGAGCGGCGCGCCAGAGCGCGCTCGGCTTGCTGGTGGAGTGGTTTCCATATCTCCGATTGGGAATTGGCGGTTTCGTCGATCACCTGCCGGTAGAGTGTCTCACCCTCCTTGACATGTCCCATGCGGATCTCAATGCTCCCGGCAAGCAATTCCCAAAGTGGATTATGGGGATATTGCTGCTCCATCTGGCGAAGCAGTTCCAGGGACCTCGCGAACTGCCGATCCATCGAGCGGGAGTAGTTTTGCGCAAGGTGATATTTCGCCTCCCCGGCCACGAGTTGCCCTTTTTCCATTGCTTGCTGGATTTGCCGGAGGCCATCAAGTCGGTTGCCCCCCGGAAGCAGAATCAAAAAGCGCAGCATCTTCACATAGGTTGGCAACGTGTCCACGAAGTAGTTGTAGAGCCCGACTCCAAAATAGGCATCGTTGAGGTTGGGATCGAGCTTCAGCGCGGCGAGAGAAAGATTCCGGCACTTCTTGCCGGCAAAGGCAGTTGCCAGGGCATGATACCGAAAAGCTTCCAAACGCGCGCGCAATGCGTAGGCCAGGCCTTCGTAAAAGTAACTGCGCGCTTCATCCTGGTGCGCCTGGATGCGCGCCTCGGCTTTCCGGACTGCCAGTTCATCTAAACGCCTGAAATCACCGTCGTAGGAAGTGGCCGCTTCGGACAGAGGCTCGAACCCTTCCGGGTCAATCAGATTGGCTTCGGTCAAGTGAATCTTCCACCAGTTCGCATCGGCCTCAAGAAGGTAGCCGAGAGGCGACTCGGGATCGGACTTCTGGATCTGGCGGAAGATTTCCATCGCATGGTCGAAGTCGCCGTCCATGAGTTCATTCATCCCGCAGACGGCAATCTCCTGGTTTCCCACTTCGTCGGCCTTCCCGGCCCCCCAAGCGATCTTCACAGTTCCACAACTAACGGTGACCCACAAAAGGACCAGTGCCAACAGATTCGGTAGTTGAATTCTTCTCATACACCGTAGACCCTGCCACGAAGGTCGAGCAGAAACTCGTACATCACCAAGCATTCTACCGCGAATGGAGGAAAACCAAGGAATGCCGGTATAGGCATTTCAAGGACCTTCCAATTTTGCCACATCGGAAAGACGTACAACCACAATGCCCCTTCCCAACCTCGTGCAGCACCTTCAACCGATCCCGATCTCTTGCACTCATTAAGAGCTCCTGTTGTCTCATCCGACCAGTTTGCCGGTTTCCAACAGGAACTTTCTACCTTGCCGCAATAGGAACTTATCACTTTGCTGTGACATTGAGCAATTTTGAGGTCGGCTCCCGACGCAGAAGATGATATGCTTGCTTCTTCAAGTCGGGAAAGATCCTGATTGGCGATGGCAAGTATTTGAGGGAGAACGAGTCAGCCGCCCATTCGCAGCCTGAAATTGCCCTGGAGCGAGTCCGACCCGCGAGGTGATACCGGGTCGTCGCCAAAATCCGACTCCTTCTGATAGCACGGGCCGACCCTTAGCAAGCAGAAGGAGGAGGGTATGGCAAGCAGGAAACTTGGCTCTGACGTAGTTAGGCTCCATCTATGCCCTACGCTCATGTCCGCGTCGTGGTAACCGGTATCGGAGCAGTCACACCTATCGGCCTTACCATCGAGGAATATCGCAAGTCATTGATTGCCGGCCGTTCCGGTGTGGGTCCGATCAGCCTGTTCGACTGCAATGTCACTGACCCGGCCACAGGCGAACCCCAATTTGCGACGCGCATTGCTGCGGAGGTTAAGAGTTTCAAGCCGGAGCTCCATGTGTCCAAGCCGCAGCGCTATGACAGGGCGTCCCAATTCGGCATGTGCGCCGCGCAGATGGCCGTTGAGGATGCCGGGCTCAGACCGGAGGACCTCAAATCGACCGATACGGGCCTTTTCGTCGGAACCGCGGTGGGCGACATGCAGACGATCGAGACGGCAATGACCGTTCTTCACTCGCGCGGCGCCCGGCGGCTGCTGCCTACCTACCTGCCCAAGGTGTTGCCTAGCACACTGGTGACCAATCTATGCATGTATCTGGGCACGCAGGGCCCTTCGATGGGGATTTCCTCCGCCTGCGCCAGTGCGACCCATGCCGTTGGTGAAGCCTATTGGTGCATCCAGCGTGGTGACGCCGAGCGCATGGTCGTGGGAGGCGCGGACGCCGTGATCACGCCCCTGACGGTTGGCTCGTTCACTGCCATGAGGGCGATGTCCCGAAGGAACGACAGCCCGGAAACCGCCAGCCGCCCGTTTGACCGGGAGAGGGACGGCTTTGTGATGGGTGAAGGGGCGGGTTTGATGATCCTGGAAACGCTGCAATCGGCCCGGAAGCGAGGTGCAAAGATCTACTGCGAAATTGTCGGCTATGGTGCTACCGCCGATGCTTATCACCTGACAGACATGAATCCGGAATTGGCTCAGTGCGCCCAGGCCATGCGAAAAGCGCTGCGGCGCGCGCAGATTGGCCCGGACAAAATCGACTACATCAACGCCCACGGAACCTCGACGCCGACGAACGACCTTGTCGAGACGGCTGCCATCAAGGAAGTGTTCGGAAGCCGCGCGCACAAGATTCCGGTCAGTTCCACAAAGTCAATGATCGGCCACCTGATGAGTGCGAGTGGCGCGGCAGAGCTTGTCGCCGTAATCCTGGGGCTTCAAGATCAGGTGGTCCACCCTTCCATAAATCTGAAGAACTCCGATCCCGCCTGCGATCTCGACTACGTGAAGGAAGGCGCGCGGCCCCATCCCATGGAATATGTGCTGAAAAACTCCTTCGGGATGGGGGGACACAATGCCTCGCTGGTCTTGAAACACTGGCAGGATTAGCCGCCATTCCTCATCCCTTTCCGGATGTAAAATCCTGCCAGAGCAGCTCACGGCTGTGATTTAGAGAGGCCGGGAAGTTAACATGATCTCTCAAGTACGAACCTGAGGAGGCAGGAGGAGGGCAGACGAGAGCACGCCTTGACGTCGACGTCGACCGAATACGCGGCTTGTCCTTCCTAGCCGCCAGACAGTGCAAATGGGGGTGGGATGAGACTGGGTCCCGGCCATAAACGGGCGATTTCAGCCAAGTTTTCTCACCGGGCCTGCCAGAGATCGTCTACCATCCGGACATCCCTTTGATGATTTTCGCCAGCAACTGGTTCGTTCGAGAAGACCGCGCCCGTCTCACACGTTAAAGAAGCTGATCGGCTTTTGCATTGCGGCTGTCCTATTGTAAAATTAGAGGAACTATGCGGAGGAGTTGGAGGAATTCAACAAGGCGCTTGCCGTGGCGCCAGGAGGAGAATGAGTTTGGGTGGTGGTGTTGGCGCTGGCCATCGCGAGCTCAAGGCCCTGACCGCGAAAATGAATGCTCAGGCTGCTTGAAGGTGTAAAGTGCAATTCACGCTCGACCGGAGGCTACGCCAAACCGATTTTCACCACGAACGGGACAGAACCGATGAAGAAAGGTACGGATGAAGAAAGACCTTACTGATCCAATCGTGGAATTTTCCACGCTCGTTGAAATCCTTCGCTGGCGAGCGCTTCAGCAGCCTGAACAGCGGACCTATACCTATCTGGTCGATGGAGAAGCAGAAGGGGATAATCTGACCTATGCGGCGTTGGACTGCCAAGCCCGGAGTATTGGGGCGCTGCTCCAAAGCTACCGAGCAAGTGGGGAGCGTGCGCTGTTGCTTTATCCAGCAGGTCTCGAGTTCATCGCCGCGTTCTTTGGTTGTTTATATGCGGGGGTGATTGCCGTCCCTCTGCCTCCGCCCAATCTGGCTCAGCCACAGCGGACCCTCCCCAGGCTTCGGGCCATCATCAGCGATGCGCAGCCTTCGGTGGTGCTCACCACGTCAGCGATTCTCTCCAACACTGAGGGTCTGTTCACGCAAGCTCCCGAGTTGCAGAAGATGCGCTGGTTGGCCACCGACAAGGTTACCGGCAGCCTGGCGCAGGAATGGCGAGACCCGGCCGTGACCAGCAACACCCTGGCGTTGCTCCAATACACTTCCGGCTCCACCGCGGAACCGAAGGGCGTCATGATCAGTCACGGGAACTTCCTCCACAATTCGGCTTATATTAACCGCGTCTTCGCGCTCATCCCGGCCAGTGTCACCGTCACCTGGCTACCGGCCTTCCACGACATGGGACTGACCAATGGGATTATCCAACCGGTGTATAAGGGACGTCCGTGTTACCTGATGCCGCCGGTATCCTTTCTCATGCGGCCGATACGGTGGCTCCAGGCCATTTCGCGCTACAAAGCCACGATTAGCGGCGGCCCCAATTTCGCGTATGACTTATGCACCCGCAGAATTACTCCCGAACAGCGTGAAACTCTCGACCTCAGCAGTTGGGATGTGGCCTACAACGGCGCAGAGCCAGTCCGCGCCGACACCATGAAACGGTTTGCGGCGACCTTTGCCTCGTGTGGTTTCCGGCCCAGCGCCTTCCATCCATGTTATGGACTCGCTGAAGCCACGCTGCTGGTTTCCGGCGGTTCTTTAAGAGATGAGATGTTCCGCACGATTCAAGTGGCAGCGTTTGAACAGGACCGCGTCGTGGAGGCCTGCGCCCAACACCAGAATGTGCGGACACTTGTCGGCAGTGGCCACGCCCTGAACGATACCAAGATTGTCATCGCTCATCCGGAATCGTTGACCGCTTGTGCACCAGATGAAGTGGGCGAAATCTGGGTGTCCGGCCCGAGCGTGACTCAGGGGTATTGGAACCGACCCGAGGACACAGAACGCACTTGTCGGGCCTACCTGAAAGATACCGGGGAGGGACCGTTTCTCCGCACCGAGGACTTGGGATTTATGAAAGATGGTGAGCTGTTTGTCACCGGTCGCCTGAAGGATCTGATCATCATCAGTGGTCGCAACCTTTACCCCCAGGATATTGAATTGACGGTGGAACAGAGTCACCCGGCCTTACGGCCGGCTTGCTGCGCGGCGTTTTCGGTCGATGGCGCCGGCGAAGAACAACTGATCGTCGCCGCCGAAGTCGAGCCCCGGTACCAACCGGCGGTTTGCAACCCGCCGGATGGGGAAGCGCGCGCTCGTCCAAGCGGGCGTTTGCCGCTGGATGTCGAGGCAGTGGTTGGGGCCATTCGGAGGGCGGTGGCCGAAGAGCATGATGTGCGGGTCCACAGGGTGGTGCTGCTCCGGGCTGGGCGCATTCCCAAGACCACCAGCGGCAAGGTGCAGCGCCATGCTTGCCAAGCCAGTTTCCTAGAGGGGACGCTGGAAAGACTCGGTGACGAGTGAGCGATGGCTGAGAATTCTACCAACGCAGAAGTCATCCAGGCGTGGTTAGTCTCCAAACTTTCCGCGCGGCTGGGAATCGAGTCTCACGAGATGGATATCCGGGAGCCCTTCGCCAGCTACGGACTCGGGTCAACGGAGGCGGTCAGCCTGGCCGGTGAACTCGCCGAGTGGCTGGGACGAAAACTCTCTCCGGCTCTGGCCTATGAGTACCCCACCATCGAGGCTCTCGCTCGGCATTTGGCAGGATCACCGGACGTGTCGGAGTCAGCGACCAGGGCTGGCCAGGACCGGGAGGCGAAAAACGAACCGATCGCCATCATCGGCATCGGCTGCCGGTTTCCCGGCGCGAACGACCCGGTAGCGTTCTGGCAGTTGCTGCGAGACGGAGTGGATGCCATCCGCGAAGTTCCCGCGGATCGCTTCGACCAGCATGCGTTTTACGACCCAGACCCGGCGACCCCGGGCAAAATGAACACTCGCTGGGGCGGCTTTCTGGGGCAGGTGGATCAGTTCGATCCCAATTTCTTTGGCATCTCCCCTCGGGAGGCGTTGCGCATGGACCCCCAGCAACGCCTCTTACTGGAGGTGACTTGGGAAGCGTTACAGGACGCGGGGCAGGTGCCCGAGCGTCTGGTCGGCACCCAGGCCGGCGTATTCATCGGCATTGCGACCAACGATTACGGCCGGCTGCAGTGGAATGATCTCGAGCGAATTGACGCCTACGCAGGCACCGGCAATGCCATGAGCATCGCCGCCAACCGAATCTCTTACCTGTTCGATTTCCGTGGGCCGAGTCTCGCCATCGACACGGCCTGTTCCTCGTCACTCGTTGCCGTCCACCTGGCCTGCTGCAGCCTGCGGAACGGCGAGTCCACGCTGGCTCTGGCCGGGGGCGTAAACCTGATTCTCTCGCCGGCGATTGCGATCAATTTCACCAAAGCCGGCGCCATGGCGCCGGATGGGCGCTGCAAAGCGTTCGATGCCCGGGCCAACGGCTACGTTCGCAGTGAGGGCGCCGGTGTCGTCGTGCTGAAGCCCCTCTCGAAAGCCTGGGCGGATGGTGATCCG
>Ga0208038_1001500_pt1 | contig 12423 bp, 18 predicted proteins | sample June2015DPH_16_1_FD_184714 | JGI IMG/M metagenome (GOLD analysis project Ga0208038, IMG submission 184714) | Peatland microbial communities from SPRUCE experiment site at the Marcell Experimental Forest, Minnesota, USA - June2015DPH_16_100... | ecosystem: Environmental > Terrestrial > Soil >...
AGCCCTTAAGTTCCGCGGCCTGCTGCCAGGAGGCACCTGTTTTCGTGAACACGTACGCTCGCCCGGCCTCCTTGGCGTAGCCCGGTGCAGCCACGACGGCGGTCGTGCCCGAGATGGCCACCGAGTAGCCGAGGTAATCGCCGGCGACGGTATCGGAGCCCTTCAGCTCGTCGGCCTGCTTCCAGGGGGCCCCCGTCTTCGTGAACACGTACGCTCGGCCGGCACTCTTGGCGTAGCCCGGTGCACCCACGACTATGGTCGTGCCCGAGATGGCCACCGAGACGCCGAAGCCGTCATCGGCGACGGTGTCGGAGCCCTTCAGTTCGGCCAGTTGAGTGCCGATCGGCGGCGTGGTTCGCGGCCTTGCTCCTGTAGCCGAGGCAGAGTTCGCCACGAGTGGCAAGGAGAACGCTCCTAGCGCGATAAAGCTGGCCACGTGGGACGTACGCATGTGCTCCCTCCGATTATCGGCGGACAGCTGAAAGGCCTCGATAGCCTGATTGTGACACCGCAGACCCATTGGCAACAGGGTCCGACGACCCTTCAGCAGATCGGATACGGGGGCCGACATCATCGTCGTGGGACGCTCGGCCCACCCCTACCTCCACCTCGGCGGTGTCCCTCGACAGCTGCTTGCGCGGGGGCGCTTCCCGATCCTCGCAGTGCCCTGAGCGATCGGGCCGACCGCGGCCCCGGGGGCATCGGCAGCTCGCGCCTGCGCGAGGTCACGACGGCACCGCGTGCGATGCAGTCCGATCGGGGAGGCGTCGGGACCGGCGAAGCGCCCCCGCGTCTCGCAAGCGCCCGCGGGCTTGCCGCGCCGGGATTGGCGCCGTACGAGTCGAGCGGTTCGAGGCGCCGAGGGGGAAAGGGCCTGGCGGTGCGAGTGAGGCGGAGGGAGACGTGCGGGAAGGCCCTTGGGGGACTCTCACTGAAAGTCGAGGGTTTTCCTCAGTTTTCCGTGCACCGAGCCCAGCGGTGCCAGCGGAACAGATTGTGTTTCCGACCGCGGGCCAGCGTTCCCGATGCAATCCGAAGCGCCCTCAAAGTGTGAGTGTTGGTCGGTGGCCGTCGCGAACAGATCGCCGCACGGAACGCCGACCCATCTCGGTTGTGCGGTCGCGCCAGATCAGATCGGATGCGCCTCGCACGACCGCTGTCTGGCTTCACTACGCCAATCCAGGCAACGGGAGCCTCTGATGCATGATTTCACCGAAAGAAACCGCTCGATCGCACAATCCACATCGTCCAGCGACAATGGGCCACTCGAACGTCGCGACGACCTCACGCTACCTTCATCTCTCGGGCGCGGATCTGATCGAGGCCATCGACCGGGCTTTCCCGGAGAGCTGAGTCCGGCTCAATCCCTCGCTGGTCGTTCGCATCTCTGGGCACATGTCGAGCCATGCCTCCAGAGCCTTGAGGCAGTCCCGATCAGCCGCGGTGAGGTTCAGGTCCTCGTCTTCGTCGATCGTTTCAAGAAAGCACCGCCACGCCTTTCAGCTCTTGTAGGCGAGCAAGAGCGCTTCACGTGACAAGCGACGGGGGACTGTCGCTCGCCGCATCCGTCCAACCGAGCTGGCGTGACCCAGGTCGACATGCACGGCCTCCTGGTTACATAGGATTCGAGCTCGGCAGAGCGGGTGAACGTGCGCCCGCGTCGAGGACAGTCGCTCAGGCGCGTTGTGCTGCTGCGGGCCGGCCTTGACCGGCCTTGAGCTGAGCGCCGAGCCACGGGGCGCCAACGCACGCCAGCCCCAACGCCAGAGCGATGAGAGCGCTCGACAACCACGTGGGGAACATCTCTGAGAGGAACAGGCCGTTGGTCTCCAGGGAGGCGATCAGAGCGAACACAAACAGGACGACTGCACAAAGGTAAAGCAGGCTGCCAACAAACGTGTAAATGACCTTCATAACTGCTACCAACCTTTCTCCAAGAAGAAGAGTACTTCTACAGTCAGAACGGCGCGGCAGTGAGATCCACGACGTCCTCGCACTGGGAAAGCTCTCCGCGATCGTGGAGGTGGCTGGCTCAAGACCCCTGAAGCCAGAAGACGACTCGTGCGGGATCACGATTCCATCGAGCCTTCGGGCACAAGCGTCGGCACTCTGGCGGCCCGACCTAATTACATACTCCTCGAGCCGTTTCTCCGGGCGGTGAATATTGCCCCAATCTGAAGTGAGCACTTCCGCTCGTTCAAGCTGGCGGCGCGAGCGCCCGATGAAATTGGGCGGGTGCACGACCTCAACTTGCCTGCGAGGGAGAGAAGCGGGTCGTGCACTCACCCGTTTCAGTATCCCGCGAGACCGGGCTGGGCAAGTCTCTCCTCCAGACTCGCGCGAACGGCAAGAATCGGAGGCGGTGACCCCGGGCACGCGACACCCCCGCCTGCCTGCGGTCGTCCATGCTTGAGAATAGGGAGAGCCTCGCCGCGCCGGTTGGCACCCCCGGCGGGGCTTTCCCTATTCCTGACGAACCCTAGCCGGGCCGTAACACCGCGAGAACTCTTCGCGAAAAGCACTTATGCCTCTGACGGACTTATACCTCGGACGAATGCGGACACCGAAACAGTAAGGAGCCTGGGCACTTTCTCGACACTCTGACGCAGCACGGCCCCGCCGCGGGGTGGGTGCAGCGGGGCCGGATTGCCCGAGGGAGGCAATCTGCATGACCCCTTGTTGTTTTGCCGGGGGGAACAGAGGGCCTGCACCCGTCACGGTATACCTCGGGACCGGGCATAGGTCAGCAGCACCTCAGGCGCGCGGACACCGCGGATCGGGGTCGAGCACCCGGAAGCGACGCCGTTCGGCGCCCCGGATGCGGATCTCAGCGACGCGCAGTCAGGGGCCAAATGACCCTCGCCGACAGTGATAGTGGTGCACAACCCCCGGGTCGCTTTGCGAGGGAAGCAGGGCCCTGTCAGCTCGTCCAGCTGTCGGTGGCCGGGCTCGTCGTGACGGTAGGCGAACCATCGGTCGTTGTGACACCGATAAGGGACGGCATCGAGAAGTACGTGTCCTCACACGCAGCTGGCGCAGTTGCCGTCATGCTGGCGTCGTTGGTGAACGTGACTGTCAACGGGTTGTCGGCCTGGCCACTAGCGGCAACGGTTACCGGTGTCGTGAGAACGTGCGAGCTGCCGCTCGCGGCCGTCGAGTAGTTCCAAATGACGTCACTCGGCGTAGCAGCCAAGCAGCCAGTCTGGGTTGTCGTCAGGGCACTCGACGTGTACCCGGTGGCATAAGTTGTGTCGGCAGGTAGAGTCACGGCGGTAATCGTGACAGGGTACGGATTAGGGTTTGAGATTGTAACGATGGCGTCACCGTTTGCGCCTGGGTAGAGCCCGTTGGTGGCAGCGGGTAAGCCGACGGCACTGATGGTCAGGCTGGACACCGTGGCCGACTGAGCCTCACCGCTTGGGCCGTCGGCGAGGCTGACGGTCCAATTCGTCGAGGCGTAGACCCCACTCCCGACCAGAAGGGCTCCGATCGTGGCCGACACGGTCTTGAACCGAAACAGCCGTCTCTTGCCGTGTTGGGCAGGCTGGTCGTCACCAAAGGAGATTCGCTGACAGACGCCCGTCGCCCCAGCGCTCGTGCCTGTGTCACGAATGTGATCCACACTGTCCTAACGACCCGACTCAGCAGAACATTGACGGCTTTCGCGATGGCTCGTTCCGTACTGACGGAGCGCACGGGAGAACTCCGCCCCCGTGGCGGTCCAGAGCTATCGGGCGGAAGGCGCTCCTGCCAGCTCCACCGCGACCGAGAACCACGACGTGCATCACCTCGTGCATAACCACACCCCCACCCACCGTGGAGCCTCAGTGCCACCGCCTGTAATCGGCGATATCGGTGGCAGGAATGCACCACCTTATGTGGTCGGCTGACAGACAAAAGGTGCACGACCCCGGTCGCCTTGCGAGAGAAGCAGGGCGCCGTGCACCCCGTCATCCTGTTGGGGACTCTCTGGGAGACGGCTGTCGATGGGATTGTCGCAGCGTGAGAACGTACCGGGGTCCCCGTCGTGCCGAGAGGGCTACCGTGAGGCAGTAGACAAGCTGACCAAGCTTCGGAGGAGTCGATGCAAGTTACGGGACTGGGGTGGGTGGGAACGCGCACCTATCGAGCAGCCGAGCTGTCGCAGTTCTATGTGAAGGTGCTGGGCCTTGCCATCGTGTATCGGAGGGAGGGCTTTTGGGTGCATGAGTTGCCCGAAGGACACCATGTGGAAGTCTTCGGACCGAACTACCTGGGCAAAGAGCACATGGTGACTGGACCAGTAGTCGGCTTCGAGGTCCATGACCTGGCCGCCGCTGTCAACGAGCTGCGGGACGCGGGCGTCGAGCTGCTCGGTACTCCCGCCGCCACCTGGCAGCATTTCCGAGGCCCAGATGGGAACGTCTATGAGCTCTTGTCGCCGCCCGGAGGCAGTTGACCCATCGCCCACGGGGTCAAGGACGACCGATGACCGGCTCGGCTCACACTTGGGCATTTAGAGGTGGCTGGGGCAGGTCGACTGTGGCGAGCCGGTCGAGGGCACTTGCCGAGATCGACAGCAGGTGCACGACCCCGGTCGCCTTGCGAGGGAAGCCCAAGGGCCGTGCCCCCGTCTTCCTGGACGCGTGACTCCGGGAGACGCTTGTCGACGGACCAAGCAGACGACGAGAGAGCCGTCCACTGGTCCATCGAGGCCGGTTACGTAGGGCGAGAAGCTGTCCGAACAGACCGGCTCTATATACCGAAAAGACCTCAGGAGCCGGGGAAGCCACCTTCCTGCGACCCGGTCAAGGTGCATCGAGGCCATAGACCGGGCATTCCCGGAAGGATGAGGTGCCGACTAAGCGCCCCCTCAAGCCCCCCGGAGAGACAGTTCCAGGCGACATGGGACCCGTCGGGGGTAATGCGTCGGTCTCCCTGTGCTTCACCAGTCTGGATGATCGCGGACCCGGGCCTCGTGGCCGCTCATTTCGCTAGGAGGCAAAGCTGAACGTTCACGCCGTGGTTTTGCCGCCCGGCGCGTCGTGGCTCGCTGGACGTTGCGTGAGTGCGCGCCGAGTCGTGACAACGACGGCGAGCAGCCACAGGGGAGGCGCTGCAGCCGCGCAGCGCTCGGCGAGTCCCACGAGGGCGCCGTGGCTTTCGAGCGCGTACCAGGCCGCGAGCCCAAGCGAGACTCCCGCTGCTGCCAAACTCGGAATACGTGTCAGCAGCAGCGCAGGATGTAGTCGATGCGAAGCGAGTACCGGCCACGTACAGCAGGTCAGTGTCGCCGCGATGACGGCGAGCTCATGCGCAAACGAGTAGCCGTGGGGCGGCTCACTGAACACAGCGATCAATAGCGTCGCCACACCTCCGCCGGCGAGCAGGACGCGGCCAAGACGTCTTGCGGGCTGCAGTCCGAGCGCGGCGACCAGAAAGCACAAGCCCAAGCCGACTAGAGCTGAAGTCATCATCCAGGAGTCGGTCGCTCCCCGCTCGGCAAGCTCGCTTATGGTGTCGCGGACCGGGTTGTACGAAGCCGGCTGCATCGCCGTGGCGACGAAAAAGCCGCCGATGAGGAGCGCCGGGGCCGTGCCGGCGGCCGCTACCGTCCACCAGGGGATCGCTTTCACCCTGGGATGCCATGTGCCGGACTGCCTTGCAGACCGGCACATGGGATCCGGAGTCGATCGTCGACCGTCCAGCATTTCAGGGAGTGGATTCGGCAGTGTTTGGGTGAGCGCTCAAGCTGGCCGCTCGTCGATTGAGTCAAGGTAGGTGACGAGGAAGTCGTTCACAGTGTCCATCATGACCGGTCACGACAAGGCGACAGGCGAGTTCTCGGCGATGCCCACAGGCACGAACTTCTCGGCCGTTCAAGGCGACCACTTCTTCGCCGACAAGGGCACCGTCACCATCCACGGCAAGGGCACGACGGGATCGATCTCGGCCACCTTTGCCAACACCGACGACCAGCAGCTGAAGATCACCGGGCACTGGACCTGCACCAGCTGAGATTGACGACCGATGCGACAGCACCTCCGCGCTGCTGACTGGTGGTCTGCTGCCGTGGGCCTTCGAGTCGTCACCCGCGCGGGATTAGATCCGCTCGGCGCCGGTGTTTGGCGATCCCGCACCCGGGGCCGTAGATGCAAGCAGGCTTGTCGCTGGCGTTCGTGAACCGTCGTCTGGCGCAATTGTCGCCCGGTTCGAGCTGATGTTCGGTATGGGCGATCTGTATTTGCCGACTGTCCCGGTACGGCACCCTGGGGATAGCCCTAGGGCCGATTCGGCGTGAACTTTTGGGAACACCCCGCCCGAGTGGCTAGGAATACGTGCCGTCGCGACGCCGTCTCCTACCCAACTTCGAACCTGAACCCTGTTTCAGTTCAGCGGGGCCGCTGCTGCATGGGGCAACACAGTAGGTGCCCTACTCAATCTCGTGAAGGTTTTCGGATGAGTGACCGCAGGGCGGTCACTGCCGCAGCTCCGCCACCTCTTCCAGACGTCCCAGCTTGTTCGGGTTGCGGACGGCGTAGATCCGAGTGATCCAGTCGTCCTCGATCACCAGACTCACCGCGGTGACGTCGCCACCGACATCGAACCGGGCACCGGGCATACCGTTAAGCCAGGCGGTGGTCGCTACCAATTCCGAGAGATCTGCCACGCGGGCCAGGAACGCCACCACCGTCGCGGCCCCGGTGAGCGGCTTCCGAGCAGCCCGCACTAGACCGCCGCCATCGGCAATCAACACCACGTCCGGGGCAAGCACTTCCACTAGTCCCTGCACCTCGCCGGAGGTAATGGCGGCCATGAACTTTTCGAGGGTTGCCTCTTGCTGGGCTCGGTCCACCTGCATCCGCGGCTGTCGTGCCGCCACGTGCTCGCGGGCACGGTGCGCGATCTGCCGGACCGCGGCCGGGGTCTTGCCCACGATCTCGGCGATCTCGTCATACGGCGTCTCGAACACCTCGTGCAACACGAACACTGCCCGCTCGGCCGGACCAAGGGTCTCGAGCACCGTGAGCATGGCGATCGAGACGTTCACGGCTAGCTCGGCGTCCTCGGCCATATCCGGACTGGTCAGCAACGGCTCGGGCAGCCATGCCCCGACGTAGTCCTCCGGCAGGCGGGACACCGTTCGGAGCCGGTTCAGCGCCTGCCGGGTGACAATCCGGACCAGATACGCCCGCGGGTCACGCACCTCCGACTGGTCCACATTGGCCCACCGCAGCCAGGTCTCCTGGACGGCGTCCTCGGCGTCGCCCGCAGAGCCGAGCATTTCGTAGGCGATGGTGAAAAGCAGCCCGCGGTGAGAGACGAACGGGTCGTCAGTGATGCCCCTGAGGCTACGGCGAGCGGCTTGAGGGCACAGGCGGCCGAGAACCCCTGCGACTCAATGCCGAACGCGGTATTGGCACGGGCCGTGAGGTTCGCCAGCCCGATGACCGTGGTCAGCTCCACCAGGGCGGCTGGGCGGAGCGCCTTCAGCAGCCGGGCCGACAGCTCGTTGGTGACCGTCGGCGGGGTCTGAGTCATCGCCTCGGCGTACTCCATGACGTCGCGCTCCAGCGACGTGAAGACATCCGATTCACGCCACCGGGGCACCTCACGCGCCTTGGTCACGTCAAGTCCCTTGTTGTGGGGCGTGGAAGTAGCCGAAGTCGAGGCAAAAGCTGCAGCCGATCAGGCTGGCCGTCGCCATGTGGGCGAACGACTTCAAGTTCTCGTCACACTGGTCCAACTTCTGCAGCTTTCGACCGAGGCTGAAGCTCAAGTTCAGCGCCCTCCGGTTATGCCACGCCACCGCGACCTGTTCAGGCACCTCTCCGAACATTTTGCGGGACATCCGCTTGACCATGGCGCCGTAGAGTCCGGTCAGCTTTGCCTGCGGGATCCGTGTACTGCTGGCCATGATGCCTCCTCTGGATACTTGCTCTCACCATGGAGACACCGGCCCCAACTCGAATGTGACACCTGAGCCGGATCTTTTGGCCGACCGTGGCTGAAACAGAGGTCCGCTGGTCGGCCTTACTGGCCACGACCCACATTGTGTCCGACCGTGTGACCGGGCGGATATAGACCGAGTTTCGGATTGCCACCTCAAGCTCCGCGTGAATCTAGTGTCTCGCACCCTTGATCAGTTCGGCACTCTCGGGATCGACGACGACCTTCACCACACCGAACCGCCAAGCTTGGCACCGCTTCCGAGCATTGCCTACGCAAAACCAGGAGCCCATCGCTATGGCGATAGTCCATGTCGTCATTGAATCTCGCCACATCGACTCCGGACGGGTCGAGACGGCCAACCTCTACCAGCTGACGAAGCTGGCTCGATCCCTCGACGAACCGCTCGTTGCTCTCGATTGTGGGTCGATCGCAAACTGCCCCCATATGCGCATAGACCACGGTGTCCAAGGGTCGCCCAGTTCACCGGGACGGGGGCGCACACAATGTTCCGCCAATCGCGCTTCCCGGGGATGCGGTGCCGCGCCGGAATCGGCGATCTCGTGCGCACGCCGAGTTCTCGTTCGGCTCGGCCATCGAGTGGGCGTAGTCTCCGACGGAGCCAACGCAGATGAACCGACCTGCACCGCAGCAAGCTGAACTGAAGCAGGTTCATCCGCATCGTCGTGTCGACATCCTCGGCGCAGGCGTTACAGGCTCTATCGCCAAGTTTGTGCCGCTCTGCCGAGGATCTCGCTCACCTCGGTTCTTAGCAGCGGGGCCAGGGACGCCGCCGTGACCTCGCCGGAACTGAGGCGATCGGTTGCGTGAAAGCAATCCCAAAAGCGGACCAGTCCGTCCTCACCGTCGGCGTCGAACATCTTTGCCGCGAGTCGCTGCCATCGGTACTGGTACCAGACGTAGTTCAGCGGGCTCATCGGCTGACCACCACCCGTGTAGTGGGCTTCGAGCTCCTCCAGCGTGCTGTATCCCTCGGCGCGCATCCGAGCGGCGAGGCGCCGACTCTGCGCTCCCACGGTGGAGAGCACTTCTAGCGTGTTCAGACTCTTCGGATGCTTCGTTGCGACGAAGGCGTGAAGGGCCAGGTTGGCGAAGATCTCGCCCAACCAGAAGGTCGGCAACCTGAGATCTCCGAGCATTTCGAAGGCGTGGCCGAGCTCATGGATCGTTACGAGGTCAAAGAATGGCTGCAGCTCCAAGCCATCTGCGCCGTCAGGGTATGTCGCAAGCAATCTCATATAACCGCGCGGTGACGCGTCGCGAATGTCGTGTCCCATTGCGACCCAGAAATCACCGCTTCCAGCGGGCATCACCACGATGCCGGGACGGATCTGACCGTCGTCGTCGTTAAAGAATGGGAGCCCGTATGGTTGCCTGCTCTCCCAGTCCGTCTCGTCGGCCACGATGAGGGCGATGTCGGGCTCGACTCCTGAAAACAGGCGACTGAAGTAGACGTAGGCGTCTGCAGCGACATCGGCAGCGGCACGCGCACGTACCAATGACCCATCGCTGTAACGCACCTCAAACGGATAGCCACCTAGGTGAGCGAGCCCCGATCCCAACGCCATCTGTCGAAACCTAGTGGTCAACAGAGGGTCGGATGGACTGCGCAGCACTGCTGTTGGTCGTCGCAGGCTTCCAGACGCTGATCGCGACGCTCTCTCTTGCAGATGGCATCGAGGGGCTGGAGATGCCTGACATCCTCAAGGGCGACGGTCGGCGGGCCGAGCATTGCGTGGCCTCTCAGCCTCCCGTCGTCGGCGTTGCTTCACCCAGTCAGACCCCCAGCCACACCAATAACGGTCCATAACAATCCATCTCGCGCCCATCCGCCCTGGTCAGCCGGTTCGGCGGCTCAGGCCGTACTCGGCGGTATGGCGCTCGTGGGGTACATCCGTCGGGCCCTCCAGTGGGTCGAATACAGCAACCTACGGTGAGCACCTCATCATCGCTAGGACCCGGTCGGCCCAAGCCGGGTCTCAGCTCGACCTGGAGGTGCACCATGACCACCACGATGCTGTCAACTGCCATCGTTATCTCAGAGCCTATGTTCAGCGATGCCGAGCAGGTCGCGCTCGGCGGCTATCTTGCTGGCTACAGCGGGCTCACGCGCGAGGCGTACACGCTCGACCTGCGCCAGTTTGCCGCTTGGTGCGCGCAACACAATCTCGGTCTTTTCGAGGCGAGGCGCGCTGACTTCGAGTGCTTCGGCCGCGACCTCGAGGAGCGCGACCGGGCTCGCGCTACCGTGGCTCGCCGACTCTGCACCGTCACCGGCTTCTACCGCTATGCCGTCGAGGAGGAGCTTCTCGAGCACTCACCAGCGGTCCATGTCCGTCGGCCCCTGCTCGACTACGAGTCGCACGTCACGGGCCTCGACCGCAACGAACTCGGCTCCCTCCTTGTGGCCGCGCCGGGCTCGGAGCAGCCGTCGAGCACGCGCTCATCTCCTTGCTCGCTCTGAACGGATTGCGGGCCTCAAAGGCGACCGGTGCCGACATCGAAGCACTTGGCCTCGAACGCGGACATCGAACCCTTACCATCTTGCGAAAGGGGGGCAAGGTCGTGACCATCCCACTCGCGCCGCACACAGCCCGGGCCGTCGACCTTGCAGTCGGCGAGCGGTGCGAGGGATCGATCTTCCTCGCTGCCGACGGCAACCGCCTCGATCGCCACGGTGCTGGCCGGATCGTCAGACGGGTGGCACGGCGTGCAGGTATCGCCAAGCTCGTCAGCCCACACACGCTTTGCCATGCCTTCATCACCGCCGCGCTCGACGCCGGGGTGCCGCTCCGGGACGTGCAGGAGGCGGCGTCGCACGCCGACCCGCGAACGACGATGCGGTACGACCGCGCACGGGTGTCATTGGACAGACACGCGACCTATATCGTCGCGACGTTCGTGGCAGGGGCGGCCCGGTAGCACTGAGCGCCAGTCAGACCAGCGCATCACCGTCTCGTTAGGCACAGCTCTCAGACATTTCCCCGATCCTGGGCAGGAGCGCAGACCTGGATGTTCCGTACGCTGCCAGGCCTGCAGTGCTGCGTCGCCCGAAGCAGTACCGAGTCGGGCGGGCCGGCGCTGCTGACGCTCCTGCGGACTCTTGGGTTTTCGGTGATCACCGCGCCGCGTAGTAGTCGGCCACTGCTCGAAAGGCTTCCTTTGGTTCCCAGGGAAGATCGGGATAGGCAACGCCTCGGCCATCGTTCAACAGTTTCACCAGGCTCATTGACGAGATATCGAGGTCATACCTCGGCACCGGGTCCGTGGGCGACTGGTAGTCGACGAAGGTGTGCACGAAGGCTCCGGCAACGCCGGCGGCATCGAGAACCTCCAGGGTCTCCACGATCTCACGGGCCTGGAGCTGCTCGTCCCTTGCCGGAGTGCCTTTCAGACGCGTTCGGACGAACCGACCGACGATGGGCAACTTGTGCAGCACCATCGAAGGGATGTGCACAATCCCTAATCCCAGCGTGCCCGACGTGTCGGCACCGACATAGGTTCGCATTCCAAACTCGGTCACAACGACCGGCTTGCCTGTGTCGAGAGACGGCTGGAGCATGTCGACGTAACGATGCTTGACTCTGCTGTCGCGGTAGTGGTCGACACCGATGAAATCGAATCGACTCCAGTCCACTGACTCCCAGACAAGGGATGCATAGGTAATCGGCCCGGAGAACACGTGCCGAACTTCGTCGGTCGCTCGGGTGAGGTAGTCCGTCAGGGCTGGTGCGCCTGCGGCACGACTGGGGTTCTTCCGCATTCTTCGCACTCTCATCAGGAGCGAACGACCTGGGAGGATCCCGCGCATGAAGAGAGTCAGTTCCGATCCGATGCAAAACACGACCTTCCCCGGCCAGCGACGAAGGAGGTCCTCGGCCATGCGCGCCGCGCCCACGGTGTACCTGAGGGTTCGCTCAGGCATCTTGTTCCAGAGCTCGGGAGAGAGCCACACGTCGAGGCCCAGCTCAAGCGCCAACCCCGCTGCCGTCTCGAGGCGCGAAATATCCAGGCCACAGATTCGCACCGCATTGCAGTGAAGATCATCCTTGATGATGGCGAGCTCACGTCGAACCACCTCCGGCTCGAACACGGGACGCCAGTTTTCTCCCAGCACTCGCCCAACGTCATAGGTGACTCCCTTGATCCTCACTGGCGGAGTCTCTCAAGAAACGTGAACACCGTCGAACACGACGAGGAGTGGCACGCCCTAATGGTTGATCGGCGGCGCACGCGAGCGAGAGAGCGCGCGGACAGTGCTGACGCCGATTCGGCAGGGCGCTGATCAGCCAACCGCGCCCGTAGATCGGTCGCGCCGATTGACCGTGCATGGGCAGATATTCGGGGCGTTTATCTGTGCGCGGAGTAAACACGCCAGCGTCTCCGGCCAGCAAGATCCCCGGCCTAGCTTCGCCATGATCTCGCCGTCACGGCAGGCGAGCGTGATCAGGACGACGCAACTGGAAGCAGCAT
>Ga0208038_1001512_pt1 | contig 12360 bp, 8 predicted proteins | sample June2015DPH_16_1_FD_184714 | JGI IMG/M metagenome (GOLD analysis project Ga0208038, IMG submission 184714) | Peatland microbial communities from SPRUCE experiment site at the Marcell Experimental Forest, Minnesota, USA - June2015DPH_16_100... | ecosystem: Environmental > Terrestrial > Soil >...
CGCCAGCGTCGCTTCGCTCCGAAAACGACCGGCTTCACTTCGGAAACAGCGACCGGGATCAAATCGGAATCACTGACCACCTTCAGCGGAATAAGCACCTGACGCTAGATCCTTTTCGGCTGTTGCTGATTTCGCTCGCCGGCTGCTTGAACCAACGCCAGCCCGACGAGGGAACAAACTCCCTGGGGAGAACCTATCCACCGCTGACAGGCCTCCAGGTGCGACGATGGTAGGCCTGTCATGGCCGGTCAAGAGGAGAACAAGATGAAGGGCTATCACTTCGGTTGGGCAGGTCTTCTTTCGGTTCTTGCCGTCAGTCCCGTATTCACCTGCAGGGGGGCGGATGTGCCTCCGCCCAGCCCCGCTGTCGTGAACACTGTTTTCCGTTCAGAACTTCGCCCATGGGTCTCGCTCGATGGGGAATGGGATTTCGCCTTAGACCCCAAAGACGTTGGGGAAAACGAACGCTGGTTTTCGACAGGCAAATCCTTCGACATGAAGATCCATGTTCCGGGCGCGTGGGAAGCGCAAGGTGTTGGGGAGCCCGGCTTGAGCCAGCCCACTTCACTTGAATATATTCGCATCCCGTTGCGACACGAGTATGTGGGAAGTGCATGGTACCGAAAGGCGGTTCGCTTGCCAGGAGGTTGGACCGGTAAACGAATATGGTTCAAAGTCGGAGGCGTTAATTCGCAAGGCTGGTTCTGGTTGAATGGTAAGCCTGTCGGGCACCTGGACACCTACTGCGGCACCTATAAGTTCGACGTTACGGAGTTGATTCAGCCGGGAGAAAATACGTTTACGGTGCGAATCAGTAACAAGGTGTCCAGCCGAAAAGGCTTAGTTAATTGGCTGGATCAGTTTGGGGGTTTTTATCGTAGCGTTGAATTGGAGGCAACCCCGCCGATATACGTCGACGACCTTTGGGCACGGTCGGACTTCGATAACAGAAGGGCAATTTTCGTTGTTCGGCTTAGCAACGTCGGCCAACAACCGGCTTCGGGCCAATTCCGGGTTCATGTAACAGTGATAAGTCTTCCTGACGGCGAGGCTGCTGGCGGCGCTGATCTGGCCCTTACTCGGATTTCCTCAACGGATACAGAATTGAGTATTCCAGTTACCCTGGACCCGTTCAAGCCCTGGAGCCCGGAACACCCCTATTTATATAAGGCGGAAGTCGTGCTGGAACAGAACGGACAGCCTATTGACGGCTGGGACGAGCGTTTTGGTGTGCGAAAACTTGAACGGAGAGGTCCGGACTTCTACCTTAACGGGCATCGGTACTTTTTGCGAGGTTTTGGGGATGATTACGCTTACCCTCTGACAATCTCCTCGCCGCCGTCACGCGAGAAGCATAAAGAACACTTCCAGGTCGCGAGGTCTTACGGGTTCAACTACATCAGGAACCATACACACGCGGAAAACCCGGAATATTTTGAGGCGGCCGACGAGGTAGGCCTCCTGATACAACCTGAACTTCCGTATGAAGGCTCCGTACAATCTTCCAACGCTTCTTATATGCCACTAGATGATTTGAATGAGCTGATTCGCCATTTTAGGCGTTACACCTCACTGGCAACTTATTGCATGGGAAACGAGGGTCTGCAGACAGAAGATGTGCGGGAAACACTGTACAAGATGGCCAAGCTGCTCGACCCCGCAAGGCTCGTGAGGCACCAAGACGGTCTTGACACCGATTACGAAGGGATCGCGGATTTCAGAGGAGGGCCCGTAGACGTGCCGATTAAGGAGCCGGACTTGGCAGGAAATATGCCGGTGGTTCTGCACGAGTACCTCAATCTGAGCGGACCACCGGATCCTCGCCTCGAGCCCCTATTTACAGGAGGGGAGGCTCCACCTTACCACCTTGAGGAGGAAAAGGAACGTGCGGAAAGGCTGGGTGTCGATTGGAAGGTGGCCGAGGCTTGCATGGAGGGTGGACACGAACTCCAATCGATATATCAGAAGCTCGGCCTGGAGTATGCCCGCTCCTTCCGCGAGCTGGATGGTTATGACTACTGGACCATCGTTGATGTAAGTGCTCTAATGCCACAGGGCCTTTTGGATATTTTTTGGCGGCCCAAGCGCAGCAGCGCTGAGTACTTTCGCCAATTCAACACCGAGACAGTCTTGCTCCTGCCGGAGCTTTCACCCTATGGAAATGACCGCAATCTCCTCTCGGGTTCAAAGGCATCGTATGACATTGCCTGCTCCAATTACGGGGAAAGCGCCATTCCCGCGGCGAAATTGACGTGGTCCTTGCTAAGCGATGGTCAGACGCTGATGGAAGGTGCTCTGAACAACGTCCACATAGGTCAAGGGACCGTGGAGCGCCTGGGGCGAATCGACTTCCTGGCGCCGGCAGTCCAGCATCCGATGGAGGTAAAGCTACGGGCTGAAATCCAAGAATTAGGCATTCGAAATGAGTGGGAGTTCTATTGCTTCCCCAGCGTATGGAATCGTAGCAAGCTCGTTCATGCCCAAGCTTCGGGGTCCATCAGCGAAAGACTCCGCGCTTCTTATCCAACTCTTAAACCAGTCGCAAAATCACCTTTGGCAAAGAGAGCTGACTCCAGGCAATTGCTGGTAACGGACCGGTTAGATGAAGATGCTTTCAAGCTTCTTCAAGCCGGCGGCAGAGTTCTGCTGCTCGACTTGGCTGACTTTGCGCCCGTGCAACCAAGCATCCATTTGGGCTGGTGGGACGCAAGCAACCAACGCGGCACCGCTATTGCCTCCAGCAAGGCCTTCGGCGACTTTCCGATTAAAGGCCGGATGCCCTCTTTCGCGATCTTTCGAATCTTCCGTGACGTAGTATTGATGAAGAATGGATTGGAGAACCATGTTGACCCGCTCATGGTCACCGTGGGAAAGGACGGGTACTCATTGAGCGTCTTCCAGACGCGCGTGGGATCCGGCAGACTGTTTGCCACCGGACTAGACCTGCTCTCCTCCAAACCGGAAGCCGAGTATTTGTTGGACGTATTTCTGAAGTACCTACAGTCAGACCAATTCCGACCTGAGAAAGAACTTTCAGTGGACGATTTGCGAACTATCGTTGAGTCGTCTAAGAAGCAGAAGACAAGTTAAAGGCGACAGGCAACACGCCCACTCGACATCCTTTCTGATGCCGGTGCACGGTCTGAAGGAGCGACACCCATGGGCCTTTTATTCTGGTTCCTCGGTGCGATTTCGTTTGGCCTGCTCGCGTGTGTGTCGAAGGGGGCAGAGCGAAGAAATTCCAATGCCTCCGGGTTTGTCGTTTCGGCTTTTGGATGGGCCGCCTTGATAATGTTGATCAGGAGTGCCCTTCTCAAATCCGGATCCCCTATGCCGTCAAGAGCGATTGCTGTTGCGGTTGCCTGTGGGGTCTGCGCGGCGGTAGCTTATCTAGCTTTCCAGACGTCCATCCGAGTAGGCAAGATCACCGTCGCCTGGTTGATGATGAATCTCTCGGCTGGCGTCCCGGCTGTCGTTTCGATCTGGAAATACCGCGAGAAGTTAACAACCCTGAAGGTCGCGGCGTTTGCGCTGGTGTTGGTGTCGATCTTTTTCCTGTTTTGGGGTCAGAAGATCGAGGAGCAGGCGGCGGAAGGCTCCCGCCCGAGAGGAGATTGAACACCCAATGTGGTTTCTGCTAATGCTGGTCATACTTCTCACTAATGGAATGAGCGCCTTTGGTCTCAAGGTGATTGCCGGGTGGGCGCTCCCAGAGACTGTCAAATTCCCCTACCTTACCATCTGGTACGCGGCAGGCTTGGCCAGCATAGCTGTACCGATGCTCATCAAGGGCTTAAGAATAGGAAGAAAGGAAATACTCTGGGGAGGCGCAGCAGCGGCTCTGAGCATAGGAGGACAGGTTGCAATGGCTATCGCGCTGGATTCGGGTGTCCCCGGACACGTTGTGTTTCCAGTCGCAATAGGCGGCTCCGTCTTCGTTGTGGCGCTGGCCGGACGGTTGATATTCGGAGAGCGTATCAATCGAATAAGCGCACTTGGTGTGACCTTGGGCTTCCTAGCCGTGATTCTTCTTGGCTTGAGCTGACGTGCCACAAGAGCGACCGAAAGGGAGCCTGGGGGCGACCCGATCAAGGCTGCGAGCGCGCTTTCCATACCGCATGTGCTCATGACGATTTCCTGGGAGAGATTGCAACGGAGCCCCACTGGGCTGCTTCCGGGATTCACTGAATGGTCACCTGGTCCGTGAAAGGTGCCGAAAATCAATCAACCTACTGGAGGGAGGAAACATGACCAAAAACGATGACGAGATCATTCTACTCACTCGTGCCGATGACATGGGTTACAGCCACACGGGTAATCTTGCCACACTAGAGTGCCTCCGCAACGGAATCATCAGGTCGGCGGCTATGCTGGCAATTGCTCCCTGGTTTGAAGAGGCCGCAGCAATTGCGAAAGCGAACCCCGACCTCTGTTTCGGTGTTCATTTGGGGATTATCGGAGAGTGGGTAGGCTACAGGTGGCGCCCTGTCCTGCCTTACTCTGAGGTCCGAACGCTGGTTGACGAGGACGGTTTTCTATGGCGATCTCCGAAGGAATTCTGGGAGCACAATCCAGATTTGTCAGAGCTGGAGAAAGAATTCCGCGCCCAGATTACGCTTGCAAAGAAAAAGGGTGTACACATTGAGTATATTGATACTCATTACATCATGCCGTACAACGAGCGCTTCCGGCCTATCCTGGAAAGGATTGGGAAAAGCCACGGGATTCCAGTGTCTTGCCTTCTTGGCGAGCACGAACTGGACGATTTTGGCATCTATTCTCCCGCGCCTGAAGCAAAGGAAAAGGTTTTGGAAAAAATACTGCGTAGCTTGACGCCGGGCTTGCATCTGCTCATTGGACATCCAGGGTTCCCCTCGCTGGAGAATGATGCCCTCGTGCACTTTGAGCCAAAGGATGTTCAAGTCCTCGGCGTCGGGAAGAACCGGGCTGCCGAGACACTGGCCTATACAAGTCCCCGAATCAAAGGCCTGGTCAAGGAGCTAGGGATAAGGCTCGTAAGCTATCGAGAGCTTTACAGGAGGTAGAGTATCCGGGTCGTTTGGTGGACTTTCGTCGCTGGTCGAACTGGCGATGAGGGAGTTTCTGCGCCCCTTCTGTCGGCGGCAGTTCGATTGCGCCAGTGGCGACCAGGGGATTCCCCAATTTCTTCAGGTCTGGCATCAGCCTTGGGCGCTGTTCGACGCGCCAATGGCCCTGCTCAATCAGGCTGCAGAAGATTCCTCGAGATTGAAAACGACGTCTTGATAGCAAGGATTCATGGAGGTGAGGAATGAGAAAAGATGAACTCGCTATAAAAGGTGGCAAGCCGGTCCGTTCTGTGCCACTCCCGTTGGAGTTTCCTGGTGTGCACTACATGGATTCAAAGGAGATCGACGCCGCGGTGCGGCTGCTGAAGGGCCGGTCGCTGTTTCGATACTACGGCGTGAAGTTGCTGAAGGAAGTGGAGAAGCTCGAGGCAGAGTTTGCGCAGTTCGTGGGAGCGAGGTATGCGGTGGCGGTGACAAGCGGCACAGGCGCCCTGCATACGGCTCTGTCGGCGCTGGGCGTCGGACCCGGGCAGGAAGTGATTGTTCCGGCGTACATGTGGGTTTCGGTGGTGGCGTCGGTTGTGAACCATGGCGCCATACCGGTCCTGGCCGACATCGATGAAACGTTCTGCTTGAACCCGGCCGAAGTCGAAAAGCGTATCACATCGAAAACCCTTGGCATCATCATGGTGCACATGAGCGGAGCTCCGGGCAACGTGAAGGCCATCCAGAAGATTGCCCGTGAGCACAAGCTCTTCTTACTCGAGGACTGCGCGCAGTGCAATGGTGGAAAAGTGAACGGCCAGAACGTGGGTACATTCGGCGACCTGGGGATCTTCAGCTTCCAGATGAACAAGAACATGTCCGCGGGCGAAGGTGGCTGCTTGGTGACGGATGACTTCCGGCTTTATCAGCGAGCGTTCGCCTGCCACGACATGGGCTACGCGCGCGACGAAAGCGGCCGGTTGATGTTCGATAAGTCCGATCTTTGCCTGTGGGGAAAGGGATACCGGCTTGACGAGTTGCGCGCTGCCGTGCTCCGGGTCCAATTGAAGAAGCTGCCGCGTATCATCAAGGCCATGCGCCAAAGCAAGTACCGGATCCGCAAAGCGCTCGAGAAGTTCCCGCGTGTGCAGTTGCGGAAGATCGTAGACCCGGCAGGCGATACCGGATGCTTCCTGATCACCACCTATCCGGACCCCGAGACGGCCAAGAAGGTGAACTCGGCATTGCGTGCCGAGGGCATCATGACCTCACCCCAGGGGATTTCGAATGTGGTCATGACAGATTGGGGCTTGCACCTGTATTACAACAACATCAGCCTGGTGGAACAATCGAGCGTGGACTCCCACGGCTTCCCTTGGAAGTTAGCAGAGAACGCCGGCTCGGAGCAGGAATACAGCAAGGGAGCCTGTCCCACTGCGGATAGCCTGTTCGAACGGAGTATCCTGATACCCATCCCGTCGAACTTGACGAAGCACGATGAGGACGACATCATCCGGGCTTTCGACAAAGTTCTCGCCGCATTCTTGCCGCAGTGAGTTAGAGTCGGGGGGTATCGGTAAGCGTGCGTGGGAAAGGAAATGTCAGACCTCGCTTCAACACTAAGTACAACTGCAGCTTTTGAAGATGGCCCCGGACACCGATTGAGCCCTGACGGCCGATAGGATTGGCGATTTTCACCCACATTCTCATTCTGTTAAAGTGGGGGGTGTGTGTCTCCTCTTCGTCAAATTCATCTGCGTTGGAGTGTGGAAAATGAATCGCAGGAAATTCCTCGGAGCAAGCACCGTACTATCCCTGGGCGCGTTGACCACCTCGGGTATATCGGAAAAGGGTGAGTCTGCGCCGCTCCCTTCTCCTCCGCCGCTTTCCTTTCAGGACGAAAAGAGCAAACTGAAGATCACAAATGTCAGGATGGTCCGCCCGAGACCGAAGAAGCCGCTGCCCACTTATGAACCCGCACCAGGATCGTGGTCGACGGGCGGAACCGAAGTGGCCAACCCAATGTCGATCTACCCCAAGTACAAGGCCAGGCGAGATTTGTTCATGGCGGCCGATCTCGGACCTGAAGTGGTGGAAATTGCCACTGACAAAGGAATCAAAGGAATTGGCTATGGGGGACCGGGATGCAGCTTTGTGATTGAGAAGCACCTGACCAAATTGCTCATGGGAGAGGATCCCTTTGATGTCGAAAGGCTCTGGGACATCATGTGGCGATCCACGCTGTATTACGGGCGCAAGGGTCTTGTGGTGCATGCCATCAGCGCCGTCGATTTGGCCCTGTGGGATATCATCGGCAACGCGTTGGGCTTGCCCGTGTACAAGTTGTTGGGCGGGGAAACGAAATCGAAAATCCCTGCCTACTGCACGGGAAATGATATCGAACAGCACCTCGAATTTGGCTTCAAGAGGGTGAAACTGGCTGTTCCCTACGGACCGGCGGATGGGCGCGAAGGCATGAGGAAAAATGTGGAACTCGTCAAGAAAACTCGCGAACGACTGGGACCCGATGGCGACATCATGCTCGACTGCTGGATGGCGCTCACGGAACACTACACGATTGAATTTGCCGAGATGGTGGAGCCTTATCGAGTATATTGGATGGAGGAGTGTCTGCCGCCCGATGACTACGCCGGATTCGGAAGACTTAGCGCCACGATCAAATCGACTCAGATGGCCACCGGTGAACACGAGTATACGCGTTATGGCTTCAGGCTGCTCCTGGAGTACAAAGGCGCCGCCATCTGGCAGCCTGATCTGAACTGGTGTGGGGGACTCAGCGAGATGCGTCATATTGGAGCACTGGCTGCCGCCTACAATATCCCCGTCATTCCACACGGTGGATGGAGAGGCGGTTGCCCGCACTATATTCTCGCCACTACCAATAGCCCTTGGTGCGAAATGTTTATGCCTCCGCCGGGCGGTCCGCCGGAAGTCTACCAGCGGTTCGAGGAGGAAAATAATATTACGCGAGGACCCGAGGGCATCTGCATGAGACCTTCGGATCGCCCAGGGTTTGGGTGGGAATTGATGGTCGATTAATCAGCGGCTTGCTGGCGAGCAGCCTTTGGTCGGCGGCCAGTTTAGGCACTCCGATTGTTCCCGTGAAAGGAATGCGACGATCTCCCGCTGCCTTGCGTCCGCGCACGTCATCGATGAGTAACAAGTCGGCCTTCAACTCCTGGGCCAGGCTGATGGGTGTCGATGAGGAGGCGCACCGCTTCTACTCCCAGGCGGAAAGTTCCTCGGCAGGAAGCGGCTCAAAGAATTCCGGACCCACTCGAAGCTTGCCGCGCAAGACGCCCGGCTGCCGCCGCCCTCGCACTTCCCCGATGGGAATCAGACGAACCACGGGGGTCATGCCGCGCGCGATGATGACCTCCGCACCGCGGCAAGCCTGCTCAATCAATTTCGATAGATTGGTCTTGGCTTCGTGTACCTTAGATTGAGCGCATAACGATTCCTCTTGGCTAACCTACCTTAGCTAACTTCCGTGGCGTGTGCAATCCTAATTTCAACGGCGACACACGTCGCCATTTTCAATTGGAGGAGCTAACTGTATACTGCCCCCGTCGACGCCACTGTTCATTCCGGCTGCGAAGTGGACCAGTTCGGAATGCGCGTAATATCTTATGGACAGAATGCTTGTCATGAGGAGTCATCGAATGCCTAAATGGGGTTTTCCGCTAGCCTTCTTGATAGTCGCGATTTCTTGCCTTTCCGCCGTGGCGGCGGAGGGAGTTCTAAGGCCTATGGATTTGCGTTGCGAGTATCGCAAGAATCCGCTCGGCATCGACACGTTGCAGCCGCGGTTGAGCTGGGCACTTGAGCCAACCGATCCAAGAGTGCGGGGCCAGAGGCAGACGGCTTACCAAATCCTGGCGGCCAGCAGCGAAGAGCGTTTACGCAGCGATCAGGGAGATCTCTGGGACACTGGAGAGGTCAAGTCTGACAAGTCCATTCATGTGCCTTACGAAGGCAAACCGCTGGGTTCAGGCATGCAGGTGTGGTGGAAAGTGCGGGTATGGGACGACCACGGAAAGCCTTCGGCCTGGAGTGAGCCTGCCTTTTGGTCAATGGGGCTGCTCAAGGCCGAGGACTGGAAGGGGAAGTGGATCGGACTCGACGGTGGCGAGGGTAAGCCGGAGCAGCTAAAGGAAGCTCACTGGGTCTGGTCGTCTGCGCCCGGTTGTAGTGGCATACGGAGAGCCGGCGCCAGATATTTCCGCCGGACGATCGAGATTGCGCCAGACAATCTTCCCTCGGATGCCCTCCTGTATCTGGTCGGCTCCGGCGCTTCCAGGCTTTATATCAACGGGAAGGCAGTCAGGTCAGCAAAAGGGCTCGAGGACCCCATCTCGCAGGACATTACTCAGGCCCTGCACAGCGGCGCCAACATCCTCGCGGTCGCCGTGAGCGCTTCCCGGGCGGCTCCTTCAGGCCTGATTGGAGCACTCGAAATGGAGCTCGCGCGGGGCGAAACGGTGGTTATCCACACCGACCGGCAGTGGCGAGTCTCGCCGGCCGAGGTCCCCGATTGGAATAAGAGTGAGTTTAACGACTCAGCCTGGGGGGCAGCCAAAGTCCTGGGGGAATACGGCATGGCTCCCTGGGGCGAGGTGGGTTGGGCGGAGCGACGCGTCCTGCCTGCCCGCATGCTTCGCAAGGACTTCAATGTGGAAGGGCAGGTGAAGCGCGCCACACTCTATATTTCAGGCCTGGGCCTCTCTGAACCTTACCTGAACGGCGCCAAGGTGGGCGACGACATGCTGGTTCCCGCCCTCACCGATTACGACAAGCGAGTTTTCTACTTGACCTACGATGTCACAAAGCGTTTAAAGCCGGGCCCCAATGCGGCCGGTGTAATCCTCGGCAACGGGCGCTATTTCGCGCCGCGCAACAAGGTCCCCACATTGATGCGGACTTTTGGCTACCCCAAGCTGCTGCTTCAACTCGAAATCGAGTATAGCGACGGAAAGGTCGAGCGCGTGGTGAGTGACGGGAGTTGGAAGCTGACCACCGAGGGACCGATCCGCGCCAATAACGAATATGACGGCGAAGTCTACGATGCGCGCCAAGAAATGGAGGGCTGGAGCCACCCGGGCTTTAACGATAGCGGCTGGCAACAAGCGCATGTGGTAAGAGGTCCCGCCGGAGTCCTCGCCGCTCAACCGATTGAACCCATCCGCGTCACGGAATCCCTTCTGCCGATGGCCATCACTCAGCCGCACCCCGGCGTCTACATCTTTGACATGGGCCAGAACATGGTGGGCTGGTGCCGCCTGACCGTTTCTGGAGCGAAAGGAAGCCAGGTCTCGCTCCGCCATGCCGAACGGCTCCGGCCCGACGGCACACTCTATCTGGACAACCTTCGCTCCGCCAAGGTGACCGATGTCTACACACTCAAGGGGAATGGGCCCGAGCTGTACGAGCCGCGTTTCACCTACCACGGCTTCCGCTACGTGGAGGTGAGGGGCTTCCCCGGCAGGCCAGACTTGTCCTCCCTGGAGGGACGAGAAGTTCACGACGCCGTGGAACAACATACTGACTTCGCCACCTCCAATCCGCTGCTCAATCAGATTTACCAAAACGTGGTCTGGGGGACCAAAGACAACTACCGGAGCATGCCCACCGACTGCCCGCAGCGCGACGAGCGCCAAGGTTGGCTCGGTGACCGGTCTGCCGAGAGCCGAGGCGAACCCTACCTATTCGGTGTTGCCGCTCTCTATGCCAAGTGGGTGGACGACATGGCGGACTCTCAGGAGTCGAAAGGGAGCGTCAGCGACGTGTCCCCGGCCTACTGGCCTTTCTACCAGGACAACGTCACTTGGCCATCCAGCTTCATCATTATCCCCGATCACCTTTACGATCAGTACGGCGATTTGCGGGTGATTGAACGGCACTATGAGGGAATGAAGAAGTGGATCACTCACATGCAGATGTACCTCAAAGACGATCTCATGCCGCGAGATGTCTACGGCGATTGGTGCGTCCCGCCGGAATCTCCCGAATTGATCCATTCCAACGATCCGGCCCGCAAGACCGAGGGCCCCGTGCTTGGCACAACTTACTTCTACCATCTGCTCCGCCTGATGGCCCGCAACGCGACGCTGCTTGGTAAGGAAAGCGATGCGAAGGACTTTAACCAGCTTGCTGACCGGCTGGAAGTCGCGTTCAACAAGACCTACTTCAATCGGTCGACCGGCCGATACAGCAACGGCTCCCAGACCTCCAGCGTCCTTCCTTTGGCCTTCGGCATGGTTCCGGAACAGGATAAGCAGAGAGTCTCCGAAGCGCTGGTCCGGAAGATTGAGGAGCAAAACAAAGGGCACGTCGGAACTGGTCTGATCGGCGGCCAGTGGCTCATGCAGGTGCTCTCCGACAGCGGCCGCCCGGATGTCGCTTATGAGATCGCCTCCCAGAAGTCGTACCCGAGCTGGGGCTACATGAGCGGCAAAGGCGCCACCACGATCTGGGAACTTTGGAATGGCGATACAGCCAATCCGGCCATGAATTCGGGTAACCATTTAATGTTGGTTGGCGACCTTATCACATGGTTCTATGAAAACTTGGCGGGCATCCGTCCCGATCCGCAACACCCAGGCTTCAAGCACATCATCATGCACCCCACTCCGGTCGGTGACCTGACTTTCGTAAAGGCTTCGCACAAGTCTCCCTACGGTGAAATTGTGAGCGATTGGAAGCGTGACGGGGACCGCTTTACCTGGAGTGTTACCGTGCCCGTCAACACCACGGCAACCGTGTACGTCCCGGCCAGCGCTGCGGCATCCGTAAAGGAAAGTGACCAGCCGGCGGGCGAAACACCGGGTATCAAATACCTTCGCGCGGAGGGGGGCGTGGTGGTTTACGAAATCGGTTCGGGAAGTTATCACTTTGTCTCGAGCATGACGCGCTGAACCACCCCCTACCCCCTCCTTAACAAAGGAAGGGGATCTCCAACTCCCCTCCTCAGTTGAGGAGGGGGTAGAGGGGGTGCGGTGAGCTTCTGGCGCGGTAAAGGAGTCTACAGTGAAGAGTCCAACTCTTGCGGGGGCGAAGACCAGCACGTGGTTTGCCATCTACTGGGGAACAGCATTCGTAGTCGCTGTTGCTATCCTCGTTTGGCCTTCGAGAGTTTCAAGAGGCCCTTTGCGCAAGGGGGAGAGCACCTTATCCGGCGCCATCCTCAAAACCTTTGGGACCGCCGGTAAGGAAGGACTGCTTTACCCTGACCGCGAGGTAGTGCTCTTCCAGCATGAAGGCGCCGGATGTTTGACGCATATGTGGTTTGGCGGCGACTGGCCGGGAT
>Ga0208038_1001513_pt1 | contig 12358 bp, 12 predicted proteins | sample June2015DPH_16_1_FD_184714 | JGI IMG/M metagenome (GOLD analysis project Ga0208038, IMG submission 184714) | Peatland microbial communities from SPRUCE experiment site at the Marcell Experimental Forest, Minnesota, USA - June2015DPH_16_100... | ecosystem: Environmental > Terrestrial > Soil >...
GCTTACTCCGGTGCCACCCGGAGGCTCTGCCAGTCCTCCTGAGGTCACGCGCTGTTCTTCCCTGCCGTGCCGTCCGCAAACACCTTGGTGTGGTGGGTGAATGAGAGCGCCTTCGCCTCCATAGTGCAGGCTCGACCTTGCCCCACCTTTGGCCGACCGGTTCATCGTTGGGGTGGCCCCCATTGATTACGGCCCGGTATTTCTCCTCATGCCCTTCGGATTCCACCTCGCGATGGACACCCTGCCCTCCAGAGAGTTGCCGAAAAGGTGCCCGACTCTCTCTGGCCAGCGAGGAATTACCCCCGCTTTCGGATATGGCGCCCCTCATCTGGGCACCAGAGGGACTTCAACCCTCCAGAACAACGTGTTGCTCAGCACACACTATGGGCCGCTCCGACTCCCGCACGGGGCCGCTGGCAGGGTTATGTTTTCCCCTGCCGCGTCGAGGGCTTCCTCCTCTGCCCCGCCGGGTCTCCCAGGCTCCTCGACTGATCTGCCCCCACGCCCTGTCCCCTCTCACCCCGGAAAGCCCCGAGGCTGCTGTCGCTCATTGCTTCACCTCGGGTAGCAGGGTTCATCACACCTGGAAGACTGGCCACTTTCCCTTCGCCCTAACGGGGCCGTATCGGGTTTGCTGTCACTACGGCTCGCGGGTTCGCCTCCCAGAGCTTTGCCAGTCGGATCGCTCCTTCCCACGTCTGGTCGGCTACCTGTTGTATGAGCAATTACAGGGTAAGCTCCTTTCAGCTTACAAGATCAGCCAGGCTTGTCCTGGCGTACTAGGTCTGATGGCATAAGGTCATCGGCTCCTCGACGGGGAGAGTAGACTGGCGGTGTCAGGAAAGCCAGGAACTCTACGAGAGGAGGAGCCGAGACATGCTGATTATAGGCTGTGATTTTCACACGCGCAGCCAGCATATTGCAATGCTGGACACGGAGACGGGAGAGGTGGTGGAACGGAGACTGGAGCACGAAAATGGGGAAGCCCGGAGATCCTACGAAAGCTTGAAAGAGCCCGCCTTGGTGGGGATGGAGAGCACGGGGTACGCGCTGTGGTTTGCCGGGCTGCTGGCGGAGCTCGGGCACCAGCTGGTGGTGGGCGAAGCGGGGAAGATCCGAGCCATGGAGCCGCGCAAGCAGAAGCACGACCGGAGAGACGCAGCGCATTTACTGAACCTGGTGGTGAGGGGAGATTTCCCACGCATCTGGCTGCCGAGCGTGGAAGACCGGGACGTGCGGGTGCTGATCGAGCACCGGCATCAACTGGTGCAATTGCGGACGCGGGTGAAGAACGGGCTACAGGCGGTGGCGCTGAACTACCGCTTGGCGCGGCGGGCGAAGCTGTGGACGGCGCGCGGCAGGAAGGAACTCGCAGCGCTTCCGTTGCGGGAAGGGATGGCGCGACGACGTAGCGATCTGCTGCCTTTGTTGGCGCAATTGGACAATTGGATTGAGGAACTCGACCAACGCTTGGAGCGGGAAGCCGAACAGCGCACCGCGGCGCGGCTCTTGATGACCCATCCCGGTGTCGGTCCGTTGACGGCGCTGGGGACGGTGCTGATTCTGGGGCCGGTGGAGCGCTTTCCCGACGCCCGGCATGTGACCAGCTACGTGGGGCTGATTCCGAGCGAGGAATCGAGCGGCGGGCGGCAGCGCTTCGGCAGATTGACCAAACAGGGAAACCACCTGCTGCGTTTCTTAGTGGTGGAAGCCGCGCAAACCGCGAGTCGCTCCGACCCAGGTCTGAAGCGCGTGTATCGCCGCCTGACTTTTCGCAAAGGCAAACCCTCGGCGAAAGTGGCGGTGGCGCGCAAGCTGATTATCCGGCTCTATATCATGCTGCGCGACCAGATTGACTATGCGGAGTTTTGTCGGCGAGGTTCGCATGCCGGGATGCTCGGGCAAGTAGCACTGGCCTAACCATGGCCGTAGGTCCGATTGAGCTACCGGCCTCCTTTCGTTGCAGAGAAGGGAGTCAGAAGCCGTCATCATGGCCCGCACCCAAGGTCGAATAGATGCATGGTGGAACCTCTCCACCGCGCGATGACCAGAAGACGACGCCGAACAAGACAAGCGAATGTGCCGCCCGCGCCCTGTGATCCTGTAAGAGGGCGCGGTCGGCAAGAAGAAGAGCCAGAACTGGAAGGCGCAGCGAGGCAGGCCGCGAAGCTACGCGCCGCCCAGGGAGAGAAAATCAAGAGGAAGCAACAACGGGCGCGTGTCACGCGTCCTGCGCGCTGCGCCGGTGTCTCCTAAAAGAGAACTGCCGCCACAAAATTCTCTCTTGACACCGCCGATAACCTTATGGACGCGCCACGCTTGCTTATGCAGAAAGGCACTTGAGATCCGTCCGGCAACTTCTGGTACAATCGTCGCCATGATGAATGCAAAAGCTCTTGCATTTTCGCTTTTTATCGCCGCGCATCTGTGTCCGCTCGTGGCCGCGGACGCGCCGCTTCATTGGATTCCGCTCCCCAGTTCGCAAGTTCAAATGGACGGGCTGCCTTGGTACGCCGAAAACGGCGGCGAACTCTTTCGCCTGCCAGCTAAACTGAAAGACACATATCGCCAGCCGGTCTGGGAACTCGCCCAATCCCCAAGCGGAGGCCGCATTCGTTTCCGCACAAACACTTCCATTCTAGCCATCCGGCTCGAGTATCCGGAGCCGCCCAATATGAAAAATATGCATGCTTTCGGCCAAACCGGAGTGGATCTCTATGCGGACGGCGTGTATCGCGGAACGGCGATCGCCGACCTTGACGCAAAGCCGGGTAAGACAAGCGAGCATACATATTTCAAAGACCAGCCGCGCATCGACCGGGAGATCACATTTTACTTGCCGCTTTACATGCCCGTGAAGGTTTTGGGAATCGGGCTGGATGCGGAAGCTCACGTTCAACGGGCCAAGCCTTTCGCGGTCAGCGAACCCGTCGTTTTTTATGGTACGTCGATCACGCAGGGCGGCTGCGCCAGCCGGCCCGGCATGAGCTATCAGGCAATCCTTGGCCGGATACTCAATTTGGACTTTGTCAATCTCGGGTTCTCGGGGAATGGCCTGGGTGAACCCGAGTTGGCTCGCGCCGTGGCGAGCATCAATGCGGCGTGTTTTGTGCTGGATTTTGCGCAGAATAACCTCACCGTGGATTCGCTCACCCAGGTGTATGCACCATTTTTAGAGATTATCCGAAGCACTCACCCAGAAACTCCGGTTCTGCTTATCACGCCGATCTATGGCGCTCACGAATCATGGTCCCACGATGCGCAGCTTGAGGGTATGCGTGAATTGATCCGTCAGGTTGCAGCCAAACGGATCGCTGCAGGCGACCGACATCTCGAAATCATCGAAGGGACGGACTTACTTGGGCCGTCGCGGGGTGATGGCTTGGTGGACGGCACACATCCAAACGACCTTGGTTTCCAGTGGATGGCTGAGGGTCTGGCTGGGCGCATCGCGAAGGTGCTCGGCCTCAAGGCAGAGCGCTGATCCGGCAGACAGCAACCAGTTTCTCCTATCCTAAAGGAAACCTGTCCCTCGCCAAGACCTTATTCACCCATGATTGTGCAACATCTCGAAAGTTTCGGTGCTGGTGTCATTTGGAATGGAATCCCCTTCGAAACACTGGTCATTCCCGATCGCTTACGACAGATCCCATGGTGTAGCAAAGAATTTCGATGTCATGGTCATTCCGGAGAGTGTTCCACCACCGATGGAGGTCATGATCCTGGACGGGCGCACCGCAACCTTTAATGTCTTCTGTCACAAGGGGAATCAGGGTGGAAGCGGGTCCGTCCCGCGTCAGGTTACGGAAGGTGGTGTCCTTTCGGCAAGGCTGCGTAGGGATGTCGGCGGCCCCTTTCTGAGAGGAGTCCCACTCGCTTTCAGCCCCTTGGCTGGCGCCGCTGCAGGGGCGCAAGTCGCTGGTTGACGTCATCGACGGAGAATGCCTCGGGATCGAAATCGCCGCCCACCCCTTCCAACATTTCCCCATGCTGGTCGTGGGCTGGATCACGGACGGCTTCCAGGAGGTTGTAGAAACCCGGAATACCCCCGCAGCAAGCGTAGCGCGGTCCTCTGCTGTATGAGGTCCGCGGCTTTTCGTGCCCGGCAGCGCTCGGTAGTTCGGTTCGCTATTGCCTCCGCACATCATCGCGTGTAGATTGACCGCATGTCCAGGTTGCGGAGTCCGCTCCTTCATGACCGCCACATTTTCGTGACTGTGGCTTACCTTGCGGCTCTCTTGGCGGTACCGTCGGGGGCTTTCGCCTAGGGTCGTGAAGGCCATCAAATCATAGCAGGGGCGTGACGGGCCGCACTGAGCATCGGATACGCGTGGTGTGGGACCGCCACTCGAAACCGAGATACCGTTTCTCCATTGACGACAACTCCTTCTTCCTGCGAGACATCGTGGCGAAAAGGTACAAGTCGCTTTTCGACTGTCCCTACCTTGGCGGACTCCGCAAGTTGAACCGGAAGTATGGAACGAAGTTTGTCCTGAACCTCTTCTACACCACACCGGAGAACGACTTCAATCTTTCGCAGTTCCCGACCAGCTACAAGGGAGAATGGGCGGACTGCGGGAACTGGCTCAAGCTTGCCTTTCATGCCTATGCGGAGTTCCCCGATCGTCCGTATCAGAACGACCCCCGGGATAAGCTGGCCAAGGATTTCGACCTGGTCGCCGGAGAGATTCTGCGTTTCGCCGGCAAGGCCACCTATTCTCCGCCGACCGTTATTCATTGGGGCATGGTCCACCCGACGGCCTGGCCGGTCCTCATCCGGCGAGGCGTGAAGGTTCTCAGCTTGTTCGCTGCGCCGAACACTGGGAGTTCCTACACGACCGAGGGTGAAAAGTTCGACGTGGACGAATCCGGCACACCGTTCGGATACGACATTAACTATCAATTGGATGACGTTCGCTCAGAGTACCTCACCCATCATGAGGCCCTGAAGGATTTTGCGAGTGGGCTAGTCTTCTCCAAGGGCGATATCACATGCAACAACGTACCACTGAAACAAGTGGAGTCGGTTCTGGAGGCGCTCACCCGCGATCCCCATACTGCCGAGATCATGGACCTGTTCACACACGAGCAATACTTCTGGCCATTCTACTTCAACTACCGGCCGGACCACTTCAAGCGGCTGGACGCGGCGCTGCACTTTTGCACTCAACATGGATACGAGCCGGTGTTCTTCCACGAGGGTTTCCTCGGCGGAAAGGAATAGGGAAAGGAATGTAGTGTCCGCTTGGCGCCGCCGTCCGGGCGGTATCTGCCGGCAGGATGCCGGGGCTACGAGAAGGCGTGTAGTCCAGCTATTTCCCGGACGTTACAGCCCTAATTCGCCGATAAGAGACGGGGTCCGGCGGGGAAGGTAGCGTCGGAGGCGCTGAATACGTTGGCAGAGAGGGGGTTAGGAGTCCGGCAAGATTTTGCGGGGTGAGAGAGAATTTCACCCCTCAGGTGTGGAATGCCGTTACACTCGCCACATCGCCTATATCCCCGAGGAGAGCGCCGAGTTGCAGGGTCTGGGGCGGGTGAACCGCAGCTTGGTGCAGGAGCTGGGATCACGCTGTTCGGAGCAGCGGATCGCCACGGTCGATCAGGATGCGACAATCATCGAGAGCCGGAAACCAGGCGGGAGCGGTTGGGGGAATGGATGGAAGCCTGGAGGCTGCTTCCCTTGCGGACCTGAAGGAGGGTCTTATCAGCGGATAAGCAAGCTACTCTTGTCCTGCCTCAGCTGAAAATGGAGAGTTCTCCCGTTAAGATAGCTACAATGGAGAGAACTCATGAGCAACGAGCGTAAGCATCACACCCCGGAAGAGAAGGTCGCCATTCTGCGCCGGCACCTGATCGACAAGGTGCCGGTTTCCGATCTCTGTGAGGAATATGGCCTTCATCCCACGGTTTTCTACCGTTGGTTGAAACAGTTCTTCGAGAACGGGGCCGCAGCCTTCGGGCCGGCGTCGCGGGCTGACAAGCAGGTCGAGGCCCGTGAGCAGCGCATTGCCTTCCTGGAAGCCAAGCTGCATAAGAAGGACGAGGTGCTGGCCGAGTTGATGGAAGAGCACGTGGCCTTGATAAAAAGTCTTGGGGAGATCTGAAAAGCCAATGGGTGGCCCACGACAGGCGCGACCAAGTGATCGACTTTGTGCGCCGCTGGAGCGAGCGGACCGAGATCGCCACCCAGCGGTTTGTGCGCTGGCTGGGCGTGGCTTCCAGCAAGTTCTACGACTGGCGAGCCCGCTACGGAAAAGTGAACGAGCACAACGCCTGGATTCCCCGCGACTTCTGGCTGGAGGGGTGGGAGAAGCGGGCCATCCTCGACTTCCACGATCGCTATCCCCTGGAAGGCTATCGACGCCTCACCTTCATGATGCTGGACGCCGACGTGGTGGCGGTGAGCCCGGCCAGTGTCTGGCGGGTGCTGCATGGGGCAGGGCGGCTGGCACGCTGGAAAGGCAAGCCCTCCAGCCAGGGGAAAGGTTTCCAGCAACCTCCAGGACCGCATCAGCACTGGCATGTGGACATCTCCTATCTCAACCTGGCGGGGACCTTCTACTACCTGTGCAGCGTGCTGGACGGTTACAGCCGCTACCTGGTGCACTGGGAAATCCGCGAGTCCATGACCGATGCGGAAGTCGAAATCATCCTGCAGCGGGCGCGGGAGAAGTTCCCGCAAGCCTCGCCCCGCATCATCTCCGACAACGGGCCGCAGTTCATGGCCCGCGACTTCAAAGAGTTCATCCGCATCTGCGGCATGACCCATGTGCGCACCTCACCGTTCTATCCCCAATCGAACGGCAAAATCGAGCGCTGGCACCAATCACTGAAAGGGGAATGCATTCGTCCGGGGGTGCCCTTGTCGATCGAGGACGCTTACCGCTTGGTGGGTCGGTATGTGGACCATTACAATCAGGTTCGCCTGCACAGTGCCCTCGGCTATGTAGCCCCGCTGGCCAAGCTGGAAGGACGCGAGGTGCAGATCTTTGCCGAACGCGATCGCAAGCTAGAGGAGGCACGCCGCCAGCGCCAACTACGCCGTCAGGCTGCCTCGGCCCAACCTCCAGAGCGGGCTGGCGACTCGCCCACAATAGCGCTAAACTGATCCGGTCGGGTGAAACGGAAGCCGGCTCTGCTGGAGAGCAACCGTGCCGAGGGATAACCCGGTGGGCTCATCGCGTCGATGAGGTCGGGGGCGTGCCCGCCCGGCGGCTCCACGCTCCCGTTCCCCCAACTCAGGCCCTGACCTCATCGAACGATAGTCCCCCATGCCTTGAAAACTCCCGCCGCGCAGCGGCGGAATATGGTAGCTTACAAAAAACGGCAACTCTCCACTTCACGCTGAACCAGGACACTTTTAGTGAGCCAAGAGGGAGGGTGAGGGTGAGGTATTCCTTGCTGACCCGCCGCGGCGGGACGGTAAAGCGAGCCTTGGAACACTGATCTCAGCCGAAACGCAAGGCGGCCACGCTCCGCATGGTCTGCCGGCGCTAACCTCCTGCGCTCCGATCCCAGTGTCTACTGCATTCGACGACCTTACCAGCGAATTAGGGCGATGCGCTATATCTTGACGGCATTGGCTATGACCGGGAGGTCATGAAAAGGGTTCGGAAAGCTCTGGACTGCAGCCGGCCCGGCTGCCTGCGGGAATCCCTGGCGGGCGATGGTCTATGGGATGACCGCTCGCTACTATCAGGGCGCCGACCCCAAGCACACCTGGAAGGTATGGGACGAATTCGGAATCCAGGATGCACAGATGATCGGTTACTGGGTTCCGGGGTGTCCGGTGAAAGCCAACCACGAGGGAACTCTAGCTACCTTATATCTCAAGAAGAGAAAAGCTTTGATGTCGATTGCCGGTTGGGCCAAAGAGGCCGTGGACTGCCGATTAGAGATTGACTGGAGTGCTCTGGGGATAGATCCCTACAAGGCTCGCCTCTCCGCCCAGAACACACCTGCTTTTCAGAAAGAGGCCCGATTTGACCCCTCGGCCGAAATACCGATTGAGCCCGGGCCCGGATGGCTCCTCCTGCTGGAAGAGGAGGCGAGCTGATCTAGCGGCAGGAGTGAGGTGAGAAGAAAGTCCTTTGGGGGGAGCCAGCGGCCAACCCGCCGGCGGGTTGGCCGGCAGCTCTCCCGATCAATTTCCGAGGACTCAATACAGCGCAGAAAGCTTCTTAAATTGGGCGTAGGCCTCGTTCGCCTTATCCTCGTTTCCCATCGCCAGATAGATGCGGTAAAGTCGATAGTATGGGGAGGAGTCCGCCGGATCCAACGCGGCTACCCGTTCCCATTCGACAATAGCCTCAGCCTGTTTCCCCAGGGCGCTGTACGCCTTGGCCAACACCTTATGGCTTGCGACATCATTCGGCGCGTCCTCGACCGCGCGCGTCGCATAGGGCAGCGCCTCCGCCGGCTTTTCCTCCAGCAGGCGTATCCGGGCCATTCCCTGCCAAGGACCGGCAAACTTCGCGCCCGCAGCTTCGACAAGCTCCATAGACCGCCGATATTCCTGCTCTGCGTCTTTCACTTTGCGTAGGACTTCGTCACACCAGCCCAGGTAGTAATGGGATTGATAGTGCCCCGGATTGCGTTCGATGGCCTTGCGAAAGTTATCCTCGGCCTTTGTGTAGTCACCCACGTCATCAGCAAAGTAATGCCTGACTATATAATAGTAAGGAGCGTAGTCCTCAGGTTGTTTCTCGATGGCTTCGTTCATTTTCAGAAGGAAAAGGCGGAACTGGCGCACGGTGTAGTAGGAAAACGCCAGGAGCTTCAACACGTAAGGATTCGCGTCCAGCGCCTCCGCGCGGCGGAGAAACCGGACAGCCTCGTAACCATTATCGCGTTGCAGCTCAAGCCAACCCCGCCAAAAATAGCCCTCGAAGTTCTTCGGCTCCTCCCGGATCATCTCGTCGGTCTTCTTCTGAACTGCGCGGGGATCAGCCGCTGCGATGGCGCTTCTTATTTGAGCCACGCGTGGGCTTCGATCGGCGCTCGGCGGAGGAACCAATCCTTTGTCATCTTGAATGGACGCTGCAAAGATGTTGGCGGGAAGGACGACCCACAGCAAGAGCAGGAACATGAGCCATCCCGCCGGTCGAAGAAGCCGGAGCAGAGCCGGGACTGCGAGTGCTCGCTTCGCCGCGTTCGGAACTGCGTGGGGTGGTTCGCCCGATAAAATGGCAGGCATTTCGATCCCTCAACGATTCCGCAAGTACACCGAAAACTGGTCGAAGAATTCTGCAATTCGCGCCAGTAATTTCAGTGTTATGGCTCCCCCGATCAATTGTAGCTGATCCGACAACTGGATCGCAACGGCTTGGCTCGTCCACACAGCGATTTCGCAAACCGCGTAACGTAGGTGTGAGGTTGGTGATTGGTGGTTGTTTTGCTGGGTTTGGCGGCGTCGCGGGAGGGTTTGGGATGAAGTATCGCAGTTAAAGGACACAGAAAAAGGGCGCTTTTGGTTCGGAGGAGAAAAGGAGGGCGTAGCGCTCCGGGGGGGGCGCAGACACCCGGATTGGAGCTGGTCTCAGCTGGAGTCCATGCGCGGCGGTATGAAAAGGTAGCCCAGGAGGCGGGCCATCTCGCTGAACGTGGGTGGTGTTTGGCGAGCGCGACTGACCACTTGACGATAATAGAACACCACGCTCAGGGTATAGGCCAGAACGCGAATCATGGTCAGCACCACCAGCGCAATGGTTTGATGGACGGAGGGCTGCTTGAGATGAGCCTGGGTGGTGAGGGTTTGGAAGGCGTCGGTGTCGACTCGCCAGCGGCTGCGACCCAGTTGATGGATAAAGGTGGGAGGGATTGAGCCCAGTTCCAGGTTGCTGGCGTAATAATTCGTGCTCTCTTCGCGCACCTCTTCCTTCTTCCTTTTTTTGTTTTTTGGACTTCCTGAGGGAGTGAGCTCGACCCGATGTTTTTTCTGGATGCGGAAGGTCTTGACCACCCGCAGCGAGCGATCCGCCACCTGCCAGAAGACCTCCGGGAGGTGCCAGAGTTGGAACTCCTCTTGGCAGGTGGACCAGGTCATCGGGGCCGGACCGGCGGTGAGTCGCTGGGCTTCCGCGAGCAGTTCGGGTTGATTTTCTTTCACCGTGACCACCCACTCCAACTGCAGATTTTCCATCTCCCGCATAAACCCGCTTCGCAGATAAAGCGCATCGGCCACCAGCACATCCAGAAACCGGCGCCCTAATTGTCGGTCCAGTTCCTGCAACAAGGCCAGCGCGCACGCCACTTCGTCTTCTCCCTCCCGCTGAAAGCGGAGGCCCAAGGGAATGGGGAAGTCCGTGCTCACCAGCACCACGGCCACGATGCGGTGGTAATACTGCGTGTCCTTGCGGATTTGGCCGTCCACCTTGTGTTCGATCTCGCGCTCCATGCAGGCCTCGCAGCAGCGGAAAAAGGAACTGCAGATCTCGATGCCGTCTACCGCCGCCACCAAGCGCCCGCGCGCCCAGTCCGAGTGCAGCACGCCATTACGCTTCAGACGCCGGGCCACTTCACAACCCAGGGCGAAGATGGAGGCAGGGTCCTGGCGCTGCAGCGCGTAGCCCAGGGTGTCCTCACTGAGCTTGCCAATTCGCTGCCTCAAGACCCCCCGCCGGCATTCGGCCTCCAGGCGATGCACGTTGGGGATCTGGATCGCTCCGCCCAGAAACACGCAGTCGAACACCTTGGGCCAAGGATGAGGGGGAGACTGCCGGCCTTCCGGCAGGGCGGCCACGCAGGCCGACCAATCGAAGACCTTATCCAGGTAGGTTTCGAACTGGCGCCGCCGCAAGGGGTAAGGCTCCTCTATTTTTCCTGCTCGGTTTGCTTTCTCTCGCGCAACCAGCGGCGAAGATTCAAGGCCGTGATCATCGCCGCCACCTTCTGAAAGCGCCGGTGCAGGTCGACCCGCCGCTGCACCTCTTGGGCATCGCGGGCCGGGACGTTGTAGGTTTTCAACTTTCCCTCCGTCAACACCGAGAGCTGATATTGAGGGTGCAGCCGCTCGCCGTCGGCACAGCGGCAGTTGGGCTTGCCACAGGGGCGATGGCGCTCGACGAAAGAACCCGGAAGCATTTCGCGCAGCGCGCCAAGACTGCGGACAAGGCGACCGCGCAACTGCAATTCAGAATCGCTGGGCATAAAGGCCTCCTTCTATCTGACACCAAGTATAATGTCAGAAATGAGCCTTGTCAAGACCTTTTGAAGATTTGCAAAAATGACCTTCAGGGGAAAAGTAAAGGAAAGCTCTCTGAGATCAAAAGGTTAGCCCCGCCCACCCCTACGGTTTGCGAAATCGCTGCTCGTCCACATGATTGATGACACTTTGGGAAAGGGCAAGGTGGAGAGTTGCAGAAACTTGGTTACAGAGGAATGGAGTGATCACCATCACTCTGAACAAAAAAGTGTTACCCGCTTTCCGCGAACAATTCCCTCATAATTAGATTGCCCCCACAATGGTCTAACGGGCCGATGCGATCAAGACAAAAAGGCGCATCTCCCTGCCGCCGGCGGCATTCCGCTGCGCCGCGCTTGGAGAATTACGCTGCCCGGTCGTCCTGACCCCACCAGTGCCCCCCGCGCTTGACATTCAATGAACCGCTGTTCAGGGAGTTCGGTCAAGTTCCCACGGCACTACCTCGCCCTAATTCGCCGATAAGAGACGGGGTCCGGTGGGGAAAGCGGTGTCGGAGGCGCTGAATGTGTTGGCAGACGCGGAGTTAGAAGTCCAGCGAGATTTTGCAGGGAGTAAGAGAATTTCACCCCTCAGGTGTGGAATGCCATTACATTCGCAACATGGAGAAACCAAACTGTAGTGGCGCCCCCCTGAGACCAAGTGATGTATTTCCGAAAGCCCCCAAGAAGCAGGAGTTGCGTCCGTGGCGAGTGGCCCGATTCTGAATTAACGCAGGGCGATCATACATTATCTTCGGTGTTCCTCTCCCCAGTGGCTAGTTGCCCTTCAGATTTGCTTCCAAGACCTCCTTCACCTTGCTATAAGCAGCGTTCCCGGGCTCCAACTCTAGGGCTTTGTCGATCGCGGCCAAGGCGAGCTTGAAATCCCGCTGGTGTCCGTAAGCCAAGGCCAACGCGTAATAGGCCTTCCCGTTTTGCGGGTCAAGTTTTGTCCACTTCTCAAACAGTCCAGCCGCCATGGCAAAATCCTGGTTTTGGAGGGCTTTTTCGCCTCGCGCGCGCAGCATGAATCGTTGGATCTCCGTCTTGTGTCGGCGCGCATGTAAAAACGTAGAAATTTGAACACAAGCCGGTTTTCCGGAGTGGGGTTGAAAGTCAGCCCGTGGTGGTGGCTGTTTTGCCGGTTGCAGGGCGGAGGGGGACTTTGCTGCGCAGG
>Ga0208038_1001517_pt1 | contig 12331 bp, 25 predicted proteins | sample June2015DPH_16_1_FD_184714 | JGI IMG/M metagenome (GOLD analysis project Ga0208038, IMG submission 184714) | Peatland microbial communities from SPRUCE experiment site at the Marcell Experimental Forest, Minnesota, USA - June2015DPH_16_100... | ecosystem: Environmental > Terrestrial > Soil >...
GAAATGTTTGAATCAATATCGGATGAATGCATGGGGGTACTTGTGCATTTTGTCAAAGAGTTGATAAAACAAGAGGCGGGGGGCGATCCCGTGTTGGCAATGCTGATGCGCAAGGAGCTAGCAGCGTCGTTACGGGAATCGGCACGCAAAGAGCTGGCAGCGCAATCGGCCGAGTAAATAATGCCGTATAAAAACCCAGACAAGAACCGCAGCTATCAGCGAGAGTATCAGAGGAAGAGGCGGGCAGCTAACAATCTGAAGGTTGGTATAACAGGTCCCCGCCGTCAAACCCTGATGACCATTGAGGACCTGCGCGTGGTATTCGAGCGCATCACCAATGAGATACTAGACTCTGAAGACCTGGACCTTGGAATAAAAGGCCGTGTCCTGGGGCAGCTGCTCAGGGTCGGCATTGACCTTATAGAAGGCGGTTCCTTAGAACAGCGTGTATCAGAGCTCGAAAAGCGCGCCGAGCTGAGCAAATACGCTTGAGCTCTGATGACATTAGAGAAACGGGTATTGAAGCTTGAGAGAGTACCCCCCGACGATCGTCCAGATCTGCACGCACTTGCTTCGATACTACGGAACGCGCTAAGTCCGGACGCGCTGATGGAAGTCAGTGAGCTTCTTTTGGAGGGCCGCGTCGCTGAGGCATTGGAGATCATCAGGCCATATCTCAACAGTTCAGCGGATATTGATACGTCTAGGAAAAATGAGAACCAAGGAACAGCCTATTGTCTGTAATGTGCACCACTCAGAAAACTTCGGTTACGTCTGTGTTAAAGGTTTTTCACGCTACCACGTACGTAGGGGAATTGAACGGTATTGCGAGGGTTGTTTGAACGACGTGCATGGTCCGCACTGATCCCCGTTTCATCTAAAAAAAGAGGGCCTTAAATCGCAATTCCCTTTGATTGTAGAGCTCCGTTCAGAAGCTGCGCATTTTCAGGGTAGGTTTACATATCCGGAAGCACCTTGCAAACAACGTTGAATAATGTCAGGCGATATTCAGACACAAATGAGTAGCGATATATGCAACTTCAGCCTTGAACAGCTGACCATGCAAATCAGTTTCAACTTAAAACCGGATTTACTCGCTCATGTTGACGAAGTGCGTGGGCTTCAAAGCAGATCGGCGTTCATAACCGCATGCATCTATGAACATTTCCAGGGTGGTGATGCGGATAAGATCCAACTTTTAAGGGACATAGAAGCGTATAAAGACACTCAACGCCGCCTCGAGAATGAAGTTGCATACCTCCGGGAACAATATTCAAAAATAAACGACGCGCTTGCTCAACGTTTACTCACTGAGAATACACATAAAAAGTCATTTTGGAAGCGGATAACCGGCCGGTAAATCAACATAAAACATATAAGGTCTTGACCCTATTATAATGTATGACAGAAAAGCGGCGAAAAAGGTCACGACCGAATCTTAAGTGGGAGCCTATCATTGAACGCGCCCGTGAGATTGTCAACTCATATCCGGAGCGTATCACCTTGCGACGGCTCTTTTACCGACTCGTATCAGAAGGATTGCTTGATAATTCGACAAAGGACGAGTCGGAACGTGCCTACGACGGCTTGATTGATCATACAACAACGCTTCGGCGGGTGGGTCAGTTTCCGCCGCTGCTCGATATAGACACGATGCGCGGGAAGGACAGTGGATTCATGAGTCCACAATCAGCACTCGTCGCGGTAATTGAACAATACCGATGCGACCGCACACAGGGGCAACCATATCAGATTTATGTCGGCGTGGAAAAGAAAGGGCTATACGGCGACCTCGTTAAATGGTTTGACGCCTATGGAGTCCGATTATTTGCACTCGGGGGGTTTGGCGCTGAAGCGTACGAACGAGAGCTCATTGAAGAGGTCGAACGTGATGTGCGGCCTGCGGTTCTAATCTATGGCGGCGATTGTGACCCCAGTGGAGAGCGTATTTACCTAAACCTCATTAAAAACACGCAAAGCTTCCGTCACGTTGAGCATGTCGGCGTGACTGAGCAGCAGATCGACGACTATGACCTCCCTGTTATGAGGTTCACCAAAAACGACAGCCGCATCAAAGAGTTTAGAGAACGCCATTCGATTTTCTGTCAAAGGTACGGACTCACCAAAGAACATGAGGCGTTTCAAGTTGAGATTGATGCGTTCGACGCGTATCGCCCCGATGTTTTGCGGCAGCTCTACACAGAGGCATTCATGAAGTATTGGGACGTGACCGCATACAAAGCAGTAATTGAACAAGAGGCATACGAACGCGAGCAATTGATACGACACGCCGAGACGTTCAGAGGATGATCGTTTCAAATGATATAATCGAGCATATACAAAAGCGCGTTTTAGTGAACTTTTTCATTATTTTGAGAAATGATTACGGCCGCCTCGAGCTCCGCGAGATTTGAGGTTGTTCTTAGTGGTCGAACCCGGTCAAAGTATTACGATTGTGCTGAATATCACGACGTTATGCCTGGGATCCCACCACAAAACACGACGTTGACATCGCTGTCGCGCACGACATTTTATCTCAATAGGTCAACATCCGGAAGGGCCCCCAGGCATGTTATGATAACTCCCTTTTTTTTCAGTGTATCTTAAGAACCGCCATCGTCAAACGAGCGCAGTTATAAGGCCCACAACCGCGACCGCAGCAAAGACAAGCAGCACGACAAGTAAAATAATCATCAGCCAATCAAACGCCGAGCGCCGCCGTTGCATATTGTAAGGCAAGCTATCGAGATACGACCCGCCAATAAATCGCACCATTTTAACCTAGAAGGATTTTATAGAGCTCGTCTATTTGACCTTGGAGCGCAGCGCACTCGTGCCACAAGGCGCTAAGCTCGTCCAAGTTGTTGACGTGGTGGATAGCGTGCATTTCTGAGTCAGCAACCGCCTCGCGCGTCAGTTCAATATCAGCGTCTAGATTCTCCATGTTAAACCTCCTTTTTTCAACAGAGCTCCTTACATCAAAGCTTCATCGTTCGCTTCTGCTTCCGTGATCTTTATCTCCATCCGTTATCGCCTCCGTTTTTAGCCGTTCGACGTATGCTAAAAGCTCGTTTATGGCTCCGATTGAACCTCCCTCAAAGCGCGCTAACTTGATACGATTTATGATACGGTCGAGCGTTCGCATATAGGTTTGATAATAGCCGCACGACTCCGGACATTTAATTTCTGCATTTTCGCATATCATAATCATACTCCCGCAGCGATATTGCCGGCGACGCGGGCCACCACGCGCCGTTGAAAGGCGCGCCGAGGTAGGTGTATGCAGCATCGACCTTCAGCGCCGCCGACTTATATCGCCGTTTTTTGTCGTTTTCTAGGTCGCACCTCCTCGCGTTTGACTAGTGAGTAACCATTTTGGTGATGATCGTCACTATCCACTCCGTATTGATCGGGTTCGGCACCACGATATGATGCATCGCCGCGTAGTTCAGAATTAATTGAAGATATAGCGACGTCGGATCACCATACAAGAAATTCGCAAGAATCGCCAACATTTTTACCTCCTTAGCAGTGCCAACCTAAAGCCGATAAGAATACGCTTACTTTGATTATGACGGCGATTATCAAAACACACGCCAACACGCCGAGCGTCTTCTTAAGTTCAGGCGTCATAGTATCCGTATCTCCTCATATCGATAGATTTTAGCCGTTCTTTTTGCGAGACAAGGCGGCGTGCGCGTTACAACGTCGAACACGCACCCCAAGCAGCGCGCGAGAGAGCGGCCCGCTAGATTTCTACAGCGCATTAAAATCGCCTCCGTATGTCTGCGCAAGCTGTGTGTAGCCATTGGTTTACGTCGCCGGCTCCAAAGACGATCAGGATAGCCAGCAAAATAACCGATGCGACGGAAAACTTGAGCGTATGCAGGGCCGCCGGCGGGATTGTGTGAGCGTTCATTATTCACGCCCGGGGATCGTAATAGCTCACGGATCCGCGCATGTCGATCGTCGAGGAGACCACGCGGACCCGTTGCCCTTGCTCGTCAAACTCATACAGACAAAAACCGTCGGCGTTATAGAGACGATCGAGCCCCAGGTCAGTTAGAAAAATAAAATACTGTGTGAACCCTGGCGCGTCGCCTTTGTTGGTCGGAGCCTTGAAGTAGCTCATCTAAAACACGACCACGACGTTTTTCTTCAGGTGAATATCATGCTTGTCAATTTTCCAGTTCGCAATCGGTGCGTCGTTCATCTCGCATACGGCGCGGTCAAACTCCTGGCACAGTCGCACGAGTTGAATGTGCTTGCAAAGGTCTACGCCGCTGCCGCCGTGCCCGCGGTATAACATATCCGGACAGTTGCAGGTCCAACTGCTATCCGGAAGCTCCTGGACTTCGTAAAGGTCTTTCGAACCAAGAACTATCCAACCGTCAGCGGTCTCGATGGGTCGTACACCAGCATCGAAAAGCTGCTTGGCTTTCTGGGCCCTGGTTAGTTTCTCCTTAGCCATTGTTGTTGTCACCTCGCCGAGCTTTGAAATACTCGACAACTATCTATATGCATAGGTTATATATATCACTTATGCTAAATAGTATAATTGTAATACTTGACCAAAAGGAGGTTAATATGAGTAGTGAGATTAATGGAATAGGTGAGCAAGTGGCGGCAAAATATTCTAAACCTGCCATAAAAGAAGCGACTTCAAAAAAGCTCTATCAATACATCGGCGAGCGAACCAAGGAAATAGGTGGGCGGTTCACGGCTGATGATGCAATTAATGAGCTTTTAGATATTGCACAGCGCGAGCGGGCCCGCAAGAAGTAGACGGCGGGCGATGTACATATTTGTACAGCTAGCGCTTATATGCCCTCACAGCGTACCGATTTATGTGGAGTCTGCGAATCAGGCTCGACGCAGAGAAACAAAGGTAACAGCCTTCGTTTGGGACTTTCTGAAACACAGGAAAAAGTTTACTCGCTTTTGAAAGAGGCGGGCGTTTTACGGCAGAGGGATATCGCTCGCCAGATACCGGAACGACGACGCCAGACTCTTTGTACCGCGCTTGAGATACTAGAGAAACGCGGTTTTATCGATTCGCTTCGTTGGGACCACAAGACGTACTATTATTTTGCACAACAAAGCGAAACCTCTAAAAGCAAAGCTGACGCTGTTGAAAAAAATAATATAAAACCCAAAAATGGGGTCGCGCCGAGTGTAGGTAACCCGACACGACAGGAGTATTCTAATGTCGAACGTAGATCTATCTGAGGATCTATATGGCTTTTACGATTTACACGGAGAGAGCACTCCATCTGAGACCAAGTCAAGGAAGCTGAAAAAGCTCGCCAGGGCCACGCTTGAAGACTCAGCGTTGTGCACGTGGATTTTTCGACCCAAGTATAGGGAGGGCTCGGCATGAACGTGGAATACAGCGAAAGCCCTCCGCTCAAGCCCACGAGGACGCTTGAACAGCTGTTTACTGAGCTGGTTAATGTGGGCTATGCACTTGGCGTGCAATGGCAGGACGTCCTTGATCCGGACGACGACTTGACGCAGCTGCGACTCAGTGATTGGCTTGATGAGACCGCGGCCTTGTGCTCAGTGCTGGAGCTGCGACGGGAGGCTCAGATATGAGCGAGATGCTCGAAGCTGCTCTCAAGTATGCTCGGCGCGGTTGGCTAGTGCTACCACTGAAGCCGGGCACAAAGGAACCGCTGATCAAGAATGGCTTCCTTAACGCCTCGAATGCTGAGGATACGATTACGTCGTGGTGGAGTCGGACTCCCGACGCTAACATAGGTATTCGCGTAGGTCTAGAATCGAACCTCTTTATTATAGATATAGACAACAAAGGCGGCAAGGATGGTAACGAACGCCTTAAGGAGCTCGAAGGGCGCTTCGGACGATTGCCTGCAACTTATGTTGTTAAAACCCCAAACGGCGGCTTTCACTACTATTTCACCTACCCTGAAGTATTGAAAGGGCGTCCGATCAAGAAGGAACTAGCCCAGGGCGTTGATCTAAAGTTTAACGGGTATGTGGTGGCACCGCCTTCGAAGTTGGCGGATGACCAGTATGCAATCGTGACCGAGGAGGGGGCCAATAATGAATGAACTCCCTGATTCTTGGTCAAACGCGTGTGCGAAGGAACTCCAAGAAGGGCTTAGTCCTCAAGAATGGGACGCACTAAAGCGGCGAAGTAGCAAGAACGGCCAAACAGTGTGTGAAAAATACGGGATCAGCATGGCTGACGTTATGCCAGAGCTCACAACTGGCCGGAAAATTGAAAGCGGCTATCTCTTAAAGCACCCTATACACGGCGCTACAGGAGACGGCAACCTTTCAGTGAATACTTCAAAGAATCTCTGGCATTGCTTTAGGTGTGAGAGCGGCGGCGATCCTATAACGTGGATTGCAGTACGCGAGGGCTTCATAGACTGCGCGGACGCGGGCCCACTTGATAAGGAAACCTTCAAACGGTGTAAAAAAGTTGCTGAGCGCGATGGCTTTGTACGAGACGAGTCAGACAAAGGTGGCCTTACAGTAGATGGGCGACCATCGATGCTGCGGCAGAATGAGAACGACGCGACCGATGATCTCGAGATCCTTAGTCCAGCGGAACTACGTTACGATGGTACGCTGTTCGAACAGCTGTGCGAAACCAAAGAGCATAAAGACGGATCCGTTACGGTCCGGCCCCTTCCTGGCAAGATTGCTACTTATTTGCTTCAGCAATGCCGGTTTCTCACCATTGAAGAGACGGATGACGTGCATTATTACGACCCTGACAGCAAACTCTATCACAAGGATGGAGAAAAGCAAATCGGCAATGCTATGGAAGTGCTTATTGGCGATCCGCTTTCCACAAAGCACGTCAGTGAAACAGTCGATCACATACGTCGACGGACGCGGCTGCCGCGTAGTGAGTGCTTAGCTCCACCAACACTTATCCCAACACTCGACGGCGTGTATGATTTGACCACAGAGACTATTATCCCTTACAGTCCTGACGTGCCGTTTTTCGATAAGCATGATTTTTCGTACGATCTGGCGGTTCTTGGTCGTGACACGCGGGCGAAACGGTTGATTCACAGCTCGTTTGCGCGTGAGGATATTGTGTCGATATTAGAGATGGGTGGGCGGTGTCTGTACCGCGCTCCGCTCTACAAGAAAGCGTTTATGTTGCTTGGTGATGGTGACAACGGCAAGAGCATATTTTTGACATGGCTTACAAAAACAGTCGGCAAACAAAACGTCTCTTCATTAAGCTTATATCAGCTGATTAAAAGCCGGTTCGGCACCGCCATGCTGGATGGGATGAACGCCAACATATACGCCGACATTGGCGGCGGCGACCTTGTCTATGTTGGCATGTTCATGGCGGTAACGGGCGGCGATGCGATAGCCGTTGAGCACAAAGGTAAGCCGCTGTATATGATTGTGCCGTACGCAGTTCAAGTGTACAGCACGAATAAACTTCCCAACGTGAAAGACCCGCCCGACCAGTTTTACAACCGCTGGATTTTGATTGAGATGCCCTACACGTTCGTTGACGATCCACAAGAGCCTTACGAACGGCAAAGAGACGCTAGTTTTGAGATTGACGAGCCAAGTGACGAGGATAAATCGTGGCTTGGTACAGCGTTTATAGAGGCGCTTAAGATCCTGCTGAAAAACGGGCACTTCACAGAGTCAGAAAGTGGTAAGAACGTTAAAGAGAGATGGATTACTAAAACCGACAGCTTGCGTACGTTCGTTAATGAGATGGTTGAAGTAAGTCCCGGAAGTAGAGTTACAAAAAAGGAGTTTATGGAATCATATCAAGCGTGGTGCGGCGATGCGGCAATGAATGCGTATTCAGAGCGATATGTAGGGATACACCTACCGCGATACGTTCACACGCGAACGGTTCATACGTCTCCACGATCGTGGAGCAATATCTCAGTCAAAGGATTAAATCCGCTAGAAATGCCTCAAAGCGCAGAAGCCGACTTAATGCGTTATGATTTATCAAACGAGGGTGTAGACGATGATTAAAAATGCGTCTCACGACCAATGGGTAGACAAGGACGCCAGCATAGCCACTATAAGTTGCGTCCCTTCATGTAACAAAAAAAATATAAAAAATATAAGAGGTAGGAATAAGGCACCTTATGGTGGCTATCGTGGCGCATGGTCCGACGATATGTATGGTCGACCGTATACATTGAAATAAGGAATCCAACGCTAAAATAAAGACTTTTAACCAACATTCTACCATTTATCCGGACGCCTTAATAGTAGGCGACTTGCCGAACAGCTTCGCTCGCTTTCTTGCTGTTTTCTTGGGCGATGCGCCGCAGTCGTCCGGAACCCTGGGCGCGCCTTGCTGGGTCTCTCGGGTTTTGCAGCCTTTACTCTCCCAGCAAGCGGCCCGTCAAATTGCTTTTCGACGTGGGCGCCCTGGTTTTTCCAAGGGTTTCATCATCTATCCCTCGCCTGCCGGGGCGGCCTGCCAGGTTGTTTTTCGACGAACAGGAGATGATTGAACGATGAGCGTAGCTTCTAAAATTATACTACATCGGGGCGAAGCGCCGCCCGATCACGAAGCCGAGCAGCGGGCAAAGGACATTGCTCTCTTTCAGCTGGACGTTTTAACCGCCGAGGCCTCATGTCTTAGGGAGATGTTACTCACCGCTTCCGGACTCTTCACGGACCAGGAAGAGCGGGTCGAGCGTGCTACTGGTGAGCTCCTCTCGATCTTGGAAGCTAAATATGAGGCGATTATCGACGGTTCGTCGCGTCAAGATGACAATTTTTTTGCCGCCGTTAAAAGGCCCACCGACAGAGTGCAACGACGAAGGGCCTACTTTTCTGCTTCTAAGCACAAACGACGCGACGCGCTGAGCAAGATAAAAACGCCGCAGTCAGCGCCAGGGGCCCGTTCGATTGAGGATTTTTTGACGAATACGAGAAGGTTTCGACAGAGGAAGCTAGATGACGGAACTTAAAATCTGTGCAGCGGATAACTGCGAGGGTGCGTTTGTACCTACTAGAATAAGTCACATCTATTGCTCGAAAAAATGTTCGCGTCGCCAATGGTATAAGAATAATCCTGATTACGAACGGCAATGGAGCGCGAAACATCGTGAACAAAGGGCAGCGGATTACCATCAATGGGCCACAGAACATCGTGAACAGCGCCGCGCCTCTCAGCGGCAATGGTATAAAATCCACCCTGAAGGTTTTAAGGCGAACAACCACAATCGTCGCGCCCGTATCAAGGGTAACGGCGGTTCATTTACAACCGATGAATTAAACGCGCTCTTTGAAAAGCAAGAAGGTTTCTGTTTCTATTGTGGCCGTTTGCTTTTCGAGTCGTTTAGCCAAACATTTCACATTGAGCATAAAATCCCAATTTCAAGGGGCGGCTCTAATGATATTTCAAACATAGCCCTAAGCTGTGCTCAGTGTAATTTTAAAAAGGGCACGATGACGCACGACGAGTTTCAACAAGACTTGAAAAAATTGATAGAGGAAAACATGAACGATGAAAAATGAATACGCATACGAGGATGAAGAACTCAGAGATGAGGAGAATTATTACTACCCAGACGAAGAGCAGCACTATCAAGAGCTTTTAGAGCTCGAAAAACAAACAGACGAACGTGTTCCTTTTTCTTACACGTTCAAACTCCTAAAGAGCGCAGCGGATCCCACCGTAGTTTACGGAGTTGTGTATCCGGCGTGTCCGGAAAATACTTGGTGTGAGACCGATAGTCAAAACGATTTCGCCTCGGTCTCTGATGTGCAATCGGCGGCCCACGACTTCTTAGACCGATATGCGAAAGGCCAAGCGCGCTTAACCGTTGAGCACAGCGGACCGGCGAAGGCGTCAGTTGTTGAGAACTTTTTGGCCCCCGCTCCCTTCGAGCTTGACGGTCAGCTAGTGACAAAAGGCTCATGGTGTGCTGGGGTCCGCCTTAATGACCCCGCTCTTGTCAAAGCCGTCAATAACGGATCTTTGAACTCTTTTTCTATTGGCGGCAGCGGGCTCAGGATCCTGAACCCCTACCAAGTAGCGAAGTCAGTGGCCGTTCCGACGCAGCTCAAAGAGTTGAACATTGACGAGATTAGCTTAGTCGGCAAGGGCGCGAACAGACGCAAGTTTGTGCTGCTTCAAAAAGCAGACCTTGAAAAAATAAAAATGGAGAAATCAAACAAAATGAATGAACTTGAGATATTTGAACAGATAGCGAACGAAAAAATAGAGAAGTCCGGAAGGCGGTTAACCTGGGAACAGGCATACACTGAAGCAATTTTTGAGAATCCTGAAGCATATTCGAGCTATTTGGCGAAGATGCTGGCCGGCGAAAGCGTTTACAAACAAGAGCTGCCAAGTCAAGGCGATGACGACGGAGAAGATGAGTGCGAGTGTCCGGCTTGCCCGAATGATCCTTCAAGCTGCGTCGCTAAAGAAGATCCAGGTTGCAAGTGTGCGAGTTGTCCGGTCGCCATGTGTGCAAACAGCCCAGGCGTCGTAAAGGCCGCAGCGGGGTGCCTCTGCTCCAAGTGTAAGAACGATCCAACGCAGTGCTCCAAAGGCGATGACGGTTGTTTATGCGACCAATGTAAGGCAGAAGGTTGCACGAAAGGCGTCTCAAAGTCTATGCAATGGGATTTAGGCGCTAAGGCGGTTGCTCTTGAGGCAGCGCTCTCGCATGTTAAAAAGGCCGCAGAGCCCGAAATTTACGCTTGGACCCAACTCGCAAAAGATAGGATCCAAAAGAGCGGCGGCGCGCTGACGTTCGAACAGGCGTTTACCGACGTCGTGCACATGTATCCGGAAGAGTACGACGCGTACGTCCGGCGCATCTCACAGTTGCACATCTGAGGCACAAAAACATGAGCCAAACAGACGACATCAATGAGCTCATTACGCAGCTGTTCGTAGTCGCCGACGAAGTCTCAGGCACGATTAGCTGGGACTGTAAAAAGTTGGCAGAGAGGCTTGCAGAATACGTGCAGACGATTATAGTTGAAGAGGAAGCGCCGCGCGGCAAGGGCAAGAAACAGAAGTCAAAGAAGAAATGAAAAGGCAGCGGCGGCGCATCTTTTTAGACGAATCTCACCCGGACAAGCACTTGTACCGATCGGTCATGTGCACGTGTGTTTGTGAGGTTTGTAAGGATAAACGGCATTGCCGCCCACTTTTCGAGGATAAAATATGACAGCAGCCACATTAAATGATGTCGTTGCCGCTATCACGGCTCAAACGGCAGTATTGGAAAGCCTCAACGAGTTGTTGAAAACACTTGCGCGCACTGCAGGAATTACCAGCTTCACAATTGACGAGGACTTGATACAATGAGCGAGGAAGTAGACGAACTCAAGCACATCGCGGAGCTCCTTAAAACCAATAACGAGCTCCTACAGGCTCATAATGAGATGATGGCACGTTTGCTTAAAATCAAATCTCTTTTGAGCCCGGCTATGGAGACAAGAGTCTTTGGAGTGAAGAAATGACGAAAGCGAAACCTTCCACCAAAACGAAAGACGACAATAATGGCGACTTACCCGGGATGACACACGAAGCATACTACGCTTATCAAGCCGCCCTGACTAGTGATCCGTGGGGCTCACATGATGAGTTAGTCCGTGCGGATCACATAGAACGAATAACGAACCGTCAGATAATACAACGGCATCGACAGGAAGTCGCGGCGGCGAACAAAGAACCAAAAGAAGACGTAACGGTTAAGCAAGTAGACGCGGCAAGGGCGAGGGTTGCACACTTGGAGACACAGCTACACGAACAGGAAGCCGAACGGTCAAAGCTCACGGCGCAGAAGTTGAACAGCACGAGCGCAGAATATATCGTGAAAATTAATGCCACGCTTGACGTGCTCAAAGACCTGATTGCGAGATCTGAGCGCGAGTTACGGCAGGCGCAAAAGCACGTAGATAAGGCCGAGCAGCGCCTCGAAGAAGAGAGGACTATCAAGGAGAGGCTAAAGGGCCAGTATGTTACGTTGATGACTGTCGCTGAGCAAGAGATTTCGAGGCGGGTCCAAGAACAGAGACAGCAGAAGCTTTCGCAGGTCATGCGGTCCACGGAGGCCCCATTAATCGCTTTACGCCAACAGCAAGAAGAATACGCCGAAAAAGTAGCGGTCGCTCTCGGTCCTGAGACGTTGCACGAGCTCAACGCGCGCATTGAAGAGCTCAAGACGAGGTAGGGAAAAATGACAGAAATGTTTGAATCAATATCGGATGAATGCATGGGGGTACTTGTGCATTTTGTCAAAGAGTTGATAAAACAAGAGGCGGGGGGCGATCCCGTGTTTGCAATGCTGATGCGCAAGGAGCTAGCAGCGTCGTTACGGGAATC
>Ga0208038_1001525_pt1 | contig 12270 bp, 11 predicted proteins | sample June2015DPH_16_1_FD_184714 | JGI IMG/M metagenome (GOLD analysis project Ga0208038, IMG submission 184714) | Peatland microbial communities from SPRUCE experiment site at the Marcell Experimental Forest, Minnesota, USA - June2015DPH_16_100... | ecosystem: Environmental > Terrestrial > Soil >...
CTCGCCCCGCAACTAACCCCTCACCCGGCCCGCGACGCCTGAAGAAAGCGGCGTCGCGGTCCACCCTCTCCCCTTGGGAGAGGGCGGACCCACTTTGCCATGCGCTGCGTTTCTGACATCACGGATAACGGTCTTCGGCTATCCTCGCTCAGAATGACATACCATCCTAAGAATGACATGTCATCCTGATCCCGCCTTGCGGGAGAAGGATCTGCTTTTCTTCGCGCCGCGCGGAAAAGTTGGCGCCTAATGCTACAGTACTTGGCTCGGGTGTAGACTCTCAATGCGGTTGGTACAGATTCTCGCTCAGGTCAGAAAATTCGCGGGTGCAGGCATTGTCTTTCATGTGTGGGCCCCACGAACACGCGGAACATCCCCGTCACGGCGTCCTATCCGTGGCCTGTCGTGGCTTCTTAATGGTCGCCGACATAAAAGGCGATGTCGGCGCCACCCGCCAAAGACGGGGGTCCGCGCTACCCGAACGGATTCGCGCTTTCCGATACATGGGCAAACTGGCTATCGTCAAGCCACAGAGTTGAAGAACAAAATTGGTTAGTGGGTCAATTTGATGTAGAGGCGGCTTTACGCCGCCATTTGGCGATCCCGCTCGGAGCGGGATCGCCACTACAGCAGCAAATTGACCCACTACCCAAATTTGCGCTACCTCTTGATCGTTAAGTTGTACCCTCGCCGCTTGGTCATGATATTATGACCATGGGTATGAGAATATGACCATGAAGACCATGCGGGCGGGGGAATCCAAAGCGCGGTGCCTGAAACTTATGGACGAGGTTCAGAAGACACGGGATCCCTTGATCATCACCAAGCGGGGTAAACCTGTCGCCAAACTTGTCCCCGCGGACAAACCCGGCAACGACATCTTTGGATGTCTCAAGGGCGTAGTTAAAATCGTCGGAGATATTGAATCACCCCTGGCGCCTCCTGAGGATTGGGAGGGGCTGCGGTGATCCTGCTTGACACCCCCGTGTTGGTGTGGCTCGTGGCGGACCCGGCGCGACTCTCGCGCCGCGCGGCCGCCGCGATTCGCCGGGCTCGAGCGAATCAGGGAATCGGCATCGCCGCCATCAGCCTTTGGGAACTTGCCCTGTTGTTTTCACGGGGCCGGCTGGAAGCGACGGGAACCCTTGAAGCCTCAGTGCAATTAGTAATGGACCGCTCGGGCGTGACCGTCAAACCCATTACCCCGGAAGTCGCGGCGCTGGCGACGCAGTTCCCCCAGGACTTCCCCCTCGACCCCGCCGACCGCCTCATCGCCGCCACCGCCCGCGCCGAGGGCCTGGCGTTGATCACCCGAAACGAACGCATCCGCAAATGCCCCCTGGTAAAAACCCTTTGGTAGCGGGCAGCGGGTAGCCACGCCGTGGCCACGGCTGAAAGTCCGCCGATCTTAATGGCGGGCGACCAGTTCTGACCGTGGGCTTTTCTCATACCTGGTACCCTTTGCGTCTCACGACTTGTCCATGAGCGCTTTTTGCACCGCTTCCGGGTTTCTATCAATCACCGTCATGTAGGCGGGCACCGCGCTTTCCGGACGCCACCGCCCTTGCTCCCATTCCTGGAGCGAGCGCGGGCTCACAAGAGCAGTGACAAGTGACGAGTGACCAGTCACAAGCTGCCCGGTTAAAGCCAGCCGCTACGAAAAGCTTCGGGAGATCGCAGACGCTAAGAGGCGACTGTCTGCGCCAGCCCGCGCAAGTAATTTTCGATTGACGATAGACGAACGAGGTCAAAAACAGTGACAAGTGACGTGTGGCAAGTTGCCCCCGCGGCCGGTGTCAGTGGGTTTGTCTCTTGCCCAACCAAAGGAGCTCGATGGGCTCTCGTTTGGAGAGTTGCCACAGTTCGGGATCTCCAGTCACCAGGATGGCGTTTTGCTCCCGGGCCGTTTCCACAGCGAACGCGTCCGCGTAAGAAACAGGGTAGCGGCTCTTCAAGCGAGCCGCACCCAGGATCAATCTTCGGTCGGGGAGGAGCGCTTGAATCGGCATCATCGCGAGGTCAGCAAGGAACCGCTCGGCGGGCGCGGCCCCGTGGCGCTTCGCGATCAGGTAGAAGACTTCGCCCATGTTGAGCAGCGAGATGCTGACCTTGGTCTCGCCGCGCGAAGCCTGCTCCAGAAGTTCGCGCACTTTGGCGCGGGCCGGCTCTTCGCCCTGGAGCCAGCCGATCATCGCCCAGGAGTCAAGAACGCTTGCGGTCACGCGTCAACTCCTTTCGCCGGTTTCGAGCCAGATCCCCCAGGAGATCGGAACCTTTGAAGCGTCCTTCCCACTCCCTCCAGTTCCCCGCCACCGCTTTCCGCAAGATCACCTCATCGCCTTCAACCCTCACCGTCAGGGAGACGCCCTCGCCCAGTCCCAATTGATCTCGGACTTCTTTGGGAAGTGCCAGTTGTCCTCTCGAGGATACGCGGGCTTTCAGCATGGCCTTCACCTCCTGTCTTACTTTATAGTAAGACAGAATGTAATTCAAGACATACGTAGAGTGGCCAATCGGGGGGCCGGAGGGGGCAGCGGGTAGCTACGGTCAGCGCAGTCGTGACTGTGGGGTTTTCTCATGCCTGATACCCTTCGCATCTCACGACTTATTCGTGAGCGCTTTTTGCACCGCTTCCGGGTTTCTATCAATCACCGTCAAGTAGGCGCGCACCGCGCTTTCTGGACGCCTGCGCCCTTGCTCCCATTCCTGGAGCGAGCGCGGGCTCACAAGAGCAGTGACAAGTGACGAGTGACCAGTGACAAGCTGCCCGGTTAAAGCCAGCCGCTACGAAAAGCTTCGGGAGATCGCAGGCGCTAAAAGGCGACCGTCTGCGCCAGCCCGCGGGTGGTGAGCTGTCACCACCTTTCGCGAAGCCCCCTTTTTGAGATGTGCGACCTCGGAGGCGGCCTGAAGTGGAATCTTCCAGGGTCAGTTTCACAGCGCGGCATAGCCGCAACCAAAAGCAGATTCTTCGCTGCGCTGCGCTCCGCTCAGAATGACATACCATCCTGAGAATGACATGTCATCTTGATCCCGCCTTGCGGGAGATGAATCTGCTTTTCTTCGCGCCGCGCGGAGAACTTGGCGCCTAGTGCTACAGTACTTGGCTTGGGTGTAGACTCTCAATGCGGTTCGTGCGGATTCTCGCTCAGGTCAGAAATTTCGAGGGGGTTCTCACATCATGGGGAAAATCTTCCTTATCTGTATCTGCACTCTAACGCTCGCTCCGCTGGGGGCGGGGGACGATCGTTTACTCCAGTGGATGGACAGGATCGCGCAACAGCAGCTTTCCGAGCGCGAGGCCACTGTGGCGAGGATTCGCACGGTCAGCGAAGCGCAAGCGCGTCAAGCATGGGTGCGCGCCAAAATCCTGGAGTTGCTGGCCGGCCTCCCGGACTACAACGGGCCGCTTAATGCTCGAGTCACGGGCCGGATCGAACGGTCGCAGTACTCCATCGAGAAAGTTATCTTCGAAAGCCTGCCTGAGTTTTATGTAACGGCCGACCTTTACGTGCCGAAAGAAGGCGGAAAGCACCCGGGCGTGCTCATGCCCATGGGCCACTGGGAGCAGGGCAAGCTTGCCGCGCAGCCCATGGCTGCGAACCTGGCCATGAAAGGCTTCGTAGTGCTGGCTTACGACCCGGTGGGCCAAGGCGAGCGCCAGCAGGCCTACGACCGCAGGATCGAAGCTTCCCTCGCCGGCGGCGCGACCGATCAGCATTTCCAGGCCGGCGCGCAAAGCATTCTGGCGGGCGAAAACTTCGCGCGCTACCGGATTTGGGACGCCAAGCGTGCGCTCGACTACCTGCTGAGCCGGCCGGAGGTGGAAAGCGAAAAGATAGGCTGCACCGGCTGCTCGGGTGGCGGAACGCTGACTACCTATATCTCGGCGCTCGACCCGCGTATCAAGGTGGCGGCGCCGGCCTGCTACATAAATTCCTGGCGCCAACTGTTTGCCGGACCCACCGGGGATTCCGAACAGAGTTTCCCTTTTTTCCTCTCTTCGGGCCTGGATGTGGCGGATTACATCGAGCTGTTCGCACCTAAGCCTTGGTTGATAAATTCCACGATCGGCGATTTCTTCCCCATCGAGGGTGCACGCCACGCTTACCAGGAAGCGTTGGACTGGTACCGGATTTACAACGCTGAAGACAATATCCGGTGGGCGGTCGGTCCCGGGCCGCACGGCACGCCCCTGGAAGTCCGCGAGGCGATCTACGAGTGGATGATCCGCTGGCTGAAAGACGGCCGTGGCAACTTCCGCGAAGAGCCGGTGGAGATGGCGCCGGATTTCGATCTGCTCGCAACTGAAACCGGCCAAGTGGAAGGCCGCCAGATTTACCAAGTGATCTTGGATCGCTTCCGCCAGAGGATGAGCCAGGGCAGCACCGAGCCGTTGTTAGCGGAAGTGCGCAAGTGGTCTGGGGATCGCGCCGGCCGGCCGCCCGTCGTGCACGTCTTAAGTGACGCGCCGGGGGAGGTTTTTCGCACCCAACAACTGGCCTTGGAAGTCGAGCCCGGCCTGGAAATCTCAGGCACCTTATATGCCCCCATCGCGCCCGGCCGCAAGTCGGCGATCCTGCTGGTCGATTTGGACACGCCGTTGGCCGAGCGCTTGGCCGCGCACGGCGCTGTGGTCCTGAACCTGCAGCCGCGTGGTGTCCCGGCGCCCTCCACGGGCGAGGATCAAGCCGCCACTAAGCAGAATATTCGCGCCTGGGTGATCGGGAAGAATCTGGCGGGCATGCGCGCTGGTGACATTGAGCGCGGCGTGGACGTGCTTCTCGCGCAGCCTGACGTCGATGCCGGCTCCGTCCGCGCCGCGGCCCGCAACGTTTCGGGCGTCTGGCTGCTAATGGCAGCTTCTATCGACGCACGAATCGGCAAGATCTGGCTCGACCGCACTCCCTACAGCCTGCGGGCAGCCCTGGAAGTCCCAATCGCTCGCGACCTGCACGACGCAGTGATTCCTGGTTTCGCGCTCCATTGGGATCTGGAGGACCTCGTGAAAGCCATGGCGCCGCGCCCGGTCCTCTGGACCGACCCCACCGACTGGATGCGCAAGGTGGTCCCCCACCTCGCTGGTTTTCTTTATCGCACTTTCGAGGAGCCGGACGACCGCTTTCTGGCCGAACTTATGAAGTGAGCCGGACTTCTAGGGTTCTCTTTGCCAGTGCTGGCCGCCATCTTCGGTACTCCACAGCTCCCCGGATATGGTCCTGACCATGATGTGCTGAAGGTCGCGCGACCCAGAGGTAATACCGACAATGGTTTCTGTGGTGGGGCTCTCGCCTGAGCTTAGGTTGACGCGCTTCCACATCGCGCCGCCATCGCTGGAATGATAGAGGGCCCCTCCAGACCCTCCCGCCCAAACGTCCCTGCCCACGGCATGGACCGCCCGGAACATGACCGCGTCATCAACGCGCACTTCTTCCCAGGTTCTCCCGCTGTCTTGGGACCGCTGTACTTTGCCGCTCGTTGAAATACTCCAAAGTGCCGCGAGGGAAGCCACCGCACGTTTCAGGTTCCCGGCGAGCGCCATCCGTGACGGTTCCGCCCGCAGGGACTCCACGCGGATGGACGCTGCTGCCCCAGGAGCCGAGGGGATACTGCTTGGCGCGGAGTTTCCCCCAGCCTGGGCAGCGTTCAAATCCTTCGAGGCGGCAGCGGATGCAGTTTTCGCCGGCACAGAAGTTGCAACGGCCTGCGACTCAGCAGCGATCTCGGCTTTCAGCGTGTCTTCCGGTGCTACCGAGGGCTTGAATGCAGGGTTGGCAGGGGGCGGCGGGGAGGGCAAGGCGCCAGCAGAGTTCGCGCTCCTGCCTCTCGAAATTTCGCGCGCCCGGGGCGCCGTCGGAGTATTCCCGGCTTCCACCGCCACCGGCGGGCGAGCCGCAGCCATCAACGTCACTCGCTGCTTTGCCTCAGCGCCCGCAGGGTGAGCGGCGATCCCCTGCCTTCTCCACGGATACGAGTGCAAGACCATGACAATGGCCGCGGCTCCCAACGCCGCTGCCAGCGCGCTCCAGCGGAGCGTCGGCCAGGCGCTCCACCACCGCTTGGCGGTCGAGGACACGGCCTGAGCCACCTCGACCTCCCCGGGCAGCGACAAAGCCGCAAGCTCGCGGCACTCTGCACACTGGGCAAGATGGTTCAGAACCTGCGTCCGCTCTCTCTCGGTCAGGGTCTTCTCCACGAATGCCGCCAAGAGGTTGGCATCGAGATGCTCGAAGCCCTGAAAGAATTGCCGATTTTCGATTGCCGATTGACGATTGCGCTGATGGCCGATCGGTTTTCTTTTCAGCCGCTCGAGTACGATTTTGGGCAGTCCGGGCATAACCTACTATTATGGAACGGGCCGTTAGCCCTTTTCTTGCACTTGGTCCCTATTCCCTATTCCCTATTCCCTCCACCAACCGTCGGCGAACGTCCAAGGAAAATTCGCTTACCTCCACTTCCATGGCTTGTTCCGCCTCTTTGGAACTCATGCCGCGTCTGACCAGGCCGGCACGAATGGCCTTGCGAAGTGAGGCGGTGATTTTCTCCAGCCTTCGGCTGGCCGTGGATTCGTGCACGCCCAGCAGGCGTGCGATGCCGGCCAAGGTGCGTCCATCGAGATAATAGCTGGCCAAAACGAATTTGTCTTCCGCCGCAAGTGAAGCGAGGGCTTGATCTGTAGCTTCTTGCAAACGCGAATCGAGAGCCTGAGTTGGATCGGGATCTTCCGCCTGGAACTGCACGCCCGCCTCGGTCCGCTCTTCCAGGCTGACCAGCCGCTGCTGCTGGCGGTAGCGATTCACATACTCTTGCGCCAGGACGGCCCGGAGCCAGCCCTCGAGGGAGCCCCGGCCGGTGAAGGAGTTCAGTTTCGAGACTCGCCGGCCGTCAGTCGTCCGCATTCCGTAGAGATCGGCATAGAGAGAATCTGCCAGGTCACGGGCGGCGGAATCCTCCGGGGCGATGGAGTGCGCCGCGTTATAGAGCTTCTCGCGGTATCGGCTCAGGAAGATCTCCCAGGCGGCTTCGTTGCCCCGGGCGCAGGAGCGCGCCAGCGCCAGTTCCTCAACACGCAAGTTCGTGAGGAGTTCCAGAACTTCGGATGGGCTGGCGTCGGCAGGGAGGTACTTGGCAGCGACCTCTTGTAGAATGCTTGCGAAATCCTGGCGGGCCAGGCCGAATCTTTCGGCTCCGGCTTGGCGATAAAGCTTGGCAGACACGGATTCGGGGATGTTTGCCATCGCGGAATATTTCGCCGTTTCGTGGCTACTACTCATCGGATTGCCGAAACTCGAAAATCGAAATTCGAAACTCGAAATTCGAAACTCGGAGAAGACGTTGCTCGCCTTCGTGGAGCCGATTTTCGATTTTCGAGCTTCCGCTCCGCCGCGAAGTGGATTCCCGCTTGCGCGGGAATGACTTCGGCCGGAAGCGCCACTGTACTCCATCAGAGCCGATTTTCGATTTTCGAATTTCGACAATCAGTTGGATGCAAGAATTATAACCTGAGCCGTTCTTCCTGTAGACCGGGACTGATGCCCTCGGTCAACTATTTTGGGAGGAACCTACCATGAGAGGAAAACAAATCTTGATTTTAGGCGCAATAACAATAATGACAGCTTGGATGGTCTTGCCCCTGGGGCCGGAGCGCGGCGCGGCGGGCGAGGCCGGGTGGAGTTACAAAGTGCTCGCGCCGATCAGGCGCAACAATCTGACCATCTTCCCGGTGGTCACCGACCGCTCACATGACACGAGGGATTTCCTGACCCTCGATGAAGGTCTGCGCTCGGGCGAAGTCGTGGTGAGCGAAGCAGGAAGCTTCCAGCCGCTCGTTCGCGGCCGCGTGCGACGCTTTCCCGGCGGCGCGCAGGTTAACCGGCTGGTCCTGGTGAACAATTCCGCACGTCCCCTGATTCTGCTGGCGGGCGAGATCTTAACGGGAGGCAAGCAGGACCGGGTGGTCGGCAAAGATCGCATTGTCCCGCCCAAGAGTGAACCCATCGACCTCGCCGTCTTTTGCGTTGAACCCGAGCGTTGGGTGGCGACCAAAGACAACTTCGGCTCTTTCCATACTCAGATGGCGCAGCCCAGCGTGCGGCGTAGCGCCATGGCCGAACAGGATCAACAAAAGGTATGGTCGGAAGTTCATGCCTCAGCGGCAGCGATGGCCTCGGGCGCCAGTCCGCGGGCAGCCCAAGAGATCGAATCGACTTCGTCCTATGCCCGCGTGATGAGCAACGATGAGGTGAAACAACGCGTGGAGGCAGTTGCCGCGCCCCTCGAGCAGTCCTACCAGGAAGTGATGCGCGAATTGCGCGATCGGAATGCCGTGGGCGTCGTGGTGGCGGTGAACGATCAGATCATCTGGGCCGATCTCTTTGCCGGCACCCCCCTGCTTGAGAAATACTGGCCCAAGCTTATCCGCTCCTACGCGGCCGAAGCTCTGACGCGGCCGACGATCCCGGGACATCCCGACGTGAGGGCTGCCCAAGCCTTCTTGCAAGACTTCGAGGCGCGGCGTGAGACCGTGGAAAGTGAACCCGGCGTTTATCGGCGCACCGAATTCGCGGGCGAGGGCTTCACGGCCTTTGAGCTGACCACCCTCCTGCCCGGGACAGGCTTCGACATTCATATCGCCAAAATGGCGGAATGACCGCGAAGCCCACCGCCGATTGCGAGACTTAGTCATTCCCGCGAAAGCGGGAATCCACTCCGCAGAATTTTGGAAATGTGCTGTCGTCGGACTGGATTCCCGCCCTTCGGCAAGCTCAGGGCAAGCTTTTCGCGGGAATGACCGGCGCTTTCGCGGGAATGACCGGCGGCTCGAGTGCATCCCCATTCCAAATGACACCAGCACCGAACGAGGCGGGTAGTGGACGCTCATCAGAGCTGGGTCCTTCCACGGCCCCTGGAAACGCCCTGCACCGAGAACTGGCAGGGTCCCGTCAAAGTCCGCGAAGTTCCCCGAAGGGGAACAAGATCATTAGCCGTAGGTGAAACCTACGGACAAGGAGCCAAGAGATATTCGACCCCTTAGGGGTCGAACATCCACGGACGACGCTTCCCGTGGGTTTCACCCACGGCTAATGACCTTCGGCCCCTTCGGGGCCGGCCCGCCGACGGGACTTTGACGCGACCCTGCGAGAACTGGCCTGGGGCATTGCATGCGGAGGCGGTCAGGTGTACATTACCGCCCGAGCGCGAAAGCAAAACGGAAAGGCCATTATGGACCGAAGAGAATTCCTGAGCGTATTGGGGACATCGGCGTCGATACGATTGGCTGGCAAGGAGGAAGAGACTTTACCGATCAGGGATGATATCTACCCGGATTTGGTGAAGGTCGCGGAACGGGCGGCGGAGGAATCGCTGCCCAAGCAGCAAACGGACGGGGGGCTGCGCGACGAGCATGAAATCCCCCAGCCGGGCGCCACCGCCGGCTTCCTCTCGAGCCTGGCCGCCGTGTTTCTGGCCCCGGAGTCGCGCTACCACCGCAGCGCCGAACTGCTTGAACGGATGGAGCACGCGGCTGAGCACCTGGTTCGCATGCAGCATCCCGACGGCACCATCGACCTCCCGACCACCAACTTCGGGTCTCCGCCAGACGTGGCTTTCGTGCTGGAACCGATATGCGCTGCTGCCGAGGTCTTGCGGGCTCGAAAGTATCAGGAGACGCGCCGGCTGGAGGCGACGCTCGAAACGTTCATCCAGCGGGGCGCCTCCGCCTTGACGACGGGAGGCATCCATACTCCAAACCATCGCTGGGTCGTCGTGTCAGCCCTGGCCCGCTGTCATCACCTCTTTCCCGATCCTCGTTACCTCGCGCGCCTGGACCAATGGCTGGCCGAAGGCATTGACCAGGACGAAGAAGGGCAGTTCACCGAGCGCAGCACCGGAATCTACAATGCGGTGACCGACCGCGCGTTGCTGACGGCCGGGCGGATACTCGACCGTGCCCTCCTGTTCGATCCGGTGCGGAAGAACTTGGAGACCATGGTCTACTTCCTGCACCCCAACGGCGAGGTGGCTACCGACATCTCCCGCCGCCAGGACCGCTTCCAGCCTGCTACCCTGCGGCCCTACTACCACGCTTACCGCTTCCTGGCGCGCCACGACCGTAACGGACGCTTCGCAACCGTCGCGAACGACATCGAGCGTTACCATCTCGAGCAATTGGGCGGAGAGTTGATCTACTTCATGGAGATTCCAGAACTCCGGCAGGACCTGCCGCCGCGCGAGGCGTTGCCCAGCGACTACGAAAAGTTTTTCCCGCTTTCCGGGTTCGTGCATATCCGGCGTGGCGAACGCAGCGCCACCATCCTGGGCGGAGACTCACGGTTCTTTTCCTTCCGGCACGGCGGAGCGGTGGTCGAAGCCGTGCGCCTGGCCAGCGCCTTTTTCGGTAAAGGACAGTTTTCCGCCCCCCTGACACGTTCAGGAAACATGTACCGGCTGGAGCAGGAACTAGAAGGATATTACCTGCAACCCCTGGATCCGGCAGATCGTCGAGCGGATGGGAATTGGCTGGCGATGCCCAACTCCCGCCGCGGCCACAGCAATGTCTTCCATTTGCGGACTCGCGCGGATGTTCGCGAGAGCGAGGACGGCATCGAACTTTCCCTGGACGTCGCTGGCACCGACCGGGTTCCGTTTGCGCTCGAGATCACGCTGCGGCCGGGAGGACAACTCACGGGCGATGGGTTGGCTCCCCTGCCAGACGTGCCCAATGCTTATTTGCTCGGAGAGGGTTTCGCGAGCTATGAACTCGCCGGCCGTCGGCTGCGCATTGGTCCTGGCTTCCGGCGCCACACATGGACCCAACTGCGCGGCGCCGAACCCCGCCTGCAAGGAGTTACCCTGTACCTGACCGATTTCACCCCCCTGAACAGGACTCTGCGCTTCGCCGCCCAGTGACGCTCGGCGCGAGAACGGAATGGATTGCCGCTCGCTGGAGGGTCGTCGCAGCCTTTGAATGAGCCCATGGGTCTGGCTTGGGCTTCGCGTCGATTCCAAAGTACATTCGGCGCTTATTTCTTGGGCTCACGAAGAACTTCTTCCGGATGATAGTGGTGGGGACCGCGGATGACTTTCCCCTCGGGGTTTTCTCGCAGGAAGTAGAGATAAGGGCGAGGCGGCACGCCCCTCTTCTCTTCGTACAGCTCGTAGAATTTCCCCTCGAGCTCGATGGTCAGCAGGCGGCCCCACTTCTTGGGCCGGCAGAAGGCGATGCCGAGGTCGTAGCTGATGCCCGTGAAGCGGTGGACCTCGTCGACCGCGCGCGGACCCAGGGCTTTCTCCGTGCGCCACCGCTGAACTCGTTCGATACTCCAGCCCAAAACGTGCAAGGGCAATGTGCCCGGCGTATCCTCCGTGAGGGCGGCGGTGAAAGCCCGCAGCGTCCCCTCGAGAGCGAAGTAGCAGAGAAGGAGGGAAAGGGGGCTGAAGACATATTCCGCCAGGGCGGTGAAACCCATTCCGAACTGCGCCGCCTGGGAGGCCAGGGCCTCCTCTCCGCCCGCGCGCTTCATCGCCGCGTCTGCGATCGTTCCAGTTCGATATTGGATGAAATAGATATAGCGGCCGAGGTAGATCCCCCCGCACAGAACCGTCTCGATGATGCCGGAGAGAATCGTGGCGCGGTGGAAGTCCGCGCTCGTCGCCCAGGCCCAGCAACTTCGGTAGGATTTGGGAAGGAGCGAGACCATCGTGCCCAGCAGTAGTCGGAACACGGTTTAGGCTCCGTGCGGGAGAACAGTGACAAGTGACGAGTGACAAGTGACGAGCAGAAGTGCAGGCGCCAAGTGTCGGGTTTCAGGTGTCAGTGAAGACCAGGCGGGAAATGTGCAACGACCGGCTTCTGACTGCTGACTCCGGCTTGCCACTTGTCACTCGTCACTGCTTTATTGGTCGGGGCGCGCGGATTTGAACCGCGGACCTCTTGCGCCCAAGGCAAGCGCGCTACCAGGCTGCGCCACGCCCCGAAATAGAATACAATTTCATTTTGCCAAGCTTCTTTCGGGGTGTCCAGTGCGAATCACGGCGTCGGGCGCTGCCAAGGCGGCGCCGCGGCAGCGAGACGGCAGTCGAAGGAGACAGCGATGAATGAGAGCGGTGCGCGTCGGGAAAGACGCCCCACGTGGTATTTTCTGGTGCTGGTTGTGGTCAATCTGATGTGGGCCTTCCAGTACACGGGGGCCAGGATCGCGACGCGGAAACTCGGCCCCATCACGGTGACTCTGTTGCCGATGGCTATGGCGACGGTTCTCTTAAGCCTCT
>Ga0208038_1001527_pt1 | contig 12266 bp, 9 predicted proteins | sample June2015DPH_16_1_FD_184714 | JGI IMG/M metagenome (GOLD analysis project Ga0208038, IMG submission 184714) | Peatland microbial communities from SPRUCE experiment site at the Marcell Experimental Forest, Minnesota, USA - June2015DPH_16_100... | ecosystem: Environmental > Terrestrial > Soil >...
GCTCTTCCAGGACGGCGTCACCGTAGGCTGGCTGATGGGCGAGAGCTTCATCGTCGACCACGCGCGGCGCTCCGTCATTCCCGAGCGGCTGGCCGATATGCTGCTCACCCGCGACACCAACGTGATCAGCGACGAAGAGTATTACCACCTGAGCCACTTCACTGACGCGCTGATGACCGACCAGGAGATCGTCGAGCTGCCCAAGGTCTGGGCCGTAGGCGGCGACGGCGGCATGGGCGACATCGGCTACCAGAATATGTCCAAGGTGGTCCTGCAGAACCGGCCCAACATCAAGTTGCTGATGCTCGATACCCAGGTCTACTCCAACACAGGCGGCCAGAACTCCGACTCCACGCCCATGCTCGGCGGCAGCGACATGAACTCCTTCGGCTCCGCCACGCAGGGAAAGAACACAGAGAAGAAGACCGTGGCCGAAACCTTCCTCGCCGGCCACGGTTCGCCCTTCATCGGCCAGGTCTCCATGGCCAACGCCCCCAAGCTCTATCGCGCCATCCTCGACGGCCTGGAGTACCGCGGCACCGCGTTCCTGCAGTGCTTCACCACCTGCCAGCCCGAGCACGGCGTAGCCGACGACATGGCTCTCTTCCAGGCCCAGCGTGTGCGCGACAGCCGAGGCGCGCCGGAGTTCGTCTTCGATCCGCGCAAAGGCGAAACCTATCAGGAGGCCCTGGACCTCAAGGGCAACCCGTCGATTGATCTGGATTGGTACGAGACCAAAAACAAGGTTACCGGCGAGACCTCGCGCTACACCGTCGCCCACTGGTGCACCACCGAAGCCCGCTTCCGCAACCACCTGAAGAAGATCAAGCCCGAAGCCGCGGCCAAGCTCATCTCGCTAGACAACATGCTGGTCCGCATCACCCAGCAGGACGTCATCTACCGCCGCTATCTCTCGCCCCAGCACCGCGCCTTCATCCCCGACTTCGGCGTAACCATCACCTTCGAGGAAAACGGCAAAACCGAGTACCGCGCCATTAGCCGCCAGTTGGTCATGTTCTGCGTAGAGCGCCGCAAAGCCTGGCGCTTGCTGCAATCGAAGGCCGGCATAGTGAACAAGGAATACGCCGCCCAGCGCGACCTCCTCGCTGAAGTGGACGCCGGCAAGCTCCCCCTGGAAGAATTCCTGACCCACGCCCACGAACTCCTAACCGAGCGCCTAACCGGCGGTGTGTTAGCCAAGGCATAGAAAGTTGGGCACTCTACCTGTCCACAAAGAAATCCATTGCGGAGATGCAGGTTTCCGTCCGAATTCAGTATTAGGTAGAGTACCCGAAGCTACGCATCTGGCAAGTAAGGTATGGAACTAGGGTACGGAAAGGAGAGTATCCATGGATTACCCTCAAGAGCGGCACATCAAGGCCGAGATTGAACGCCTTGCTGCCGAGGCCGACGAGTTGCCGGAAGGCGATCATCGCCAGGAACTCGTGGACCAGATCGCAGACCTGAACGTCGAGCTTCAGGCTGAGGACTAACCTTAAAACACAGAGCCGCACCTCTTCGGTGCGGCTCTAGCATCATGACGAAAGAAGGACTCATCCCAGTTCACAATTCCGCTCGGGAACTAGAATAGACCGTTAATGGGGTTGCGACGAAAACAAGGAGACAAGAAAAGATGCAAAACCAAATTTGCCCTATCTGTGGACGACGTTACATAAAGAAGAAACCATTCACAGTAGTAATACGGTACATTCATAGTGAACCCCCTCTATTCTGCGACCAATCCCTCACGATACCCGATAATCCCAACAAGGACGAAAGCACGCCGCCCAGCGTGATACGACGAAGCCCTCGTTGAAATCGAAGTTGCCGGGTGCCCCAGGTCCGGATTTTGGGACCTGGGATTGGATTATTTCGCTTCTCTTTGCGTTTGTAATTCAAATGAATTACGATAATTCTGAGGAGTCTTTGTCATGCCGTCAAACGCTATGGTGCAAACTCGGATCGATCCTGACGTGAAGGAACGCGCCGCAGCCGTTCTGGGCGAACTGGGGATTACGGTATCGGACGCCGTGCGCATTCTTCTGACGCGAACCGCGAACGAGGGCGCTCCTCCATTCGCGCTGGCCCAAAACTCCGCCGAACACGACGCCTGGTTTCGCGCCAAGGTGCGGGAAGCCCTGGATGATCCGCGTCCCGCCATTCCCCATGAGCAGGTTGAGGCGCACTTTGCCGAGCGGCGCGCCAAGGCGCTTCTCAAGGAACAGAGATAGCAAATGGTTTTGGAATGGTCGGTCTTTGCAATTGCCGATCGTGATGCGATATTCGATTACATCGAGGCGGACAGCCCTCGGGCCGCGATCTCTGTAGATGATCACATCCAGGCGTGCGTGGAGAACTTGAAGCAATTTCCAGAGATGGGGCGGCCAGGACGCATTGAAGGAACGCGCGAGTTGGTCATCTCAAATACTCCCTACATTGCCGCCTACCGCATTGCAGGGCATACCGTGCGAATATTGCGTCTGCTGCACGGCGCGCAGCAGTGGCCGGATGATGTAATGCGTTGATTTTTCTGGAGCGGGAGACCGGGATCGAACCGGCGACATTCAGCTTGGGAAGCTGACGTTCTGCCACTGAACTACTCCCGCTGCCTGTTTTCCAATCAACGTGCTTAAAAGCGCCTCGCTCCCAAAGGATTGCCTGGGAGTTCAGAACCATCATACCGGCAGGGATGGGCAGCGTAAAGCCGCGCTATTTCAAAATATTTCGCAGTCTGAAGTTTCAGGCCTTCCGGGCTTCGGCCTCGGCCAGCCATCCACGGCGCAGCGTTTCCGCCGCAATATTGGACAGGTAGGGCTTGATGTCGAGAATGGGCGTTCCGTCGAGCATATCGACTCCTCGCACGCGGAGCGAGCCGTTCTCGCGGCCCAGCAGTTCGACGACGGTCAGGCCGATGGGGTTGGGTCGGCGCGGAGATCGAGTGGTAAATACGCCGTGCGGACGGTCGTCAGAGGGCGGCGTGACCAGCAGATCGAAGCCGTCGGAGCGGTCGAAGGCCCAGAGCACGATGAGATGAGAGTAGCCTTCGATGTGGGTCAACCCGAGTTCGAATGCGGGCAAAATTTCGAGCGCGCCCTCTGCCGTGTGTTTGGCGCCAAGCCCTTTGGGAATCGCGGCTGTATCTGTGAAGGGGCTGCGAACGAATCCGATCGGTTGCGGCGTAAACATCGGCTCCAGTGCCTCCGCTCTTCATACTACTGGTCCGGCCACTCTGAGAAACAACAGTGGAATCCCACCCTTGCGATAAAAACAAAAACGTCGTGCCCCGACCCATAGGGTTCCCCGGCGCCCAGATGGGGCACCCGGCGAGGCCTTCAGCGCGGATGGTCTTCCGCATTGACTTCAGGTCCCTCAAGAATTGGCGATGCGCTTGTAAGCCGGAGGGTAGCGGTTGGGCGGCCCGTAGACCGGGTTCCATGCAGCGCGAATCTCGCCGAGAGCCGCCAGGTTCAGATCGCCGACCAGGACGCCCTCGGCGGAATCGAGCGAATCCTGCGTGGCGCCCTCAAAATCGAAGATCGCGCTGCCGCCATTGCTGCGCGGCGCGGCGTAGTTTACCCGGACAATGAATACCCGGTTCTCCAGGGCGCGGGTTTGGTAGAGGTGCTCGAGCAGCGGCCGGGCGAAATCGGTGGTGCAATAGGGATTCAGCACCACCTCGGCTCCTCCCAAAACCAGCTCCAGCGTCGACTCGGGATGCTGAATGTCGTAACAGATTTCGATGCCCAGTTTGACCTTGACGCCGTCGATCGCAACCTCCCAAACCGGGAAGCTGTCGCCGTGGTTCACGCCGGAGGCCAGCATCCAGTTCTGAAGATGCACCTTGCTGTAGCAGCCGGTGAGGGCGCCCTGGGGATCCATCAGGACTGCCGTGTTGAAGAGTTTGCCGGAACGGTTCTCGTCCATGCCGAAGACGATCCAGATGCCCAGCTCTCGCGCCAACGCGGCGATCTGGTTGGTGGAGGGTCCGGGAATCGGCTCGGCGGCGGACAGAATGCGGGCCCGCTCACTCACCAGCTTGGGATCGTCGAAGGATACCCCCGGCGAGTAGATCTCCTCGCTCACCCGGGCGTATCCCTGCACTGCGACTTCCGGGGTGTACATGAGCTTGGCGCCGCGCGCGGCCGCCTGCCTGATCCACTTCTCGGCCTGGGCAAGGTTGTACTCCTTGTCGTAGATCCTCCCGTTCATCTGGATCAATCCGACCCGGATCTTCCGGCCCGGTGCAGGCGTAGCGGAGACACTTGTGGCATTCAGCTCGGCGATGCCCTCGGCACTCATGCCCATGACGCCTAACGCAGATGCCGATCCTGCCAGGAATTTTCGTCTGTCCACAGCCTCATCCTCTTCTTATGCGATATAGAAAAGGATACGCCAGGCTCTGAGATACAGTCGCGTCATGTGCACAGCGCAACGCAGCCCGGCCCACATCGCGAGCCGGGCTGCAAGAGCGGGACGATCAATTTCAAAGCAAACGGAACACAGCTTGTGGGTTGACGCATAAGGTGAAAGTCGAGCGCTATATTTTTCAACAACTTACGGACCAGGAACCCTCATAAGGTGAAATTATGAGACCGCATAAGGTGAAAGTCTCGCCGTGAATTTACTCATAAAGCGAAATTTCCACCAACCAACACCCTGTGCTGAGAGTAACATATTTAGAATCATTAGATTACATAAGACATAGGTGACAGTCGAATTGCCCGACATCTGCGGACAAGCCTCATGGAGACTGAGGGATGTTACACAAAAGAGTTCTTCCGCACATTTGGTGATGCGGTAGCAGAGTTCCAGCATCCTGGAAGTGGGCGGAGAGCTTTATGCCGCAGTGACTACGCGAAGGCGCGGGAGATCGAAATTCGCCCAACCGTACATGGATCGTTTGATCAGCCTGAGCCGTCGCAACAACACCCAGAACAATCTCGCAGAGGCGACAAGCCGCGACTGAGGATGCTTCCGTTTCAGGACAGCGAGTTGCTGCCGAAGAGCCAGATTTTCCAACAGAAGGTAGTGGCGAGAGCGAAAGAATCGGGAAACCAAAACAGGCAAGAGCCTTAACAGGCACAGCATGGGACCAGTTTTGCACTCTGACAAGCCCAACCCGATGAACCCTTCATCTTCTTGATTCCACGGCAGATCATCATTTTGGCGAGGCACAACAGGACACTACTGATTTCATCTTGTGAAATATTCGATCAAACAGATCACGACATCAAAGCGAGGGGCGAGGTCGGAAATGCCACTGCAGATTGACGTTCCAATCAGTTCATTGAAGGAAGAGAAAAAACTACACTCATTTCGACTTGTGAAATGTTCATGACATGTTGTAGCGTTGTTCTGCCATGACTGCCTCAGCCAATCCGAGCGACCAGTACCTTATTAAATCAATTGTTCATGCATCCCGCCTCTTAGCGTCATTTCGCTCACAGAGCGAAGCATTGTCGCTGAAAGAAATTGAAGCACGGAGCGGAATGACGAAGACTAAGGCATTCCGGCTGCTCTATACGCTAGAGAGATGCGGCATGGTGAAGAAGGTGGGCAGAAACCTCTACCAGACATCGACTCGGCCCTTCAAGCATATGCTCTACCGGTTCGGTTATGCCGCGCTGGGGACCGACTATCAATTTGCGAGGGAAGTATCAGAGGGCTTGCGGCGAGCTGCTGAGGCCGAAGGGATTGATCTCATCGCGGTCGACAACCGGTACAGCTCCAAGACAGCCTTGCGGAATGCCGATCTGCTGGTTCGGGAAAAAGTCGATCTTGTCATCGAATATCAAATCGGGGAGGAAGTGGCGCCCATTGTGGCCGCCAAATATCGAGATGCAAATATTCCGATGATTGCCATCGATATTCCACATCCCGGTGCGACCTTCTACGGGGCCAATAACTACGAGGCCGGTTTGATCGGAGGGAAGCGCCTGGGCCGGTGGGCGAAGGAGAACTGGCAATCTGGGGTGGACGAAATCATACTTCTGGAATTGCGTCGCGCGGGAAATTTGCCGCGAATGCGCCTCACGGGCATGTTGATGGGCATTCGCCACAAGCTGGTGGAGATTCGCACGCGGATAAAGAACGGATTGCAACACTTGGCTCTGAATCGCGGCATGCAGAAGAAGCGCAAGCTGTGGACGGAGGCCGGGCAGAAGGCACTGCGCGAGCTTCCGCTGGAGAGCTGGGCGGCGTGCCGGCGCGAGGATCTGCTGGGGTTGCTGGCGAGTCTGGAGAAGCAGATCGACAGGCTCGATGTGGCAGTGAAACAGGCGGCCGACGAAGATCCTCAGGCGGCGCTGCTGATGACGCAACCCGGCGTGGGTCCGATCACCGCGTTGGCCTTTGTGCTGACCCTCGGCGATGTCGCCCGTTTCAAACGCGGCAAGCAGGTTGCCAGTTACCTGGGGCTGATTCCGCGCGAGCATAGCTCGGGAGGCAAACAACGGCTGGGAGCCATCAATAAACAAGGCAACAGCTTCGTGCGCATGTTGCTGGTGGAAAGCGCGCAGACCGTCACGCGCCTGGATGAAGGATTTCGCAAGCAGTACTTGCACCGCTGCCACCGCATGGCCAAAGGCGTGGCCAAGGTGGCGGCAGCGCGCAGATTGGCAGTACGACTCTACTGGATGCTGCGCACAAAGACGGGGTATCCGGAGATCGTTCGCATCGAGAGCAGCCCCACATTAGCCATGGTCGACGAAAGCTAGACCGAACTACTGATTGGGCACTCTCGCATCCAGACTGGCCGGTGCAGAAGACGGCGGGCAAGGGCCGCCTTGGAAAACGCATGTAGCATTTTCCACTTCCGCACCGGCCCGGCGGCTGGATGTTCGCATGGAAGAATCATGGCCGCAGTGCTGGACCGCATCGATGGTTGGTGGAGCGATTCGCTCCCCGAGTGGTGATTCAGCGTGAGATTCCGGGGTCTTGGTCCTCAACCTTCTCTGGCCAACACGCGGTGTCACAAACACCGGGCGGAAAATTCTGCCCTTGACAAGACCTTCGCCCTTATCGATGGCTGCTGTTGGCGGAAGGACACCTGACGAGAGTACGGTTCTCCGCGATGTTGCGCAGGATGGCGCTGTTGCCGCTTCCGGCAAACTAGCCGACAGGCGGCGCTGAGCATAATCCCAATGACGGAAGGAAGGAGGAGTGACCGGTGTCGGAGAAATTAACTTGGACGCCTCTCGATGACGCGGCCCAGTCCATGACGGCAGCGAATCGCCCGGTTTTTCCCTTGAAACTGCCTCGTTGGTCTTGCAACTTGCGCCAACAGGTGTACAATTGCCGGGAATCTGTTTTCAAAATGGAGATTCCGGCTCAACCGAATAACCCGCCAAAACTTACTTTCTCTGTTGGCAAAGGACAATATCAAATGAGGCGACGCACACTGATTCAAAACGCAGCAGGTATGGGACTCCTGGGTGGTTTCCTCGGGAATCCGATGACTACGTTGTATGCCAGCGAAACCGGCGCGTCATCCCTCCCAGTATCGCCGGCAACGGATGACGCTCAGGTCAGCGATTGGGACGTAGAACTCGCCAAGCGCATTGCGGAGTTGGAGGACCGCGGTGGAGGTACGCTGCAACTGAACGACGGCGTGTATCAAATCTCAAAGACCCTGCAAGTGCCCACATCGGTCAGCCTGTTTATGACTCCAAATGCGGTTATTCGGGCGAAGGCCGATTTCGTTGGGGAGGCCGTCGTCCTCAAGAAGGCCATCGGAGATAGATCAAAATTCTCACACACCAGCGGCTGGATTCGCGGCGGCGTGATTGACGGGGCGCGTCAGCCGCTGACCGGCATCCAGGTTGAAGGCGTGGAGCGGTTTGAGATCGCAGATCTTGTTGTGTTGAACGCCACAAACAGGGGCATTCACATGCTCAAGGGCGGATACGAAAGGAATATTACACGGGTACGCTGCGACGTCGACCAGGATATTCGCTGTCATCCGGGGAGCATCGGCGTTCATTACGAGGGCGGCGATTGCAAAGTCATTCTGATGCATGTCATTGGCTATGAGACCGGCGTTCGTAGTGACTCCGGAAGCAACTGGTTCACGACGATCCATGTCTGGAATTGGGAACCGACACAGGGACCCATGTTCTATAGCTTCTATTGCAATGGAGGCCACAATACCTTCATGGATTGTTACGCAGATACCCCAACCACGGCTGGATTCTACGTTAACGCGGCGAACCAATCCTTTCTCCAATGCCACGTCTTCTATAGCCGCTGGGCAAAAGACAACAGCGGCGCCGGGTTCCTGATTACGCCGAATGGCCAGAACGGAAGTTACTACGGCAACGTCATTTACGCCAAGCAGGATGGACACAGGTTGGCCAAGGCATTCGACGGCGACCTGGAGGGAGCCTGCATTTTGGCCAATACAACTTTGACGGGAGTGATGGGAGGGTTGGAGAATCGCATGCCGTCAGGCGGCTCAGGAGTTCCTCCATTAAACCTGGCGGGCACAGGTTTCCGTCTCACACAACAACTGAAGGCCCCGCTCCCTGAGGATGGAGAGCCGGGTGAAGTTAGGTGGGTGGATGACGGCAAGGAATCGGCATTGTGGGTCAAGACCACGCCGGGTTGGAAGAAATCCAAACTGGTGTAACGATAGCCGTCGAAGGCACCTGCGGCGTGTGCTCGCCAAATTGTCGCACTTCCCCTTCTTGCTGATGCCGGCTTGACCTTCTTGACGACCAATCCTGGGGCGGCCCTTTCCGGTCTGCCCGAGCCTTTGGGATGGAAATGGATACAAAAAACAGACCCGGCGGGGGCGACCGGGAGTATACTTGCTAGCCTGAAAAGCAAAATGGAAATTCCGGTGTAATACTCAACCCCAGCCCGTTGCAGTTCGCCGTTGAATCCGCCGGTGTATAAGGTGCGGGCCGGATATCTGTGATGTAAGGAGACGGGGATGAAAGACATGTTCAAAAAGGCATCAATATATGTATCTGACTGTATGAGCGTTGGCGGTGTGTGTGCCCGAATGTACGTCGGTGGGGTCGGGAGGGTGATGGCTGTTGCAAGCATTCTGGCCTTGATTTGGCCGTCCTATATGCAGGCCGCGTCCGATGCTCAATGGGTTCACTCCCCCAATCTTTCTATTCGAATAGAAACAAGCGGAGAAATCAATGGCCTTCAATCTGACAATGGCGGCGTGCTGCCATTCCGTGCACGAACGACTGTTCTAGGCTGTCAAGACGAGCGCCCACCAGTGATAGCTGGAATCATTGCTGGCGGAGTGGAAATTCGGCGAACGATGAAGTGCGAGAATACAGCACACCATGTTTCCATCGCGGAGCAGCTAACTCCAACGCCAAGCAGCATTCGCTGGACAGTCACTATTAGAAGCGATAGTAAGCCATGGAGCGTGCCACTTCAGACAGTTATCACGTATGGTGCGTCTCCTTCCACGCGCTTTTGGACGGCGTGGTCCAATTCCGAGCAGGCACGCGATGACACTTCCTGCTACAAGGACTGCGGTAAAGTTTGGCTGGATCCACTAGTCACTGCACCGCTGCGAAATCAGTTATGGTACTACGGCGCAACTACTTTCACACGCGCAGATCCGGGGATTAATTTTACTCCTGTCCGAGGAGATCTTTTTTCTATTCCTATCGCAACAATACTTGAGCCGAAGCAGAACAGGGCTATCTCAGTAGTCTTTTCTCCGGAAGATCAAATACTCGATGCAACTATGCGCACGACCGCGGAAGGAGAAATCACATGGTCTCGACTGTATCACCGCTTGGGCAATGAGAGTGCGGTAACCTATTCCCTTGATCTGGTAGCACATGAGGCCGACTGGCGTGGCGGTCTACGCTGGATGACTGAGCGCTACCCTAGTTACTTTAATGCACCTCTTCCGCAAACAGCCAACGATGTATCTGGAGAAGGTGCATATTCTACCTACAAGGGGCCAATCGATGTGGAGCATCTCCGTCGCATCGGCTTCAGAACAAATTGGATGGTTGGTTATGACTTTCTATACATGGGCATGTATCTTCCGCCCGTCTCTGTAGATGACCGCTGGAAGAGGTATACAGAGCTCTTATCTGCGGGACCCAATGAAATTGTAGGACGCTATAATCCAGATTCAATGGCCGTCAATGGGATCACATCAATACACGAGCTCGCCGACTATTGTTCACGGATGAGGGACCATGGATTTTATGCCATGGATTACTTCAATGCCACAGAGTTCGGGGCCGGGATGAAGTACCCGCGGCCACCTGTTGTCATTCAAGATCCAAGCCAGATCTGGAAAGATCCCAATGATTTATTTTATTCGCGCATGCCTAATGCAGCAGTAATCAACCCTCAAACAGGCAAGCCATATATGACTTACGGCGATGCGTTCGTCGTGGATCCTGGAGATCCTCAGTTCCAGGAATTTCTTCTGGAACAGGCACGTCGTCTAGTTAAGTACCTGCCTGCCTCGGCTGGGTTAGTAGTTGATCGCCTTGACTGGTTACGCATGTACAACTTCAATCGGGATGATGGGACAAGTTGGGTGGAAGGTTATCCAGCCGCCTCATTGCATGTATCGTGGAGGCAATTTCTGGACAGGCTTGCCCCGATCGTTCATAGTTCCGGACAGGTTATATTCGTCAATAACCACGATAAGCGCCTAGATTTATTGAAGGGTGTGGATGGAATTTGGGACGAACACGGCTCTAACGGAGAGTCCCTCAATACAACGGCCCTCCTTGCGATTAATAGGCCAGCCATAGCCTGGACCCGCAATGACATGAACTTAAGGGCTGATCCGGATGCATTCTTTCAGCGCTACCTCTATCTGGGAGTTTTTCCAACCGCACCATACCCAGAAAACGACCATTCGCTCCGTCCCAGTACATTTGCGGATGAGTGGTATATCAAATACAGTCCTCTGCTCAATGTTATGCGCGGTCGCAAATGGGTGCTGGCACCACACGCCATTGAGACAAGCGATGCTGTGAAAGTCAATTTGTTTACCGTGGGTGAGAGCTACGTGGTACCGGTGATGTTTGGCGGCGCATTAAAGAACGCGTTTGTCACTTTGCATCATGTGGAGAATGGCAGATACAACGCTACCGTTCTGCACCCAGGTGAATCGGAAGCAATTACCTTTTCGGCCACCGCCGCGAATGGTGATTTGTTGCTCACAATTCCCTTGAAGCGAGGTTGTGGAATGGTTAAGCTTGAGCTTACCCGCGCAAAATGAGTGGTCCCGGTTGTTCGGACAGTTTTCGCCGATTTTTAAGTGGAAGTTCTGTTTTTCGGTTTAGGCTGCCAGAGGTTCTGGCAGGCGGTTGAAGTTAACCGGGTCGGCGATGTTGCTATTGTCCCCGTATCGGTTGACCGGCAGAGCCAGTTTATCGCAATCTGATGGCAGTCGGTGAAGCGGAGGCGGGCACTGCTGGAGAGCAACCCGCCAAGGAATAGCCGACTGGAGACTCATCGACGCCGATGAGCGCCGGGAATGGGCACGACTGCCGCTCCCAGCCTTTTCTTTCAACATCGGATCGATAGAATTCCCCATGCCTTGAAAAACTCACCAAGCAAGCCGCCGCGCAGCGGCATCCATGTTATGAGCGTTCAGTTTGGCGCGAACTCGCCGTGTGCTTGACCTTTGTTCAGGCTGCCATGAATTCCGGCAAACGGTTGAAGTAGACCTGATCGGGCGTGAACCCATTCAGGCTGGAGTGCGGTCTGATGGAGTTATAGAACTCCAGGTATTTCCCGATGGAAGTCCTGGCTTCCTGGACCGTCTCGTAGGCGTGGAGATAGACCTCTTCATATTTGATCGACTTCCAGACTCGCTCCACGAAGACATTGTCTCGCCAGCGGCCCTTGCCGTCCATGCTGATGTCGATGCCGTTCTTCTTTAGCAGCCCGGTGAAGTCATCGCTGGTGAACTGACTGCCCTGATCGGTGTTGAATATCTCCGGCTTTTCATTCTTTGAAAGGGCTTCCTCCAAAGCCTCGATGCAGAAATTAGTCTCCATGGTGATCGACAGCCGCCAGGATATAACTCGTCGGCTGAACCAATCCACCACAGCGGCCAGATAGACGAATCCATGCGCCATGGGAATGTAGGTGAGTTCCATGGCCCAGACCTGGTTGGGCCGGGTGACGGCCAGATCTCGAAGAAGATACGGGTAAATCCTGTGTCCTGGCGCTGGTTTCGAGGTGTTTGGTCGGCGTTAGATGGCCTCGATTCCCATCCGTTTCATCAGCGCCTTGATGTGCCTGCGGCCAACCTC
>Ga0208038_1001532_pt1 | contig 12248 bp, 9 predicted proteins | sample June2015DPH_16_1_FD_184714 | JGI IMG/M metagenome (GOLD analysis project Ga0208038, IMG submission 184714) | Peatland microbial communities from SPRUCE experiment site at the Marcell Experimental Forest, Minnesota, USA - June2015DPH_16_100... | ecosystem: Environmental > Terrestrial > Soil >...
TAGCGACGAAGAACGCGTAGCCCAACGCGGACTCCAACGAGATCGCCAGGTTGATCGCGTCGGTGGCTCCCGGCTTGCCCTGGCGTGCGAGCGCTTCAGCACGATAGGCCTCACCGCACGCCACGTAATGCGGATTGGAGTCGCCGCACACCATGTGGCCTGCCTCTTCCACTGCTCGTTCGAAGCGCCCGGTGCAGATCGACGCATACGACAGCAGAGCCCGGACGGAGTACTGACTCGTGGGCCAATCGGTGCCGTCGGAGACCTCCGCCGCCTCCTCGCCGACCATCAGAGCCTCCGCTGGACGACCGAGGCGGATCAAAGCCCAGCCCTTGGCGTGCAGGCCCAGTATCTCGATGAGTTGTTGCCCGCCCTCCCGGGCCAGACGGGTGCCCTCGGTCGCAGCTTTCAATGCCGCCTCTGGGTCGGCATCGAGTTGAGAGGTCGCCCACCTGACCAAGCCACCGGCCTGTACGCGCTCGTCACCAAGCGACCGCCCGAGACTGACCAGCTCCGAGGCCAGGTACAGCGACATTGCAGGGTTGTTCAGGCGCGAACAACGGCCTGCCAGGAACAACAGGTCAGCCCGCAGGGATGGCTCTATGTCCGCGGCCAGTAAAGGCCCGCACTGGGCCAGCGCCTCTGATTGGAGGCCTTCGTCATAAAGGAAAGTGGCCAACGAGGAGAGGAGGGCTGCGCCCGTGTCGAACTGCTTGGACTCGACACTCCAACGCAGAGCCGCGCGCAAGTTGTCGAGCTCGGGCTCTAGTTCCTTCCGAGCCAATGGGAAGTCGCTCGTACATTCCCTTGGTTCCATCCGCTTGGCCAACGCGGCGAAATAGTCGAGGTGACGATCCCGCACGGCTCCCGTAGCGCCCTCGGCGTCGAGGGCAGCCGCGGCGTACGCGCACATGGTCTCGTGCAGCCAGAAGCGGTCGGCCCTGGGCGAAGCTTGCACCAGTGACTTTTCGACCAATGACGCGAGGAGGCGAAAAACGTCGTAGCGCTCGACCTCGACACCCGCGCAGACGGCCTCAGCGGCCTGGGTATTGAAACCTGAGGCGAAAACGGCCAGGCGGTGCAAGAGCCGGCGTTCGCCTTGGCCCAGCAGCTCGCAGCTCCACTCGATCGAGGCCAGGAGCGACCTGTGGCGCCTTGGCCCTGAGCGCCGACTGGTGGTTAGCACGCGGAACCGGTCGGAAAGCCCTTCGGCAATTGCCTGGACGCTCATCAGGCGCACCCGAGCGGCCGCCATCTCCAGGGCCAAGGGGATGCCGTCGAGGCGCTCGCAAATACGAGCCACGACAAGGGCGTCGTCGCTGTCGACTACGAAGTCGGCCCGGGCTGTACGGGCTCGCTCGATGAACAGCCTCCCTGCCTCGGAGCGGCGCAGCCATTGCTCGTCTGGATGTCCGGCTGGCTCGGGTAGCTCCAGTCCCCCCACGTCCACAACGGTCTCACCGCCGACTCCAAGTTGCTCGCGTGAGGTGGCCAGCAACCGCACCCCTGGGCACTCCCGTCCCAAAGCATCGGCCAACGCCGCGCAAGCATCGATGAGGTGCTCGCAGTTGTCGAGGAGGACGAGCAAGTCTCGCTCTGACAACTGAGTCGTGAGGCTTTCAAGTGGGCCCCCGTTTTGCGTCTCCCACAGCCCCAATGCTCTAAGGACGGTGCCGGGTACCAGCCGAGGGTCGGAGAGGCCCGAGAGGTCCACGAAGAAAACGCTGCCCGGCGGGACAACTGTCGTCCGCTGGCCCACCTCGATGGCAAGGCGGGTCTTGCCACAACCCCCGGGGCCAACCAGGCTGACCAGCCGGTGCTTCGCGAGCCGGCGGTCGACTAGCTCGATCGTCGCGCGGCGCCCGATGAAACTCGTCAGCTGACTAGGGAGCCTCCCCCAAGGCTTCACCAGCGCCAGTATGCGATGGGGCACAGGCCAAGCGCAAGGGGCAAAGTTCCAACCTTGGTTGGATGCTTTCGCACTCTGTCTAGGTCATCCTTGCCCTCTTGGCGGCATGACAGACCAGCCTGGACTGGAGGGGGGCCAACATGAAGAGAACTGTTGCCAGGAGAACTGTTGGCCTTGCGGCGCTAATAGGTGGTCCCGGGCGCTCGCAGCGGCAGGATCGGCGGTCGCGACAGCCTCTTTTCTCCTCACGCACCCGCGGGGCCAGGCGACGCTCACGGCGTCCGAGGAGGGTCGCCTGGGTCGCTCTGGTTGCCGGGGCGTTGGCCAGCACCGGGCTGACTACCCCGCCAGCAGCGGTCGCAGCCACCTCGGGAGCGCTCGGGGGCGCCGGCCCGGCACCCGGGACGATCTTTGTGGCGAACGCGGGCGCGGGCGCGCAAGGGGCCGGGGGCACAGGGCGAGGTTCAGTCACCTTGTACCGCCCCGGCGCGACAGGAAACGAACGCCCGGAGACCGTGATAACGAAAGGGATAGATGGCCCCGGTAGCATCACTCTTGACTCCTCGGGCGACTTGTGGGTGGCCAACGAATCGGGCAACGTCGTCGAGTACAGCAGGGCCGATCTCGCCAATGCTTCTCCGGTCCCGACCGTGACTCTCTCCTACGGAGGAGGTGGCCTCGCGTTCGACCCCTTGGGCGACCTATGGGTGATCAACGGGTTACTGGTGGTCGAGTTCACCAAGGCCGAAATAGCCAAGTCAGGCTCGCCAAAGCCCGTGCACGCTTTCGCTGACAGCTGCAGCGTGGCGTTCGATCCCAATGGGGACCTGTGGGAAGGCAGCACGTTTGACACTGTGGCCGAGTTCACGAAGTCGCAACTGGCCAAGTCCGGAGGAGAGCCCAAGGTTGTGATCACCTCGGCCGACCTGGACGGGCCGTGCAAGCCCGCTTTTGACAGCTCGGGTGACCTGTGGGCCGGTAACTACAACACGAATACGGTGGTCGAGTTCACTAAGGCGGAACTGTCCAAGTCGGGCTCGCCGGCCCCGAAGATCGTCATTTCCTCGCCACAGAATGGCAGCCCGGGCGATGTCGCAGTCGACGCTTCGGGTGACCTATGGGTCCCCACCATGGAGAACTCTGTGGTCGAGTACACCGAAGCTCAGCTCACCAAGTCGGGCTCACCGGTTCCGGCTGTGACGATTACCGGCCCGGCAACAGGGCTGAACTGGCCCTGGGCGGTCGCCATCGAGCCCTAGCCCGGTCCGGGGCTCGGGGTGCTACCTGTCAGCCCAGGGCCGCACTTCATCGTCGACCAAGCCACGGACAACACGTGGAGGCTTGCCGTTCTTCTTCTCTGCACTACAAACCTTCCGCAGTCCAAAGAACAACAAGACCAAAAGAGGAGGCAAAATGACACCCAACCACTCGACCCACGTTGGCACCGCTCGGAGCTCGAGTGGAGCGCCAAGTGCTCGAGTTCGTGCGATGAGTCGGCCCGCGTTTAAGAAGAGCATGAGGACCGGGGTGCTGTGCGCAATGGTCGGCTTCGCAGGCCTCATGCTGGTCGCAACAAGCGAAGGGGCCTCTGCCACTGACCTAGGCGGCTTCAGACCTGGGAGCGTCGTCGTCGCCCAGGGTGGCACTATCGCCGGGAACGGCACTGGCACGACCGGCGTCGAAGCTAATGGGGAGGTGGACGTGTACCCACCCGACTCCAACGGTGACGTGGCACCGGTGGCAAGCTTGACCCAGGGCTTGTCCGGCCCCTTCGTCGTGGTCTTCGACCCGTCAGGCGACTTGTGGGCGGCCAACGTAAATACCAGTACTCTCGTCGAGTTCACTCGGGCCCAGCTGGGCACACCCGACCCTGTGCCGGCCGTGACCATCTCGTCGGCCACGGGCGCACTCGACAACCCCTACGGCATGGCTTTCGACCGCCGGGGCAATCTCTGGGTCGTCGGCAACTCTTCGGGTCAAGTCTACGAGTACGCGAAGTGGCAATTGGCCAGGTCGGGCTCGCCGACGCCCGTCACCACTATTACGAACTTCCCGGGCACTCCGCTTGGCGATGCTTTTGACCCCCGAGGCAACCTGTGGGTGACGATTCAAGTTTCTCCAACTTGTCTTCAGGGCTGTGTGGTGGAGTTCTCTCGGGTCGAGCTGGCCATGCCGGACCCGATGCCGACGGTGACGATTTCCTCGATCGGTGGCGCCAACATGGCCTTCACGCCCTCGGGAGACATGTGGTTGGTCACCGGGGGAGGGCTGCCGGACTGCTACGGCACTCCCTGTAACAATGAGCTGGTGGAGTTCACCAAGGCCCAGCTTTCGACGTCGGGTTCCCCCACGCCAGCTGTCACGATCAGCTCAACCGCGGTCGGCGCCGCCGGGTCCCTATGGGGCCCCTACGGCGTCGCCGTCGACCCCGACGGTGACGTGTGGGTTTCTAACTTCAACAAACCCACCACAGTCGAGTTCGGCAGGGACCAGCTTTCCGAATCTGGGCCGCCCGCTCCTTTGCGGACGATCGCTGGTCCGAATACCGGGATGAACTGGCCCTCCTTTGTCGTCCTAGCGCCGTAAGTGTTGCCCGACGTTTAGCCTCAGCACGGCGGCGTCACGCTGGCCCAGAAGCGCTGGTGCTCGCGCTGGTGCCGCCTGTGCCGGGACCTGTCGGCCCCCGGTGCTGGGTCGCTCGCCGAGCTCACATCGGTGGGTTGACCTCAGCGAGGTCCAGCCTCAATGCCCACCACTTGGTGGGACGCCACCCGTGCTTGTCCTCGTGTTGGCTAGTGACGGCGGCCCAGGTGTTTCGAAATCGCAGTGCGAAACTTGCCCGATAACCCACGTGGGTTGACCACGCCACCCGCGTCCTGTTGGGCAACACGTTGGTTCTCAACGCGCCCCAGTCGCCACCGACGGGTGGTCGCGAGACGAGCAGAGATTCCCTGCAACACAACGGGATGATCTGCGTGGGTGGAGGCTGATCAGTGACGTCAGGGTCACGGGTACCGAATCGGCAACTTGTTTTAATCCACCTCGGGAGTCTGAGGGTCTGAGATCCTCAGGCGTTGGGCTCGGTGGGATCGCTCGCGAATCGGCTGCCGCTCGCCTTCGGGCGTTCTAGCTCACGAACGGCCCGCGTCCCACCGTGCCCTCCCGGTGAGGAAGTGGCTCAAGAGAGGTTTGCTCCGCCGCAAGTTGCATTGCCCTCCTCGCCATTCACACCAACAAAGCAGAGGAGGAGTCATGAACGACGACGTGCTCGTGAGTGTCGACCCGCACAAGGCGAGCAACACCCTGGCGGTGATGGACCCCGTGAACCGAAGCGTGATCGAAGCGAGTCGCTTCGAGAACACCTCGGAGGGCTACAAGGAGCTGAAGGCCTTCGTCCGACGCTGGTCGAAGCGTCGTTTCGCCGTGGAGGGTTGCCACGGCGCCGGGCGCTCGTTGTCGCAGCGCCTTGTCTCCGACGGCGAGGTTGTCCTCGACGTGCCGCCCAAGCTCGCCGCCCGGGTGCGGGTCTTCTCCCAAGGCCACGGCCGAAAGACCGACCGGGATGACGCGGTCTCGATCGGACTGGCCGCCCTCGACGGGGCCGGCGTCCAGCGCGTACAGCTCGATGACGCCACGGTCAGCTTGCGATTGCTGTGTGATCGCCGCGAGGAGCTCGTGGCGCTGCGCACCCAAGCCGTGTGCCGGTTGCACCGGCTCTTGGTCGAGCTCACCCCTGGAGGTGTGCGCCGTGAGCTGAGCGCGAGTTCGGCGGCGGCGGTTCTGGTTCGCCTCCGGCCCAAAGACGCCGTGTGTCGGATCCGTCGGCAGCTTGCCGTCGGCCACGTCAGTGACATCCGCGCTCTGGACCGCAAGATCAAGCTGTCCGTTCGCAGATCGCCGAGCTCGTCGAAGCGAGCGGAACCAGCCTGGTCGACCTGTTCGGGATCGGGCCGGCGATCGCCGGGCGCATCCTCGCTGAGGTCGGTGACATCAACAGGTTTGCCTCCAAGGACCGCTTTGCCACCTACAACGGCACCGCCCCCATCGACGTGTCATCCGGTGACCAGGTGCGCCACAGGTTGTCGCGTTCGGGGAATCGGCGCATCAACCACGCCCTGCACATGATGGCCGTCACCCAGATCCGCAACCCCAAGAGCGACGGGCGTGCCTACTACGAGCGCAAGCGGTTGGAGGGAAAGACGGGCAAAGAGGCGCTCCGCTGTTTAAAGCGCCGACTCTCCGACGTGGTCTATCGACAACTCCTTGCCGACGAGCAGGGCAGAATTGCGCGGTGCGGATCACCTACAACCGCCAGGCCAACGCCTTCTACCTCGAGCTCACCGACGAAAAGCTCACACCCGGCCGAACCACCATCCAGGCCGAGACACCTGCCGGCATTGAGGCATTTATCGCGCTTGACTGGAAGGATGACCGTCTCGTCGGAATCGAGGTTCTTGACGCCGACGTCACCCTCCCGCCAGACCTCCTCCGTCAGGCAGAGACCACCGACTGAGGAGCGCATAACGGCCCGCGCTTGACAGAGAGGAGCCGATACGCGCTTCGACAAAGTGCCGAGTTCGATGCACACGGGTGAGATCGTTCAGTGCGGTACCTCGCGCAGGCCGTAGTCAGTCACCCACCTGCTGTCGCCGCCTCGACGACGCTTCAGCTGAGCGATCGGACATCGGTAATGGACCAATTCTCCCTGGTAGATGGCCCTTTCTGAGGGTACAATATGACAGCGGGGAGAGGGTTTGAAAACAGTCCCATGCAGCCCGCCGTTTGGACCAAGATCTGGTCGACCAACCGCTAGAACGCGTGAACGCCGAAATCAAGCGACGCACCAACGTCGTGGGGATCTTCCCCAACGACGCCTCGGTGATGAGACTCGTGACCGCGGTGCTCGTCGAACAGCAGGATGAGCGGGAGGTGGCAGAACGCCGTTACCTCTCACAGGAGTCCATGGGACTCATCGACCAACCCGTTCCCGACCAGCTTGGCGCAGAGGGGTGTCATTGGGGATCATGGCCTGACAGACTGAACGCGCGTCGAGAGCACTTCGACTCGGTCGATTTACACCTCTTCGCGGGACGCGATCTGCACGACGCACTTGCTCCTGAGCTCACAGCTCGTAATTGTGCCTGGAGCCATGCCAAGAATGACATATTCAGAGAGGGGCCCGGTGAGCAAAGTAGTACTGACGCTAATGGCAGTCCACGCGCATCCCGACGACGAGGCGACGAGCACGGGGGGCGTCCTGGCCCGGTACTCGGCGGAGGGGATTCGGACCGTCGTGGTCACCTGCACAAACGGCGAACTTGGCGATGGTCACGAGACGACCAAGCCAGGCGACGCCGGTCACGACGAGGCGTGGGTTGTTGCCACCCGCCGACGCGAGCTCGAAACAAGCTGCGAGATCCTCGGCGTCACGTCCCTCGAACTGCTCGGGTACCGGGACTCAGGGATGATGGGCTGGCCACAGAACGACTCCGTGGGTTCGTTCTGGACGACCCCGGTGGAAGTGGCCGCCGAGCGACTTTCAGCACTCATAGAGCGTTACCGCCCGCAGGTCGTAGTCACTTACGATGCCAACGGGTTCTACGGCCATCCCGACCACATCCAGGCTCACCGGATAACAGTCGCAGCACTAGAGGCGACGCCGATACCTGACAAGCTCTATTACCCCGCCATCCCCCGGTCGGCCATGGAGGAGTTTCGCGAGGCGCTTCGTCGTGCGGGCGTCGAAGAGCCCGACGAAGCGGAGGAGGATTGGGATCTCGCCATTGCCGACGAACTGATCTCCGCCACTGTCGACTGCAGCGACTACGCGGCACAGCAGTACGCGGCTCTCCAGGCACACGCGAGCCAAGGAGATGGGAGTTTCTTCACCCGGCTCGGGGTCGATCTCTTCTCGAAGATGATGAGCCGCGAGACGTTCGTGCGTGCATTCGACCGGACTGGTGCACCCACACCCGAGGACGACCTTTTTGCCGGCTTGCGCGACTAACGACAGCTTGCCGGCAGCCGAGCGCGCCGAGCTCCTGCAATCCGCTCGCGATGCCGCCCAGCAATGCCGACAAGCGAGGAACTACGTTGTCGCGGCGAGCATCGCCGATTTAGCCAAGACCGCCGGTGCCATGTTGAGCATCGTCTGACCGTGCGGTCCGCCAGGACGAGGCGGTCTCCAGGGCAAGGAGGATCCCGGTCGTGCTGATACGAGGTGGAGTGGTAGTAGACGCCGACGGCGAGCGGTCAGCCGATGTGCGCACGGCAGCCGACGGACGGATCGCCGAAGTTCAGGCCGACCTTGACCCGCTGCCCGGCGAGCAGGTGCACGAGGCGGCCGGGAAGCTCGTGATACCAGGGGGCATTGATGCCCATACCCACCTTCACATGCCCGTGGGTGCCATACGCGTGTCAGACGATTTCGTGAGTGGGACACGGGCCGCCGCCATCGGTGGAACGACGACCATCATCGACTACGTGACAGTTGCCCGGGGTGACGATCCGATGGCCACTGTGGCGACATGGCGCTCATGGGCCGAGCCGTCGGTCATCGACTGGGGCCTCCATCTCACATTCACCGAGGCCGTGCCCGAGTCGATCGTGGCGGCGGGGGTCGAGATGGGGATCACCTCTTTCAAGCTCTACCTCGCGTATCCGGACCGCCTGCAGGTCGACGACGCCACCATCGTGCGCCTGATGCGCGCCGCTCGCCGGCACGGGGCCCTCGTCACGCTGCACTGTGAGAACGGCGGCGCCATCGAGGAGCTGCGACGAGAGGCGCTAGCCGCAGGGCGAAAGAGTGTGATCGAGCATTCTCGCACTCGGCCGGCTGTCCTCGAGGGTGAGGCCGTCGGGCGCGCGACTGCGTTCGCGGAGGTAACCGGCGCTTCCATCTACATCGTTCACGTCTCGTCTGCACCGGCGCTAGCGGCGGTGCGCTCTGGCCGCGAGCGCGGCGTGGATGTCACGGCGGAGACCTGCCCTCAGTACCTCTACCTCGACTCGAGCCGCTTGGAGGGTCCCGACGCGATCGATTTCGTCTGCACGCCGCCGTTGCGCGACCCATGGCACGCCGAGGAACTGTGGGAGGGATTGGCACGCGGTTACATCCATACGGTCGCGACCGACCATTGCCCGTTCTGGCGCGCCGATCGCCGTGCGGGCGTGGCGGGCCGACCGGGCGGGGTGACCGATTTCACAGACATTCCAGGGGGCCTTCCTGGCATCGAGACACGCCTTGCTCTTGTTTGGCAAGGTGTGCGGTCCGGCCGCATCACCACGGCGGACTGGGTGCGCCTGTGTTCCGAGGCCCCAGCCCGAACCTTCGGCCTGTGGCCGGCCAAGGGCTCGCTGGCGGTCGGTGCTGACGCCGACGTTGTGGTGTGGGACCCACAGCGACGTCAGTCGCTCAGAGCGATCGACCTCGACATGGCCGTGGACCAGTCACCCTACGAGGCGATGGTGGTCACAGGCTGGCCCGAGCTAGTCCTGAGCCGGGGCCTGCCGGTTGCCGTGAACGGCCGTTTCATCGGCGAGTTGGGCTGGGGGCGTTACAGGGCCAGGGCACCGCTCCAGCGCGAAGGGGAGTGAACTCGGTTCTCGCAGTCTTTGTGACGGCCACGCTTGGCTCCGCCGCCGCCGCGGATTCTGGCGGCTCGCAGACGGATCCCGGGTGGAGACCAGTGTAAAGGGGGCTCTCGCCCCGATGACTCCTTGCAGACCGGCCGGCACGGACGGGCGGCCTGCGTGCCTTGAAGTACGAGTGAACGGTCAGGATTCAATCGAGAAAGCTTTCAGCAGGTCTCTTGCATATCCGAACGCAGCGAAATAGCGCGTCTTGAACGGTAATGAGAGCCCCAATGGCTGTCTTCCTGGGACTGTGATTTGCACAGTGGCTGCGCTCGGTCCGGCATTGCAGTCGCACTGATCGGATTAGCCACCAAGCAAGGGCGGAAGGAGCTCAGTCTCTCTCTGGGTGCGTAGGCTCCGGCTGGGGGATGGGCTTCGTTGCCTGGCGCCTGAGCGAGAGCGCTTCTCACGTCGCTCGGCGCAGTCGGAGCGATGCTCGTCCGGCAGCTCGTGAGCAGATGTCTCGGCCGGGCCATCGTGGCTTGAAGAGGCACCCGAAGGACACGTTCCTATTCCAACCACGGGAGCCGGAGATAGGGGAGAAAGACCCTACCGAGCGCGCGTACCCCGCCCTAACGTCTAGATCAAAGGCGAAAGCGTCAAAGGAGAGGCTCGGCATATATATCGAGGTCAAAGGCTCTATTGAACTCGACAGGCCGGCCTAACTCTCTGAGCAGGCTTGAAGTCACCAATGAGGAGATGGAGACAGTATGTTGCTTGAACCACCTACCATGGTTTCGCAGAATGAGATCACCCTGAACGTGCGCGAGATCGAGCCCCTGTTACAGGCGCCCCCGATGAATGTTCCGCCGTGGCCCGGTGCCATCATCACCCTCAAGGACGGCCGCACGATGTACATCCGCCAGGCGACCGTCGAGGAAGCCCCGGCGATGATGGGTTACATGAAGCGCGTCATGGAGACGGACCACGACTTCTACGACGTTGTCGGAGCCCGAGTCCATGCAGAGATCGCGGGGTGGTACCGCAAGCGGCTGAAGGATCCCTACACGCTCCTAGGGCTCATCGACGGCGAATGGGTGGGATTCGCGAATGGGCGGCTGATGAACGAGGACATCAATATCAGCCTGCACACGATGGCGCTGGCCCGTGGTGGGCGCATCGGCGCAATCATGTACTACGTCAAGACCTGGTACGCCTTCGAGATCCTCGGGAACAAGGAGTTCTGGGCGACTTACGAGAGCTACAACGGATGGCACCGTTGGGGGCTTGGTATGGCGCAACCTTCCTATCCCTGGCCCGAGTACCAGCACGAGCTGGGAGGGGCACGGGTCTACTACGTCACGAAGAAGTACTGGGACGCCGTCGTCAAGGACTACGTCCGTCAGATGGTCGGCGCCGACCTCGTGTTCGACGTCCCTGCGGACATCGTCAAGGCGAACGAACAGCTGAAGATCCCACAAGACGTGACCGTGTAGCCATGACCGTAGGGCAACCGGCCGCGGGTGAGCCCAAGGACGCCATCGCGCCGGACGTGACGATCGAACGCGAGATCGCCGAGGTGGTCCGTGGCAGCTATGCACGAACCACCGGTCAGTCGGGCAAACGGCGGATCGGTGCCCGCGAGCTGTTCTCCGAGGTGCTTGATCCCGACAGCTTCCGGAACTGGGACACGGACCTTGTGGACGTGTCCGCGGGGCCTGAGTACCTGGACCAGTTGGCCGAGGCCCGTCGTGCCTCCGGTGAGGACGAGGCCGTGATAACCGGCGAAGGCAGGATCCGCGGCCGTCGTGTCTGTGTGGTCGCCTGCGAGTTCGCTTTCTTGGGAGGCACGATCGGGGTCGCCGCGGCGGAACGGCTCACCCTGGCGATCGAGCGCGCCACTGCGGAGCGACTCCCGCTGGTGGCCTCGCCGGTGTCGGGCGGCACGCGGATGCAAGAGGGGACCGTCGCCTTCCTGCAGATGGTCAAGATTGTCCAGGCGCTCATGCAGCACCGCAGAGCGGGCCTTCCGTATCTCGTGTACCTGCGCCATCCGACCACCGGCGGGGTCTTCGCTTCGTGGGGGTCTCTTGGGCAATTGACCGGAGCACAGCCGGGAGCGTTGATCGGATTCCTCGGGCCGCGGGTTTACGAGGCGCTCTACGGAGCTTCCTTCCCCGAGGGCATCCAAGTTGCCGAGAACCTGTACCGCTTGGGCCTCGTTGACGCCGTGCTCGTGCCGGGAGACCTATCCGAGATAGCCGACCGGGCACTTGACGTGATGTGCACTGCAACCGGCGAGATTCCAGCCGCTAAGGCGCCGCCCGACGAGCTTGTCGACGACGTGCCCGCATGGGAGTCGATCGAGCGCACCCGCCGGGTCGAACGCCCGGGCGTCGAGGAGCTCCTGCGGGCCGCTTCACATTCGGTCACGATCCTGAGCGGGACCCAGGAGGGCGAGCGTAGCGGCGGTCTCATACTGGCCATGGCCAAGTTTGGGGCGGCACCGTGTGTCGTGGTGGGGCAGGATCGCCTCTTCCCCCGCGAGGGTAGGCCGCTCGGGCCGGACAGCCTCCGCGAGGCGCGCCGGGGGATGAGCCTGGCGGCCGAGATCGGGCTGCCACTGCTCACGATCATCGACACTCCCGGTGCTGCTCTGTCCAAGGAGGCCGAGGAAGGTGGGCTCGCCGGTGAGATTGCCCGGTGCCTGGCCGACATGGTGACCATCCCGGTGCCCACCGTGTGCCTGTTGCTCGGAGAGGGA
>Ga0208038_1001535_pt1 | contig 12233 bp, 5 predicted proteins | sample June2015DPH_16_1_FD_184714 | JGI IMG/M metagenome (GOLD analysis project Ga0208038, IMG submission 184714) | Peatland microbial communities from SPRUCE experiment site at the Marcell Experimental Forest, Minnesota, USA - June2015DPH_16_100... | ecosystem: Environmental > Terrestrial > Soil >...
CTACCATCAACTGCTCGACCGCAAGGATATTGACGGCGTCATCGTGGCAACTTTCGACCATGTCCACGCCCAGATCACCATTGACGCCTGCAAAGCCGGCAAGGACGTGTTCGTGGAAAAGCCCATGACTTCCCTTCCGGAGCAGGGGCCGAAAGTGGTGAAAGCTGTCCGGGAGACCAACCGAATCGTCCAGGTGGGCACCCAACAGAGAAGCACGCCGCATTTCCTCGAGGCAAAGCAGAAGTTTTTCGACAGTGGACTGATTGGAAAAGTGAACATGGTGCGCACCATCTGGAACGCCAACGGGGGTTATTTGACGCCAGTGCCCAAGGGTTTCGAGCGGAAACCCGCCGGACTCGATTGGGACGCCTGCCTTGCCTGGTTGCCCAAGATCCCCTGGGATGCGAAACGCTACTTCAACCGTTTTGCTTACTGGGACTTTTCCACGGGTGGGCAGACGGGCGGGCTGTTCGTGCACATGGTGGATGTGGTGCATTGGTTTTTGAACCTCCAGCGTCCTCTGGCGGCGGTGGCGATGGGTGGTATTTACCTCTACGATGACGGGCGGGACACTGCGGACAACATCAACTTCGCGCTCGAGTACCCTGAGAAGCTGAACGTAACGTTCGAGGCCACGCTCACGGACATGATCCCTGCAGGCGCGGCAGACATCGTCTTCATGGGCACGGGCGGCAGGCTCTCCATCTTCCGCTACGGCTACCGATTCATCCCCAGCCAAGAAAACGCCCAACTGGGCGAAATTGCCGGCGGGCCGACGAACGATACCCATGTGGGCAACTGGCTGGAGTGCATACGCACGCGCGAACAACCCAATGCTGACGTGCTCGCGGGACATTACGGCGCCGTGGCCTGTCACCTCGGGAATATCGCTTACAAACAGAAAAGCCAAGCGGTCTGGCGAAAGGAGTGGGAGATATGAGCATTCAAGCCGGGGTCAACATGGAATTCATCCGGTCGCAAGACAAGTCTTTTGCTGAAGGGGTGGAGCGCGCCGCGCGGCTCGGCTATCGCTTCGTTGAGCCGATGGTCCACAACGGGCGCGAATTGCTCAGCGAGGCCGGCTACTTTCATTCTTTCTCTCTCGACGATGAGGCGGGCGAGATGAAGGACATCCTGGAGCAATACGGCGTCAGAGCTTCCGGCCTCAGTGCCCACTGTCCCCTGATGCGGCCGGAAATCAGCGTGCCCTACTTGCAAAAGGCCATCCGGTTTGCAGCCGCCATCGGGGCGCCGGTGGTGAATACCGACGAGGGCATCCGTCCCTCCTGGGTGAGTATGGACGAGGCGTTTCCGGTGATGAAATACACCCTCACCACGGTCCTGCGAACGGCGGAACGATACGGGATTTACATCGGCATCGAACCTCACCAGAGCATTTCCAAGTCTACCCAAGGGCTGTTGCGCATCGCCACCCTGGTGGAGTCGCCGTACCTGCGTGTAAACTACGACACCGGGAACGCTTACCTGGCGGGCGAAGACCCTTACGACGGCCTGCGGGCTGTCAGCTACCTGCTCGTGCACCTCCACGCCAAGGACATCGCCCTCGAGCATTCGGAAGCGGAACGGGGAAAGGTGACCGGCACGCCGGTGGGATGCGCCTGCGGCGACGGCGTGATCGATTGGAAAAAGGTGGTCGGCATTCTGCGCGAGTCAGGTTTCAACGGCGTCCTGTCGGTGGAGTGCGGGACCGAAGAACAGGCCCGCCGCAGCTTGGCGCATTTGAACAGCGTGCTGGAAGAATAACCGAAGCTCACCACAGAGGCCACAGAGATCACAGAGAAAAGTAGAAGCAGTTCTTCTCTGTGGTCTTTGTGGCCTCTGTGGTGAGTCTTTCTGGGGTTTGTCGTGACTGAAAGGACGACATCGAGACGGAAGAATCGAGGAAGACATATGAAGATCTGCTGCTTAGCTAAACTGATGTTCCTGCTGGCAATCGTACTGTTCTGTTCCGAGGACGGCGCCACGCAGGTGACGATTCCTTTCTTCAAGCCGGGGACGATTCGCGTCCTCATCTTCTCCGGGCGGAACAACCATGATTGGCGGACCACCACGCCCTTTCTGCGGAAGGCCCTTGTCGAGAGCGGGCGCTTTGATGTGCGGGTGGAAGAAGAGCCGCTGGGAATCACGCAGGCGACGCTGGCGGCTTACGACGTTCTGGTGCTCAACTACGACGGCCCGCGCTGGGGGGAAGCGACCGAGAAGGCCGTCGAGAATTTCGTGAAATCGGGCAAAGGGCTTGTAGCTATTCATGCGGCCAGCTACTCCTTCACAGGCCTCGAATTGCTCGGCGACAACCATCGGCACATGGGATTCAAAGAGCCGCCCTGGCCGGAGTATCTCAAGATGCTCGGTGGCTGGTGGACCGAAGGCCCGCCGAAGACCGACCATGCGCCCAGGGATTGCTTTACCGTGAAATTCGTGGATCGAGAACACCCCATCGCCAAAGGCATGGAGGAATCGTTTGTGGTCTCGGACGAGCTTTACCACAGCCACCAGATGTTGCCCCAAGCTCACATCCTGGCCACAGCTTTCGATGATCCCACGAATGGCGGAACGGGCAAGGACGAGCCGATGATTTGGACGGTCAACTACGGGAAGGGCCGAGTCATGTACACAGCCCTTGGCCACGACGTTGCCGCGATGCAGGAGACCGGCTTCGTGAACACGTTCCTGCGCGGAACCGAATGGGCCGCGACCGGCGCCGTCACACTTCCTGCCGATGTCAGCGCCGCCAAGACAGAACCAAAGCCCCTCCAGTTGCTCGTCGTCACCGGCGGGCACGAGTATCCGACCACCTTCTATACTGTTTTCGATGGAGCGGATGACCTGCATTGGGACCATGCCGTTTCCAACCACGAGGCCTTCCGAAACGACATTCGGAGCCGGTACGACGTGCTCGTGCTCTACGATTACTGCAATGAAATAAGCGAAACCGAGAAGACTCACTTGCGAGACTTTGTCGAAAGCGGCAAAGGGATTGTGGTCCTCCATCATGCCATTGCGGATTACCAATCCTGGGAGTGGTGGTACAAGGAGGTGGTGGGCGGCAAATACCTGCTGAAGCCGGAAGGCGGCATGCCAGCTTCGACATACAAGCACGGTGAAGAACAGTGCGTCAAAGCGGTCGTGAAGCACCCCATCACGGCGCGGGTGGGAACGCTCCACCTGTGGGATGAAACCTACAAGGGAATGTGGATTTCGCCCGACGTCAAAGTGCTGCTCAGGACCGATAATCCCACCAGCGACGGTCCGGTGGCCTGGATCAGTCCTTATCCAAAGTCCCGCGTGGTGTACATTCAACTCGGCCACGGCGAAACGGCACACCTGCACCCGGGCTACCGCACCCTCGTCCAGGACGCCATCCGCTGGAGCGCAGGAAGAATTGGGGAGGGGGCCCAGTGACTTGCAACAGGTAGATGTGGAAGATCATGCCTGTGAAAGAGCCTATTTCTCGTCGCCCCGTAATTCTGCTGGCTCTTTGGGCTCCAGGGCTGTTGCTGCCCGGCTGTGGCGCAGGCCCGAAGGTACAACAACTGAAGCCGGCAGTACCAGGACCTGAACAAACAGATCTTTTCACCGGCGCCCAGGGCGGCTATCACAGTTACCGGTCTTCCTCGTGAGCTTCTCACCTTTCAGTGGCACGGGGAAACGTTTGACTTGCCCGAGGGCGCGGTCCTTCTGGCAACTTCGCCGGCCTATCCAAACCAAGCCTTTCGCTGGAAGAAAAAGGCTTATGGAGTCCAATTCCATGTGGAGATCTCGGCTGACTTGGCGAAGCAATGGTCCCAAGTGCCGGCCTACAAGGCGGCGCTCGAGCGAGTGCTTGGCGTGGGCGCGGCAACAAAGCTGGTCGGCGATGTCAGCCGAGAGCAAAAGGCGTTGCACTCCTATGCCCGGAGTATGTTTGAAAACTGGCTCAAGGCCTGCGCAATCGTTTAGCCCTCAAATCCGCCGCTGGGAACTATAGCGTGACCCACAAAGGTGTGTCGAGGTGGCGCGGGAAAAGCCTCGGTCATAAACCAAGGCGGTTTCAAGGCCGGAATCTCGAAATGCCTTTCCAGTACCACGGCGCCTGCCCCCAGAACACTTGCGTCGCTCCCCAACTTTCCGAATCGAATTTCCAGGCCGTCCGCCGGGTGGTGGAGGGCTTGCCTCCGGACGACCTTGACGATCTGCTCGAGGAGGCCTTCTCCCGCCAAGCTCAGGCGCTGGTCGATCACCAGCAGGGATGGGTTGAAGAGATTGACCAAATTCGCCAGCCCCAGGCCGAGATAGTTCCCGGCCTGCTCGACGATTGCGCTACAGGTCTTGTCGCCCATGCTTGCGGCCCGCAGAACCGTCCAGCCCGAAAGGCTGCTGGCGTCGCCTCCGGCCAAACTCAAAGCCACCGACGGGCTTCCTTCCGCAATCGCCTTCCGGATTCTTGATTCCAGCGCGGCCGCGCCCGCCACCGCTTCCAGGCAACCGAAGCTCCCACACTTGCACGCGGGACCATCCACCATCATATGCGTGTGGCCAAATTCCCCCGCCGCGCAACCGGACCCGTAGAAGAGCTTTCCGGCGATGATAACTCCGGCCCCGATGCCGGTTCGCCCGTACTCCACATAAATCATATCCTCGGCCATTTCTCCGGCACCCAGCGTCCTTTCCGCCAGTGTCTTTGCGCGGGTAATGTTCTCGACGAAGATGGGAACTCGAAACTCTTTCTGGAAGATCTCGCGAAATGGAACCTGCTTGCAAAACTCAATCGTCGAAGACATCACCATTATGCCTTGGCGATTGTCCACCAGGCCGGATCCCGCGACTCCGATTCCGAGCAGTTTTTTCGCATCAACTCCCGCCTGACCCATCGCCCCTCTTGACAAGCACAGGAGCTGCTGCACCAATCCCTCCGTTCCACCGTCGAGACACGTGGCTTCGCGAACAATGGATCTTATTCGCAGATGCAGATCCGTGGTTGCGGCCACCGCGCCTTGATCGTCGAAACCGACGCCGACGACAAACCCTTTTTCTTCATTGAGACGCAGCATGACCCGCTTGCGACCCATGGGGTTGTCCGCCCGGCCCGCCTGGAGCAGTTTGCCTTCGTTGAGGAGTTCTCGGACGAGCCGCGAAATGTCACTGCGCTGCAAACGGGTGAGCTCGTGAATCTTGGCGCGGGAGATCGGCCCCCGCCTCCATATGAGTGCCTGGATGAGCTGCTTGTCGCGCTCCTTCTTGCTGGTCGCATGTTTCATGACCGGTGTTCCTCAATCAGGTAGGTCGGAGTCTAGCATAGGCCAATCTGTGACGCGCCTTATCTGTCGGCTCGGCTAGTGTGCCAAGCGGTGACTCGCCTTCGCGCCACCTTACTTTCGCCACTCTGCGGTGAGTTCCTTAGGAACCCAGGATGATGTGGTCGGTTTGGGATGAGTTGGGCGAGTCCCAAGTGTTTTACGTTCCCTCCAAACATGCCGCCCAGCCGTGGAGCCAACGAAATGCAGTCACACGAATCTGGGGGAGCTCCACGAAATAGAGTTCCGTGCGTCAGTTGGGTCTCACATTTTGCAAGACATATGTGTCAAACTGCAATTACAATTTCAGTGTTTTCCGACCCGTCCCGCTACTTAATTGTACAAATAGAAAAAAGTCTTGACAAGTGGCCATTTGACTGGTATATAAAATGGCGCGCTTTCTAGGTCCTCCACAATTTGCTTGAGAGGTTCGTTTTCGGCATCCTCGATCTGAGAGCCGCAAGGCTTTGAGGGGCGCAATGTATCACCTGAGCAACAACCCTATTAGAAAGCCCGCTCACGCAGGCGAAATTCCACCTGAGCCTGGAGAAGCCCAATGGAGAAGCTCAAAGGGCAATCCCGAGACGGGTCAACCGACTGCATGTTTCTTCCTTCAAGCGTTTGGGTCGCGGGGAGTTAGCCAAAGAAAAGCGAGGAGAAAAAGCCATGACAGAAAGATCTAGGTTTAACGAGAAAGGATTGAACGGTGTGTTTATTGCACGTATTTACTGGACCTTCGTGCTGGGGGCGCTTCTCTTGAATTCTGCCGCATTGCTCCGGGCGCAGGAAGTGACCGCAGGTTTTGCGGGCACGGTCACGGATCCGTCCGGCGCACCTATTCCCGAAGTGACGGTCACTGCGCAAGACACTCTGCGAGGAGTTCCGTACACGACGAAAACCAACAACGTGGGTGTCTTTGATTTGCCACGCCTTCCGGTCAGCACGTATGACCTCACTGTGGAGGCGAAGGGCTTCGCGACGGCCGTCCGCCGCAGCATCACGCTGGAAATGAACCAAAAGGCGAGGGTGGATTTCCAACTGCAGATTGGCGCGGTCACGCAACAAATCGAAGTCTCTGCCGCGCCACCTCTGCTGCAAACCGACACCATGGAAGTCGGCACGGTGATTACCGGTAAAGTTAATGTTGACCTTCCTCTGGCCACACGGAACTACATCGAGTTGACGATGCTGGCGCCGGGAACCACCAATCCCAATCCCGGAGAAATGACCAATGGCCTGACGACGGCCAGCGGTGGCCGGCCTTATGTGAACGGCAACCGCGAGCAATCCGACAACTTCATGCTGGATGGCATTGACAACAACCAAGTCTCCGATAACCTCGTTGGGTACACTCCCAGCGTGGACGCAATTCAAGAGTTCAACATGATCTCCAACAACGCGCCTGCCGAGTTTGGGAATTTCCAGGGCGGGATTATCAGCGCCTCGATCAAGTCTGGGACGAACCAACTACACGGCGTCGGGTTCGAATTTCTCCGCAATGACGTCCTCAATGCCGCCCAGTGGTCCGACAACATTTCCAACAGCCCCAAAGCCAAGATGCGTTGGAACATGTTCGGGGGTACCGTCGGCGGTCCCATCAAGAAAGACAAGCTGTTCTTCTTTGGCGATTACCAGGGCGAACGCTTTGACTTTCCGGCGTCCGTGGGCGCCGTCAATGTTTTTACCGCGAAGGAACGGGCGGGCGACTTCTCCGAGGTTTGCCCCGGCGACGACTTTAACTCCGCCGGCGTGTGCCAGAAGGGCATCCAGCTCTACGACCCCACCCATGTGGATGCCAGCGGCCACCGCGCGCTGATTCCTTTCAATAACCTTGCAGCGGCGGGTTTGACCGAAGACGCCGTGGCGAAGAACCTCTTCTCTTCATCGACTCTCTATCCGGCGCCGATCGGTCCTGGCCTCACGTACAACCAGACCAACACCAGCCACAGCGCGATCATCGGCGACCAGTTTGATGTCAAGATCGATGCGAACCTCTCCCAGAAGGACCGCATTTTTGGGCGGGCTTCCTGGAGTCGGCTGAATAACCCGGGCACCAACTCGTTCCCCCTCTTTTACAACAGCTTCTCCAACGCTCCCACTAAAAGCCTGGGGCTGGACTGGACGCGCACGATTAGTCCGGCCTTGGTGAACGAAGTCCGGGTGGGCGGCAATTACGTCACAACCCTTAATGGCGGCGCAGACAAGGGCCTGGGTAATGTGGGCACGACATTGGGCATTGCGGGCGCCAACGAGCGCGGACCGGGTCTGCCCGGGATTGATGGTTTCACTTATGCGAGCGGCATCGGAAGCGCTAATGTCGGCACTCAACAAGACTTTCCCAGTACCGTGCTACAAGCTGAAGACACGCTCGTCATTACCCACGGACGTCACGTTTTGCACACGGGCTTCCAGTTCTTCCGGCAGCGGATCGACCCGTTCTATGCCGGGAACTACGGCCGAACCGGGAACATCACCTTCGACGGGAGGTGGACAGCCGGTCCGGCCGACAATGCGACATCGGGCGGGGGCTCTGGGTTCCCAGAAGCCGACTTCTGGCTGGGGCTTCCCGAGGACGTGCAACGCGGTGTCGATACAGGGACCTGGGGACAGCGTTCCAGCGTCTTGGCGGCTTACGTCCAGGACGACTGGAGAGCCACTGACCAACTCACACTGAACCTTGGCCTACGCTATGAGACCCACACCCCCTGGGGGGAAGTGCATAATCGCCAGGCGAACTTTGGGATGATTACTGGCACCGAGTACTTCTCGGGCCAGTCGTGCCCTTACAGCGACTGCAACGCGCTCTACAACAGTTACAACGGCGGCTTTGACTTCCAGCCACGCATCGGTTTCGCGTGGACCCCGTCCGCGCTCAATAAGAAGGTCGTGATTCGCGGGGCTTACACCACCTCTAGCTATCTGGAGGGGACCGGGACGAACCTGCGGCTCACCCTCAACCCGCCCTTCAACTTGGAGCACGACGCCAAATACGACAGCTTGACCTACCCGGGATCAACGATAGACCAGGGGTTCTCGGTTTTTGCCCCAACTAATCCGAGTACGAGTGCCCCAGTCGATTTTGCGGGTGCCGTGATCCGGCTGTGGAACCCGGATATTAAACCTTCGCTGGCGCAGCAGTGGAATTTCTCGACCGAGTACCAGTTCCCGCATGACACGGTCCTCACGCTGATGTATCTGGGACAGCATGCCACTCACCTGATGAATCCCATGCCCTACTTCCAGAGGCGGGTGGTCGGGGAGGCCGGTTGTACGGCGGCGGGTGCCGTGATTTTGTCGGGCGGAACCATACCGACCTGCCAGAGCCCGTACCTGTCGGGGAATCCGGCTATGGGCACTAACAGCAATCCGATCATCGCCCAGATTTCCGGGACCGAGTCCAACGCCAACATGGTCTACCATGCCTTGCAGGTAATCTTGCGGAAGCGCTTGTCCCAGGGGCTCCAATATCAAGTGGCGTACACCTACTCGAAGTGCATGACCAATTCGATCGGGTATTACGGATCATGGGGTGGGCAGGTTGTCCCCGCCGCTGCTTACTGGCAGAACCTTTATGACGGTCGCTCCGAGTGGGCGCCTTGCGAATCCAACGTCACCAACCTCCTATCCTCCTACGCCGTCTACGAGTTGCCGTTCGGACACAAGATGCACTTCGGCAGCAACTGGAACTCGGTTGCCAACGGCGTGCTCGGCAACTGGCAGGTCAGCGGGATCCTCCAGGTGCGTGGCGGCTTCCCGAGCACGGTTTCCGCCGGTGATGCTTCGGGGACAGGCGGACGGAGCCCGCGGGCCGATTGTCTCGGACCGCCAACCTACGCTGGCGGGACGCCCGTTTCGACCGGGGGAATCCAGTGGGTCAATCCCGACTCCTTTGGGCCGGAGCTCCCGGGTGCCTTTGGCACGTGCAGTGTCGATGGTTTCACGGGACCCGGTTTGCGAACTTTTGATCTCAGTGTCCAGAAAAGTTTCGCGATCACCGAATCGAAACGTATCGAGTTTCGATCGGAGTTCATCAATTTCACCAATACGCCGATTTTCAATGCTCCCAGTACGTACATTGGTGCAGGGTTCGGCCAAATCACCAGCTCACAAGGAGCACGCAACATTCAGTTCGGCCTGAAGATATACTACTGACGCTCGGCAAATCTTCAGGCCTTTCAGTTCAATGCGGGGCTGCTTGGCAGCAGGCGGCCCTGCATTTTCTCTGATCGCGTTTGAGGCAGTAGGTTTCTTGAGCTTTCGGGTGAGTTGCGAGCATTTCTTCCCAGCAAGAGTACCCGGCCCCCTTCAGACTCTTCTCGCCGATTTGAGGCGGGATCTACAGTAGAAGAAGGAGGATTGATCTGTAGGTGGGTTCCCCGAACCGGTTACCTCTCGGGCTGAGCCGCACCCTGAATGGCCTTCTGGACCCTTTCTTTCTCTTCTTTCTGCATCTTTTCGATGATGGCCAGTTCGGACGTCCGCCCCGCATCGTCGTTTAGCCGCGCGTAAACCTGTGCGAGGAGGACGTGAGGCTCCCGGGATTGAGGATCAACCTCCGCGGCCTTCAGTAAGGCTTGCTCTGCTTCCTGCAGGTTTCCCATTTCCAGGTAGCATTTGCCAAGCTCCAAGTGAGCTTTCATGAATGTCGGATCGCCGACCGCCGCGACCTGAAGCAAGGGGAGGGCCTCCGCGGCTCGCTTGTCGCGCAAGAGCAGTTGGCCCAACATATAATTCGCCGGCGGGTTGTTAGGGTCCTCCTGGAGGGCCAGCCTGAGCTCCCGCTCGGCCTCGGCGGCCTTGTACATTCTGTAATAGATCCGGCCAAGTGCCAGGTGGACGCCAGGAAAGTCGGGCTGCTTTTTCAGGACCTCCTCGTACTCCTTGATAGCCTCGGCGTACTTGAGATCCTCGGCCTGGGATTCAGCATTCAGGGCGTGAACCAGGACGGAATCGGGATCGATGACTGCAAGCCGGTTGTAGGCCTGCACAGCTAGCGATCTACTGAGGCGCGCCAGCTCGTACAAGACCTTCGTATCGTTAGGATTCTCCTGGACCAGAATCTCGAAATGTTGGATGGCTTCCCCCTTGCGGCCGAGAGACAACAGAGTCTGGGCTGCGTAGTAATGAGCCCGGCGATAGTCCGGATGAAATTTCAATTCGGTGTTGAGGTATTCCAGCGCCTTGTCGTACTGGTTGAGCCCAAAAAAGGAAAGGCCAAGATAGAAGTTCACTTCCGGATATTGGGGGGAGGCCTGTAAGGCTTCTTGGAACGCATCGATGGACTCCGGGAATTTGAGTTCGGTCTGATAGATGATCCCCAGACGCTTGAGGACCTCTGGCTCCCTGGGAAACGCTGTTAAGGCCTGCGCATAAACCTTCTCCGCTCCTGCATAATCTTCACTTTTCTCCAGTTCTCTGCCTCGATCGAGAAAGCTTTGAAGGGTCGGGGCTGAAGCTTGAGAAAAAGCACCCTTCGAGAAGCACCCGAGGAGGATCAGGAGCAAGAGGAGAAGCGACACGTATTTCAAAGGCGAACCTCGTCTCAAGTTGCAAAACAACACGGTTCCCCCAAGGGGAACAAGATCATTAGTCACGCGGTCGCGGGATGAAACCTACGGACAACGAACAAAAAGATCTTCGATCGCTGCGAGATCGAACATCCACAGGCAGCGCTTCCCGTGGGTTTCATCCCGCGACTGCGGGACCAATGGCCTTCACGCCTGTCCAGATTAAGCTCGTGATCGTCTGCACGACCTGCGGCTCCGCCGCCTGACTTGCGGAAAGGCTCTGCCTTTCCGAGGGGCATCCGACACGAACGACCTCCTCCGCGCCGGCTGGAAGGCTGAGCCTTCCAGCCGGCGCGGAGGAGGACGAGGGGTTGGCACCGGCCGGAAAGCCGGAGGCTTTCCGCAAGACGGGGCGGCAGAGCCGCGCTCGGCACCGCCGTGGGTTGCTAATTGGACAGCTCTGAACGACCTTCGGGCCGCTGCGGGGCTGGCCCGACGACTCCTCCTTGACCTGACCCTGCGCTGGCCCATGAAAGCCCACCAGTCAGTTCTTCGAGCCAGCGGCTTGCAGGGGCCAGACATGTAAGCTATTTTCCCCTTCCTTGATCGTTACGATCTGTCGAGACTTCACGTGGGCAAACCTTTGCACCGGTCCCGACGGCCAGCGGACCTCCAGCTCGTCGATCATGGCGCTGGTTCCCAATCCAAAAAGTGCGCGCGGATCATTGCTCGAGCAGAACCCCCCGCTCTGATGCACCTCTTGCATTTGCTCGAGGCCGCCCGCGCGGACTATAACCCTTGCCCCGAGCCCGTCGCGATTGCTGCGAGTACCTATCAAGCGCACCAGAATCCACTGGGCATCCGGGGGCGAATCACACCGCAGCAACCACGGGGTTCCATCCAGAATGTTCACCACCACATCTATATCCCCATCGTTGTCCAAAACTCCGAAGGCTGCTCCTCGCCCCAGTCCTTCGCGGAGGAGGTCGCCACCGAGCGAGGCCGTCACGTCTCGAAACGTTCCGTCCCGCTGGTTTTGGAGCACTTGGGGGTGTTGCTTGTATCCGACGTCCATGTGCCACTGGTCGGCTTCCGGGTAGACATGACCATTGACGATGAAGAGGTCGGGCCAGCCATCCAGGTCGTAATCGATGAATTTAGTGGCCCAACTCACCATCGGCCAGCTCGTCCAGAGTATTTTAGCCTCCTCAGTCACGTCCGTGAAAACCCCATGGCCCATGTTGCGGTAGAGAGTGTTGTAGTCATCCGCGAAATGTCCGACAAAAATGTCGAGCCAACCATCGTGGTTGTAATCGCCGAAATCGGCGCCCATCCCCGCCTGCTCCAGTCCGTCGCGGCTGTAAGCACAACCCGCCGTGGCCCCGATCTCCTCAAAGGTGCCGTTCCCGCGGTTGTGAAACAGCAAGTTCGG
>Ga0208038_1001544_pt1 | contig 12184 bp, 7 predicted proteins | sample June2015DPH_16_1_FD_184714 | JGI IMG/M metagenome (GOLD analysis project Ga0208038, IMG submission 184714) | Peatland microbial communities from SPRUCE experiment site at the Marcell Experimental Forest, Minnesota, USA - June2015DPH_16_100... | ecosystem: Environmental > Terrestrial > Soil >...
GGAGTGCTGGCGCCCGCCGAGAGCAGGACGCCCTCGATGATCAGTGCGTACCAGACCCCGAGAGGCCTCTCGCCTGTGCGCCTCCGCATCGCGCGCCTGAAGAGAGCGAAGGCCGCGACGAGTGGGACGATGCCGACCGCGTAGCTCAGCTCGGGAAGGTTGTAGGAGCCCAGATATCCCGGGAGGCCGAAGGTGCCGTTGCCGCCTACAAGGAATGGCACGAAAAGCAGTTCCAAGTCGTGCCACGACAACGATCCCGCTGCGAATCGGGTGTAGGTGACGGCCGCCCGTTCGGATTCGTGCAGGAAGCTGAGGCCTGGCAGCCACTGTGCCGTCGAGAGGAGCACGGCAAGGAGGGCGGCGGCGACGACGCCGACGCTGGCGACTGTGACACGCCTGCCGGTGCGCCACGCCCGCCAACAGAGAGCAAGGAAGTAGGTGACGACGATGAACGCGACACTGGAGGCAGCGCGAGGATCGCCAGCAAGTACGACGAGCCCACCGCAGCCACCAAGCAGTGCGATCCAGCGCCGAGCCGCACGGGGATCGGGATGTGTTCCGAGCTCATGGACGGCAAGCAGCATCCAAGGCGTGAAGCTCATGCCCTGCACGAGGCCGATGTGCACGGCCTGGCCGCTCATGAACCCGGCATACGTGAACGTCAAGGCTCCCAGTAGGGCCGCGAGAGGAGAGCAACCGAGACGGCGCAGGAACACGTGCATCCCGATGCCGCAGATCACCGGGACCGCAGCGACATTGATCGTCCAAGCCGCGCCCGCCGGCAGGATGGCGAAGAGCCACGTACCTGGGTACAGCGATCCCGCGTTCCATCCTGCGAGCAGCGGCGTTCCGCTCCAGATGTACGGGTCCCACAACGGCAGCCGGCCGTGCCGCAACAGCTCGCCCGAGAGCACTCTCAGCGGGTAGTTCTGCGTCAGGTTGTCGGCCGTGCCGCTCCCGGGGAAGAGGGGTCTTCCCACGAGCGCGGGTGGGACTCCCATTAACAGAGGTATCGCGACGTAGAGCGCGACCGCCCACTTGTCCGCGCGCGCGACATGCGACCAGCGCCGGGGTATCGCTCCGGGAGCTTCGATTCCTTCCCGGTCCCGCGGACCGAGAGTCACAGTTGAGGGGAAGTGCGCCATGGGTTCCGCTGAACCATAGACGCGGCCACCGGTGCGGAGGCCAATTGTCGGATGCTGGCAGCATCCCCGCAGGCGATCGTGTCAGTTGTCTCCGTGGAGGTCGCCCGAACCGTTATCCTTCTGCACCAGCGCATCGGTGCAGCGTGCGGATGCGCGGGCGGCGGCGAAGCCGAAGGCTCGGCTCAGAGGGAACGACGTGCCAATGTGGCCTTCAGGCAACATGCAGGCGGTGCGGAGACCGATGGTCGTGCCCGCGCTGGCGATCGGCGCCTACGCAGTTCTTGCCGCCCTGGCCTACTGGCCGGTCATGCCTCTGGACGCGAGCAAGCTGCCACATCCCTTCGGCGCAGGCGCGGGGGACCCGGCCCAGATGTCGTGGTTCCTCGCGTGGACGCCGTTCGCACTTGGTCACGGCCTCAACCCTTTCTTCACGAACTACATCGATTTTCCCCGTGGCGTGAACCTCGCCTCGAACACGTCCGTTCCCCTGCTCGGCCTCCTGGCGGCCCCGGTCACATTTGCGCTGGGCCCGGTCGCGTCCTTCAACCTCCTGATGCGCATCGCGCTCGCAGGCTCAGCCACCTCGATGTTTCTGGTCTCGCGGAGGTGGGCGAGCTGGTGGCCGGCCGCATTCGCGTCGGGGCTGGTGTACGGGTTCGGGTCGTACATGACATTCGAGGGCTCTGTTCACCTCGACCTCGCGTTCATGCCAATTCCTCCGATCCTGCTCTGGTGCCTCGACGAGCTGTTCGTGACCAGGAGGAGGTCGTCGATCAAAGTTGGCATCCTGCTCGGACTGTTGAGCGCCGCACAGTTCCTCATTGACCCGGAAATACTGGCGTACTGCGCCATCATGGCGGCGGTCGGCCTGATCATCCTGGCGCTCACTCACCACCGAGTAGTCCTTGCCCGCGTCAGGGAGGCAGTGCCCGGGCTGCTCGCGGCGTGCGTCTGCTTCGCGGCGATCGCTGGCTACCCGGTCGGGTACTTTCTGACCGGCCCCCGGCGGATCCCCGGCGGCATCCAGCCGGCCGCGGAGATCGCGTCGTTCCGGGTCGATCTGCTCCGACCCATCATGCGTGCGTCGCCGCAGCTGGCCAACTCGTCCGGCTACTTGGGTGTTCCGCTGCTGATCGGCCTGGTGGTACTGGTCCTGTGGTGGCGGAAGCTCGCTGTCATCCGGCTGTCGGTTGCGTGCGCGTGCGTCGCCTTCATTCTCTCGCTCGGTCCGCGCCTCACAGTCGACGGGCACACCTTGGGGATCTGGCTCCCGGAGGCGCTCTTCGAGCACGTGCCCGTTCTTGTCGACCTCGAGCCGGTCAGGATCACGGGCATCGAGATGCTCTTTCTGGCGATCGTCCTCGCGGTCGGTCTCGACCATACGAGGACCTGGATCCTCGAGCACTCGCGCGCCTGGCGGACGAAAGTGGAAGATCCCGCGCCTCGAGTGCGACCCGTCGCGTCCCGGATTCTGAAGGACCCAGTCCTGCAAACACGTGTCCTGCTCGTCTTGCTGGTCCTGGCCCTCGTCCCGCTCCTGGACCAGTTCCCCGTAGTCCGGGAGCAGCGTGCGACCTCGCCGCAACTCACCAGGTCGCTCTCGCGCGCGGTTCCGAACGGGGGCGTAGTCCTGTTTTTCCCTTACCCGCGTGCACACAACGACGAGCCAATGCTGTGGCAAGCCATGGACGAGATGAGCTTCCGGCTTGTCGGCGGATATGCGCTCGTCCCCGGTGCGACGGGCAGGGGTAGCTACTACATGGCGCAAGGTCCCGAGCTAAGCGCGCTCTCGTCCGTCCTCACCGGGACCTCAGTCGTTTCCGGGTCACCTGGGAGGACCTGTCGTTCGCTCGAGGCCGTGGTTCGCGACTACGACGTCGACGCACTGGCTCTTCGCACGAGCCCAGAGGCGATACGCACTCGCGGGACAGAGCTGTTGACCAAGCTCCTGGGCCCGCCCACCGCGAGCTTTGGGTCCGGCGTGGTGTGGTACGACGTTCCGGGGCGGAACTCCATCCGGGATTGTCCGCCGGCTTCTTAGAGTCGTCGGTCCGTGCCCGGTTGGTTCGCACCGCGTCTCTGGGAGCAGCGAGAACCGATTCGGCGCCGCCAGTTCTCGATCGGCGGATTCAGTTCGTAGTGGGCGGCGAATCCGGCCGAGGCTCAAGGAATCGCCTGAATGGGCCGATCATCTAAGTGAGCTAGCCATGCGTGCGCGACCCCCAGCGCCCCCCTGTCTGGGGGTCGCTGCACAAGCAGACATTCCCTCAACCGGTCCGCGCGCGACAGCCCGTCTGCCCGGTCAATCGCGGACAACGCCTTAGGCGCTAACACCTTCGAGTCTCCGACAAGCAGCCCGCGACGCGCCGTTTGCGAAGTGCGCGCAAATACTCGGGCAGCTCCCCCGAAAGCGGCGTGAGCCTTCTGCTTTCGGGGGAGTGCTGCATCACCTGTTACGAGACGGGTACGTCCAGCCGCGCAGACGAGGCCTTTGCCTCCTTGCGGACGCTCGACATGGACAGGACCCAGTAGATAACGCCGGCGACGATCATCCCGAAGATCCAGCTGAAGTCGGCGCCATGTGTGGCGTTCGAAAGTGGAGACGCGTAGTTCAGTGGGTAGTAGTACGCCGCATCGATCCACATCATTGCTCCGAACATGCCTGCCGCCAGAGCGACGAGCGCCTTCCAGTTGAAACCGCCGTTACGCCAGTACAGACCGCCTCGTTTCTCGGCCAGCGAAAGGACGTCATAGCGACCACGGCGAAGCAGGTAGTCGACCAAGAGGATCCCGAACCAGGGTCCCAGCCACACCACTATGTAGTCGAGGAAGCCCGACAGGTCTGTGTAGAAGTTGCCCTTGAAGATCACAAGGGCCGTTACAGCACCGGAGATAACGGTGTCGACGAGCACGCAGCCCCACCTCTTGAGCGGGATCCCGATGGCCTGGAGCGTAACTCCGGAGGAGTACATGTCGATGGAGTTGATCGCGAATAGCTGCGGGAGCGCGAGGATCAGGAAAGGCCAGAAGAACCAGCTGGCGAAGGCCGCCGGAACTGCAGCGGCTGCTGTGACCTTCGGGCTTACGAGATAGGCGGCTGCCCCGAGGAGCTCGAGCAGGATCGACGGGATCGCCCCTCCGAGCGTTGCGGCCCAGAAAGTCGACGCCTTGGGCGTGTCCCGAGGCAGGTAGCGCGAGTAGTCGGCGGCGTTCTCGGTCCAACCCAACCCACCGGCGGAGACGATGAGCACCACACCGGTCGTCCAGAGCCACCACGAGGTGTGCTGGTGCAAGCTGGTCACGTGAGCGTGCGGGATGACAAGGATTGCCATCACGATGAACACGACGATGAACACGTAAGACAGGTATCGCAGAACCTTGGTGATGGTCGCGTGGCCCAGGAAAGGAGCTATGAACTGCACGGCCACAGCACAGATGATCACGACGACCTTTGCGGCGGTGTCGAGGACCGTTCCTTCCCGGCTGAACATCGCCTCGACGATGAGCACGATTATGACGAGACCTTCGATCTCGAAGCCGACCTGGGTGATCCAGTTGAATAGGGAAGGGGCACGGTTGCCGTTGCGGCCAAAAGGAGCCCGGCTGACCATGAACGCAGTCGTGCCCGTCTCAGGACCGGGGAGGCTTGCTATCCCGAGGAACGCGTAGAAGATGTTGCCGATGAGGATCGCCCACACCGCTTGCCAGAACGAGAGCCCGAAAGAGACGATGAGGGCCCCGTAGACAAGGAACTCGACGTTCCACATCGCGCCGGCCCACATCCAGAAAAGACCGGCAGGGCGCATCTTCCTGTCCGACTCTGGGATCAGCTCGATGCCGCGCTGCTCCAGTTTGCCTACCTGGTAGCCCTCGGTGCTCGGAGGAGCATCGAGGGCTAGGCCCCCGCCGCTCGCGCCACCCATCGCAACACCCGCGCCCTCCGCCGGCGTCATATCGTCCATAGCCTCTCCTCTTCCTCGACGGTACAGAAGTAGCTCATCCCACAGCACCAACGTAGCGATCTGAAGCCGACGCGACACGGATCATTGCGACCGCGGGACGTGTTGCCGGGTCCGCTGCAGTTGACGGCCGCATCCTTCTCAGCCTCAGGGTCCGCACGTCTACACGCTAGGGCCGAAAGCTGCTTGAGGAAAGGAGCGATCACGCGGGCAAGCTCCTGGTCGATCCGCCGCTGAGCTCAGTATTCGACTCGGGTGAGCGTCTCGGACTGAGTCGTCAGGGCGTCCAGAACGTTGAGGAGAACTTCGACGCCAAGTCCGGGGCCGGTTGGGACGGATATCGTGCCTTCGCGGAGCACGAACGGGGGGGTGATGTCCTCGTGGAAGTAACGGTCGGTGGCGGATATGTCGCCGGGCAGTGTGAACCCGGGAAGCGAGGCGAGTGCGAGATTCGCCGCCCGTCCGAGACCGGTCTCCAGCATCCCGCCGCACCACACGGGGACGCCCCTCGACAGGCAGACATCGTGAACAGCACGTGCCTCGAGGTAGCCCCCGACGCGTCCCGCCTTTATGTTCACGACCGAGCATGCGCCTAGCGAGATGGCGGTGACGGCGGTCTGGGCCGAGACGATCGACTCGTCGAGGCACACCGGTGTCATGATCTGTTGCGCGAGCTGCGCGTGGCCGATGAGGTCGTCTTCGTCCATGGGCTGCTCGATGAGAAGCAGGGAGAACCGGTCAAGCTGGGCGAGGTGACCGATGTCAGCGCGTCGGTACGCCGAGTTCGCGTCCACCTGCAGCATCAGGTCGGCTCCGAAGCGATCCCGGACCGCCTCGACCGGGACGAGGTCCCAGCCGGGCTGAATCTTGAGCTTCACCCTCCGGTAGCCGGCTTCGAGGTACTCCGATACCGAGTCCAGCAGCTCACCAACCGAACTCATGATGCCGACGGCGACTCCGGGTGTCACCTCTCCGGTGACTCCACCGAGGAAGGTACTGAGCGGGATACCGGCCACGCGCAGCTCTAGATCCAGTACCGCCATCTCCAAAGCGGCCTTTGCCATGCGGTGGCCCTTGTACTCGTGGAGGAGCGGTTGAACCTCGCTGGCAGTCAGATGAGAGGCGCCGAGCAGCCTCGGCCCGAGGTAGCGCCGGATCGTGAGCCAGGCCGCCTCGACATACTCCGAACAGTAGAGAGGATCGGAACCCGCGACACACTCCCCCCAACCTTCGCCGTCGTCGGACTCCACGCGGACCAAGAGCGCTTCACGGACGGACTCGGTTCCGAGCGGCGTGCGGAAAGCTGACACCAGCGGCAGACGTACACGGCGCAGCTCGACGGAGCGCAGGTTCATGGCTGAGCCATCGAGTTGCCCAGCATGGTGTAGGCGAGGAAGACAAGCGGCAGCAGGGACGCGAACGCGACCACGACCGCGGTCCATGTCCGCGGGCGTACGACTTTTGCGACAGCGACGAGAGCCGGGAAGGTCCATGTCAGAAGACGCGGCTTGAACCCGAGGTTGTTGCTCGCAAAGAGCACCAGCACAACGCCGAGGCAGTAGGCGCGGACACAGGCGGGGAGCTTGGCTCGCCAGAGTGCAAACCCCCCGGCGGCCACGAATACCAGTCCTGTCCAGTCCAGCCAGGCGGGCCCTTGGAACCCGATCCTCCACAGGTGCGGCAGAAGCCCCAGGAGGGATCGACCGTAGTCGACCGACACGCCCCATCCCTGATGCTGGAGGTGCCACCAGAAAAAGACGTCGTGATAGCGGGCCGAGAGAAAGACGAGGAAGGCGACAAAGCCCGTCGGTACCAGGAACACGGCGTAGAGGGCACGTGGGGGTTCACGGTTTCGAAGGGCCTGGACGGCCGGCACGGCGGCCCCCAATGCCAGTGGCAGGGCCAACGGGCTGGTGGCGGTCGCGAATGCGCCGAGGATTCCCGCCCAGATCCACCTCTTGCGGACCATGAGGAGCAGGCTCGCGGCCGTGAAGGCCAGCCCGACGCATTCGCAGTAGAGGAGCCCCCACGAGATCGCCATACCGGGGAACAGGGTGAAGAGCACCGCTGCATTCCAGCCCGTCGGCTGGTTGACAAGAACCGTGCCGAGCCGCAGGACGATAAGCGTCGCGGCGCCACCACCGAGGATCGACACCACCAGGCCAGAAACGACCGCGGAGAGGCCGAAGAGGGTGAAGAAGTGGATGAGGGCGGGGAACACAGGCATGAACCCGGCCGCGCTGTAGGTCAGGCCGCCCCCCACGCGCGGAGCGACCGGCGGATAGCCGTGGACAGCGATCGTGAGATACCAGCTCGAATCCCACGAGTGCAGCGGTCCGGAGAGGTTCGATCCATAGCTGACGTGTGCCGACAGAACGTCGGCAACCAGAAGAACGATCCGGACCGCCGCGTAGATACCGAGAACGCGAATGGCAGGCGATCTCACGCTTCGCACTGCAAGTCGGACTGCACCCCGAGCACCTGTGCTCGGTTCGCTGGTCGGTGCTGTGTCCCTGTGTGCCGGGTTCGCGTCCGCGACGGTCACCACGACGCCCCCCGCGCGGGGGTCGTGGCCACCTCCGTTGTCGGGCACGGCCAGATTCTGTCCCGTCCGGAGTGCTCCCGCCTGTCGTGGGGCTAGCAGGGTCGGGTCTTCGATCCTGGAGAGGCAAACGCCCAGCTCTGGTGACAGCTTCCGGAGCTCGGAGCGCTCTAGCCTTCGCTGGTGGCCGGGTTCGAGCTCATGTGGCCGCGCGCTCGCACGAGTGCGTTGAGGGCCGTTGTCGTCATCATCGCGGCGGGCGCGATCGCTGGTTGTCAGGCTGTTGCGTCCCAGAACCGGCACGGGCCGACCGGCACCTCCGCGGCTACGACCACGAGCATGCCGACGATCGCCACGACCACCGAGGCGTCTCCACCGACGACGTCCCCCGCGTCCCCGCCGCGTCCCAGCCCGCGCCTCGACGACGGCTCGCTCGGCAATCGAGCGACCCGGCTGGCGTGCTCGCTTCTGGGACGCGCGCAGATCCAGGGTCAGTTCGGCGGTCCCGTCGGTCCGGCAACTCCCACCTACCCCTATTGCCAATGGCTCGTCGGCAGCGACGCGTTCCTGGCGCTCGCAGTGGAGCCACGGACATCGTTCCAGGACGCCACCCAGTACGTGGACACTCTCGAGAGCGTGACCGGGCTCGGGCAGCAGGCGATGATCGCCAACAACCGCTACCTCTACTTCACCGAGGCGGGTACAACCTACTGGCTGCTGTGGCAACAGGTCGGCGACTTCTCGCAGTTGCACACCGCCCAGCTCGTGGCCTTGGCACATGACGTGCTGGCGCGCGCCCCGCGCGAAGACGCCTTGACCACGAGGGCGCCGCTGCCCGGTCCGCCCGGACCACCGATCTATTTCGCGGGCGACTCGACTGCTGCGGGACCGGAGTGGGCTTGGGACACCTACCACGTGACGTCGCCGGAGCTGAGGACCCTGGCCGAGTACCAGGTCGGCTCCGGCCTCGTGAGCCCTGAGTACTTCGACTGGCAACGCCATCTTCTCGCCGTCGTCGCCGCGCTCCGGCCCAAGCTCGTTATCTACATGGGCAGTGCCAACGACGGGCAGGACTTGTTCGTCGACGGGGGCTTTCAGCCTGTCGGGAGCCCGTTGTGGAGAAAGGCCTATGCCGACAGGGTCGCGGGGATCATGACCGCGCTCGTACGTGAAGGCTCCAAAGTGTTATGGATCGGGGAGCCGGCAATGCGGGACCCCCAACTGTCGGCGTACATGAAGGTTATCGACCAGGTCTGTGCACAGCAAGCCGCCAGACACCACGGGGTCACATTCTTCAATCCCGGCACCGTTCTGAACGGTCCGAGAGCCGGCTATGAGAACGCGCTGATTATTCACGGTCAACCGACTGTCGTGCGCCTCGACGGGGTGCACCTCAACATGGCGGGAAGCATCTATCTCGCGGACTACATCGCCGATTACGTGGCTCGGATCATCACCATTCACACCGCTCATGCGGGAAACCATCCGAACGGAGCCTTTGTCGTTCCGCCGGGTGTTGCGCTGTTTCACTTCTCGTACATCTGAGACCCGTTGTTGGGCAATCTCCTGTAGCCGTACCGGAGCGGGGCGCGTCGAGATGAGTAGTGCTCCGCCAGCAGATGAGCGGTGACAGGGCTGGCTCGATAGAGGCTCATTTCCCGGCGCCGCGGGTGGCATTCCCGCGACGACGGGTCCCATGTCGAAACATGAGCTCGCATTGAAAGCATTCAAGGGAACCGGATGAGCCGGCTCGCCCCGGTAGTGGTAGGTTCCGGAGATGCAAAAGCCCAGATCAGCAACAGCGACAGCGATCGCGGTCGTATCAGTTTTCGTGGCTCTGGTGGCGTTCGCGCCGCCGTCAGTCGCGACAGTGCAACGAAGCGTCAGCCACGCCAATACTGCGCGCTCGACGAGCGCGCCGTTCGACGCCCTCGCGCCGCATGTGGCTCTGGCTCCCGGCGTCGTCGTGGTCAATGCAGCCACGGTGGCCGCCAACCTCCTCAGCGTCTCGAGCGACGGCAGCACTTTCGTCTTCAAGAGCCCCGCGGGCGCGCTGAGCCACCTGGCGCCGGGCAAGGTTATGTTGCTACAGGGCTACACGGTGGCCGTGGTCGCGTCGGTCAGCCATTCCGGGTCTCGTCTCACCGTGACTACCCGGTCGGCTGCGCTCACCGACATTTTCAAGACAGCGAACATCAGCTTTTCTCAGCCCATCGACTTCAACAGCGTTTTCGGCACCCTCTCGCCCGGATCGCCCGCATCGAACCCGGCGGCGCGAATGGCTCCGCTCCACCTTGAAGCCGCCTTCAGGGGTGCAGCCAATCCCGTCATCCCCGACGTCGGCCTTTCGTACAATGGCAAGGGTCCCGGCGACTTCTCCTACAGTGTCTCGGTCGCGCCCACACTGTCCCGGCTCAACTGGACACTTGAGGGGTGTGTTGGAGCGTCTTTCGTCTCCGGTACGACCTGCACCGGGACTTCGAGTGGGCTGAGCATGAGTGCCACCTTGTTGGGCTATATCGCGAAGGCGAAGCTCTCCGGTGACTTCGACATCGCCAACGGGCGGAACGTGCGAAGCAGTTTCTCGTTCCTGTCGACCGGTGGCGTCAGCATCACCTACCAGATACTCGACCCGAGCAAGGGCGACTTCAAACTTCCTGTACTGCGTATCCCGATGTCGTTCGACGTTCCCTTTGCCGTGGCCGGCGTCCCGATGTTGTTGAAGGTCTCCTTCGCGCTTCTCGTCAACGTGGCCCTCTCGAGCAAGAACTCGACGGTGCGCGGAGGCGAGAAGCTGACCTACGGTGGCGCGGAGGCCGTGACCGAGTCCGGCGGCTCGGACTCCGCAGTGTCGAACGCCATGCAGATCGCGGGGTCGTTCATCACCAACAAACCTTCGGTGACCCTGTCGTCGGCTGCGGTCGAGGTCGCCTCGCAGATGAAGGTCGGTTTCGGGCCGGGTCTGGCAGTGGCGAACATCCTCGGGTACGGCGATGTCATTGTCGCGATCGGCCAGAGAACAGGCACCCTCGTGGCCGGACTGCCATGCTCGGCTTTCTACCTGACCGTTTCCGGCCACGCCTACATGGAGGCCCAGGTCGCCATCTGGAAGATCAGTTCGAAGCCGGTCGATCTCTTCTCTAAGGACTACACGGACCCAAGAGCTGAATGCTGACGCTTCTGCTCGCCTGAGGGCGCTCTCGGAGGAGCACGGACGTGCGACGCGTCCTGGGCGACCTTGAACTTGACGCGGGCGTCGTGGAAACTTGGGCAGCGGCCAGGATCGTGAGGGCCCCTCGACTGTTGGTGTCGGTCGGGCCCGGACAAGCTCGTCCACCGCGCTGTCGTGGGCCACACGGTCCCCGGCCCGGGGGACTGTGCGGTGGGTGCCGGTAGCCTCGACGAGAGTTCGACCGGCAATTGAGAAGACGGGAGATTGAGGCGAGAGCGTCGCCTGCGGGCGGCACCGCAAAAGAGCGTGGGAGGAATCCAATGATCACGGACAAGTCTTCGACTCCGCGTCCGGGTGGGGCGGATCAGTCCAGGCCATCGATCTCGCAGCCTGTCAACGTCTCTCCTGGACGGCCCAGCGCGGCCGCTGCGCTGTCTCCGCTGGTTCGCAACCTGCTCGGCGGTCGGATCCCAGTCCGGATCCAGCTGTGGGACGGGAGTTCCATCGGTCCTGACGGCGGCGCCGGCACGATCCACGTCCGTTCGGCCGACGCGTTACGACGCGTCCTCTGGGCGCCGGGCGAGCTCGGCGTCGGTCGCGCGTACGTCGCGGGCGACATAGAGGTCGAGGGTGACGTCGTCGCCATGCTCGCCAGCCTGCACGAAGTTGCCCCCCGGGACTTGCGAACGGGTTTGCGCGCTCTGCCCGCCGCCTTCGGTGCCGCTTATCGCGCCGGCGCCATAGGCCTTCCCTTGCCTGCGCCTCCCGAGGAGGCCCGCGTCCGAGGCTTGCGGCACTCCCATAGGCGAGACGTCCAGGCGGTCACTCACCACTACGACGTCGGCAACGAGTTCTACGAGCTCGTGCTCGGGCCATCGATGACCTACTCATGTGCCCGCTTCGCCGATCCGGCCATGAGCCTGGAGCAGGCCCAGGAATCCAAGCACGAGCTGATCTGCCGCAAGTTGGGCTTGCGCGAAGGCGAGCCACTACGACTTCTCGATGTCGGTTGCGGCTGGGGATCGATGGCGCTGCACGCAGCGGCCAGTTGCGGTGCGACCGTCGTCGGCATCACCTTGAGCGAGGAGCAGGCCACCTACGCGAGGAAGCGGGTGGCCGAAGCGGGTCTTGGTGACCGCGTGGAGATCCGCGTGCAGGACTACCGGGATCTCAGGGGGGAGCGCTTCGACGCGATCACTTCTATCGGCATGTTCGAGCACGTCGGCAAGGTGCGCACGGCACAGTACTTCGAGACTCTGCACGGTCTGCTCGAGCCGGGAGGAAGGTTGTTGAACCATGCCATCTCCGAGCAAGGGGGATCAAAGCTCAGGTCTTGGAGCTTCTTCGGCCGGTACGTGTTCCCCGA
>Ga0208038_1001545_pt1 | contig 12179 bp, 11 predicted proteins | sample June2015DPH_16_1_FD_184714 | JGI IMG/M metagenome (GOLD analysis project Ga0208038, IMG submission 184714) | Peatland microbial communities from SPRUCE experiment site at the Marcell Experimental Forest, Minnesota, USA - June2015DPH_16_100... | ecosystem: Environmental > Terrestrial > Soil >...
AGTTCTCTTCCCAGAGACGATATTTAACGCTGTCTTTTTTCGCCCTTTTTTCATTCAGGCCGATACTGGCTACTTCCGGATCGGTATAGGTGCACCAGCCGATTTTTGCATAATCTGCTTTACGAGGCAAGCGCAATACGGCATTGGTTAGAGCTATACCCGCTTCGTAACCGGCCACGTGGGTAAAGGGAAAGACACCGTTGACATCGCCGCAGGCATAAATATGTTTTATATTTGTCTTCATTCTTGAATCTGTTGGAATGCCGCGCGGTGTAAATTTAACACCGGCCGCTTCCAGCCCTAAGCCGTCGATATTCGGTTTGCGCCCGGCGGCTACAAGAAGAGCCTCGGCCTTTAAAATGCCGGTTTGTCCTTTATCAACTGTCTCCGCTATGGTTAAATGGAACAGTGAATTATTGTATTGCACTTTCACAGCTTTAGTTGCGGTGTATATTGTAATTCCCTCTTCTTTTAGTTGTTGTTGGACGATGTCGGCAATGTCTCTGTCTTCCGGGCCGAGAATCTGATCCATAAACTCAACGATTGTAACCCGCGAACCCAGTCGTCCCATAGCCTGCGCCAGTTCCAGACCGATCGGCCCGCCGCCTAATACGATTAAACTTGCGGGCAATTTCTTTTGGCTAAAAATAGTTTCATTAGTTAAATAAGGGGTGTTGGCAAGACCTTCCACGGGGGGCAGCGCCGGACTGGAGCCGGTGGCGATAATCCAACTTCGGGCCGATAGATTTTGGCCATCTAGATTAACGGTGTGGTCGTCAATAAAGGAAGGGTTACCGAAAACAACCTGTGCGCCCAAGCTGCAGAATCGTTCGACAGAATCATGATGTTGAATATTTTCGATCACGCTTTTCACGCGATCCATCACCGCGCCCAGATTAACCGGTGGCAGTTGAATTTCCGGTAAACCAAATTCCTTTGATCTTTTCAAAAGAGAATAAATGCCGGCTGTCCGGATCAACGTCTTGGAAGGAACACAGCCGTAGTGCAGACAGTCGCCGCCAAGCTTTGCTGATTTTTCGATAAGAATTGTTTTGGCACCAAATTGTGCAGCCCCCGCCGCGGCTGTAAGACCTGCCGCACCCCCGCCGATGATTCCAAGATCGTAAGCGTATCTGGCCATTATTTTTCTCCTATAGTTATACCAAATTTATTAAACGGTTTATCTCGGCTATATAACACAAATAATTTTTGATAAGAACTTCCTTATTTTGATTTAGAATTGGAATAACAAACTATTTTTTGCTCTATATACTTTTGTCCTTATTTCCGGACAGTTTCTTCCTGGCCCAAAATACAAGGAAAGCCAGGATAATTACGGCAAGTAAAAGCACTAAAACCAGCAGCCAGGGAATTTTACCTTTTGAAGCTCCGCTTAGTATAGCATCCGTACCCACCACATATATAATTGTTCCGGGCAGCATGCACAACCACGACCAGAAAACATATGTCCGGAACCGCACACCGGTAAGTCCGAAGCCGTAATTGAGAACATTAAAGGGAAAAAGAGGGACGAGGCGCGTTATTGCTACAACTATTGCCCCGTGTTCTTCTGTTAGGCGATCAAGTTTGAGGAATTTTTCATTTTGCGCAAATTTTCGTAAAATGAGGTCCCGGGCCAGATAACGGGATATAAGGAAACAGATGCTTGCTCCGGTTGTGGAGGCGATACTCACCAGTATTACTCCCCAGACTGAACCGAAAAGGGTGGCTCCAGCAATCGTTATTGCCGATCCGGGCAGTGCCAAGACGACGGCCAGTATATAAATTAAAACAAAAACCAATGGTCCCCAGGAGCCGAGTCCATTGATCCATTCACGCACATCAGTCAATTTATCCGCCGCTCCGGAAAGCCTCAGCAGGATAATAACGCCCAACAACAATATCACAAATATCAGCAGTCGCCATATTTTAGCGTTGGTAAAATAATTTACAGGCATGCAATCTTTCCCTCAAATTTTGGTTACACAATTGAGCCAGAATAATGACCAAATCCTTGCTTGAGGAATACTTGACCTTGTCTTGGGTGTCAAGTGATTAACTCTACTCCACAGTTCTGTTTTTTTAACTTCACTGTTTTCATCATTGATGATATGATCGTCTTATATCTTCAGTTCTGTTTGACAATTGTCAAATCATCGTTAGCTTTTTTATAACGACGCTGCAAGGAGAAGACTAATGAAAAAAATATTCATGTATTTGATAATATTTAGTTTTGTATTAAGTTATCAAAATGGTAATGCCGAACAAACAGAGGTAAAATCAAAAATGACAAAAAAAAATGAAATAACATCTGAAAGTATAGCAACGCTGGCCGGAGGTTGTTTCTGGTGTGTGGAGTCTGATCTGGAAAAGGTTCCCGGCGTAATAAAAGTAGTATCCGGTTATGCCGGAGGACAAGGGGAAAATCCAACCTATGAAACGTATGCGAAAATGGGCTATATTGAAGCCGTGCAGGTATATTATGATCCCAAGGTAGTGACTTATGATCAACTTCTAAACTATTTCTGGCGACATATTGATCCCACTGACGCCGGCGGACAGTTTATTGATCGTGGGCCTCAATATCGCAGTGCCATATTTTATCAAGACGAGGCACAAAAACAAATTGCGGAAAAATCCAAACAGGCTCTGGAAAAATCAGGCAGGCTGGGGAAACCTATTGCCACAGATATAATTAAATTAACTAAATTTTATCCGGCAGAAGAATATCATCAGAATTATCATACCAAAAATCCTTTGCGCTATAAATATTACAGAAGCGGATCAGGTCGTGATCAAACCGTAAAGAAATTATGGGGAAATGATACAGGCATCGAACCCATTACCCGACAGGATTTCACGAAACCCGATGATGCGACGCTAAGGAAGAAACTTACCAAAACACAATATGAAGTAACGCAGAAAAACGGCACTGAGCCGCCTTTTAAAAATGAATATGATAATAACAAAAAAGAAGGTATTTACGTGGATATCATTTCCGGTGAGCCACTTTTCAGTTCACTGGATAAATATGATTCCGGCACCGGCTGGCCCAGTTTCACCAAACCACTGGAGCCCGGAAATATTATCGAAAAAGAAGATCGCAGTCTCTTTTCCACGCGGACGGAGGTGAGGAGCAAACTTGCCGATTCTCATATAGGTCATGTTTTCCCCGATGGCCCGAAACCAACTGGACTTCGCTATTGCATGAATTCCGCCGCCCTGCGGTTTATTCCTAAAGAGAATTTGGAAAAAGAAGGTTATGGAAAATATTTGAAGTTATTCTCTTCTAAAAAATAATTGCTGAAACTTCTTTGTAATAATGGCGACCTGCACTCGATATTTGTACCACATGTTAAGTTAGAGTTCAGCTATTTGACCTGCCCCTGAAACTTGTACCACATGTTAAGTTAGAATTCTGCTATTTTGATTATTTCCGATTGAAATGTTGTGTGAATTGGGAAAATAAGAAAACAACAAGGAAGAAGTCGATTATTTAGCTACAAACAAACGAAATCAAGGCAGTTAAAGATTATCAATTACCAAAAGAAACAAGCAAGAGACACTCCCCGAATTCCACCACGCGCTTCTGGTGGCAGGATGGGCAAAAATGACGGTGTTTGCACATGAACGCAAGAAAATATTTGTGGTTATGAATCTCCTTATTTTGATAAAACCGTGGCTTTTTTCTGGAGGTCGATATCTTCCTCTATAACGGCTTCGATCGTAATACCATGGGGCATGGGTCGCCCTTGCGGGTCCACATGGACAAACGTCAGAAAGCCATCGACGATGAGTTCCTCATTCTTGCTATTGACCGCTCTCACATAAGCAACCAGGCGAGTCCGACCACTCAGTATCATTTTGCTTTCATACCGGATAATGGTGCCCAAAGGGACACGTTGTTTGAAAAGCATACCGTGGATATTAACACAGACGGTGCTTTCTGGAGTGGTGGTATTTGCAGCAGCAATAAACCCGGCTTCCACGAACCATTTAGCACCCTGACCCGCAAACAGGGTCCCGTGATGGTTCAAGTCTGGCCCCATGACCACATGATGAATTTCATATTTTTTTATGAACATTTTACCTTATTATGACCTCCATGCACGATGACTATTCAAGAACAGAAACCACTTTATCCATATATTGTGTCGAATAGGCCGGGTTCTCCCGATATACAGATTGATTTTTGTTTGTCCGTTTACCGTCTGGTTTCCCGGCGGTGCCACAATATTTCAAGCATTACCGTTTGTACTCTCGCATGGTTCTAAAAATTCGTCAATCATTGACTTCGGGAAGAAGCAAATGCTACCAATATCTACTTATCCACGCCCCTGATTCTACCGAAAGGTTATTCATTATTGTAAGCAATTATCTTGGTGATTATTTTATTAAACATAATGGATGAATATAGCAGAAAGGCGGAAAATAAACCATAACCAGGCAAAAAAAAGAAGGGACAGGTTTTTGCCTATCCCTTCTTTAAGTTACATAAAGTCTTTGCAAACTTATTTTGCCGCGGGCATTGCTGCAGGAGCTGCTGCGGGCTCGGCTGCTTTCTTTGCGGCTGCTTTCTTCGCGGCTGCTTTCTTCGCAGCGGCTGCTTTCTTCGCGGCTGCTTTCTTGTCGGCGGCTGCTTTCTTCTGGTCAGCCTTCATCGTGGCTGCCTGTTCGTCCTTTGTAGGTACGGCTGTTCCAACGGCAGCGGGTTTATCAGCGGCCATTACGGTGGTGCAAAATGCGAAAACCAATGCGACAACAAACAATACTAAACGTTTCATCTTAAATCCTCCTTCTAAAATTGTTTTAATTTAATACCACCCTTAAAAATTAAGGGACCCCAAATTAATTCAAATAAATACCCCAAGCCAGCTGCTCTAATTACTTATTACCCGTTGCTGATTTTTCCCCAACTGGCTTAACTTCTTTTTTCTTGGAATCGACTTTTGCCACTCTGGTAGCGAATAATCTACCGTCTTCATTAATGTAGGCTATTTTTACGGTATCGTTTACAGCAACATTTTCAGTTGGGTTCTCCAATGCAAATTGCATTACTTCTACATTGCCTCGTACGGTGCGCTCAATCTTAATGGAGCTATCCGATATGTCGATGACTTTTCCTCTTGCATTCATCTTTGCCGATTTAACGACATTTGTTTTTGCCGGATCAACCTTGGTTGTATCGGTTGCAGACTTGTCCGCAGCAAACGCCAATGTTGACAAAAGAAAAGCAACGCTAACTATGTACACTAAAGCGCTCTTCATAGCCCTCAAACTCCGTAACATTTCTGATACTCTAATACAGCAACTAGTGTACCATTCAGAACATTTATCATAAATAAGTGTATATAATTGAAATGCTTAGATTAATTATTTTCAAAAAGATAGTGGAAGTTGCTTTTAAAGAAATTAGTGGGGAATAATTCCCCAGTAGTGGAGAATAATTCTTCAGAATTATTAAGGATTATCCGAGTTGTTCATGATTCTAAACATAATATAAACCATTTAGCCGTTAAGGAAGGCGCCGGTAAATCCAGCAATGAAGGTAAAAGAAAATAGCTTTTGCCCCGCCAATACTCAGCAATTTCCTTGAAATCTTACGAACTTCTTTTTGCTGTGAAACTTTGTTATCAGAAAGGTAAATACTCAACAGGCCACGGTTGATCAAACGGTGAAATTCAGGGAAAGGTAACCCGGCAATGCTCTGCTGTGCCTGCCGGTAGAAATAAATTAGCCTTTTGGCTAGAAGTTCGCTGTCCGGATAATAAGAACAAAAATTCAAATCATGACCTCGGCGATCTTCTTCCTGATCAATCAAATAATCTAGGAGAATATGCAATCCCTGAACCCAGGGGAAGTAAGCTTGTTTGATTTTAGAGATAAGCTCGGAAGATGTATTGGGATTGAACAAAAGGGAAACAATGCTGAAAATTCCTAAGGTAGAACCGGCGCAGGCCGCGAATTCATACCAGGTCATTTCGGGTAACCGGCTCTTGTTTTGATCAAACCATGCCTGAAGCCTGGGCAGGCGCTCCTCGCTTTTTACATGTTTGTGGACTTGCAAATCAAAATAGAAGCCGGCCAGGTCGAGCACGGTTGAGGCGGCAATTCTATAATTGGATAAGTTTCGCAATACATCCCGGCAGGTTTGCACCAGCGCTGCCAGGTAGCCGCCGTCATCCTGCTCCTGTCGGAACCGGTAATAAGATGATAACTTGGCATCCGGAGTGAGGGCATGCAGCATAGCTTCGTGCAATGCGCGAAAATCGTCGGGATCGAGCGAGGTGCTTCGGTCGCAAAGATTATCCAGATAATCACTGATCGTTTGGTACGCAACAATAAATTTAATGGCCTCTTTGTATCGGTTTCCGGCCAAAAGCCCGTAAATCGAACCTCCTTCGCAGTGAAATGTCTTAGTGGAAATACTCAGCTGCGCCTGCCAGCGTAATTCGGGATCGGGAATCTTTTGGGCAATATTTTTCCAGCCCTGCAGATACTGATGAGTGATGGGTCGAACCTGAAGAAATATTCGGGTTGTAAGAGTTATTAAATTTGTCGGTACTGGCAAAGTTAAGCGCCCCTGTCTTTGTTTTCGAAATTAATTAGGCTTTAGCATAAGCTCGATAATATAACAAGATAAGGCCGCTTCATTTCCATGATTGACCGGCCAAGGTTTTTCGTGCTACGCAAATTTTAAAGGTGGGTACGCAATTTGATGAGGACCGACGAAAAAATAGATGCTGATGTTATAATTGTTGGCGGCGGCGCGGCAGGCCTCATGGCCGCGGGCCGCGCAGGCGAGTTGGGAGCGAAAGTTTTACTTCTGGAAAAAACCGGCAGCATCGGCAAAAAAATTCTCGTTAGCGGCAAAACGCGTTGCAATTTAACAAATTCCGCCGAATTAAAAGATTTCATTGCCATGTATGGAATTAACGGCCGTTTTCTTTACGGCGCTTTTCATCGGTTTTTCCGCCCTGAATTGCTGGACTTTCTTACGCGCCAAGGGCTCCCGACAAAATTGGAACGGGGCGGAAGAATCTTTCCCGTTTCCGATGATGCTCATGATGTCGTGAGAGTATTTAAAAAATATCTGGCCGCAGGCAAAGTCCAGATCGAATTAAATACGCAGGTAACCGTGGTCTATTTTCAAGATAACTGCATTTATCTTGTCCAGACTCAAAACGGAACTTATCGCTCTTCCGCGGTTATTATGGCCACAGGCGGCTCCTCCTGGCCTGAAACCGGCTCTACCGGTGATGGTTATAAAATGAGCAGGCAACTGGGACACAGCATTGTGAAGCTCAAACCGGCACTGGTGCCGCTGATAGTGCAGGAACAGAATTTGGCCAAATCCATGCAGGGTGTTAGCCTGCGCAATGTCCGCGCGACGGCTTTTCAGGGTGAAGCCTCTGCCATCGATGCTTCGCTCACTCCCCACTGCAGCTATGGCCGTGGAGAAAAAAAATCACCCCGTCCGCCGGTTGTGGAAAGCCGCTTTGGGGAAATGCTCTTTACACATTTTGGTCTGGGCGGCCCGATTATATTGCTCATGAGCCTTGCTGTTGTGGAAGCTCTGGAAAATGGTCCTGTATCCGTATTAATAGATTTAAAACCGGCGTTGACCACGGGACAATTACGCAAGCGCCTACAGCGCGATCTGGACAAATCCGGTAAAAGAAAAATCACCGGCATCATCAAAGAATATCTGCCCGCGAAGATGATCGATCCCTTTATAGAGATAATGGGGATTGGTACGGAAAAGCAGGCGCATCAGATTACCGCCGCGGAAAGAGAAAAAATTATTGAACTGCTCAAGGCCCTGCGCTTCAACATCAAAGCTCCTCTGCCGCTGGAAAAAGCGATAGTGACGGCAGGGGGGGTATCACTTGATGAAATCGATCCGCGGACAATGGCTTCCAGAAAAGTTCCCGGGCTGTATTTTTGCGGTGAAGTAATGGATATTGATGCCGATACCGGAGGATATAATTTGCAGGCGGCTTTTTCGACAGGGTATGTAGCGGGTGAAAGCGCAGCAAAATATATAAAGCCGCTATTGGACGAATAACAAATGTCTGGCCGTGAAAAAATAGCCGTCATTGCTGCAAGCGATGCAAAGCTGGAATATAAATTAAAAGAATGGGGCCGACGACAACGCGACCTGTAACGCCCTTTGCCTGGTCATTGTCAAAATGAGTCGGTGTAACGTCCGCATATTTTATTATCTTCATGCTGTTTTCCTTCTCCAGTTTTAAATCAAAGCGCTCTCTTCGTTGGTTGCGTCGTCAGTTTCCTCAACGTATTATTAATACGCCTCGTCACCTCTTTCTCGCCGCCTTGATATCATCTTTGATTTAAAAATGGAATTAGATGTTGCGTCCCCCGAATTTTCATTACTAGAGGATTCAACGGCACTCCTTTTACGGTTACTTAATGGCCGAGCCAATCAATCTTTATATTATCAATCGTTTTAATTTTAGATTGTGCTACCGGGATTCGTCCGCTTTAACACTGCGTATATTCGAGCTATAAGCTCGCGCATACTAAACGGTTTAGTTAGATAATCATCAGCGCCCAATTCCAGGCCTAAAACCCGATCAATCTCGTCATCTTTGCCGGTTAATATAATAATGGGGACATCGGAAAACTGGCGTATTAATCGGCATATCGCCATACCGCCAATACTCGGGAGCATAAGATCCAGCAAAATTAAAGCAATCGTTTCAGTTTTCGCAAGGTTCAATCCAGTTTCACCGTCGCCAGCCGTAATAACTTCGTAACCTTCGCATTTTAAATTATAACCTATTGATTCCAAAATCATTGGTTCATCATCAATGATCAAAATCCGCTTGGCCATAATTTCACCTCAAATTAATATTGTTCTCTATGCCCGGCAACTAAATAATATGATAAAATTTTGCTTTTGATGGACTGAAGTATAAGAAAACCGGTCTTATATGTCAATGAAATATTGACCATAAAAATGTTGTGGCATTGTGTTGATCGCGTGGGGAGGTAGGCTGGTGTCTGGCGAAGATTGAGAATAATTAGGATGTCATCAGCAAGATAGAGCCGAAAAAGTCTAATATCATCTCCATCTGTTATTTTAGATTTTCAATTGGATATGTCAAATATGGACTTCAGGAAGAAGTTAATGCTCCTTTTGATAAGCCCGATCAAATTAGGTTTCGTTCAAAACAAATTCATCCTCTAAATAGTGGAGTGAAAATTTCACTCAAGGTCGGATGGGGAATCACCCATGACCGCAGTTGTTTTTTGGTTAACTCGTTGGATATTGCCAAAGCGAGAGGAGAAATAAGTTCCGCGGCTTCCTCGCCAACGATGGTTGCGCCGATGATTTTATCCTCATTGAAGATGACCTTGACAAAACCCTGACCCAGCAGTTGGGCGCGTGCGATGATGTTGGCGCTGTAATTGGATTTCACGATCTCCACGATTAATCCTTCGTTTACCGCTTGTTTTTGATTATGACCCACGCGAGCAATTTGCGGATGGCTATAAACCACGGATGGAATAAAATTTTCATCGTAAACAATTGTGTTTGATTCACAAATATGCCCGGCCGCAACTTTACCTTGCTCAGTCGCGCGATGTGCCAGCATCAAGCCGCCGGTGACATCGCCTACCGCGTAAATACCGGCTATATTTGTCATCATGTTCTGATCGACTTTGACGCCAGCTTTTGCATATTCAATGCCCAACTTATCCAACTGTGGCGTATCCAGCAGAGGTTTTCTTCCGGTGCAAAGTAAAGCATAATCGGCAGTCATCTCAAATTCTTTGCCAATTTTTTGAGCCCGCATGACAACTCCGTTGTCCGTATCATTTAATTTTTCGAGTTTTGTTGAGGTATGTATGTCAATGCCTAAACGAACCAGTTCCTGCCGGAGCAAATCGACTGCTTCCTGGTCTTCATAGGGTAGAATGCTGTCTAATAGTTCAACTAAGGTTACTCTTACACCCAATTCGGCAAAAAAAGTGGCAAATTCCACGCCGATTACACTGCCCCCAACAATGATGATACTGGCGGGAAGAATATTTAAATTAAGCAAACCATCAGAGGTTAAGATGCGTTCGGACAAATTTATTTCCGGCAGCATTTGCGGTTCAGAGCCCCAGGCGATAATTATGTTATTTGTGGGAATGATTTTAGAGTTGCCTTGTTGATCCCTATATTGCACTTCCTGAGATGAGATAATTTCTCCCGTGCCTTGTTTTGTTTCCACCTGAGCATCGACGAGCATTTTATGAGCACCGAGCGCCGCCACCTTGACTATTTGTTGTTGATGTTTTTTTATACCGCTAAAATCAATTGATATATCCGCGATATTAATTCCCAACCTTTTGAGTTTTTTCAAGTCCGCGTAATATTTACTGCAGGAAAGAAGGGCTTTGGTGGGAATGCAGCCGAGATTGGTACATGTGCCACCCCAACTGTCTTTTTCGATAATGAGGACGTGTTTTTTGTTTTTCGCAGCATGCTCGGCCGCGGCTAGTCCCCCGGGTCCTCCGCCAATAACAACTAAATCATATTGTTCAGCCATATCCACTCCTCACTAACATGCCTGCGCAGCATGATAAGAACTGCGCACTAAGGGTCCCGCTTCCACATAATGAAAGCCTTTTTTATCGGCTATTTCTTTCAACTCTGCAAACTCGTCCGGGTGATAATATTTAGCTACCGGCCAATGCTTGAGCGTCGGCTGTTGATACTGCCCGATAGTCAGGCGTGAGCAGGAAGCCGCAACCAAATCGTCAATTAAGCGCAGGATCTCTGCGCGCTTTTCACCAAAGCCAACCATAAAACCGCTTTTGGAAATAATCGGCGTTCCGGCAATCCGTGAGAGGAGCTTAAGTGATAGTCTATAATTTCCCTGCGGCCGTAATTGAGCAAACATAGGTTCAACAACTTCCATATTGTGGTTGATGACGTCGGGTTTGGCGGCAATCACTTTTTCCAGCGCTGATGTGCTGCCCTTAAAATCGGGAATCAAGACTTCAATCTTACATTCGGGCACTGCTTTGCGCAAGTCGCCTATACAATCAGCAAAAGCTTGAGCACCTCCGTCGGGCAAATCATCACGGGTAACGGAAGTTACAGCAACGTATTTTAAACTCATTTTATGTACAGCATCAATCAGACGATGAATTTCTTGTTCGTCCACAGGCGCTGGTATACCATGAGCGACATTACAATAAACGCAGTTACGCGTGCAAATATTACCGAGAATCAAAAATGTTGCCGTACCGTTATTGAAGCATTCAGCCATATTGGGGCAGGCCGCCTCCTGACAGACGGTGTGCAATTGCAGCTCAACGAGAGTGGATTTAATGTTGCGGCATTCACCAGTATTATAAGGAGGACGCACTTTGAGCCAAGGAGGCTTGCGGAGAAGTTGTGATCTTGATTGTAGTTCGTTCATAAAAAAATCAGTCGGCTTTTTTCCAGCACACATCCGGCTTACGCGCGGCGAGCACTTCATCGAGCCGGCTAACCGGTGTTGTCAGCGGTGCATTTTTTACACAATCAGGATTTTCTTTGGCCTCGGCCGCGATGGCAATCATGGCCTCACAGAAGGCATCCAGAGTTTCTTTACTTTCCGTCTCGGTAGGTTCAATCATGATCGCTTCGGGAACAATTAAAGGAAAATAAACCGTCGGAGGATGATAGCCATAATCAATCAGCCTCTTGGCAATGTCTGTTGTATGCACTCCACTTTCGGCAACTTGTCTTTTACCGGAAAAAACACACTCGTGCATGCATACACGATCATAAGGCAAATCAAAATATGGCTTTAACTTTTCTTTGATGTAGTTGGCATTAAGCACGGCCATTTCGGTGGCGCGCGTTAAACCTTCGGCGCCTACGGAGCGAATATAAGTATAGGCTTTCACAACCACATTGAAATTGCCATAAAAAGAGCGCATGCGGCCGATGCTATCGGGGAATTTATCCGACCAGTTGTATTCCTGTTTTTTCTTCACAATGCGCGGTATGGGCAGATAGTCGGTAAGCTTTGCCGCTACGCCCACCGGGCCGCTGCCGGGGCCTCCGCCGCCGTGCGGCGTGGAAAAAGTTTTGTGCAGATTAAGATGAATAACATCGAAGCCCAAATCGCCCGGTCTGGTTTTGCCTAAAAAAGCGTTGGCATTGGCGC
>Ga0208038_1001548_pt1 | contig 12157 bp, 9 predicted proteins | sample June2015DPH_16_1_FD_184714 | JGI IMG/M metagenome (GOLD analysis project Ga0208038, IMG submission 184714) | Peatland microbial communities from SPRUCE experiment site at the Marcell Experimental Forest, Minnesota, USA - June2015DPH_16_100... | ecosystem: Environmental > Terrestrial > Soil >...
AACACCGAACTGCTTCGTCTGCAGAAAAAAGGAGCGGAATATATCTTTATGCAAATGCTGCCTTCAGCGATAATAACCGCCTTCAAAAGCGCCGACCGCATTAATTTCAGGCCTCTGTTTTTGGGAACATGGACCTCCACCGATCCGGATTTCTTTAAAATGAGCGGCGGGCTGATTCGTGATAGGCTTGTTATTCAGTTTCCCGGAACGTTGCCGGGTGACAGATCCGGCGGAATGAAGATATTGAGCGAATTATGGAAGCGTTATAAGACAGTGGAAAAATTCGACGCTTCCTATTGGGAAGGGGTTGTTGTCGGAATGATTATGGAAAGAGCATTTATACGTGCTTATGAAAGGAGCAAAGAAATAAATCCGGAAACCATCAATGCCGCCATGGAATCATTTAAAAATGAAGATTTCGGCGGTTTGGTCCCCAATATAACATACACTAAAGAAGATCACGGAGCGTCATTCACTGCCCGCATGGTCCAAGTAAAAGAAGACGGAACATATATACCGCTGACTAATTTTTATGTTCCGGGCAAAGACAAAATTAAATTGCTCAAGAAATAGTTAAGCGCAAATATTTCTTAATTGTGAAGAAACAATATGGATGCAGCAAAACCCAATTCTACGCAGGGTAAACGCCGCAGATGAATTTTTTGCGAAGTAACTGAAGGATTGTAATGAAAGCTTTCCGCAGCCGGCCGTCGATAATGATCAGCAGACGAGAAGAAAATAAAAAAGCTGAGCTGGAAATTAAAAGTCTGCGCCTTACTTTTGGAGGCGTTACGGCCGTAAAAGATGTTGATCTCAACGTTCATACTGGCGAGTTGATGGCAATCATTGGCCCGAATGGGGCTGGTAAAACCAGTCTGCTCAACTGCATCACTGGATTTTACCGCCCCCAAAAAGGCCGAATAACATTTAACGGCACGGATATTACCGACTTACACACTCACCAGCTTGTTGATGTGGGTATCGGCAGAACATTTCAGAATATTGAGCTTTTTCCGGGGATGACGGTGCTCGCCAATATGACGCTGGCCCGCCACATTCACTGCCATTACAGCTTTATTCATTCTTGTCTTTTTTCTCCATCCGTAAAAAAAGAAGAAATTCGCCACCGGCAAATATTGGAAGAAATCATTGATTTTCTGGAGATGCAGTCAATTCGGAAAAAAACAGTTGGTTCTTTGCCTTACGGAATGATGAAAAGGGTTGAGTTGGGAAGGGCGCTGGCGCTGGAGCCCAAGCTGCTTATTTTGGATGAACCTTTCGCCGGAATGAATTTGGAAGAAAAGGAAGATATGGTTCGTTTTCTTCTGGAATTAAATCAGAGATGGGGCCTGACAATGATTTTGGTGGAACATGATATGTCTATAGTCATGAATATTTCCAAGCGCATTATGGTTTTAAATTTTGGCGAAAAAATAGGGGAGGGCACGGCTGAAGAAATCAGCGGCCATCCCGAAGTTATCAGGGCATATCTGGGCGATTCCGGTATATTATAAAGATATGAAAAAGGCGTAAATAATTTGGGCATTGTGACACAAAAACAATCGTACGGATATAATTTAACGATACCGCAAATCCTGACCGAAAACGCCGTCAAATACGGCGAAACAAAAACTGCTATTCGGGAAAAAGCTTACGGCATTTGGCAAAGATATAGCTGGTCTGGTTATAATAGTTATATGAAGAAAACGGCCGGTGGATTTGCTGTTCTTGATCTTCAGCGCGGGGAAACTGTTTGCCTTAATCTAGAAAATCATCCGGAATGGCTTTTTTGCGAAATTGCCGCCCATGCTCTGGGCGCAATCACACTGAATTTATTCACATCGTCCATAGCCGAAGAATTATGCACATCTATTAAACGCGTCAATTCCTCAATCATAGTAGTTCAGGATCAAGAACAAGTAGATAAACTTCTAGAAGTTAAAGAGAAGCTGCCGCAAATCAAGAAAGTCGTATATATTGACCCCACGGGGATGACGTCTTATGAAAACGATTCTTGGCTGATCAGTTATGCACGGCTTTTAAAGGAAGGAGAAAAATTTAATTCAGAAAATAATTGCTTTGTTGATGAGGAAATAAAAAAAGGCCGGCCTGATGATATCGCCGTCATGATTCAAACTTCGGGCACGACAGGCATTCCCAAATTAGCCGTTCTTTCCCATCGGAATTTTACGCAAATGGCTGTGCAATGGATAGATTCGGCAGGGATTAAGCCCGAAGAAAATTGGCTATCCATGTCGCCGCCGGCCTGGATAGTTGATCAGATGTGGGGTATGGGCGTGGCGCTTTCAGGTGCAATGACAATGAATTTTCCGGAAACCGCGGAAACGGTAATTGAAGATTTTCGGGAAGATATGGCTTCGCGCATCCGCGTAAAAATATCCGATGCGGGCTGGATAAAGAAAAAATTGTTTTACTCGGGGGAGAAAATTGGTAAAGCTTACGTCAATAAAAAGGCCAAAAAAGCTGTCATCCCTTTATCGTTAAAGATTCTATATAAATTAATGTCTATCGTTGTTTACCATCCGCTTTTAGACAGGATAGGTTGCTCTCGTTTTCGGAGCGCCTTTACAGGCGGTCATCCAATCAGCCCCGATGTAATTTTGTTTTTCCGCGCCATTGGTTTGAATTTAAAACAATGCTATGGACTAACCGAAGCGGGGGGCATATTCCAAATTCAGCCGGATAATGAAGTAAAGCTCGAGACAGTGGGGAAGCCCTTGCCGCAGACGGAAGTGAAAATTGCCGATGATCAGGAAGTTTTGGTACGCTCTGAAGCTAATTTTTCGGGTTATTATGATGATTATCAAGCAACACAGGCAGCTTATGATAATGGCTGGTTGAAAACCGGTGATGCCGGTTACATTGATAATGATGGCCACTTATTAATAATTGGACGCAAAGAAGATATTATCCGCAATAAAAGCGGCGAGGCTTTCTCTCCTGACTTTATCGAAACACGTTTGAAGTTCAGCCCCTACATTAAAGAAGCGGTAATCTTCGGTGAGGGCCGTCCATTCATTACCGTCATGATCAATATTGATATGGGTAATGTCGGCAATTGGGCGGAAGACCGTATGATTCCCTACACGACATATATGGATCTTACGCAGCAGCCGTCAGTGGAAGAATTGATATTAAAAGAAGTATGTAAAGTTAATGAGCAGCTGCCCGATGTAATGAAGGTCAAAAAGTTTACTTTGCTGTATAAACTTCTGGACGCTGACGAAGAGGAATTAACGCGTACCGGCAAAGTCCGGCGCCGTTTTGTTTACGGTTTATATATTAAAATCATCGAATCAATGTATCGTGATGAAAAAAATGTTAAGGTAATCGGAAAAATTCGCTACCGTGATGGGCGAATAGGCGAGATTGAAACAACAGTAAATATTATCAGGGTCAGTTGAGGAATCTATCCATGGATTTTTTTCTGCAATTATTGGTTAACGGAGTTTGCGTAGGGCTTCTCTATGGTATATCGGCGATGGGCTTTGTGATGATTTTTAAGTCCTCCAGCGTTTTGAATTTTGCTCATGGCGAACTTTTAGCCCTGGGAGCTTTCTTCTTTTTAGCGTTGATCAGTTGGGCTAAATTGCCCATATTAATTGCTTTTGTTTTGACGCTTGTTGGTAGCTTTATTTTGGGATTTCTAATTGAGAAATTTTTTCTGCGTCCGTTAATTGGAGAAAAACTGATTTTTGTCATTATGCTGACGGTAGGTTTGGCGGCGATGTTTAAAGGATTTATTCTGCTGATTTGGGGCGGAAATTTGCATACCTATCCCGAATTTTTAAGCGAATCAATCGCACTGAAGTTGGGATCCATATATATTGCACCTGTGTACACCGCAACCCTGATTATCAGCATTATTTTCCTGGTTTTATTCGGGCTGTTTTTTAAAAAATCGGCTCAGGGAATTTATATGCGTTCCGTGGCCGATAATCAAAAAGCGGCTCTTTCTCTAGGAGTCCACGTCCGGCGGGTCTTTGCGCTATCTTGGGCTATTGCCGCGCTGGTGGCCAGCATGAGCGGCATAGTTCTCGGAATTATCAACGGTGTTAATGTACACGATTTGAGCTCGATCGGCTTAAAAGTATTTCCTGTGGTAATTTTAGGTGGGCTGGACAGCATCGGCGGCGCGATAGTAGGCGGCATTATAATCGGCCTTCTGGAAACATTTACCGGCGGCTACTTGTCGCCTTCACTGCGTGATGTCGTGCCTTATATTGTGCTTGTTCTTATTTTGCTGGTCAAACCTTACGGTTTGTTTGGCCTGGTAGAAATTGAAAGGGTTTAAATGAAAAAATTTTCCTTTCATTCTTGCGGCAATTATCGCGAAGATTATGCTGAAGAATTAAAAATATTTGAAACATATTTCGGCCGAATTTGCCTGGGATTATTTTTGATATTATTCTTTGCTGTCGCGCCTTTCGTTGTGAGCGCTTACATGCTGTATATTCTAAATATGATCGGCATAGCGGCGATAGCCGCAATCGGGCTCAACATTCTGATCGGTTATACCGGGCAGATATCTTTGGGTCACGGAGCTTTTTTCGGAGTGGGCGCTTATGCCGCCGCTATTTTGGCCACCAGATTAGGATTGGGGTTTTATTTAGCCATACCGGCGGCGGGTATTATAACCGCCCTTGTCGGTATGATCTTTGGTATTCCTTCGGGACGTTTAAAAGGGCTTTATTTGACTATTGCCACCCTTGCCGGACAGTTTATCATTGAATATGTTTTGATTCATTGGGATAGCCTAACCAAAGGAACGATGGGCATTACTTTGCCCGCGCCGAAAATTATCCAGTGGGAAATTGCCGGAGATAAAGCATTTTTCTTTTTGATTTTTATCAGCCTGGTTCTAATGACCTGGTTTGCAGTAAACATTATGCGCAGTAAGTACGGCCGGGCTTTCATCGCCATCCGCGACAACGACCGCGCGGCAGAAGGTATGGGTATTCCCATTTTCAGGTATAAATTGTTGTCTTTTGCGATCAGCTCCTTTTATGCCGGTTTTGCCGGAGCGCTTTGGGCTTATTATATGATAAGCATAACTACGGAACCATTTAATCTGGGGCTCTCCGTTGAATTTATCGCGATGGTCATAATCGGCGGATTGGGAAACATTCCCGGCGCTATTTTCGGTGCCACTTTTATTACTTTATTAAATGAATTTTTGAGGTTTTTTACCGGGCTTCTCATGAATATCGGCTTTGTCGTGAGCTTTGGCTTGAATATGGCGCCGCTTAGAGAATTTACTTTTGGGCTGGTTATTGTTTTATTTATATTGCTGGAACCGCGAGGACTGGCCGAACTATGGCGAATTGCCCGCTCCAGTTTCCGGCTGTGGCCTTTTTCGTATTAGAAAATAGTATTTGCATTTTTATAAAAAGCAAATACGTAAATTTTCTTATCCCGCATAGCGGGATTAGTAAGTTAGCCTTTGCTTTCTGGTAGAAAGCAAATACGTTAACACTTATCCCGTTTATCGGGGTTAGGATAAAAAATGGGCGAGATACTTTTACAATTGAATAATATTTCCGTTGTATATTCAGATGTTATACAGGTATTAAAAGGAGTTTCTTTATCTGTGGAAAAGGGCCATATCGTTTCGCTATTAGGCAGTAACGGCGCGGGTAAGACAACTACGCTTAAGGCTATCTCCGGTCTGCTTAAACCCGAAAACGGCAAGGTTACGGATGGGTCGATTATCTACAATGGTAAAAATATCCAAAATCAGGCGCCCGAATACATCACGCGACAGGGTATAATTCAAGTTCTCGAGGGGCGTCAGCCTTTTAAATATCTGACCATTGAAGAGAATTTACGCGTCGGCACTGCTACACGCTCAAGCCAGCCTTATAAGGAAGATTTGGAACTTGTCTATAAATATTTTCCGGCACTAATACCAAGAAAAAAATCTCTGGCCGGATATTGCAGTGGCGGTGAACTGCAGATGCTGGTAATCGGCCGGGCTCTAATGGCCCATCCGCAGCTATTGATGCTGGACGAGCCTTCATTGGGGCTTGCTCCTCTGGTTGTTCAGGAGATATTTCGCATAATAAAGATGATCAACGAAGAGCATGGAACAACTATAATCCTGGTGGAACAAAACGCCAATATGGCCCTGCAAGTGGCTCATTATGGATACGTCATGGAGAACGGCAAAATAGTGATGGAAGGCAGCGCTGATGATCTGGCTAAAAATCCAGATGTTAAAGAATTTTATTTGGGCATGTCGGCTAGCGGCATAGCCAAGTCCTATAAAGATGTCAAATCATACCGCCGCCGTAAACGCTGGCTGTAATAATGAGACTCCAATTCCGCAAGAGGAGCACAGCGGAATTGGTTAGTCGAATTATCACAATAGCGCAGCGTGTCGGAATTGATACCCTTTCGCTTTCCTCTTTTTATTATTTATGAAAAAGAGTAGGATCAAATCGAAACTTAGAAAATACCAAGTTGGTATATTAAATGTTATACGGAAATAAAATGATAATGCATATCATATTTACGTCAGGGATATTAATTTCAATTGTAGGATGGTTTCTAGACCGGGCCAATAAATTTCAATGGTTAATGCTTAAAATAGCACCTGATTGCATTTTTGCACAAAAGGCACTTGATAGCTTAGAAGCAGATCAAAAAATTAGTTTAACCAAAAATGACGAGGGATTTCAGATATTATTAAATAAATGGCCAGACTTGATTAGTAAACAATCAGTAGAATACATTGGGAGAAGCGTAGCATTTGTCTCTCTTGGTCCGCAGGTAAGAAATGATATTGAGCTGATTGCGTATGACAAGGAGCAAAAAGAGGTCAAAGAAAGATGGGGCCTGTTGGATGCACGATCCTCAATTGAAAAAATATCAGAAAAAAAACTATTCAAACTGGGTGCGTGTCTTTTTTTGCTCGGCATAGCCCTAGCTGTGTTCAGCTATATAATAAGTATAAACATTACCTCACAACAAATCAATCCAGCGGATGCTAATGCACCGCTGATTTCGGGCGTTAGATGAAATTCTGGAAACATAAAAATTATTTCTTATAACTAAGAAGGAAATATATGAAGCGCTTATTTGATAAAAAAGAATCTTGGAGTAATAAAGAAAGAAAATCCGGGCAGGATGAGAGTCTCGCCAACATGGTGAAGTTGGGCTACAAAAAATCACATCGCCTTAAAACGATATTGGACGAAAATCAGATCAATCCCAAGAGTATCAAAACAAGAAAGGACTTGGAAAAACTGCCGGTTACATCACGAGAAAAATTAGTGGAAATGCAGTTACGGAACGCTCCGTACGCTTCTCTGGAAAATCCGTCCGCGCAGATCGATCGAATTTTCACTTCCCCCGGGCCTGTTTATGAACCGCATCTTGCCGAAAATGATTATTTGTGGGCACGTGCTTTTTTCGCCGCGGGAATTGGTACCACCGATATTGCTCTAAACGCCTTTTCTTATCATTTGGTAGCGGCAGGGCTCACTTTCCATAACGGTTTGCGCAAAGTTGGCGCTACTGTTGTTCCCTCAGGCACATCTTCTTCTCAAATTCAAGTGCAATTAATCAAAGATTTAAAAGTAACCGCTTATGTCGGCACGCCCAGCTTTTTAATGGCGATAATTATCAAGACAAAAGAGATGGGTTTTGATTTTAAAAAGGACTTTCGATTAAAAAAAGCGTGTTTTGCCGCCGAACCGTTATCAGCGGATTTACGCCGGACTTTTGAAAACGAATACGGCATTGATACTTATCAGATGTATGGAGCCACTGAAGTTGGGGATGTGGCTTATGAATGTTCGCAGAAGAATGGTTGGCACATTTGCGAAGAAACTATTGTGGAAATTGTTGATCCGGCAACGGGAAAAAATGTTGCTCCGGGGCAATTAGGTGAAATTGTCGTTACGAGACTAAATGATATATTTTTCCTGCTGCGTTTCGGTACGGGGGATTTATCGCGAATAATTACCGATAAGTGTAAGTGTGGAAGAACATCTTACAGGCTTGCCGGAATTTCCGGAAGGATAGGGGATGCGGTGAAAGTCCGAGGGCTTTTTATAGCGCCCAGCCAGCTTAAACTGATTCAGTCAAAATTCAATAATATTCCATTGCAGGCAATTGTGAATCGTAAAGGTCACGAAGATATACTAAAAATTATTATTGAAAAAATGGCGCCGGAAATCGGCAGCGTTCAGTGGGAACAAAGTTTTAAAAATTTATTTAAAGAACTTTGTACCGTTAAAGTAGATCAAGTGGAGTATGTGGATAGAGGTAAAATCAAACCGGACGAGAAGCTGATTGTTGATCAACGTCAGTGGTAATGAGACCCAAGTTTCAGAAACAAAGTGCATAACCTAAAGGTCACTACCACTGAAACTTGCTGGTCGCTTTATCCCGCTACTGCGGGATAAAGCGGAAGGTCATAAGCAATGTCCGCTCAAATTGATTCTTTGGGGGCAACAGTACTTTGAATTTCTTTTTTCCCCAAAAAATAAGCGTCAACAGTGGAAAAAATCCACAGAAGAATAATAAATATTATAATCAGCATTAAGTAGAACAAGTCCAGCGCCTTGACGGAATTAATCGACAGAATAACTACATCGCTGAAATGAACAGAGCCTTTTTTAAAAGGAGTGGCTTTCAAAACAGCAAGAGCTACTTGAACCACTGCCCAGACAATATATATAGTTCCGGCCGCAACTGGCAGTATAATCGCTAATCCTCTTTTATATTTTTTTAAATAAAGCTGTCCCCAGCCGGGGAATAACAATGCGCTTAACAATGCTGCTTTTGTGGCTAAGTTAATAAATTATCCTCCCCCCAACAAAACATAAGTTTGGATATTAAGAAAGAACAGTAACGTCTTTCATCTTTAGCTGAATATCGGAAGCTCCATTCCAACGGTTAATTTGCGGCGTGAAAGCAACATCAAGAGTGGCTCCCGTAAGAGCATTTAGATATTTACCCATGCTAAACCAAATAGAATCGCAAGACATCCCCTTGCTCGTGAGCCTCATTTTTAAATGATTATTGCCGACTATTGCCGGGGACGAAACTTTAATATTACGGGCACAAAGGACCGGTTCCGGATTTTTGCTGCCGAAGGGTGCGAGCATATCCATCTGGCCGATTAAATTCAGATTGATATCAGAAAGTTGGCATTCCGAATCAATGAACGTTTGGGGAATAAGCTCCGGAGATTGAACGCTATCGTGAATTATTTCATCCAAAAGACTGGCAAATTCATCAATATCATTTTCCTTGATGGAAATGCCTGCCGCATGGCTGTGACCGCCGTACGAAAGCAAAAGAGAAGCGCATTGCTGAATTCCCTTATAAATATTAAAATCAGAAATGCTTCTGCCGGAACCTTTACCCACACCGTTCTTTAAACTGATAACAAATGTCGGGCGGCTGAAAAGGTCGACAAGACGAGAAGCGACAATGCCGACAACGCCCGGATGCCACTTATCGGACGCAAAAACAAGAGCATTCAACTTTTCTATATCCGGGATATTGCCGATTTTTTCGAGAATTTCGTTTAAAATGTTTTTTTCGATTGATTGCCGGCGGCGGTTGTGGGAATCAAGCTTTTCGGCCAATAGGCGAGCTTCGTCAATATTTTCAGTCAAAAGCAATTCCACTGCCTCCAGAGGAGAAGCGATGCGGCCGGCGGCATTAATGCGGGGAATGAGACAAAAAGAAGCTTTAAAAGAATCGATCGTTTGACCGTCAACGCCGCTGACTTCTTTGAGGGCTTTGATTCCCGGACGCTTGCCTTCGGTAATCAGTTCCAAACCGATTTTGGCAAAAATCCTGTTTTCATCAACCAGCGGCGCAATGTCGCCAATAGTTCCCAGAGCGACAATATCGAGATATTCTTTTAAATTGGGATAATCTTCTTTTTTCCAAAATCCTTCCTTACGCAAACTGCCGCGCAAAGCAATGAGAAAGTTATAGGCAATGCCCACGCCGGCCAGCTCTTTGAAAGGGAAGATACAGTCTTCGCGATTTGGATTTATGGAGGCGACGGCGGGAGGAAGTGCTCCTGATATTTCATGATGATCCAGAACAATCGTATCAATGCCGATTGATTGAGCATAGGCAATTTGTTCCGCATCGGAAATACCGCAATCAACGGTAATGATCAGATTGACATTATTGCTTTTAAACTTATCTATTACCGGTGTTTTTAAACCGTAACCTTCTTTTACTCTGTCCGGAATATAATAAGATACATCAGGCGTTATTTGCCGGATAAACTTGAAAAGTATGACAACGGAAGTTATCCCGTCAGCATCATAATCGCCATAAATAACTATTTTTTCGTGTTCGTAGATCGCTTTCAACAGACGCGCAACACCCTTCCTCATATCTTTCATCAAAAGAGGGCTATGCAGATCAGTTAGGGAAGGGTAGAGATAGCGGCGGGCGCCTTCCATATCCAGAATTTCCCTGTTGGCAAGAATTTGGGATATAATCGGATAAATGCCAAATTCTTTACTCAAAGAATCTTCTATATCTTTATTGACGGATTCTTTCAATTTCCATTGAGTTGTCGGCAGTTGTTTGGGTATCGTCATTGTTTTATCTTTATCTTAGTTTTCTTTTCCATGTATCATATCAATGCCGGGTTTAATGTCAAGCTGGCATCATTTTTTCCCCAGAATAATGTTTTTTAATAATGATTCATGCTTTTGTACTTCCAGGGCATATTTTTTAAAATCATTAAGGTCTGTTAATTTAATAGTATGATCAAATGATTTTTTTTCTATAGATACTTCCAGCGATGAGCCTTGAAAAGAATATTTTTCACTTCTTTGTATAAATGGCTCTTTCAAGGAAAAGGCCGGAGGCATTTTCCTTATCTTAAAGCCGGTGGGAAAAACGTAGCTGTAATTTTCTTTAGAATGATATGAAGATCTGATGACAATCGGATATTTTCGCTCATTTGCCGCTGTAATATCGCGGTAAGAATCTAATTGAATAATGTTGGATAATACCATTAAATTCTCATCCAGCTTTTGCGCCAGATTTTTCATAGAGCCTTTCAACTTAATTACAAAGGGTTCCTGAGTGTCGGTAAAGTCGCTTAAATGTAATTCTTTTACGGAGATACCTCTACCTTCAAAATATTTCTTTCTTTGTTCTGGCGGTGAATATTTATAGAAATATCGTATCGATTCGGCTGCTTTCCCCGAATAGGTATAGGTGCAATCCAGATCAGCGTCACCTTCTTTATCAATTTTATATTTTATTTCCACGTATGATGAATCTTTTATTTTATCTAAATCCGGTGTTTTTATAAATTTATAAGATCCATCGGTATTGATAAGAAAAACATTAGTGGGACGGAAGAAGGGCACTGAATTATATGCGGCTGTCTCATTGGTTGCGTCTAACCAGAAATATTTGTCGCCGGAAGGAACTACGGCAATGATATGGTTAAAATCTTCCAGAGACGGCACTGATTCATCAAAGTATTCGCTATATGAGGGAACAAGAGCAGGCCTGCCTTCAATACCGGCAATTTTAAGCATAGTGAGTAAAAGAATTGTCTTATCTTTACAATCTCCGTATCTTTTTTGGAAAATTTCGTATGCGGCATGAGGTTTATGAGTGTAGGGACCAAGAAGCACGGCTACATATCTAATCTTCTGCGAAACAAAATTAAATATCGCGTTGATTTTTTCTTCCTGAGTTTTTTTATCGCTTACGAGTTGTCTGGTGAAACTCGTAAGTTCACTACCGGATTTCATTTGTTCCTGGACAAGATTTATGTACCAGCGAGATATAGTCTCCCAATTTTTGAGTGTCCAAACTGTCAACTGGGGAAAAGTATTTCTGTCTCTTAAAGAGGGCATGCGCGGTTCAGGAATTATTTCTTTTTGTTTACTATTGGTAAAAATATAAGTTTTTTTATTTTCCTTGGAAATTATTTGCGGTGTTAGGTTGGTGTTGAATTTTTTATAATTTAACTCCATATTTGTAGGTAATACTATTTCCATTATATCTTTTTCCATCGGATAAAAATTTTGGCAGAAAAAAGTAACGAAAAAATCGAAGGGGAGAACAGGTTTTAAGTTTTTTATTTCGTAGGCATATTCGATAATACAGCCATCTTCCACGGCGGGCA
>Ga0208038_1001549_pt1 | contig 12154 bp, 10 predicted proteins | sample June2015DPH_16_1_FD_184714 | JGI IMG/M metagenome (GOLD analysis project Ga0208038, IMG submission 184714) | Peatland microbial communities from SPRUCE experiment site at the Marcell Experimental Forest, Minnesota, USA - June2015DPH_16_100... | ecosystem: Environmental > Terrestrial > Soil >...
ATGCTTCCTCCGAAGGGGGGTTCGCCGCTGAATTGCTCGAGCACGAGCTGTTCGATCGGATTGTAGAAAAGCCCCCACCCCGCTCGGATGCTCGTCATCCCTGGCCCTCCCGTAATCTTCGCCAGCGCGCCATCGCTCCACGACGGGCTCCAGGCAAGGCCGATCCGCGGCGCGAATGCCCGGTAATAGGTTTGCGTCAAGGCGTCGGAGATGCCCTTGTCTCCCGGCACGACCAACCCTTGCGGGAAGACAGACTCGCCCGGACTCCCCGGTCCACAATCGGTGGTCCCGAACACCCCCACCAAAGGGTTGTTGGGGCTCAACTGACAGGGGAAGACCGTGGTGTCTTGTCCCGGACGGAAGGTTTGCGTGCGCCTGCCGATATCCGAGATGGGCGTGTTCAATTCCCAGCGAAGGCCGTAGTTCAAGGTCAATGCAGGGCGAATTTTCCAGCTATCTTGCGCGTACAGATAAAGGGACGTGCTACGCACGTTTTCGTGCTGCGCCGAACCTTGCAAATACGAGTCAGGAAGGCCGAGAAGGTAATTGGGAAAGAGATCGCTGTATCCGGGATCATTTGGGCCACCACCAAGGAAGGAGTAATCTCCATTGACGTTAAAGTACAAAAGCTGGTCAAAGCGCTGGCGACGAACATCCGCACCAAATTTCAAACTATGCTTGCCCGCGACTTTACTGAAATTATCCATCCACTGGAACGTATTGCCGATTTGGGGAAGTTCCCCTTCATAGTTGTTCCCGAGCACGAATCCGCCGGAAACCAAAACGAAGGGCACACCCTCGTGCCCAGCCCCCAAATTAGGAGTGATCCCGAGTGAGGGATTGCTGGGGTCTGAAAAACACTGGTCCGCTGGCACGGTGGCGCAGGAGTCCTGGACCACGTTCGCGTGCTGAGGATGGTTGAACTCCCCTTGTGCCTCGCGGAAGGCGGCAAAACGAAACTCATTGACTGCGGTTGGGTTGACCACCCAGGTATGCGTGAGGTTCAATTGCTGGTATCGGCTGTTGTAAAGACCTCCAAACCCCGGGACGTTAGCGCCCGCAGCCTGGAAGAACGAAAAGGGCTGGGTGTAATACTGGTCGTCAAAATAGTAATAAGCGTTGAATTGCTGGTGGTCACTAATCTTGTGATCGATGCGGCCTGTGAGTTGGTCATCGTACTCACCCGCCGTGGGGACGGATTGGTACTCGGTCCCATTCAAGTTAGGCAAGGGCACAAACTGGTTCATCAAATCCTGCGCCGTCGGATCAAAACACGCAGGAGGGATATAGTTGTTCGGAAAGATGGCTGAGTAAGCTGCGCCGGGAGCGATCGGCGCCCCACGCGTCGCCGCAACCGCAGCGGCGCACCCCGGGCGAGAGTTCAGGAGAGCAGACACCGTGCCGTTGGGGTCGTTCAATGTTCCCGCGAAAGGCGGCCCAGCAGAAAAATCGCCGCTCCGCTCGGCGACCGTGGGCACAGGAAAGGCGGGCGAGGGATCTCCCTGCCGGATTCGGCGTCCCTCATATGAGGCAAAGAAGAAGGTTTGATCCTTGCGGACGGGTCCGCCCAGGGTGCCTCCAAACTGATTCTGCTTGAAGTCCGGTTTTGCGGTGTCAAAGAAACCACGAGAGTTGAGCACATTGTTGCGGAAGAACTCATACAGGTCACCGTGCAAGGCGTTGGTGCCGGACTTCGTTACCACGTTCACCACCGCGCCTGAATTGCGCCCAAATTCGGCGTCGAAAGTATTGGTCAGGACCCGGAATTCCTCGATGGTATCCGGAGAAGGTTGCACCCCCGGCAGATTTACAAACTGGTCGTTGGCTTCGCCCCCGTTCACGGTGTAGTTATTCGAGCGCCCGCGCCCACCGTTCACCGAAACCACACCCGGCTGATCGCTGCCATAGAAGAGGTCCGACCCCACCTGCGACTGCACACCGGGTTGCAATTGGAGAAGTTGATAGGTGTCGCGAGCATTCAGGGGAAGCTCGACAACTGCCACATCATTCACCACCGCTCCAATCTGTGTGCTGGCGATTTCGATGAGAGGGGCGGCAGCCTCGGCCGTGACCACCTGTGAAATTTGGCCTAATTCCAACCGGACGTCGAGCACGGTGACGTGACCCAACCTTACCTCGATTTCGTTGAGCCGGGCTTCCCTGAATCCGGCGGCCTGTACCCCTACGGTGTAGCGTCCCACAGGCAGGGCAGGAAACTCGTAGTCCCCGCTCTCATTCGTCGTCGTGGCGCGGCTAACGTGAGTGTCACTCTGAATGACCGTGACGTTTGCACCCGGCACAACCGCGCCGGAGGGATCTGTAGCCGTACCGCGAATGGTGCCCGTAGTTTGAGCCCAGCCCGCGCCGATTGAAAACACAAAGAAAAAGAGTCCGAGTAGACCAGCGAAAGATGCTTTCACCCTCATTTTCACTCCTGTCTGATCGCGCCCCCGAGGCTTGAAGCGTGTCCCACTGGAATGTTGACTTCCTGGGAATCTGAATTTCCAAACTCTGTAGGAAAGTTAAAGTAAGAGGCAAGCCGTCGTCAAGAAAAGACTTTCAACGCTTTTTTCCTTGGCTTGCTTGGGCCAGCGGGTGAGACCGCGAAGATTTCATGATAAGAGCCGCGGACCTGCAAAACAGGTCCGCGCTACGCTTGCTTTACTGAAATTATCCATCCACTGGAACGTATTGCCGATTTGGGGAAGTTCCCCTTCATAGTTGTTCCCGATCACGGATGGCCTGACATAGACGTTATGTTTGACTAAATGCGCGGACCTGATATGCTCGGGCCATGGCTGATGCCTTCTCCCGCCGCATGGGACTCGCTGGGCCGCCCCCTGGCACGTTGATTCGAGATGACGCGCCTCCGAGCATCCGGATGGCTCTCATGAATATGCTTTACGACCCCAGGTTCAATCTGGAGGGGCGTCAATTCCTTGAGTTGGTGTGCAGCGCGCTCGGGGTTTTCCCCAAACAACAATTGATATATCAATGGGACGAGGCCCGTGAGTTGGTCTGGAGTTGTGAGTGGCACCACTTCTATGACGTCGTTCAGCGCGTATACGAATTTTTCAACGAAAGCGACCCCACGCACAGGAAGGCATCCGAGTTCCAGAAGCTGATCAATACCGTACTCGCAAACGAAGGCATCGGCTGGCAGCTAGTCAGTGGCGAAGTCGTGATGCGTGGCGATGAAGCATTTGAGAGCACTATTAAAGCCGCAGCGCAAGAGTTGACAGACCGCCCGACCACCAGAGCACGAATCCAAGAAGCCATAAGTGATCTCTCCCGGCGCCCGAAGCCTGATCTGAGCGGGGCAGTGTCCCATGCGTTCGCAGCGATGGAATCCATCATTGGCGACATCGAGTACACACCCGAAGAAATCCGCGAAAATACGCATCACACGTTTGGCACATTTCTCCAGCGGTATGCTGATCTGTTTCCAAGCGAAGATTTCAGGGAAGGATTTCAGCGGCTCTGGAAGTATGCCAACAACGAAGGCAGCCGTCACGGAAAAGAGGGCATAGAGCCCGCACGAGACGAAGCCGAGCTTATCGTTTCACTGGCGGCCGCTCTGGTGACCTACCTTAATCGAAAGCACCCCAAATGACAGACCTTGCCATCATCAGAAACAGGGGCGTGGGGCCTGAGCTTCCGGGACTGATCGCCGGGGCAGGCGACAGGGCCGCGCTACGCTTCCTCGATTTCTTCACCGTCAACATCCGCAACCTGAACACGCGGGCCGCTTATCGGTTCAACGTTAGCCTGCCGTAAAAGTTGCCTTCTGAATCGGGTCACCCCATGCTGATTCAAGTCACCTGCTTGGGGAGTTGCCCAACCCCTCCCGCTACGTGGTAGCGCAACCCAGAGTGGTATACAATCAGGGGCATCCGCTAAACGGAGGCACTCATGACATCGCAGACACCGGACATGCAAAACGTACTCGAACGGCTGGAGAAACTGGGGAAGCAAAACCGCAGGCTCAAGCGAGCGGGCTTGCTGGCCCTGACAGCGGTCGGAGCATTGCTGCTGATGGGGCAAGCCACCCCCAAGAGCCGCACCATCGAAGCGGAGAAGTTCGTACTTAAAGACTCGGCTGGTAAGACAAGGGCCGTACTGTCGATGATCCTTGACGAGCCGGGCCTCGCTATATACGACGAGAAGGGAATAAAACGGGCGGACCTTTTCGTTACGCCCAACGGCCCCGGACTCGCACTCTACAACGAAGCAGGAACACTCCAAACAGCGCTGACAGCATACAAAGGTGTCAACGGCCTCCTAAGCTATAACCACGATGGAACACCTTCGACTGTGCTGGGAGAAGAGGAGACAGGAGCCGCGCTGCGGCTCTTCGACGCCGACGGGAAGCCCCATATCGAGTTGTCGACAACCGACCAAGCCCCCCAGATGTCGTTCCGGGATGCGGCTGGGAAGGAAAGGGCCGTCATGTACCTGGAGCCCCATTCGGGGTCACCGAGCATCGCGTTCTACGACCAGCGTGAAAAGATCATGACGGCACTTTACGCGGGTGACATCGGACCGACGCTACGCTTGAACGACCCAGACGAAAACCCTCGCGTGGAACTTGGGGTCAACAAGGACGGCGCACCGTCGCTCCACATGTGGGACGCTAAAGGGAAAGTCACTTGGAGCACCCCAACCGAGAACGTCGCAAGTACCACCTCGACTAGCGGCGGTCAGCGGCCACACGTCTTCATCGAGACGTGGAGCATCCCAAGAGACTCAGAGGCGGATAGGGAGAGAGGCCCCCAACTTGTGAGAGACACCACCCAAGAGATGGCGATATTTGCGCTGAGGTGTCCGCGAGCGACTGTCACCATCGAGCGGCAGAAGGCGGATTATCTGCTTCGCTTGCACGAAGACTGGTACTTCGATGGTCAGCACGATCAGCGCACATATAGAAGCCTAGTGTTCGACACTGAGGGAAGCCAAATCGGAACCGGCGCCATACTTTCTTCGCTCGAAGAATCGATGGATGGAGCCTGTAGGACCATTCCGAACCCCGCCGCGCCCTCGCAGTGAGTGAGGGCGGAACACAGACGGTTAGCGCCAATTTGGAACCGGCCCCGTGGTTTCTTCGCCAGTGCATTCGCTCGCCGCGAGCTGCAAGGCCGTCGTAAGCGACTGGACCAGCAAGAATCGGAGTGGCCGTTGAGCTCACAGAGCGCGGACTGGAGGCACCTTAAATGAAAAACAGAATCGTCTTCATGTTTGGCCTTACGTTTCTTGGCGCAGCCACCGTTTTGTTATCAAAGGAAGAAGGGAAGGCTCCGCTGCCCAGCAAGGTTTTGGAAGCCAGTACGATCTATCTCGTGAACGACTCGGGCGACACCAAGGCTTTGGATTCTGCGTATAATGCGCTGAAAAAGTGGGGAAAGTACGAAGTTGTTCAAGACCGAAGCAAGGCCGACCTGCTGCTGGTGTTGACGGAGAATGCAGATTACGTGTATTCGATGAACACAGCAAGCGTTTCGTCGAATCAACGAGGGACATATGCGCAAGGGTCGGGGGTCTCGATTCCCGTCAAAGCCAGGACGTTCTTTCTTCGCTTGTTCGACGCAAGGACCGGCGAGCCCCTTTGGACTGAGACGCGACTAATGTACTGGACTCCGGCAAAGACCGCCAAGCTCCTGGTCGAACGATTGAGAAAGCGGGCTGCGCCGGAGTGAGGATCTCACTCGACAATGGCCTCAACGTATCGGCCATCGCAACGGCACCACCACCAATTCGAGACCCGCTCCTTGCGATACTTACACCCGTACACCAAGTCGAGGCACCGGCGGCAAAGTTACTGGCGACTCTGTGGTGTGGAGTAGCGGCGAGCGCCTTTGGCGTCGCCGCGAATTAGGCGATGAGCTCACTCGGCAGGGGAATTAAGCTCCCAACGCCCGATACAATGTCGTCCGGCCCACATTCCAGAGCGCCGCCACGTCTTCAACGCGTCCTCCCGCCTCGATCAGCTTGCGAGCGTTCCCTGTCCCCCTTGCGCCCCCGAGCGGACCCACCTCGAAACCGCCGCCGCCGTTCTCGCCGCTGTTGCGGAGAGCGAATCCCGTGAGGATTCCATAAAAACCGATTCCCTCCCCGTCCGTCGTAGCGTATGATAACGGACGTTATCACACGTATGTTTGCCCGAACGCCCGATACCATCTCGCCACAAGTGCAAGACCTCTGCCGTCAGATAAACCCCGATGGCGGGCCGGTCTACATCACCATCACCCCAGGTACGGGTTGTGAAGCGAATGATTGTTTCGAGTGCGTCAGGCAAAAGGTGGCGCGAGACGGTGGACGTGTCCAGTTCGGATGGTCTATTTGGGAGTGGCCGCGCGTGTACGTGGAAGCGGAACACCACGCGGTGTATGAACCTCCGACCGGGCCGCCGTGGTTCGACATCACTCCTGCGGCGCGGCCGGAAATCAGGCGTCGCCTGTTTCTGCCGGACGACAGCGCTGTTTACGATTTCGAGAACGAAGGGGTGCGGAGAGACAACAAGCGGGTGGCCCTCGGTGACGACCCTCTGATTCAGGACCTCTTTGCGGCAGCGACAGAACGCTTCGAGATTCTAAACAACATTCCCGGAGTGAACGTCACAACCAACGACGTTGAAACCCTTAGAAAAATTGCCACAGCAGAAGAAAAATTAAGTCGGACACGGAATCAGCTTGCGATGAGATACACCCCTCAGAACGCGCCCTGCTTTTGTGGAAGCGGGCAAAAATTCAAGCGTTGTCACGGGCAAACACGAAGAGGGAGGAAATGAACTCCGAAATGATCCCTTTCAAAGAACCGCGCGCGCTCGCGGGCCTGACCGATCGGGATAGGGGGAGCGGTTGCCCGCCCTCCCCTCCCACACCACCGTGCGTACGGGTCCGTACACGGCGGTTCGGCGGGTGAAGCTAAGAACCGGCGGCGAGTCGGGGCAGGCCGAGCGTGTCAAAGAAGACATTGGGCAGGGCTTGGCAGATCGTCGGGTCGTGACTGAGCCGCCAGGGGCCGAGGCCGCTGCTGGCGGTTCGCACCGCCCAATCACGACGCACGCCCCGCTTTTGCAACTCCTTCACGCGCCTGCCGAACCGCTTCCACTGCTTCCACACCACCGACCGAAGCCGGCGGCGTAGCCACGAGTCCAGGTGCATCAGCACCGAGGGCGTCTGGCAGAATCCGAAATAGCCCCGCCAGCCCCGGAGGTAGGCGCTCAGGTCTGCCACCATTTCCTCCAGGCTCACACCCCGCGTCCGTCGCGTCAGCTCCCGCACTCGCTCCTTGAACCGGGCCATCGCCTTCGGCGCGATGCGCCGTTTCGGCTCCCGGTTCCGGGTGAAGCTGAAGCCCAGAAACTTCCGCTCCTCCGGTCTCGCCACCGCGCTTTTCTGCTGGTTCACCTTGAGCTTGAGCCGCTTCGTGATGAATCGCCTGACGCTCTCCATCACCAGTTGCCCCGCCCGTTCGCTGCGCACGTAGATGTTGCAGTCGTCCGCATAGCGCACAAAGCGATGGCCGCGCCGCTCCAACTCCCGGTCCAGTTCGTCCAGCACTAGGTTCGACAACAGAGGCGACAAAGGCCCGCCTTGCGGCGTCCCTTCGTCCACCGGACTCACCAACCCATTCTCCATCACCCCAGCCGTCAGGAATGCCCGGAGGAGTTTCAGCACGCGCTTATCGGTCACGCGCTTCGCCACCTGACCCATCAGTTTGTCGTGGTTGACCCGGTCGAAGAATTTCTCCAAATCCAAGTCCACCACCCGGCGATAGCCTTCGGCGATATATTGCTGCGCCTGAGCCACCGCCTGATGTGCCGAGCGGCGAGGTCGGAACCCCTAGCTGTGCTCGGAAAACGTCCGGTCCCAGCGCCCTTGCAGAACCTGCATCACCGCCTGTTGGATCAGTCGATCCAGCACCGTCGGGATGCCCAGCTTTCTCACCCCGCCGTCCGGCTTGGGGATTTCCACCCGCCTCACCGGTGGCGGCTTGTAGGTCCCGCTCAGCAACTGTTCCCGAATAGCTGGCCAATGCTCCTTCAGGTGATCCGGTAGAGCGTGGACCGTCATCCCGTCCACTCCCGGACTTCCCTTATTGGCCTTGACCCGTTTCAATGCTTCCTTGAGGTTTTCGCGCTCGACCACCTCCTCCATCAACCGTTCGGTTCCCGCCGGGCTTTCGGTCCCGCGCTCCGCCGCCAGCGATTCGCTCCCTCCCTCGACAATCCCCGGAGCTTCACCCCGCTGCGCTGTCGGGAAGGCCAACTGCCTCTGGTTTTTCGGCCGCTCTTCGCCCCTGAGTCGCGCTGCTTACTCGCCTCTCCCTTCGAGTCTTTCGACACCGTTCGGGCCTTCCTCACCCTCGTGAGTACTATGCCCTCTGCTGACTTCGACTCGGGGGTCAGAGCACCTTGCGATACCCTTAGTCCCGGCCAGCCGGGACCCCGAGCCGATCTCCCGAGGTAAGTTCAACCGCCTTCCGTGCACCGCCGCCGAATCTACGCTCTGCGTCCTTGATGGAAATGGGCTTCGCGACCACCGGCCCGCTCGCCCGACGCTCACGCTTCATATCCGGTTTTTGTCCATCGGCTCGCACGTTTGCTCCACGCTTCCTTCGGACCCCGCCCTGCGACGACGCCCTTGCGCTTCGCTAACCCTTCACCTCCATCAGGTTGGGTGGAGGACTTTCACCTCCAGGCTTGTCGAACATGCTCGGCACACCGGCTAGACGGGGTCGCTGACGCGGCCCCGCTGGGTTTGAGCCACCTTACGGTGGCTGTCTATCGCCACAGATTCATCTGGTCCAATCGCTTGTCTTCTTGCTCCTGCTTCCGGATGTACTCGCGAATCACGCTCTCGTCGCGGCCCACCGTGGACACATAGAACCCTCGTGCCCAAAAGTGCTGACCTACAAAATTCCGTTTCCGCTCTCCGTACACCCGCGCCAGATGAATCGCGCTCTTGCCTTTGATATATCCAATCACTTGCGATACCGCATACTTGGGCGGAATCGCGATCATCATGTGCACATGATCCGACCGCAGATGCCCCTCTTCAATCTGACTCTCCTTCTGCTCGGCCAGCCGACGGAATATTTCCCCCAAATACCGCCGCAGTTCCTGGTACAAAGTCTCCCGGCGGCATTTCGGAATGAAAACTACATGGTATTTGCACTTAACCGGCCAATTTTCTGAACCACCTCACCAAAAGCCATAGCGGAGAAGCGGTATTCTCTTTCAGTTGGGATTTTTCTCTTCAGGAGGAGGGGCTCCGCTTCCGGTTCAGATCTTGGCAGGTCAACGCCAGAGCAGAGCCCCGATGACCTACGATTCTCTTTATCCCACTTTCTGCCCCATCGCACAAGCTCGAAACGGGTTGGGCCAAAGAGTGCACCGACGTCATCCTGCGACGCTGCCCCGTTTGTAAGCGCGATTCGATCATCGGCCACGGATGCCGTCGCAAGCAGGCTCACGATGAGCATCACGACTGGATTGAGGTCCGTCGCGGATACTGCGCGGGTTGCGGGAAGACGTTCACGTTTCTGCCGCCCCTCTCGCCCCCTTACACGCACTACAGCCTCATAACTCGCGCTCGGGCCTTGCGGCGATACTTTGTGGACCATCGCTCCTGGGAAGAGGCGACCCCTCCGCTCAAAGATCCCAATCGCCTGCCCGATCCGTCCACGCTCCGCCGCTGGGCTCGCGGCCTGGACCCTTCCCCGGCGGCTTCCTTCCTGCACCAAACACTTGCCCGCGTCGCTCATTAGCTGGCACCTCGCAATCACCCGGAATCTGGACCTTTGTCTTGGCTGACTCCAGTTCTGCAGATTCTCTGGCCCCTGCGTCTCTAAGAGATTTGTCCTCGCGCCCACCATCCTTGCCTGGGAACGCTGGCGGGCTTCTGCGATTCTCGCCTCTGGAGCCAAAACAGCGCCATGGACGAGGACCTCGAACAATTCAAACACCGCCTTCCGCTGCTCGATTATCTGCGCCAACAGAACTGGAGCGGCCGACCCGCAGGTCACGGTCCGGAGTTCGTCGGACTTTGTCCGCTCCACCCGGAAACCCACCCTTCGTTCTACGTCAATATCCGCAACAACGTCTTTTACTGCCACGGCTGCGGCCAGGGTGGAGATCTGATTCGCTTTGTCCAGCTATCCCGGCATCTCTCCTTCCGCCAAAGCCTCGCTCACCTCGAACAACAAACCGTTCCGCTCGATCCTGCCGACGCGCTGGAGCATGCCGCAGCTTTCTATCAACGGCAACTCCGGTGTCACCCGGAGGCGGTGCGGTATCTCGAACAGCGCGGAGTGCACGATTCCGCCCTGATCGAAGAACTACGCATCGGCTATGCTCCCGGCGGGAGCTTGCGGCGTCATCTCACGGCCAAGGGTTACTCCCTAGAGTTGCTGCAGCGCGCCGGCCTCGTCAACACGCAGGGCGGCGGTGCATTCTGCCAGCGTGTTGTCTTCCCGTGCAGCCAGGATGGTCGCATCGTCAACCTCTACGGCCGCAGCACCGGCGAGGCCTTTGCCCATCGCTTCCTCCGTGGCTCCAAGGGCAGCTTGTTCGCCTGGGAATTGGCTCACCAGTTCTCCTCCGTGATCCTCGTCGAAGGCCTGTTCGACCTGGCGGTCCTCTGGCAGGCTGGCTTCCGCAACACCACGTGCGCTTTCGGCACGCACTTGACGCCCGCGCAACTCCGTCAGCTTTCCGACCGGCCGGGGCACCACGTTTACCTCGTCTTTGATCAAGATGAAAACCAGTCGGGTCAACATGCTTCCCAGGCTCTCGCCCTCCGGCTCCGGCGGGCGGGTTTGGCAGTCTCACTGGTCCAGTTGCCGACCGGACAGGATCCCAACAGCTTCTTCGTTCGCGGCGCCCGCGCCGCTGATTTCACCCTCTGCCTCCAAGGAGCACAACCGCTATGAAGCTCTCCGTGGTCCATCAACCTTCCGAGCCCGCCAGTGCTTCCCCCCGTATCGCTTGCGCGACGAGGCCGGACGAGAAATTGACTGGGCGAATGCCTTCCTCGACGCCCAGCGCCTCCGGCAAATCTCTCTGCGTTCGCTCCGTGCATACGCCTATGATCTGCTCGACTTCGCTCGCTGGTTCGAACCGCAGCATCGACCCCTCGCCGAGATCACCGAGTCCGCACTCGTCGACTATGTGCGCCATCAACTCGAGCAGGCTCCCCAGCCCACCCCCCAAACCGTAAATCATCGTCTGGGCGTGGTGCGTTGCGGGTATCGATTTCACACCGGACGGGACATTCCCGCCGGGCATGTCCATTTCCAGCGTTCCTACCGGACGCGCTCACCGCTCGGCTATGGCAGGCCCCGCCGCGCCATCGCCCTCGGCCTCCGCCTCAAACAAGATCGGCGGGTCATCGTGCCTCTCTCCACCCAAGAAGTGGCGAAGTTCTGGCAAAGTTTCCACACCTTTCGCGATCTCGCCCTGGTGGGCCTGATGCTCCTCGATGGTCTGCGCTCCTGTGAGGTCCTGGAGCTCCAGCTTGAAGACCTGCAACTTGCCGATGGCCAGATGCGTGTGCTCGGCAAGGGGAACAAGAAGCGCATCGTCCCATTGCCCCCGGAGATCCTTGAAGTGCTTGGAAACTATTTGCGCCTGGAAAGGCCGCTGACCAATTCGCCCATTTTGTTCGTTTCCTTGAAAGGCCGGCAGCGCGGCCAGCCCATGACCCCGGCCGGCCTCCGCTCACTGTTCCGGCATCATCGGGCGTTGAGTCAAGTCCGTCAGGCCAATCCCCATCGCTTCCGCCACACCTTCGGGGCCGATATGGTGCGGGCCGGGATGTCGTTGCCCGCCTTGCAGCGTCTGATGGGGCATTCCCAAATCCACACCACAATGCTTTACGTCCAACTCGCCCCGCAGGACGTCTGGCGCGAATACGCGCGGGCCATCCAGAAGCGGAAAGAACTGGATGCTTCACACCTCTCATGAGTCACCGCCGAGCCAGCCTCGAAGAACTCTTGGAAGCTCGCCTCCAAGCGCTCGCCCTCACTTTAGCCGAACTTTCGCAGTTGAGGGGTCATTGAGGCAGTAAGTGTTGTGTTTTCAGCAAAGCGGTCTCGAAGGTCTACACTACATTTTCAACTCCAGTGTGGCCGCCGAGTCCTGTTCCGACGCCTT
>Ga0208038_1001550_pt1 | contig 12147 bp, 9 predicted proteins | sample June2015DPH_16_1_FD_184714 | JGI IMG/M metagenome (GOLD analysis project Ga0208038, IMG submission 184714) | Peatland microbial communities from SPRUCE experiment site at the Marcell Experimental Forest, Minnesota, USA - June2015DPH_16_100... | ecosystem: Environmental > Terrestrial > Soil >...
CATTGATAGAAGAGGGGCACCCCACTGTTTTTGTCCCCATTTTTAATGATAATATAGAGAGTCATCTTGATACTTTCAATCCTCTGGAACACATGGTCTTCAACTGGTGCGAAAGCCTGCCCGGAACAAACAATGGAGAATGGCTTGTGGCGAAAAGAATGGAGATACTGGGTTTTGTATTTACCGGCGCGGGCTCCAACGCCCTGGCGCTCTCTCAAGACAAGTGCCGCGTGAAAATAATCCTTGATCAAAAAGGCATCCCGACGCCGATGTGGCAGATATTTAATCTGGCTGAACCTGGATCATGGGATCGTTTTCCCGCAATTGTCAAACCCGTAAACGAACATTGCTCTGAAGGCATTACGCCTGATTCCGTCGTGTTGACACCTATGGAGTTGAAAAGCAGGATATCCTACATACTGGATAAATATCGTCAACCTGCTCTGGTCGAAGACTTCGTCGACGGGCGGGAATTTCATGTCACCTTGTGGGGAAATGAACACCTTGAAATGCTGCCTCCCGCCGAAATGGACTTCTCTTTTTTCAGTGATTTAAAAGACCGGCTATGTACCTATGAATCAAAATCCATTCCCGGTTCTGATCACTATGAAAAGATAGAGACATTACTGCCGGCGCCGCTTAGTAAAAAAGAAATACAGGCCTTGGAGCAGGTATGCAAGGCCGCCTATAGGGCTTTGGGATGCAGGGATTACGCCCGTCTTGACGTCCGATATCAAAATAATGTTTTTTTCATTCTGGATGTAAATCCCAACCCGGACATTAGTTACGATGCCAGTATGGCCTGTGTCGCCGAATTTGCCGGGTTCAGTTATGGACAAATGGGAAGTCGCATCGTCCGTCTTGCCGCGAAGCGGCATCCCCTCTGGGAAAAAAAACAACCAAAAAATAAAGAAAGAAGTAAATTCAAGTAGGAAATTACAAACCACTTCATTTGGATTCACCACTTATTGCGGTAATAGCGGTTAGTGGATAAGGCATATACCCGTGATATTTCTCACCTGATGACTAATTTTAATAGGTAGTGTAAATGAAGATTCCTCGCCGATCAATCTTCCACAAAGAGGCAATGAATCACTATATCCAGGAAAAGGAAAAAAGTGTTTTGCCTAAAATCGTTTCACCCCGATTTATCCTTTTTTTTGGGCGCTTTTTATTCTTTTTGTCGCAATCGTCTGGATCGTCTGGGGCATACCTGTTTCGGTCTATAGTTCGGGATATGTATTATGACATAATTGATATCCGCGGAGGATGAAAATATAAACGAAAAATTTGATTTTATCGAGGAAATGTAAAACAGGAAGTTTACCGCTGGATACATAAGTATTTGCCCTTGACACGGTTTTGCGTTGATGGTAATGACGTCAACACTTTAGCAGAATGTCGGGGCGTGGCGCAGTCTGGTAGCGTATCTGAATGGGGTTCAGAGGGTCGGAGGTTCAAATCCTCTCGCCCCGACCATCTTTATAATAAAATTTTCTTGATAAAGATTTTATTTTTTGCCGGCTTATTTTTCAAGTGTCTTTTCTTTTTTTCTTCGTATAAATGCTTATCGGCTTTGTCCAGTAAATCCTGTAGAGAAAATTTCAAATTAGGATGAAAATTAGCTATGCCAATGCTCAAGGAAAGATTCTTTTTTTCTTTTTTATTATAGTTATTTATATTTTCCCGAAGGCGGTAAATAGTTCTTTCCGCGCTGTAACCTCCAGTATCAGGAATTAAAACAACAAATTCATCCCCTCCGATACGAGCAATAATATCGGAATCGCGAAATGAATAACGCAATATATCGGCTACTTTTTTTAAAACCAAGTCACCCTGGAGGTGGCCAAAATCATCGTTGATTTTTTTCATGGAATCGATGTCGGAAAAGACTACATAGAAATTTTTATGCATACGCTCGGCAAGCTTAAGATGATGTTCGGCAAGAGTAAAAAAACCACGGCGGTTAAAAAGCCCGGTTAAGTCGTCAATCAAAGCAAGACTGCGCACAGCATCTTGCAGCTTTTGTCTTTCAATCGCGAAGCGGATGACGCGGAATATTACCTCCGCGTTTATTTTTTGTTTAACGAGATAGTCCTGGGCGCCTTGTTGAACGGCGCAGAGAGCAATTTCTTCATCATCAATGCCAGTAAGGACGACGATGGGTATCCCCAATACTTGAGATTTTAACTTGATTAAAGTATCCAATCGTTGACTATCAGGTAATCCTAAATCCAATAGAATAATGTCTATGGCCTTATCAGCAAGAATAGAAAGTCCTTCGGCAAGCGAGCCTACATGAGTAATTTCATAACTCTGAAAAGAAATGTCTTTCAGCGTTTCGGTAAAGAGCCGTGCATCACCGGGATTGTCTTCGAACAAAAGTATTTTAATAGGTTTATCAAACATTGATTTATTTTATGGAAGCTTAACAGTTTTTAACCAAAAATCTTCGATTAGTTTGACTACATTAAAAAACTGTTTCAAATCAACAGGTTTAGTTATGTAACAGTTTGCCTGTAGATTGTACGCATTTATTATATCTTGTTGGGCTTCAGAGCTGGTAAGGACTACAACGGGAATATGCTTTAATACCGGATCTGTTTTAATTTCCGCGAGAACCTCCCGACCATCTTTACGGGGCATGTTAAGATCAAGTAAAACAAGATCAGGGCAGGGAGATTTTTTGTACGTGCCTTCTTTGCGCAAAAAAGAAAGAGCTGCTTCACCATCTCCAACAACGGTCAGTTTATTACATGTTTGCCCTTCTTTGAAAGCTTCCTTGATGAGAATTACGTCACCGGGATTGTCTTCAATAAGAAGAATATCGACCATTTTTTGTTGTTCGTCATTAACCATAAAAACTATGTCCTATTGCTTGCCGGGTATGGTGAAATAAAAAGTCGAGCCTTGACCAGGTTTTGATTCTACCCAGATACGGCCTCCGTGTCTTTCCACAATTTTTTTACAAATAGATAAACCAATTCCCGTTCCCGGGTATCTTGATTTATTATACAATCTTTGAAAAATGATAAAAATCTTGTCAATATATTCTTTATCAATTCCTATACCATTATCCCGCACAGAAAACAGCCAAAAGTCACCTTTATTTATTGCCTTGACAAGTATTTCCGGCTTTTTCTTGCTATGATATTTTATCGCATTACTGATTAAATTCTGAAAGAGTTGGACCAGTTGCGTGTAATCGGCCGGAATTGTCGGTAAATGGTCTATGTTGATTATAGCGTCGTTTTCTTTAATCGTTTTGCTTAAATTAGATAGGGCATGGCTGATAACGATGTTGAAATTGGTCGGTTCCAAATTTTTGCCGTGAGTGCCCACGCGCGAATATTTTAGAAGATCATTGATTAACCTTTGCATATGGGATGCACCATCAACGGCATAAGATATGAATTCATCGGCATTCTTATCCAGTTTCCCTTGATAACGGTGTTGCAGTAACTGGACAAAACTAGTTACCATGCGCAGTGGTTCCTGTAGATCATGTGAAGCAACATAAGCAAATTGGGCCAAGTCAGTATTGGAACGTTCCAGTTCTTGGGTCAATTTTTTCATTTGCTCGGCTGCTTGTTTGCGTTCCGTAATGTCTCTGATAATGGCTTGAAAGTATTTTTCTCCTTTTAAGGAGATGGTATTAAAGGTTAATTCCGCATCAAATATACTTCCATCGCAGCGAATAAAACGCCATTCCAGAAAAAGCGTTTCACCTTTGAAAGCTTTTTGTATTTTTTCTTTAGCCATGTCCTTGGAAAGAAGGCCGTCAAGCTGAAATTCCGGCATAAACTCCCAGGATTTATGGCCAATAAGCTGATCGCGGGTACCCCGAAACAATTTAAGTGTGGCAAAATTACAATCGATAATTGTTTCATTATTTATGAGAATAATGGTATCAATTGCCAATTCAAATAATGCCCTATATTTTGCTTCGCCTTCTTTTAAAACCATTTCTGTAGTTTTTCGTTCGGTGATATCCCGAACGATGGCTTGCAGATATTTTTTCCCGCCTAATTTAACGATGGTAAAAGTCATCTCAGAATCAAAAATGGTTCCATCATAACGACAATACTTAATTTCAAAAGTGGGAGTATCGCCGCGAAGAGCGGATTTAATCGCTTCTATTACCAGCGCTGAAGTCGGCTTGCCGTCAGGCTGAAATTCCGGCCAAAATTTTTGTGGATTCGCGGCAAGAAATTCTTCGCGGCTGCAACCGAACATGTCCAGCGTCTTCTGATTGCAGTCAATAAAACGATCGCGATCTGCTAAAATAATAGTGTCACTGGCGGACTCGAATAATGTGCGAAATTTTGCTTCGCTCTCATTAAGAGCTTCTTCAGCTAATTTTCGATCGGTTATATCGATTAGGGAGGCGATACTTTTTTTTGTACCCGGGATAATGGCTGCGGTATTAACAATGTACTTTATTTGTTTGAGTCTGTTAATCATTCGGAATTCATAATGATCAGGCGCGGCAGCGGGATCAATTCGCCGTAAAATATGATAATGCTGCATAAATTCTAAATCTTCTTTATGGACGAAATCGGTCCATTTAATTTTTCCTTCAATGTCCTGTTTTCCAGCTCCATAAAGATTTTCAAATTGCTTATTGGCAAAAGAAACGGTCATATCATCCTCAACGATTATGGTCGCCGCACCACTGTTTTCAAAAAAAGTATGGTAAATACTTTCTGCATTACGGTATTGTTCATCGACAGAAGCATACTTAGCGCACTTTTTTTCGAGTTGATCAATTTTTTTAACAAGCTCAAGATAGGTTGGTTTTTTAGCCATAAGATAAAAGTCAACCGAATGAATATTCCTTGTCTTGAAATAACTTTAAGCAACTTTTTACAACAGTAGGATCATAAAGAACACCTTGTTTCCGGGTAATTTCATCTATAGCTTCCTTGGTTCCAAAAGCCGGCCGGTAGGGACGATGTGAGGCTATTGCTTCCACTACATCAGCTACAGCAAGAACTTTAGCTTCCAATAGAATAGCGTCATTTTTTAAACCGGCGGGGTAGCCACTACCATCGATCCTTTCATGATGTTGTAAAACGGTTTTGGCAATGGGCCAGGGAAAATCAATTTCCTTCAATATATCGTATCCAACCTGCGGATGAATTTTTATCAAGCTAAGCTCCAGGTTGGAAAGTAAGGAGGGTTTACTGAGAATTTCAGCAGGGATGGAAATTTTACCGATATCATGAATCATACAGGCTAATTGAATGCCTTCGACTCTTTCCGGGGCGAGATTCATTTCCTGGGCTATGGCACGAGCCAAATCAGCGGTGCGTTTCTGGTGACCAGCAGTGTAAGGATCCCTTATTTCCACAGCCATGGCCATTGCTTTCACTGTTCCGTTTAAAGCTCTGGTGAATTTTTCTAAGCTTCGTTTTAATTCTTCCTCATAATTTTTTCTCTCAATGGCGTAACGAATAACCCGAGATAACATGCTTCCGGTGATAGAGCCTTTAATTAAATAGTCTTGAGCTCCCCGGCGCACAGCTTCAATGGCGACACTCTCATCATCAAGACCGGTTAAAACAATTATCGGAATTGATGCCTTTGTAGCACGCACACTTTCAATGGTATTAAGACCTTGGCTATCGGGCAGTCCTAAATCCAAAAGTACGGCATCAATATTTTGAGAAACGAGACATTTCAGACCTTTAGATAAAAGATCAACACATTGCAGATTAAAGCGATCACCGGTATCAGCGAGTAGCTCACGAATTAATCTGGCGTCACCGGGATTATCCTCGAGCAGGAGCAGGTTGATTGATTTGTCTTTCATTTAGTAGAAGTCGAGAATCCTTAATTTAATTTTTTCTTATACCGCGAAAGTTGGGCAAAGTCAAAAAGTATAATTATTAACCAAACCATTAATTAATCAAAAATAATCCTCTAAGAGAAATATTAAGGAAGACATTTTTCTTGCATAAAAGAAGATAATCAAATACATGAGCTCACAAAGAACTTAATTTAACTGGTTTTGTTTGTATTCGTTCATAATAATCCGCGTTGACATTTTTGGGTGTAATGAATATATAACTTGATTAATCCAAAGCGAGAGTGGCGGAATTGGAAGACGCACTGGACTTAGGATCCAGCCCGCCTATGCGGATAGGGGTTCAAATCCCCTCTCTCGCACCAACCTTCAAAGAAATTTATAAATATTTCAAAATTAAGGAGATATAATAGTGAGTCAGGTAGTAATGAATATCGAAGAACTAAGCTCTGTAAAGAAAAAGCTTTCGTTTGACATTCCCTGGAATGAAGTTAAAGACGAGCTCGATACCGTATATAGAGACATTGGGAAAAAAGCCAAAATTAAAGGTTTTCGCCCGGGAAAAATTCCCCGTAAGGTATTGGAAACGTATTTTAAGGAACAAGCGGAAAATGAAACTATCAACAATATCGTTAATAAATTCTATTGGCAGGCGCTAGAAGAAAAGAGCATAGTTGCACTCTCCAGACCGGATATAGACCAGGAAGGATTTAAAGAAAACTCCGATTTTTCTTTTTCGGCTTCTTTTGAAACAGAGCCGGAATTTGAGCCCAAAGGATATAAAGGAATTGAATTGGAAAAAGAAATATTTCAAGTAACAGAAAATGATATGGAGAAGAGAATCAGTGAATTAAAGCAGATGTTTGCTACAATGGAAGAAGTTAAAGATGACCGTCCGGCCGTAAAAGGAGATTTTGTTGTAATGGACTTTGCCGGAAATCTTAATGGGGAATCTCTTCAAGAGTTGAAAGCCGACAATTATTTTCTGGAAATCGGATCACAGCGATTTATCCCCGGTTTTGAAGAACAGTTAATCGGCATGAAAAAAGGGGAAGAAAATGCGATAAAAGTTGTTTTCCCTAAAGATTATCACGAAAAGAAATTTGCCGATAAAGAGATAACTTTCGCTGTAACAATAAAAAACATCAAAGAGAAAAAGCTACCGGAATTCGACGAAAATTTTATAAAAAATTTTGATAAATATGACTCTTTAGAAGATTTAAAAAACGATGTACGCAAATCTTTGGAAGAAGAATCTCAACGCCTATCGGAAATTAATTTGCACAATAAGATTACAGAAATTCTACGCAAAGAAAATGAGTTTGAAGTTCCGCCATCGCTAATAGAGCGGCAGATTTTTTACATGATGGCCGATACTCAAAAGAGAATGACTTCCGCCGGTATGGAGGAAAAGAATGCAATGGAACTAAGCTTTAAAATGCACGATAAATTTAAAGATGAAGCGGTCAAAACCGTTAAAACTTTTTTACTGTTAAAGAAAATCGCCCAAAAAGAATCATTTATAGTAGAAGAAAGCGATACAGAAAAACATATTCAGGAATTAGCCGTTAAATACGGTCGGGATTACGAATTATTGAAAAAAACATACGAAAATGAAGAAAATAAGGATAATCTCAAGGTCGAATTAATTCAAAAAAAGGTATTTGACTTTATTGAACAAAGTGCCAATATTAAGGCTATTGAAAAAAAAGGTCTGGACGCGGAGGTTAAATAGTGAATTTAATTCCCATGGTGGTTGAACAAGATGGCCGCGGTGAACGCGCTTTTGACATCTATTCACGTCTCTTAAAAGATCGTATAATTTTTCTGGGTACAACTATTGATGATAATATGGCAAATTTAGTTGTCGCTCAGATGCTTTATTTAGAATCGGAAGACCCGGATAAAGAAATCTTTTTTTACTTAAACTCTCCGGGAGGTCATGTAAGTTCGGGTATGGCTATTTATGATACGATGCAATATATTAAGTCTCCGATTTCGACGGTTTGCATGGGACAAGCAGCAAGCATGGCAGCTCTGCTCTTGGCGGCAGGGGAAAAAGGAAAACGATTTGCGCTACCCCATTCACGTATTTTAATCCATCAACCATTGGGAGGCTTTCAGGGGCAGGCAACAGACATAGATATACAGGCAAAAGAAATATTAAGATTAAAAGACGAGTTAAATCGAATTTTAGCTGATTTGACAGGAATGTCTCTTTCCAAGATAATTAACGATACCGAACGTGATTATTTCATGAATAGCCAACAAGCTAAAGAATATGGTTTGATTGATGAAATTATAATTCGTAAGCCGGCGTCCGCAGCAAACACAAAAAAAGGAGAATTAAGTGATAAAGAAAAGTAAAGATAATCGAATGGGGCAGGGCATGCTTTTTTGTTCTTTTTGCGGAAAAATGCAGAGCGAAGTGCGAAAACTGGTTGCCGGTCCTACAGCATATATCTGCGACGAGTGCATCGAGCTTTGCCGTTATATTATTGAAGAAGAAGAAGATAAGACAATAGAGAAAGATTCCAAAAATGGTTTGCTGCAACCAAAAGAAATCAAGAAATATCTGGATCAATACGTAATTGGTCAGGATAAGACCAAGAAGATACTTTCGGTTGCCGTTTATAATCATTACAAAAGATTGTTTTCCAACGTTGATTCCGACGGTATAGAGATTCAAAAAAGCAATGTGCTTCTAATCGGGCCTACAGGTTCGGGAAAAACACTCCTGGCGAAAACACTGGCGAAATTCCTCAATGTTCCTTTCACTATCGCCGATGCTACAACTTTAACTGAGGCCGGCTACGTCGGAGAAGACGTGGAAAACATTATTTTAAGTTTGTTGCAAAATGCCGATTATGATGTGGCCAGGGCATCCAAAGGCATTGTTTATATCGATGAGATAGACAAAATTGCGAAGAAATCCGGAAATCCTTCCATAACCAGAGACGTTTCCGGTGAAGGCGTCCAGCAGGCGTTATTAAAAATTATGGAAGGAACAATGGCCAATATCCCGCCCAAAGGCGGCCGTAAGCATCCCCAGCAAGAATTTATTCAGGTGGATACAACAAATATTTTATTTATATGCGGCGGAGCGTTTAATGATTTAGAAAACATCATTTCCAAGCGATTGGGAGTAAATGCGATGGGCTTTGGCGCCGACATTAAAAGTAAAAAAGAAAAAAGATCCGGTGAATTACTTGCCGAAACGCGGGCGGAAGATTTATTGAAGTTTGGATTAATACCAGAATTCATCGGCCGTTTACCGGTTATCGCCACGCTGGATGATTTGGATGAATCGACTTTGATTCGAATTTTAGTGGAACCCAAGGACGCTATTATCAAGCAGTATAAAAAATTATTCGCCTTGGAAAATGTGACTTTGAAATTTACGGACGGGGCTCTACGCGCTGTAGCCAAGTTATCAATGGAGAGAAAATCAGGTGCGCGCGGCCTGCGCTCCATACTAGAAAATACAATGCTGGAAGTCATGTATGATATACCTTCTCAGAGCGATATCAAGGAATGCGTTATTAGTGAAGACGTGGTTTTAAAGAAAGAAAAACCGATTTTAATTTACGAAGGAAAATCTGAATCTGCTTAAGAAATATACGGGAAAAATATGTTTGAAGAAAAAAAACTAGATGACCAGGAAAAAACGATGGTGATGCCGCTTTTGCCTTTGAGAGACGTTGTGGTCTTCCCACATATGATCGTCCCTTTGTTTGTCGGCCGCGAAAAATCGATTGCCGCGCTGGAATCGGCAATGAAGTATGAGAAAGGTATTTTCATGGTTGCTCAGAAAAATGCCAAGAAAGATGATCCGAATCAGGAAGATATTTATAATATCGGTACAATCGGTATTATCATTCAACTTTTGCGCTTGCCAGACGGGACGGTCAAAGTACTGGTTGAAGGAAAAACCCGCGGTGTCATAAATATTTACAAAATAATGATTTTTTTCTGGTCAAAGTAAATGAGATTGAAGATATTGATGATCAAAATGATGTCAAAAAGCAAGCACTAATACGCAGTATCAAAGAATCTTTTGAGCTTTATCTGAAACTCAGCAAAAAAATTCACGTGGAAATGATGGGAACAATTGCCGCTATTGAAGACGCCTCCAAGCTTGCCGATGTTGTAATTACCCATATTAATGTGAAACTGGAAGATAAACAAAAAATTATAGAGATCTTCAATATCGGTGAACGTCTGGAAGCAATTTATTCACTGATGCTTTCCGAAATAGAAATCCTGCAGGTTGAGGAAAAGATAAAGCGGCGTGTTAAAAAGCAGATGGAGAAAACGCAGAAGGATTATTATCTCAATGAACAAATGCGGGCTATTCAGAAGGAAATGGGAGAAAAAGACGATTTTCGTAATGAAGTAGTCGAACTGGAAAAGCGTTTAAAGCAAAAGAAGATGTCCGAAGAGGCTACGAAAAAAGCCCGGCAGGAAATTAAAAAATTACAAATGATGGCACCTATGTCCGCCGAGGCTACGGTTGTCAGAAATTATATTGACTGGTTGTTGGATATGCCCTGGTCGGATAAAACGGAGAATAAATATACCTTGAAAGAATCGGAAACTATTCTGGAAGAGGATCACTACGGATTGAAAAAAGTCAAGGAGCGCATTATTGAATATCTTGCCGTTCAATCGTTGGTAAAGAAAAACAAAGGTCCGATTTTATGTCTGGTTGGTCCTCCCGGGGTGGGTAAAACGTCTATTGCCAAATCGGTGGCCAGAGCCACAAATAGGAAGTTTGTACGTATTTCTCTGGGAGGCGTTCGCGACGAAGCAGAAATCCGCGGCCATCGCCGTACATATATAGGGGCTATGCCGGGAAAAATTATCCAGTCTTTGAAAAAGGCCGGTTCCAACAATCCCGTTTTCTGTCTGGATGAAGTGGATAAGCTCAGCTCCGATTTCAGAGGAGATCCCTCCTCAGCGCTGCTGGAGGTTCTTGATCCGGAGCAAAACTTCGCTTTTAACGATAATTATCTGGATGTGGATTATGATTTGTCCGACATTATGTTCATTACAACGGCAAATATTTTACAGACAATTCCTCCTCCTCTGCAGGATAGAATGGAAGTAATAAGAATAGCGGGATACACAGAACAGGAAAAATTGCAGATAGCGATAAAGTTTTTGATTGCGAAGCAAATGGAAGCGAATGGTTTATTGGCCGAAAACATTGAATTCACCAAAGGAGCATTGCTTAGAATTATACGCCAATACACACGGGAAGCCGGTGTGCGAAATCTGGAACGTGAAATTGCTTCCATCTGCCGCAAAGTTGCTAAAGAAATAGTCAGCAACGGCAACAAGAAAAAATTAGTTATTACTTCCAAGTCTATCGTCAAATATCTAAGTGTACCCAAGTTCCGTCACGGGGAAACAGAGGGGAAGAATGAAGTTGGTTTGACAATTGGTTTAGCCTGGACAGAGGTCGGCGGGGAGCTATTGTCTATTGAAGCTTCCATCATGGAAGGTACGGGCAAGATGGTAATGACCGGAAAATTAGGCGACGTAATGCAGGAATCTGTTCAGGCCGCGTTGACTTATATTCGGGCTCGCGCGGAAAGATTCGGCCTACCCAAGAATTTTTATGAGAAAATTGACATTCATGTTCATGTCCCGGAAGGAGCGATTCCTAAAGATGGCCCATCCGCGGGCATTGCGATGGCTACATCTATTGCATCGGCGCTGATGAAGAAAAAAGTACGTGCCGATTTAGCCATGACTGGTGAAATTACATTGAGGGGCAGGGTTTTGCCGATAGGTGGATTAAAGGAAAAGATTCTAGCCGCTCATCGGGGTAACATCAAAATGGTCATTATTCCGAAAGATAATGAAAAAGATTTAGTGGAAGTTCCGCAAAATGTGCAAAATGCTCTGGAGATAGTTTTTGTCGAGCATATAGATGAAGTATTAGATATTGCTTTTTTGAAGGATGATGAAAATTTCGGTGCAACAGTCGAACCGAACATGGCGGTAAGTCCTCAGTCGGTAAATTAATTGTTTTCATTTTTTTTAGAACTTGACAATAAATCTCAATGTTGCTAGAAGCCTCACAGCGTTTTTGATGAATTGCGGGCGGGTAGCTCAGCTGGGAGAGCGCCACGCTTACACCGTGGATGTCACAGGTTCGAGTCCTGTTCCGCCTACCATAAATGTTAATTCAACGAACTGTAATTTAAATTATAATGATTTTTGGGGGTCGTAGTTAAGTTGGTTATAACGCCGGCCTGTCACGCCGGAGGGCGTGGGTTCAAGTCCCATCGGCCCCGCCAGAAAATCAAAGGGAGTCAGCTTTTATGACG
>Ga0208038_1001556_pt1 | contig 12105 bp, 6 predicted proteins | sample June2015DPH_16_1_FD_184714 | JGI IMG/M metagenome (GOLD analysis project Ga0208038, IMG submission 184714) | Peatland microbial communities from SPRUCE experiment site at the Marcell Experimental Forest, Minnesota, USA - June2015DPH_16_100... | ecosystem: Environmental > Terrestrial > Soil >...
TGCGCGAAAGCTCGTCCGGTGTGTAGGGAATACGAACGGCAAACCAAGTGAGGTTGCGGAATGAAAGCTCAGTGTCGGTGGGAACGCGCAAGTCCTCAATGGCAACGTATCGCGGAAGCCAGTTGTAAGTGTCCTCCCACATTATAGGGCCTATGCCGTGACTGACGACCCCCGACCATTTGGAGCGATGCACTTCAAAGTATTCCAATTCATGCTCGCCCTCCTTCATCACGTCATTGATGAATTCGGTGATGAAATCGCCCCAATCAGATCGCACTTCTTCCGGTGCTTTGGGGACGGACACGGTAAAATAATTGTCTTGTGAACAGAAGTTTGTGATGTATTGTCGGCGTGCATGGGAGAGCGCACCCATGAACTCGCCCCACCGGATATTTATTTCCATGCCGACCCGCTTGGCCTCATCTTCATCTAAAAGAGGTTCGTTATTGGCAGCACGGTTGATAAGGACTCTGTTACGACCGCGTTTCAACTCGGCGTCATCGCCGCTCCTAATCGTTTCTAAAACTTTTTCTGGCGTGCTGAAATTCATAGTGCCAATACTTGTTGCCCAAGCCTCATCCAATCCTGAATCAGCTTGTCGTGTTTATGTTGATTGCAACTAGGGCAACTCGCACAAAGATTTGTTACACTGTGTGCGCCGCCTTTGCTCAATGGAACAATATGGTCTATGTGAGCAGTTTTGCCAGCGGTTTTATTTTTACAATAGTAGCAGGCAACTTGTTTTGTTGCTCGAATCCCCCTTACAAATTTATTTATCGCAACAGGGTTTATTGTGTTACCGAGTTTGAAAGCGCGACGTTTTTGAGTTCCGCTGGCAGCATAAATGCGTATCTTGTGCCTGTTTTTCAAAGCCCAACGCTTCGATTTCTCTCGCACTTTTTCTGGATTATTTTTATGCCACGCTTTTGATTGCTCTGCAATTCTCTTTTTGACTTCTGGCCTTTGGTAGTAAGCTCGTCTTTTGGGGCGAAGTCTTTCTCGGTCACGTTCTCTGTGGCGATAATAATACCTCAACTTCGTTGCCTTCACCTTTTCGGGATTTTTTTTCCTCCAAATCTTTGACCGTTCCGACCAAATCTTCTTCTTTTCTGGATGCCGCGCTTTCCACGCCTTGTTAAGTTCCGCCATTTTTTCACGGTTATTGTTACGCCAAATCTTCCCCGTGCTTAAAACGTGATCTTTGTTTTTTAGATAGTAGTTTTTGTTGTGTGCGCGTATCTTCTCTTTGTTTCGCTGCCTATACAATTTCCAGTATTCGGCGGTCTGGGGCATAAAATTTAATCTGTTTTTACAGGCGTTCCGCAGCCTGCACAATTTTGTTTAATGAAGTGGTGATTTTGGTGGACGCGATCAAAAGGTTCAGAGCAATTCCAGCAGAATCGTTCGTCATTTTGTCGAACGGCGCAGTTAAAGCGGTCAACGTCTTCGAGGCACTCACACAGACTGGAACGGGGAAGATTGTTGGCGATTCGAAATGAACTGACAGCCTTAACGACTTCTTCGATGATTGGGTTTGCTCCGAAACGGTGACGGACGCCTTCAGTCTGTTCATAAACATAATTGTTCGGCAGAGGATTGTTATAGGATTTTAAGATATACACAACTCAAATCAGAAAAACTTGTTGACCAGTCCTAATCCATTAAGCATAGATTATCAGAAATTAAATTTTTGTCAATGTTTCAAAAGTCCGGCCTTGATAGCGTTATTCCATTCTTCCGATTCTTTTGTAAAATAATCTTCCTCGTTGGCTGTGGATTTCACGTTCCGGCCAATGCGCTGAATCTGGAAGCCAAGTTGCCTAGCACCTTCAAGGGCTACGCAACACCAGTCCATCAGGTCGGGAGATTTCTTTAACCGTTCCTTCATGTCCTCTTTTGGTTCGACTTCGATTTTGTTTCCGGCAACAGTTTTGAACAATCTGCACTGGCCTTCTTGGGCGACTTCCATCGGCAAAGACCGCACTTGATCTGACTCAATGGCTTCTCGCATCGAATACCACAATTCGGTTACGAACTTTTGGTATTGTTCATCGCACCGTTTCAGCCGTTTTCCATTCTTTCCATCGTCCACAAATAAATCGAATCGCACCGGCCTGTCAGTTGGGCGCGCGCCGGAGTCCACAGGAATTGGGCAGTTAAAACCGAACTGCTTTGCGAAGGACGATCCGAGTGTGCCGCGCCCAAATGAATCGTAGAAAATGTTTTTTGGTGGAATACCGAGCCGGTCGGATTGCTGTTTGATGAACTCCGCTATTTGTCCTTCGGCATCGAGCGATGAGTTCAGTCGGATTGGAATTATTTCCGGTGTGCCTACCGAGAAAATAATGTTGCCGTCCTTGTCCTCACCATATTCGCACTCGCCACCAACGCAACGGTCGCCACCGCCATACGCCGGGTCTAAAGCGTAGAGTTTCGTTCGCGGCGTTCCCTTCCAGACAACAGAATCAAATGCGTGATGCTGTTCGCAAAGACCGATGGTGATGACGCGATTTGAAACCATCCCCTTTGACGGTTTGCCGATGCCCTGCTGATAAAGCTGCCATGAATCGTCGCCATAAGTTTTTCGCAGCCCTTCGATAAACGGTTTTGAAATCAGGAAATGATATTTTGTTTCCGACTGGTCATTGTTTGGGGTGTCCCTGCCATCGAACGCAACGACATGGGCATCATGCCAACGCGAAGTCCACTCTTGAGTTTTACCATTGTCAATGAATGAGTCCCAACCGCCAATCGGTTCGGCGGCGGTGCAAAGGGGGTCGGAGATGTCAGTCGGGTTGCCAGATTGGACGCCCTTGAAATTATCATCCACAGTCCAGTTTGTGTATGCGTCGAGATAGCTGGTTTCCATAACAGCGGATTCATCTCCGTAATGAGTCAACAGTCCATCGTGCTTTCCGGGCGAGCTAGGGGCTTTAACACCCTGATATTTTCCCATGCCAACGAAGCGACCGCCTGAAATACAGGGCACACAAGCTATCCCTCTGGAAAGCAATCTTGCGAATTGGCCTTCATCATCAATTCTGTCGGGGACAATCGCTCTTGCAGATTCGAGAAGATAACCGTCCAGCCACGGGTAACGTTCCCGCGCACGATTGAAAAGCCACTTGATTCCCCTTCCCCAGATTTTCTGGTCAAGACTCCGCATATCCGTCGAGGAAACCAGCGCAAACGATGTGAATGGGAAAGCCCAAAAAGTTATCAGGCAATGAGCGGCCATCAGATAAGTTTTTCCCGAATTGTGATGGATTGCTCCCTCCGCAAAATAATGATGCACGTTTGGAACACACAAATCATAGAATGTTTCTTTGTGGGATTTAGTTATTGACACCACCCGCGATTGTGATACCTTGAAACGATATGACTCATTATTACAAACGGAACGCGAAAAGGGATTCTCGAATTTTGTCTCTTTTTCTTCATCTGAACAGAGATTTGGTTGTGACCGCTCGACTGTCAAACATGAAGATTGCAGCGACTCGGAATGTTTTAAAGGCTGCTGGTGAGAAATTCCCGAAAACAAAACTTCATCCAAATAGTGCGTGCCATAAAAATCAGAAGTTGGTTTTTGAAATGGAACAGTCCGGTTCAAGTTTGGATGAAATTGGTCGTCGGATTGGAACTGGGGGGCGTCATGTAAAAAGGTTTTTGCGCGAGCATGGCGTGACGCGAGATTTTTTGACGAGCAAAAAGGCTGAACGCCACTACGCTTGGAAGGGAGGTAGAATAATCGACAAGGACGGTTATGCGACGGTGTATTGTCCTGATCATCCCCACCGCCGGAAGCATACGCCTTATATTTTAGAGCATCGTCTTGTGATGGAAAAGATGATTGGCCGTTTTTTGCTGCCGGAAGAAGTCGTTCATCATCGGGACAAGAACAAGCAGAATAATTCTCCTGAAAACTTGCAACTTTTTTCAGAGAATCGGGAACATTTAGCACAAGAGTTAAAGGGTTGTGTTCCGAATTGGAGTCCTGAAGGTTTTGCTCGTATGAAAGAATCAGGGAACCGAACCGGAGATTTGAGACGTGGCAAAAGTCCCCATTTGTGGCTAAGACGCGGTGAGATGCAGTCGCCTTGAATCGTTGTCCGTTTTCCAAAACGACTTCGTATAAATCTTCTTCACCTTTAATGAAGGGGATGCCCGCTTGTGCTGCTCCCGCTAGTGTCAGCACCGTTGGAGCGATTTGTTTTTCGTAAAGTTCTCGTATTGTCGGTTGTTCTCCGGTTAGAGGATTCAAAATTCGGGTGTCACCCGAAACACAACTGGCCGATCCAAGAAATACACTCACCTTATTTTCAACGATGGCTTTCATTCCTTGCACGAACCAGCGATGTTGGTCATCTTCCGGCCAGAGCAATTTGTGGGCATTAAGATAATGCTGAAGCCGGTTTGTCCCGTGATATTTTAGGGATGCATCAGATTGAGCTAAAACAGAAAGCTCAATGGCAAGCGGGTCAAGGTTGTTGTCCAAATCAAATCCGTATTTGAGCATGAGCCAACAATACATCTTGCGAATTCGTAAAACAAGGCGTAGTTATATGAATTGATGGCTAGAGGCGCAACAAAGTCTGTATTTCTGAAAGATTTTCTCGGCAACTTTTTGGGCGGCATTGACGGCGGGGTTGACCCGCACCTGCTCAAGAAAGACAAGCTCGCGTGGGCGGTGAACTCAACGGTTCGCGGCGGTTTTATCGGCCCGATGCCAAAAATCCTTTCCTACAATTTCTCGGATGGCGGGATTCCGGTCATCGGTGGAAGTGCGGCAGTTTCCTACTTCGTTCAAAACGGTGTTTTTCAAGGGGCAACACCACAGGCGTATCAACCCCACGCAAGTTCAATTCTTCCCGGCCCGACATTCTTTGCGCTCATCAGCGGACGGTTGTTCGGATTCACGCCGGATTTCTCGGTCAGCATTGCAGGAGCTTACGTTGCTTCACCAGGAATGATTGCGGTTAAGGAATACACGCCAATCATAAGTGCGGGCGTTCCTGATTTGAACTCGGCGACCGCGCCGCAAGCGTGGCTTGACCAAGCGGAAAATTATCTCATCGTGCAGGATGGGACAACGCCAAACCCGCTTGTGTTTGACGGCAACAAATCTTTCCGCTCGTATTCGCTGCAACAAGTCGTTGGAACATTCTCGAATGGAACCGCGCTTGTAGCTCCTGTTTCTGGCGGTGTCATTGTAGCAACAGTTACGACGGACATCACAACTATTGACCCGAAGTTCTTCAACATTCCGGTTGCCCTTTATGCGCCATCGGGGGGTATTGCGGTGGGGATAAGTCCTGTTACGCCTGCCTATGCCGGGGGGCAATACATCGGACAAATGGCACTTACGATTGTTCCGCCAATGACCGGCGGGGCGTTGCTTTCTTCGGCGGCAACGGGAACTGTTAAAACCGGGGACACGATTTTTCTCCAAAATTCAAATTACCCAATAAGCAATCCGACTATAAATATCGGCGGGAGTTATCCGATTGCGTATTCTCCAAACCCGACCGTTAATACCGCCGATGCCAACAATGCTCAAAATACAACCGGATTTGTGTCCGGCTCATTGGTGGCAGTCGCAACAGTCGCACAGTGGGCTGCTGTGGTGGGTTCACCCTATGGTAGTCCCCTACAACCCACAGGGCAAACAGCGCAAGTGACTTCCAATTCCATCACGCCGTCCATGATTGCGGCGGGCAGTTTCACCATCCCGCTTCCATCCGACCCCTACGGAAGTAATTCTCAAATCACCGCCATCACGCTTCAATACCAGACGCAAGCCACAGTGCCGGTTGTCAGCTACGCTCCGATTGGAACCATTGGCGGGACAGGATTAACTTACAGCTTTCCGAATACAGCATTGGCGGTTGTGCTTTCAGGAGGTGCGTCTTATCCGACCACTTCAACACAGGGAGCGACTGTTTTTGTCGGCAGTAACACAACCAGTCCAGCGGCTAATTTGCAATGCACTATTGATTCACCATCTACTGCTACGACCTATTACCTGACAAACAATTCAGTCGTCGCCGGAATTGTGTTGCAAAATGTCGTCGTTCAAACTGTAATCGGAATACCCTGCGGCAAGGCGTGGACATATTGTCAGGGACGAATCTGGACATCGCTTCCCAACGGCACTCAGTTTGTTGCGGGTGATGCGGTTGGTAGTTCCAGCGGGACGGCGGCAAACGGTTTTCTCGATGCCATCCTCTACACGATGCAGAACACGCTTCTGTCCAACGGCGGCACGTTTAGCATCCCCGGAAACTACGGCACAATCAGGGCGTTGGTTGTCGCCCCAACGATGAATGTCCAGCTTGGGCAGGGGCCGCTTCAAGTTTTTACGACGCAAAGCGTTTTCAGCGTCAGTGCCCCGGCGGACATGACTACATGGCCAAGTCTGACAACTCCGATTGTCACAGTGTCGCTTATTGGCGCTGGCGGATTATCGCAGTGGTCAACAATTCCGGTGAACGGCGACATCCTGTTTCGCGCGCCTGATGGTATCCGTTCCATGACCATTGCTTCATTGGACTTTTACAAATGGAACAGCACACCATGCAGTCAGGAAGTTCACTTGGCACTCGATAGTGATAATCCGAGCCTGATCAATTTCTGTTCGGCAATACAATTTGATAACCGCGTCATCTTTGGCTGTTCGCCCGTCAGCGGAATCAACGGCGCATATTTTCAAAATGCTGCGGTGATGAATCTTGATGCGGTCAGCAATTTGCAAAACAAATCTCCGGCAGTTTGGGAGGGGGAATGGACAGGATTGAACACCTTGCAATGGATGACGGGAATTTTCGGGAACAAAGTTCGCTGTTTTTCATTCACATCAAACGGGACAACCATCGGTTTTTCGGAATTGTTGATGACGGCCGACGGTCAGGACATTACCGGCACAACAACGACGACATGGCAGTTTGAATCCTCGGTGCTTTTTGGCCGGAATGAAAGCGCGGGTGAATACGATTTATTGCGGTTGGAAGACGGAGAAGTTTATGTCCAGAACATCATCGGACAAGTCGGGTTCATGGTCGAATTCAGGCCGGATTACGATACGTTGTGGCATCCGTGGTATTCGTGGAGCGTGGACAACACCAAAGGCAATGTCCCTTATGCCGTCAGGATGGGGCTTGGCAATCCAATCGGCGGCGCGTCGGTTTCCGGCACTCAATATCGTGATGGATATGATTTTCAAGTTCGGGTGACGGTGGTTGGCTCGTGTAATTTTATGGGCTTGGCCGAAAAAGCCTCGGTTGTGCCGCAATCGGAATTTGCCAGACCAATCATTCCCATTCCGCCTACGCCACCTACACCGCCAGCCGTGCTGTTGAAACAGATGTTCGCCGCGTCGGGCGCGCCGACAACCCAAAACCCAGGAAACTTGGCGGGTATTTATTGGGATGTCCTTGATGAAGAATTTTATCTGTGGCTCGGAACGCAATGGGACACCGGAATCACGCCCACGGGATCGTTTGTGATCTGCACCGGGCGGCAGGCGTTTGCCGGTTCAGGTGCGCCGACCGTCGCCACGCCGACGCCCGCCAACAACGCGGGGACATATTTCGATTACACAAACAGGGCGTTGTATTTCTGGAATCCGGCGGGTTATTGGGGTAGCGATACAACCGCAATCGGCAGCGGTGTGATTGCAACTTCGCTCGGTTCGGACTACATTTCGGGGCATGGAGTTCCGCTAACACAGAAACCGGCGAATGGGGCTGGCATTTATTACGACTTGGACACCCTGACGGTGTATAACTGGAATCCCATCACACAAACTTGGCTATGAAAAAGTTTCTCATAACGGCGGCGTTGCTGCTCGGCCTTCGGCTTGGCGCGACACAGTTTTATTACAACCCGTTCACCACGAACGACCCTTACGACGCGCTGAATCTGGCGACGAATATCGCTACGGGCGCAATTCAAGGCAGCATCACCGCATCGCTTTCACCGGGAGTCATCGAAGCCGCTGGCGGTCTGGACACGAACAACTACGCTAATTATGCGGACACCAACGGCGCGGCGGCTTACTTATACAGTCAGGCGACGAATTACGCCGCAACCAACCTTCCGGCGAATCTTGTGACCAGTAACCAGCTTGTAGTGGCGACCAATGCGCTCGTCACAAACGAAATCGCCGCGTTCAATACCGCAACAAACGGGCTGGTAACAGCTTCCGTGACCAATGGCCTTGCTTCAACCAACTATGTGAACGCGGCAACAAATGGTTTTGTAACAGCGGCCATCATAAGCGGACTTGCTTCATTGACGGCGGTTACAAATGAAGCCAACGCGGTTTATTCAAACAATCCGTCCAGCTACTTGACCCCATCAGCTACAAACAACATCACGGCTTTTGGAAGCAATGTTGTCACGCAAATTCAAAACGGCCAAGGCATCGTCGTTGCATCTTATTCGTCTGCATCGGGCATCACGGTTTCATTGACGGCGACCGGCACGAACAATGTCAATGTGACAAACTTAAATGCAACCAGTCTCGCTTCGTATGGCGCACTGACGACTAATTCCTCGTCTTGGTCAGCTTATGTTGCTCCGATCAACGATTACACCAATGCAAAGCAATACACGAATGGCCTGTTGCCTGCCGCAACCGCAGCGGCTACTTATCAGCCAGTTGGGACTTACTTGACCTCAAGCAACAATCTCAACTACAACAATGTCACCAATCAACCGGCCATCCCCACAACGAACGGTTTTGTAACAGCGGCCATCATAAGCGGATTGGCGACGACGAACTATGTGAACGCGGCAACAAATGGTTTTGTAACAGCGGCCATCATAAGCGGATTGGCGACGACCAACTGGGTGCTTGCACAAAATTACACCAACGCCGGTATTTTGAGCAACTACACCACACTGAACTCCCTGAGTAATTCTTTGAACTCTTTAATCACGTCAACGGGTTTGAATTCGGAAAGTAATTCGTTGCAGACGCAGATTTCATCCAACGCAACCGCCATCACCCAGACATGGCCTATCAGCCAACCGTTTGTCGGTGTTATCGCTCTTTCATCCAATATGACAGTTTCATTCGTGACCAACGCCGGGGTTATCACAGCCACCCTCGGTTCTTATGGCGGAGCAGTTACCGGCTTTCAACCAGCCAGCGCGAATCTCACGAACTGGTCTGGTGTTCCAACAAACACGATTTTGCTCACCACGAATGTTGTGACTTCGATTACACAAAACACAGGCGCAACAGTTCAAGGTAGCACAAACGCCAACGGAATAACTTACACCATCGGTTCGGGTGTTGACCAGACTTCGGTGGCATGGCAATCAGGAACATTCATTACGCCCGCGCACGGAACTCAAATACAACAGTATTTTTCACACGGACTGGCGTGTTCTGCTCCATCGCTCAAGGTTTATTACAATGGGACAGGCTATTCAAGTGGTGGCAACATTTCTTTGGCGTTCACTTATGTTTCGTCATCTTCATGCTACTTCACCTTCACCGACAATGGGACAATACCAACAAACGTAACGGTGACGGTCATTGCCTTTTGCGAATGAAAAACATAGCCCAAATTTGTCTTACCATTTTTTGTCTAGCCATCTTTTGTCCAAAGGCTTTGGCGCAGACGCCCATTGGCATCAAGCAAAATACATTCACGACCAACAAAGACCCTTCGTTTGCCATCACTGGGGCGGCAAATGGTGTTTTGCAGCAGCAACAAGGACAAGGACAGCAATACTATGTTGTGTCAGGTGCGGGTGAATCATTGGCAAATGGGAATTATTATTTACAGTCCACTAATCCTCTTGTTTATACCAATCAGTATTACGAAATTCAAGAAACAGTGCCGTTTGAAAACGTCATACCTGCGGGGTCTTATTATTCTGTCCGCCAGTTTTACTTAGGTCAATTTTTACAAGTCAACACGACCTACACAATTACCTTCGGAACAAACGACGATTGCCTTCTTGGTTACGGTTTATGCGCCCCCGGAACATTCCAATTCGTTACAGGCGGAGACGCTTCTGTCCTTCCCTCTGTAGAGCTTCAACCCGTTACTAGCTTTTCTCTTGTTACCGCAATAGTTTATACTACATCAAGGAGTTATGCTATCAGAGGACGTGAAACTACCCGCGTAGAAATATATGTTTCTACCAACATGATAAACTGGCAAACACTTCACGTTGCAGCCCCGCCAGCCCCAACCGTCACACTTGCTAATTCCGGTGCGGCCTCATACATCACCGAATCTCTGTTGCAAAATGCTGGCGGGTTGACCATCAGCAATTTCTCTCAATACGCGGACACCAACGGCGAAGCCTCCAATGTTTTCCAGACACTACCCCCGCCGTCGAACACCAACTTGGCCACACAGACTCAGTTGCTTTTGTCGTCAAATGGGGTTGCTTCACAAACAACAAGCCTTGTTGCGTCAGCGTCGAGCTTTGTTGGCGGCACGATCACCAACGGGCTTGCCTCAACTCAATACGTCATCACGGCTACGAATGGAATGGTGAAAGCCGCAGTCACAAACGGCCTTGCGACTGGGGTTGCCATGACAAACATTGTCAACAACAGCTACTCAAATAATCCATCAAAATATATCACATCATCCGCCGTCAGTAACATGACCGCGCTCGGTAGCGGCGTAATCACACTCATCACCAACGGCGGTGGTTTGTTGGTTTCGTCGAACTTGTCGGCGGGCGGTTACTCTTATTCCGTTGGCCTTGATCCTGCGGCGACCAACATCACCTACACAACCAACCTCTATGCAATTACGCTGGCGCAATGGGGCGCGTTCACCACAAACGCAAACACATGGGCGACTTATCTGGCGGCCATCAACGATTACACCAATGCGAAAGCCTTTACCAACGGTTTGATACTATCTTCGGTTGCAGCTTCAACATATAATCTTTTGGGGAATTATTTAACTACGACCAGCAATCTGAACTATTCAAAATTCACTAATGCGCCGGTGATTCCAGCCACCAATGGTTTCGTCACATCGTCCATTACGAACGGTCTGGCGACCATTGCTTATGTGAACACGGCAACAAATGGTTTTGCTACACAGAGCATCACGAACGGATTGGCGACGACGAACTATGTGAACACTGCGACAAACGGAGCCGTCACAAGCGCGATAACAAACGGCCTTGCGACTATTGCTTTTGTGACGAACCAGAATTATTTGCAGTCGTCCAATGTGGCGGCGTATTACGCCACAACCTCATCCGTCATATCCGCTATTGCGCCGTATGCGACCATTACCACGCTAAACGCTTCGAGCAATTATCTGACTTTGGCAAACACCACCAACGTCAACACCATCGCGCTTCATTGGGGAACGAATCAGGCACTCGTAGGAAGTGTCACCGTGAACTCGAATATGACGGCAAGTTTTGCGACGAATGGCGGGGTGATAACCGTTACGCTCGGTTCCACGACAAATCTTTACGCTTCCAGCACGGCAGGATTACAGCCCAAATCAGGAAATCTCACGAACTGGTCAACTATTTCCACAAACCAGATTCTTTTCACACCAAACTTGGTCACAACACTCGTCGCGGGAAACAATGTCGCTATTACCTACACAACCAATAGCAGCGGCGTTCACGCGACAGTCAATGCTTACTATCAATACAATTCTCCAGTTCAAGCGGTGTCGGGGTATATCGGAGGGGTTATTGGTTCTCCTTACGGCGTTGTTAGTCTTACCACAGGAAATAGTTCTTACTCTAGTCCGAGTTGGAGTGCGCTTCCAGCAACTCCGAATGATTGCAAGATTTACAACTCATCAAGCGGAGCTATTATTTATAGTAGCAGCAATGGAGTGGTACTATTGAATTCAACTGTGTTGACAAATATAACATTTACGGCGACTGGTTGTTGGGCCACAACCATATACATAACAAACAATGTGATTTCTCAAAATGTGAACATTATCGCAATATGCCATTAGAAATATGCTTTTAACAATGGGACAAGTTAAGTTGGGGCCGGTTGGCCGGTCATGCGGCATCGCCACCACATCGCCCGCCTTTGTTGAGTATGTCAACGACGCAACGCGCCAGTTGATCACGCGCGGCAACTGG
>Ga0208038_1001557_pt1 | contig 12104 bp, 13 predicted proteins | sample June2015DPH_16_1_FD_184714 | JGI IMG/M metagenome (GOLD analysis project Ga0208038, IMG submission 184714) | Peatland microbial communities from SPRUCE experiment site at the Marcell Experimental Forest, Minnesota, USA - June2015DPH_16_100... | ecosystem: Environmental > Terrestrial > Soil >...
CGCGGTGCCAACGCCATCCTTGCCCTTCGCTGCAATCGCTTGAGTGGCAAATTTGAAGACTATTGGGAGAACCGCAGGTGCGCCTAACCGTCACAATTTTGTCGCGCACCCGTCAAGCTTGGGAAGGGGGTAATGAATTCCGAAATAGTCGTTGTAGTAGTGCAGGAGCCGGGCAGCCTCCGCAAGCGCATAACGCCCTTTTTCGCCATCGCCCCGAGTCACGACGACTCCGATATCGGTCCCATCCACCTTCGTCGCGATCCGCTCGAAGTCGCCGATCCCGAGGAATAAGAGGTATGTCGACATCTTTGGCGTGGTGGCAAAATGAACTCGCTTCTGTCCGCTCGCCAAAGTCTCTGTCGAAGCGATGGGCATGTTGCTCACGGCCATGCGGTCCGCCGGAACATCGGTCGAGATGCTGAAAGTCGCCTTGAGCGCCGGCTCGTCCCAGGACGGCATGAAGCTCCTTTCGGCGGCCGGCTCAAAGGTGGTGGCGATCGTTCGCCGCTTACCTGCGGGGCTGTCGTAGTCCATGGCGAAGAAACCGTGCGTCGAGCGACGTATCACGCCGTGATAATCGATGGTGAGCGTGTGGCCTCCTGTTGCGACCGGATGCGCGAACGTGAGCGTCGCCCTTTGGAGTTTGACGTCGAGGGCGACGGCGGCCGCGGCCTCTTCCTTGTCGAGCACCGCTTTGTCCAGCACGAGTTCGTCGGCGTTCAGCACAATAGCCGGAGCCGATGCTTTGACATTAATTGTGATCTTTACTCGACCGCGAAAGGTCAGATTGGCTGCGTCGGGGACCAGCGCGAGGTCGTAATGAATCGGTATGACACCGGAAGGAAGCTGCTCGCGTTCAGCAGCCGCGGCACCGACTGGAATCGCACCAGCAAGAAGAGCCATCCATGCGGCCCAAAGGAGTATTTGTGTCATGAGTCAGTATAACACGCAAGAACAGTACCGATGTTGCCGATTCCACACGCGCTGCGTTGTGTTCAAACGGTCGCCGCATTAACTGGTTTTCGCTGCTGGAACATGTTGTCGGCGTTGAACGACAACGCGATCAGGCGGGCTCTGAGGAGGATAATAGCGAATGTATGGTCGGACACTCGGAAGTTGGCCCATTACTCCTGCCTACTCGCCGTTTGCCCGTGATTGGGCGGGGTTAGTCCAAGATTTTGCACTTCATCATGAATGCCGGAATTGTGGACGATTGGCCGGAAGGCAACCACAATCGCATCTTTAATTCACTTATGAACTCCCGCCTTTAACCAGAATCGAGAATGTCTGTTTGTCGGTTCTCGCACCCTCAAATCACTTTTCCAAGATAAACAGGAGGCAAATGTTATGAATCCCATCTCTGTTGCAGAACCATCTCTGTCCTCACGGGCTATGCTGTGCTCGCTTTCAATCAGTATGTGGTCGGCGCGGAAACACGACCCCGAAGCATCTGAGGAAATCGCGCAGCGCCACGGGGCGCAGCCCGGTGCCGGTCGCTATCACAAAGTGCTTCTCCCCAAAGCGGCGCTCGCCGAGGTCCAAAAGATCGTGAGCGAGGCCCGTCAGGATCACTACTTCATGACTCTGCCCTGGGACGATAACGGCTATCGCGTGCTCCCAGCAGCAGCGTATATGGACCACACAGAGAGAATGCGGCAGCTATCGAACCAGTTCACTCCAGCCATCGATGCCTTGACCCAGCAGTTCGGACAGCTTGTGGAGGAGGCCAGGGTACGACTTGGCGGTCTGTTCCGTTCGGAGGATTATCCGGCTCCCGAAGAACTCCGTTCCAAGTTCTCTTTCGAAACCAAAGTGATGCCTCTGCCGGATGCCGGCGACTTCCGAGTCACATTGGGCGACGAGGAAAAAGAGCGAATCAAGCGGCAGATCACCGCCGCCGTCGAGGCATCGCTTCAGGTGGCGAGTCGTGAGCTTTGGCAGCGGCTGTACGAGGCTGTCAGTCACTTGGCTGAACGCCTCCAAGCCTACAAAGTGACGGGGGAAGGGGTTGAACATCCCTTCCGCGATTCCGTTGTCACCAACCTGGTGAAACTCGTCGATGTTCTGCCCAAGCTGAACGTCACGGGGGATCCCGAGCTTGAACGCCTGGCTGCCCAGGTGCGCGCCTCGCTGCTGGTCGATCCCCAAGAACTGCGCAACTCGGAGTCGATTCGTAGCGAGACGGCGAAGGCAGCCACAGCGATTTGCGACCGCATGGCAGCGTATATGGCTGGCTATTCGGTCCCTGCGCCAGGCGAAGGGAGGGCGGCGTGAACCCTCCTCACACCACCACGGCACAAAAGCTAACCCGGGCACGGGTTCAGCTCCTGCTTGCGCAGCCTTTTTTCGGCACGCTCAGCTTGAGGTTGAAACTGATACCCGGAAGTTTGCCAACGATGGCCACTGACGGCTCGCGGATCGTCTATAACCCCGCCTTCGTGGATGAACTCAAACCAGCGGAACTCGAGGGAACGCTCGCCCACGAAGTCCTGCACTGCGCGCTGGGCCACCAGTGCCGCCGTGGCGAACGCGACTCGCGACTCTGGAATGAAGCCGCGGACTTCGCCGTCAACCCTATTCTGATCGGAAACGGTTTCGCGCTTCCTGCGGGGGCCCTGATCGATCCTGCGTTTGCGAACATGAGCGCCGAAGAAATCTATGCCCGGTTGTTGCGGAGAAGAAGCGAGGGAGCGGGCGCAGCACAGCAGCAAAAGACGATTGCTGGCGGGGGAATGGGTCATGGTCCACAGGGAACGCACAGTGCTGCGCCGTCCGATCCGATGTCTGACTCCTCTAACGGGTCAGGTCCAAGCCAGAGTGAGCCGCAGACCGGTCAAGCCGTCGGACCGACGTCGATGCGGTCCGGAGGCTTCGGCGAGGTCTGGGACGCGACAGACGAGCACGGTCATACGGCTTCACCGGCCGAGAAACGTCGTCAGGAGCATGAGTGGGGCATCGCCGCGGAGCAGGCCCAGCGGTCGGCCAAGGCGTGGGGACACGAACCTAGTGGGATCGAAAGGCCGCTTAGCGAAAGCCGCCAGTCGCAGCAGGACTGGCGCGCGATCCTGCGTGATTTTGTGGCGGCTACTACGCCCTCTGATTATCGCTGGACCCCGCCCAATCGCCGCTACATCGCTTCGGGCCTGTACTTGCCCTCGGTCGAGCGTCGCGGATTGGGCGAGATCGTGATTGCCGTCGATACCTCAGGCTCGATCGGAAGACTCGAGCTGGAACAATTTGCAGGTGAGATCTCGGCAATTTCCGAGGAGGCGCAGCCGGAAGCCATCCACGTGGTGTACTGCGACGCAGCGGTTCAATGCGCTCAACAGTTTGGCCCCTCAGAGCCAGTGCGACTTGAGCCTAGAGGCGGCGGGGGCACTGATTTCCGCCCGGCATTCGACTGGGTGAGCGAGAACAATATCGCACCAGTCTGCTTTATCTATCTCACCGACTTGTGCTGCCATTCGTATCCGGACACCCCGGAATACCCAGTCCTTTGGGTGACCGATTCGCAAAGAAAGGCACCGTTCGGCGAAACGGTTCGGATCGGCCTTGAATAAAGCGACGTATCTTGAACGAGCCCGCAGCCATTCATTTCATTCTGAATTCGTCATCATAGTCATCCTGCCATGCTGACAACAGCATCCGCCTAAGGAATTCCCCAAAAACTAAGGTGGTACACGGAGCACCGGGCCGCCGGCTTCACGCTGACGGTGAAATGTTGCCTCAGGACGATGGCAGCGAAGCCCAAGGTCGAAAGGCGCTGACCTTTATGGGCCTATTCCAGAGTGATGAGGGTTTCTATGGCAACTCAATCCGTTCCCACTTTTCAGCAAATGAGCAGCTTGACGGCGGTGGCCAATCTTCGCCCTCGCTCGCCGGCCCGACCGCGCCGACCCCTGACTCCTCCTATTTTGCGTCCCAGGAGAAGGCACGAACGAAAGGCCCTCCAGAACAGGGGGAAGCTGTTGGTTGATATGCTTCCCTTGGTAAAGCGCGTGGCTCTGAGGATTCGCAAACGCCTGCCTGCCCATGTGGAGCTGGATGACCTGTTCTCAGACGGCGTGCTGGGACTGGTCGATGCGATCGCCAAGTTTGACGCGAGCAAGCGGGTGAGGTTGGAGACCTACGCGCAGCACCGGATTCGTGGAAGCATTTTGGACGGGCTCCGCAGCGCGGATCCGGCCTCCCGAGGTTTACGGTGCAAAAACGAAAGAATCAAAAAGCTCTATCACGAACTGGAGGTTAAGCTCGGCCGCCCCGTCACTGACGACGAGATGGCAGTGGTGCAGGGAATGAATCTGGCGCAATGGCATCGGTCGCTCAATGAAGTTCAGAGCGTGGGATTCGACGTCAGTGCGCGCACTCTTTCGGCGGGGCCGACCTCCAGGTCGGTCAGCCGACAGATTGAGCCAGCGTTACTGGCTGGTGATGATCCCACTCCTTTCGACCTCAGCTACCGTCACGAACAGCGGGAAATTCTAGATCGCGCCCTTTCCCGACTACAGAAGCGTGACCGCCAAATCGTCACGCTCTACCATAAGCAGGGCCTAACGATGAGGCAGGTTGCCGAGCTTATGAGCGTGGATGAGTCCCGCATTTCGCAACTCCATGCGGTGGCTTTGGTCCGGTTGAAGGCGAATGTGGATTCCCTGTTGCACCCAGGCCAGGCCGAAATCTCAGAAACCGGCGGAGTCTTGTTAGCGGCCGGCGCTGGGGCCTAGCACAGGCTGGTCAGTACGTCCTGGCGGCACAGATCTTCAGTAGGCGGAGCCGCCGTCGATGCGCCCTGCGGTGCGCGACCAAAAAGCAGACATGTCGCTTGCCGAACTTTTTTCGCCGGTCGACGTTTGTGAGGACCATCTGGCACGCAAGAGATAAACAGGGCAGGTTGTGCCCACGATAGGCAGGTGACACCGGGTACGGGATCGACGACAAGAGCGGACCGCAGTTAAACCGCTCAAACGAAACCCAATCTGACCCGCGGTGAGGTTGGAAAATACAGGGGCATTGAGCGCCGGCTCCGGCTCACCCACACGTGCCTGGTCATCGATTCGCGGGCCCCCCTAATTGCCGCTGCCCCCCGGCTACTTAAGTGATGAGGCTTCGGGCACTTGTGCGACGCAGCTGTACTGAAGCGATCCCCATTTGACACGCGAGAAAGTTTGTTCTATTTATGAACCAGGGATTTCTCGCCACACGCTCACTCAGCGTCGTACCGGGATAAAAGCCACCAATCATCGGGGCCTTTGCGCTCTAGGGCGCTATGCCTGACGCGCGCCAGAAGGCGTTAGCACTGCCGGAGTGGGCGATTGTGTGCGGAACCGAGGTGAAGTGTAGTTATGAGTAGTGGGCCCTATCCATCGTTCGACCAGCAGACGGAGACGCGATTACCACCGCCTTCAAATTCACAAGCCTTCCGCTTCGGAGTCACGGTTGCACTTGAACCTGTCGTCGACAGCGAAGAAGCGGCCAAGTTCCTCAACATCAATCCGAAGACTTTGCAAAAACTGGCGCGCAACAGCGAGGTGCCAGGGTATCGCATCGGTAAGCTCTGGAAATTTCGCCTCTCCGATCTGGACGCGTGGCTTCGTTCCAAGGTGATTTCAAAGTAACCGTCGGACGCTCCCTTGCCAGACCCTGGGGATCGGCCTTTGGACAAACCGCACTCAGTTGGAATGTTGTAGCAGCTTCAGGAGGATTCAATGTCAACCCTGCCAACTCCGCTCAGTCCGGAAGAATCGCAGTACCCAGCAGTCCGGGAGGCACCTGTCGGTCCACAAGACGCCGGGCGCTTCCTTAACATGCATACCAAAACTGTGCTTCGCAAGGCCCGCTCCGGCACCCTCCCGGCCCACCCGGTGGGCGGCACTCGGAAGCGCTGGCACTTTTATCTCTCGGAGCTGGACGATTGGCTTCGGTCTCAGAAAAACACGAGTATCCAGTCGCGTCGCGCACTGGAAGCGGCCACGTTGGCTCATCGAAGGGCGGCTCAATGGCAGCAGTGAGATCCACAAACGAGTGCCAGGGCGGCTGCAGAGAATTCCGTCGTGATTGCCGCAGGACGACTTTCCGACTTGCAGCGGACGGACGGTCACGGCTCTGCCCTCTGATGGCCTTTGAGGGCAGGAAAATGAAGTTACTTCACCAACTCGACCCTGAGATTGGCAGTATGGTAAATTCGAACCGCGACCGCTGCCAGAATTCAAGGAGCAAATGAATGCTGGCGCGTTACCAGAACGGTTGTCTACAAAAAATAACCCGGAAGGATGGAGTGGAAAGATGGCAGTTTCGTTGGCTCACCAAAGGGGCGGACGGAATTTCACGCGAGCGCAAGAAAACCATCGGACCGGTCAAGGACTATCCCGAAAACAGTAAGAAGCTGCAGGATTTGCTGGCTGGACTGCGGCTAAACATCAACACCGATGGCCCGACCGAGTTGACCTCGATCACCATGACAGAAGCCGTGGAGCATTACAAACTCCACGAGCTCGCTGATTGTGGCCGGGACGGCAAGGCATATTCGACGCGTAGCCGGAAGACGCAGGTTCTGAACCGGTGGGTTCTCCCCCATTGGGGAAAACTCGAACTGCGGGCCATCAAAACCGTTGCGGTTGAGCAGTGGCTGAGAACACTTGTCACGGACAGGTCAGGCGAAACCAAACCTCTTGCAGGCGGCACCAAGGAGAAAATCCGCGACGCGATGAGTAGCGTTTTTAATCACGCAATTCGGTGGGACTTCACGGATCGCAATCCCATCACTGGTCCGGTCAAAGGCTCAGGTGTTCGGGTCTCGGCAAAACGCGAACAAACACCTGACATTCTCGAGGTCCAAGAGATGCAGTTACTCCTCACAGCACTCGGAATTCGCGAGAAGGCCATGGTATTTCTCGATATGCCGACTGGTCTGCGCCGCGGTGAGCTGGCCGGGCTGAAATGGGAGGATTTCGATTTCAAAGAGCTTTATGTAAGCGTGACTCGGTCGCTCGTAGACCAGCACGTGGGCGCAGTCAAAACTGAGGCCTCGAGAAAGCTGATGCCCATTGACGAATACGTGGCTCGGGATCTGCTGGCTTGGTACGAGGTAACCCCATACAAAAAACCATCCGACTATGTGTGGGCCACCGATGCCAACCGGGCCGGAGCTAAGCGCGGCAAGCAGCCTGTTTGGCTGAGCACCGTTATGCGCGACCACATCCAACCCGTGGCTCGGGAGTTGGGGATCAACAAGAAGCTGTCATGGCACACCTTTCGCCACACGTTTTCGTCGATCCTCAAGGCTAATGGTGAGGATGTCAAAGTCGTACAGGAGTTGTTGCGTCATGCAACCTCTAGAATGACCCTGGACACCTACACGCAGGCTCTGAGTCCAGACAAGCGGGCCGCCCAGAGTAAGGTTGTGGATATGATCAGGCCGAAACCAACTTGTACCGTCGTTGTACCGCGAGTTTCAGGCGAAACTGGCGTAAGTCGTTGAAAGGATGTGGCGTCCCCGGCGGGATTTGAACCCGCGTTACCGCCGTGAAAGGGCGATGTCCTAGGCCGGGCTAGACGACGGGGACGGGAGCCTCGAAAGAAAGTCAGAAGGCAGAAATCAGAAAGCAAAACGCATGAACCTGTATTATGCCATCAGTGGGGCTTTAAAGCTGTCAATTATTCTTCTGTGCTGCGCGTCGCAAAAAGAAGGTCGGACTGCCTAGGTAGGGCGGCTGATGTTTCCGGGCCGGCAATCTTTTCCAATTCCGGGTAAAACTCCTGCAACGTTTCGGGAACGCGCACGGGCTGGTTCCTGAGCAGACTGACTAACTGCAGCGCGTTGGCGATGGCTTTGCCCTGAAAATGGTTATTGGTGATGACGAAGGTGACTTCAGTGCGCTGGGCAATATTCTGAATGCGCGCCGCCCAAGGTTCCAGCTCAGCTTGGCTGTAGAGGTAGTTGTAACGTTCCTCGGGGTGCTCGTTGGAAGTGAACCAGTGCTCGTAATTGCGCCCGTGCAGGCGGACGTATCCCACCGGGGCCGTAGCGCGCGCGCTGGGAGCAATCGACTGCCCGATCACTGGCTGGTCGATATTGCAGAAGCCCGCTCCCAGCCCGGCGAGCCATTCAAAGACCTCCGGCTTGTTCCATGAATTGTGCCGCACTTCGAGCACCAGCGGGTATTCCATGAACTGCATGACGAGTCCGCTCAAGTACTCATGGTTTTCGGGTGTGTTCCTGAACGACCAGGGAAACTGCAACAGCAACGCGCCAAGCCGTCCCTCGGTCACGAGTGGAGCCATCCCCTGCTTGAACAGCTTCTCGTCCTGGAGGTTGGCGTTGCGTTCGTGCGTGAACCGCTTCCAGAGCTTGGCGGTAAACTTGAAGTTGGGGTTAAAGGCGATTCTTGCTGCCCACGCTTTCACGACCTGCGCCCGTGGGGGAGAATAAAAGGAAGTGTTGATCTCGATAGTGTCAAAGAATTGAGCCAGGTAAGCGGCCTCGTGGAAGCCGCGCGGCTTGTGGCGAGGGTAAACGATTCCCTCCCAGTCGGTGTAAGACCAACCGGCAGGTCCAACCAAGATGGCGGGGTTTGAGGGAGCTCCGTTCATATTCGCCTTTTCTTCGCCTTAAAATTACCTCCAACGAGACGTTTTGTCAAGGGATTTCGCGAGCGGCGCATCAGGCGAACGCGGCACGAATGATTTCCAAGTCTACATCTGCGAATTGGTGCGCGACCCAATCGGCGTGCTGGAGTTCGGCCTGAGGACGACTGTGGACAAGGGCCAGGCATTTCATGCCGGCGGCTTGCGCGGCCACAACGCCGAGGGGCGCGTCCTCGATGGCCAGGCATTCGCCGGCTCCGAGCAGTGGTTCGTGCAGTTGGGGAAGTTCTTGCAGGCGGGTGAGGGCTTTGAGATATATCTCGGGGTCAGGCTTCGAGCGCTCGCAGTCGTCTGCTGTCGCCATAACCGCGAATTCTTCGCGCAGACCCAGCTTTTCCAGAAGATGTTCGATCTCCGCTCGCAGGCTACCGCTGGCGATGGCCAGCGGGAAGTGCCGGGCGGCGCTAAGGATAAACTCCGCCGCGCCGGGGATGGATGGCAGGCCGTCGTGGATGATCTCCTCGTAGGCGTGCGCCTTCCAGGCCAGGAGTTCATCGCGCCGGGCGATGCTGAGGGAGTGCCCGTGCGTGCGGTAGAGGTGCTCGATAACGGCGCGGTCATCGAGAGCGAGATAATCCCGGTAATATTCTTCCTCGGAGAGGGCCCAGCCCTCTCGAGCCGCCATCTCTTGGAAGAGCTTCATGATGAGCGGTTCGCTGTCAACGAGGATCCCGTCAAAATCGAAGATGATGGCGCGTAGCAAAACTTTTGGCCTCCCGGGGAATCCAGCGCCTGCCCGCCTCGAGCCCGCCGCTTGCGGTTCGTGGGGGGTGGCGGAAAGACCGTCCCCAAAAGCGCCCATGGCGAGCACCCGCCTGGACATCAATGATACCGCCAAGGCGCGCCCCATAAAAGGCAGGATTCAGAAGTGCAGGATTCAGGCGTCAGGATTCAGCATTCAGGCGGACGGTCGTCGTGATACACTTGATTAGAAAAAGGCGGCAAGCGACGGAATCGACCGATTGGGGTACAGTTTCCCATAGGCAGTGACGAAGGCCAGCCCGCGCGCATCCATTAAGTTGGGGCTGGATAATATCGTGGGCTGAAACCATGGGCCATGAATTGAGCATCCCGATTGCGTTTGTGGCAGGGGTGGTGTCTTTTCTCTCACCTTGCGTGCTCCCACTTGTGCCGGGCTATATTTCAATGTTATCCGGGGCCACGATTGAGGAATTGAAATTCGGGACGAGCCCGGCGCTGATGGGACGTATTTTGCGCAATTCCGTCTCCTTTGTGGTGGGTTTCTCCATCGTTTTTGTGACCCTCGGCGCTTCGGCGACGGCGGTGGGGAAGTTCCTGCTGGCGGAGCGAGCCACCTTCAACCTTGTTGCAGGCATTGTCGTTATCGTGTTCGGATTGCATCTAACCGGCTTGGTGAAGATTCCGCTGCTTTATCGCCAGGTCCGGGTTGAAACGGGCGCGCCGCGCCGCGGACTTGTGGGCGCTTTTCTGCTGGGGTTTGCGTTCGCATTCGGCTGGACGCCGTGTATTGGTCCCATTCTAACCGCCATCCTGGCGCTGGCCGCGCAGCGGCACACCGTGTTCCAGGGGATGTTCCTGCTGGCCGTTTATTCGGCGGGCCTGGCGATTCCCTTCCTTCTGACCAGCGTCGGTTTGGGCCAGTTCCTGAAGATCTACGGTGGTTTCCGGAGGCACTTGCATGCCGTCGAAGTAGCTTCAGGCGTGCTGCTGATTGCGCTTGGCGTCTTAATGGCGACCAACAAGTTTACAGTGATTTCGAGATATTTTTCGTTTCTGAGCCGTTTCACGCTGTAAGAAAGCTGTCAGCCTTCAGCTCTCAGCTTTCAGCGATAGGTTTTGAGGGCTGATGGCTGATCGCTGACCGCTGACGGCTTATTTTGGAGAGAATTTGCACCCTATTCTATTCACCGCGGGTTCGCTGCGATTCCCCACTTACGGGGCATTGATGGTGCTTGGTGTTTTGAGCGCGATCTGCGTTATCCTCCGGCTAGGGCGGCGGGAAGGATTGGACTCAGGCCAGTTGCTTGACTTCAGCACCTGGTTGCTGCTTGTGGCGCTCCTCGGCGCGAAGGTGCTGATGGTGCTTTCCGATTGGCATTTCTACCGGCAGAATCCGGGAGAAATTTTCAGTCGCGGCACTTTTCTGTCTGGCGGGGTTTTTTACGGTGGCTTTATCGCTGCGCTCCTCTTTGCGGTTTGGTATATTCGGCTTCATCGCCTGCCGTTCTGGAAGGTCGTCGACGTTTACGCTCCGGCCATTTCTCTGGGATTAGGTGTGGGCCGCATCGGTTGTTTTGCCGCAGGATGTGATTACGGGAAGCCTACCACCTCCGCGTGGAGCGTGGTATTCAGAGACCCGTTCAGCCACGAGGTATCCGGAGTGCCGCTGGGAATTCCGTTGTACCCTACCCAGATTTACTTGTCATTGGCCTCGCTCTCGATCTTTGCGTTTCTTTGGTGGAGATATTCGAGGAAGTCCCGCGATGGCGAAATTTTCGTGCTATACCTTGCCCTCTACGCCGTGGCCCGATTCTTCCTGGAATTCCTAAGAGGCGATGAGGACCGCGGGTTCGTCTTTCATCATCTCCTGTCTACATCGCAGTTTATTGCGATTCTGGCCTTCGCGACGGCAGTGTGGATGGCTCTGATCCTACGCCGCAAACCTGCGCGGCAGCAGGCATGGGGTGTCGAGACCACTGAGGGCGGAGGGCGAGGGAATCTCGGGGATAAGAAAGTGCGTGACGAGGTGGCCCCCTCGGCAAGGGTCAAGGCTGCACCAATGCCGCACCCGCCGAAAGGGGCTCGGCATTAAGGGAGATGGGTAGTGTCCCAATTCGACTGTAGGGCTGCCTCTCCCGCAGAGCGGGACGGGACGGCCTGGCCGGTCCCGCCTTGCGGGACCCGGCCCTACCAGGGAGATGATATGGATTTGAATGAACCTGAAGGAGCTGCGGGCGGCGGGAAGACCGAACGACCGGAAGCCGGCGGCAAGGTGAGCAGGTTCGCGAGCCGAGGCAAAGTGCTGATCGGTGCGGTGCTGGCGGTGACCCTGGTGTCGGGTCTCTATCTTGTCAACCGGTACTGGATCGCCCCCGCCCTGCGGACGCAGGCCATGAGCGGCGGGGATCATCCTGGTGCGCCGCCCACTTCACTGACGGACATCGGCGGGAAAAAGCTGGACCTGGCTGACTACAAGGGCAAGGTGGTGGTGCTGGATTTCTGGGCTACCTGGTGCGAGCCGTGCCGGATTGAGATTCCGGGGCTCATAGAAATGCAGGACAAATACGCCAAACAGGGCTTTTCGGTTATCGGCATCTCTCTCGATGATGAGCCCGGCCCTGTAGTGGAATTTTACAAGGAATTCAAGATGAACTATCCGGTGGCGGTCGGCAATCAACGTGTAGGGGAACTCTATGGGGGAATCTTTGGGCTGCCGACGACGTTTCTGATCGGCCGCGACGGACGCATTTACGCCAAGC
>Ga0208038_1001561_pt1 | contig 12083 bp, 9 predicted proteins | sample June2015DPH_16_1_FD_184714 | JGI IMG/M metagenome (GOLD analysis project Ga0208038, IMG submission 184714) | Peatland microbial communities from SPRUCE experiment site at the Marcell Experimental Forest, Minnesota, USA - June2015DPH_16_100... | ecosystem: Environmental > Terrestrial > Soil >...
TTCGCCCCCCGAGCTGGCGATAATGCCGGTCATCAAAACTCTTCAGGTCCACCTTGTAAAGGTCCACCCAGGGCCGCAGGTATTCCAGCACCTGCGGCGTGCCGTTGCCATTCGAAACATATCCGGTGGTGAGCCCTGCCGCGCGGGCTTCCTTGAAAACTGCCACCGCCCACTCGCTGGTGATGAGCGGTTCATTGTAAGTGCTCACCATGACCTTCGCCCCCTGTTGCACTGCCTCCTGGACCAGCTCTTCGGGTGTCACGCGCAAGGGAGACGAAACTGCGTTCGGGTCGCGCAAGGCCTGCGAGGTAACCCAGTTCTGGCAATAGCTACAGTGCAGGTCACAACCCAGCATCCCAAAGCTATAGGCCAGCGCGCCAGGGTAGGCGTGATAAAAGGGCTTCTTTTCGATGGGATCGCACTGCGCGCTCGAGACGTAGCCCCAGGGCACAAGGAGCTTACCGCCCTCGTTGTACCGGACCTTGCAAACTCCCACTTGCCCGTCCGGTATTCGGCAGCAATGCCCGCACGCGTAACAGCGCACGAAGCCGTGGTCGAGCTTCTCGTAAAGCTCACCCTCTCGGACGGTTTTCTGTAAGACTTCTTGCAGACTAGCCATGATTGCACTCCCCGCCCCCACCAAGTCAGGGGATTCTACCCAATACCATCTTACTCCACAACGCCACCTCAATGCAGGCGGTCAGTGGTCAGTCGTCAGTTGTCAGTAGTCAGTGGTCAGTTGTCGGCCTCCAGCCTTTGAAAGGACGGGGGGGGCGGGCGATTTTGGATTCTAGATTTTGAATTTTGGATTACCCCCGCCTAACACTTGCTGCCCGCTGCTTCGCGTTTCCTGGCACCGGGTACCGGGCACCTAAAACCTTTTCTTCCGTTTCTTGACTTCCGCTCCTCAATCGTAGGGCTGCGGCGGGTCACTCAATGCCTACCTCCTGACTTCTGACCCTTGCTCCCGCGTCACCCGCTATGCGCGAGTGCTGTCATGCTGATCCCGCTTTGCGGGAGAAGCATCCCTGCAGTTTGTCGCTGGATGCGGGGGGCAAAAGACAACTGCAGTCCCGCTGCGGCGGGTTCGCCCGCCCGAAAGCATGGCGGGCTCAGGTTGACAGAGGCCGCCAACTTCGGGATTCGGCTTGAAACGACATGGGTTAAATAACATCTAAATAAGATGACCAAGAGTGCAAGCATGCCGCCCCTCGAGGCGCTGACTGTCGGCCATTCCACGCGGTCACTCGATACCTTTATCGAATTGCTACAGGCGCACGCCGTGAAGCGGCTGGTGGATGTTCGCACCGTGCCGCGGTCCCAGCGCAATCCGCAGTTCAATAAAGAAGTGCTGCCCGCTGCCCTACGCCCCGCCCAGATCAAATACACCCACCTGCCGGGGTTGGGCGGCCTGCGCCATGCCCGCCGCGACTCGCCGAACACCGGTTGGCGCAATCCTTCATTTCGCGGTTTTGCGGACTACATGCAGACGGAAGAATTCGAGTCAGCCCTGGAAGAGCTGATGGAGATGGCCGCGAGGGAGCGGATCGCCCTGATGTGCGCGGAAGCTGTTCCCTGGCGCTGTCACCGCTCCCTGATTGCGGACGCCCTGCTCGTACGCGGCGTGAAAGTGAAGCACATCATGAACCGCAAAACTTGCCCGGGGCACGCACTCACGCCCTGGGCGATGGTAAACGGGAAGCAGATTACATATCCCGTTGAGACTCTCGAATTGAACTTCGCTGACAAAAGGAACACTCGTGCAGCGGAGTGACGGCCCTCGCGTGGTGATTAAACGATTACCTCATCCTGGCAGCGGGGAGCACCACGAATTTCTTTGCCGTGCGGGGAGCTGAGTACGCTTATCCTCTGAAGAGCCTTGACGAGGCAATCAGTCTGCGAAACCACATCCTTTGCTGCTTTGAGCGTTCTGTGCCGCTGTCGGACCCAGAGCAGCGGAGGAAGAGGCTGACCTTCGCTATTGTGGGCGGAGGGCCGACCGGCGTCGAGTTTGCCGGCGCCCTCGCGGAATTGCTCCGTCGCCCGCTTCGGAAGGATTATACCAAGCTGGGCCTCAGGGATTCCGCAGATAGGCACGGACATCCATCCCTACCTACCGACTACTGACGTAGCATCGGGGAACAACACGGTTTCCTAACTGGTTTCGGCTCCATCAATTCCACGCGCGTGTAGTCAGGATCGTAGAGGTTCAATTGCCACTTGCCGTCCCGCCCGATCTTGGGTTGTTCTGCCTTGTACCCTCGGCCCACCGCCGTCTTATAAGCTGTTTCAACACTTGGAACACCGAGTGCCAGGTGGTGCATCACACCGAGCGTTCGTGGCGTGGGATTGCGAACGTTCAGCATGTACTCGAGCCAATCGCTGCCTTCGGGGACACGCATATCGACCCAGTCCACTTGGTCGTCGCTCATGCCTCCGTACCACGTCGACTGGAAGCCGAGAACATCTTTGTAGAAGCGATCCGCGGCAGCGCGGTCAAGGACTGTGACCCCCACGTGGATCATGTGCTGTGAGATACGAGTGCCCGAAAGGAATTTGCCAAAATTCCGGCGGTGGAGCGAGCCGGGCAAGTATTCCACGAATTCGACGGAGTGCCCCTCCGGATCCTTTACCATAAAGCTCAGATTGCCGTCGAGCCCGGGCCTCAGCGTATCGGGCACCTTCACGCCACGTTCGGCAAGGTAGCCCCGCAGTGCTCGGGCATCCGTGGTCTCGAAAGCAATGTGCGAAAGCTTGTCTTCGGTTGGGCCGCTCAGATTGGGGAAAACCTCAATATATTGATGGTCGTTCACCTTAAAATAAGTCAGCATCAGGCCGCCCGTCGGTTTATCTACCGTGAACGGCTCCTGAAATCCCAAAGTGTCTCGGTAAAACTCCCGAGCCGCAGTAAGGTTGCCGGTCTTCAGCCCGATGTGCGCGATCCCAACAATGGGCGGGCGACGCGTCACAGGCTTGCCTGCACCGATAACTGCGAACAGTGCCGCAAAAACGCCAAGACCAATGATAGGGGGCAAGGTGCTGAGCTTTATAGAGATCAAAAAACCGCCAAGTGACTTTCGAGTTCCGGTATCTCTTATCATTTCCAATGCTTTCAAGGCCATACCTTTGACGTGCAGCGGCCCCTTTGAAATCTGGAATCCGCCATCTCATACCAGGGTGCATTCAAACGGGCACTAATCCTATGTTCAGCCCGTACTGTCACACTCCGGTCCCTCTTAGACAGCCCCACAAACCAGGAGGCTCACGCTCCAGGGAGCGAGATCGGGCAAGACAACGCGGACATATCCCCTGGAAGAAACGAGACGCTCCCCAGAAATCTCCCTCTGTTCCTTGGTGGGGCTGATCTGCGTGAAGCGCATGGCCTCAGTCAACACGCGCAGAGACAATTCCTCGACCGGGTCAAGCGAGGCGTTCAGCACGACCACGGCCTTTTTCCCCTCCACGCCCTCGCGGGACCAGATCACCACTTTCGCGAAAGACTCGGCGACAACGGGAAGGCGATCGTAACTGAGCCAGCCACAGATGGCCTTCATTTGAGACGACTTCGCTAAGCTATGAATCTGGCTCCAGGGAAAATACCCCAGAATCACCACTCGCCCACCCAATTCATTTATGCAAGCCGTCAGGCAAGGCCCAAGATCACGTCCGCCATAATCAATCATCCTCGCCAAGATCGCGACATCATCACTCTGAGGCTGTAATCGGTAAGCCCGCTCCGCCCAGAAGGATTGCCGGCCATCTCTTGACCAGCCGGCAAACCGGTCGTTGAGCGGGTGCTTTGAGAAAACCTCGGTCGCATCGTGATCCACGTTTTCCAACTCGCGCACGCCGGTCCAGCTCTCCAGTCCTAAGCGCTTCATGGCCAACCAGGCCTTCCCGTCCATCAACACCCCGCCGGCAAACATCTCGCGTAGTTCCTCTTGAGGATACGCAAAGACGGCTGAACCTGCGAGGGCTGTCGCCGTGCGACCGCCAGGATGGTAGCAGAGAGGAATCCCGACCTCGCCTAAAACGTACGCCTTGGTGAAAGGCAATTTGTAATCCGAGAGCCACTCCTCCTCCGGATTCACCGTACTGAAAATATCGCGATTCCATGCCGGCCAGATTCCCTTGGCCATGCTCCGTCCGAGTGCCGACTGTAACTTCTGGTAAAAGGGCCGATACCGGCAGATACGGTCAAGGAGAGGGGCGTACTCGTCAAGCGGCTCTTTGTACATGCTCAGGACATTGAATGCTGTAGCCGTGGTGCCCGCCCCCATGTGCGCCGCCGCCTCAATCACTGTCGTCTGCTTGCTCTTTCGCAACAGTTGGTAGGGAAAGTTCTCCAACTCCGATTCGATAATCTTGACCTCCGACGGAAGCGCCGAAACTTCCCGACCGATGTCGTTGGCCTTGTCCACCAACCCCAGCAGGCAGTCGTCGTCATAAAAGCCACCGCCCGGACGCCAGCGCACCGGCGCATGGCCAGGACCGCTCAATGTCTTTGCCCAACGCTCGAAGTCATATCCTTCGTAAAAGCGATCCCCCGTCATAAAGCCCAGGGGCAATCCGGGCTTCACCTTGTGCACGGCTTCTTCGATGTTCCGGAACAGGTTGTCGATCACTCTCCGGTTGCGCTCAAGCCAGGCGCGGCGCAAACGCAGCCGCTCTTCCAGCAGCCCGCCCCCGAAGGCCCTGACGAGTGTCTCCCTGGTAAATCGCGTGCCCACCTGGTCTGAGAATTGCCCCACACAGAGGTCGCAGAAGCAAGTAAAGGTGACCGGCAGGTGGCCCGCGAGCCGCACATCGTCGTCTATCCAGATGAAGTCGGGGTCGGCTTCCGCCATAAAGGTGTAAAGCTTTCGGGCATAATCAATGAGTTCGGGGTGGGCGGGACAGTACGAGCCACGACATATCTTGCCCCAAGGGTCCATGACTCGCTGCCAAGGTTCATTGAGAGAGTTAGGAAGATTCTCCTCGTGATGCCCCATCGTGGCGAGTACGTTGATGCCGGCCTGCATTCCCTGTTGACGGACGCGAGGGAGAATCTTCTGAAGCCGCTCTGCACGACGTTCGATCTCCTCCAGCGGCAAGGGAGGATGCATGTGTGAAGTGAAGAAAGCTAACTCGTCCACTGCTCCCGGCTGCCGCGCGAAGAAATCCAACAGTGGCTCGAAACGGTCGTCCGTCATCCAGTGCGCCACCCCGATCCGAAATGCCACCAGCGGAATACGAGTTTGCGTCCTCTGCGCTTGGCTGCTCAGGTGTGTCGCAAGAGACAGCACGCCTCCCTGAAGAACAATGCTCTTTATGAAATCGCGTCGATTCCAATCTCCAAGCATCAGGACTCCTTCCGAGAAGCCCGCGCCGAATCGCACGTGCCAGCTGCATTTCTCACCACGGGTCTGGAAGGGCGGGTTCAGCCCCGCCGTTACAAGGCCTTCCTGATTATTCCTGTGTCCCGTGCCCCGCGCAGTCCCGCGCCTGCGGGACTGCGCGGGGCACGGGACCAACAGAGGGCGGGAGCCGCGATTTCGGCGGGGCTGAAGCCCCGCCCTTCCGGCAGCCCCTTAAGAGCGTCCAAACGTGGTGAGAAATCCATGCCGGCTTCTCCATCTACTTCCTTTGCGCATGGCGGCCCGGCATTGCGCCTTGGTTCCAGGCTCCTCGGTGATGAATACTCGCCCTTTTGGTTCTAACCCGCAATTCTCACCAAGAAATTGAAAAAGGCTGCCTCTTTCTGGCATAAGTATTTTTGCGAGAAAGTCTTCTGTCAAGGAGGACAGCGGACAGTCTTTTGCGCACACAGTGTAACCAAGAATGCTTCAAATTTCATCCCCTGTGTGGGCATGAGGTGCGGGGGCGGTTTGGCGGACCCACCCCTCACTGGGCTGAGGTCAGTGTACCCCGCTTTTTCGTCTGAACCCCGTAGGGGTTGAAGATGAGTAGCCGTGGGCAAGGGCGCGGGGTTTTGCGCCCGCCGCCCACGGATTACGTGCGACCCAAGTTTCTCGACCCCGAAGGGGTCGAACCGTCGAGCCCACCTTGATCGACTGCATTACACGCGAGATGGTGACCAGGAAACGGGGGAATATGATCGCAGGCCCCGCCGTGGCGGGATCGGGCAGGAAGATCCAGGGGGTGAGCAGATAGCGGAAAGCACGAAGAAGAGAGCAGAAAGTACGGACCAGATGCTCTTCATTCTGACTCCTGACTTCTGACTCCTGCTCTTTCCCTCTACCTTCTCCCGCGCGGGGTACCAATTCCCCTCATTTGCGGTAGAATCACCCCATAGCAAGCAAGTAGCGCAGACCTGTTTTTCAAGGTCTGCGGCTTTTCTCACCGGCCCCGCCCAAGGGCCGCGGAGCTACAAAACAGGTCCGCGCTCGCTGTTGACTATGCACGGTTAACTGTCAACTTGACGGGCCGCCTTGGCCACTTTCGCCATGGCAGCGATATGCTCAGGCGTGGTGCCGCAGCAGCCCCCGATGATTTGCGCCCCAGCTTTAATGAGATCATTTACTTTGGAGGCCATGAATTCCGGCGTCTCTTTAAAGACCGTCTTCTCCCCTTCCAGGACCGGCATGCCTGCATTGGCGTTGATAAGGATGGGCGTGTTGGGCTGCGCAGCCCGCGTCTGGCGCGTAATCTCGATCATGTTCACGATGCCGTTGCCGCAATTGGCGCCCACGATGTCCGCGCCGGCCGCCATCGCCTCCCGCGCCGCGCGTTCCGGCGTCACACCCATCATGGTGCGAAAACCACGTGCGCTGGGTTCAAAGGTGAAGGTGCAGATGACCGGAAGCCTGGTATTTTCCTTGGCAGCCTTGATCGCCTGCACAGCTTCGCTGAGGGATGCCATGGTCTCGATGCACAGGGCATCCGCGCCGCCCTCTTCCAAAGCCACCACTTGCTCCTTAAAAGCCTTGTAGAGGTCTTGTGGCGTCACATCGCCGCCCTCGTCTTCAACGATGTGCCCGGTGGGGCCAACCGAAGCGGCGACGTAACCCTTGCCTGCCATAGCCTGTTTGGCGAGTGCAACAGCAGCCAGGTTCAACTCCCTCACTTTGTCCGCGAGCCCATAGGGCTTCAGCTTGTAACCAGTCCCGCCAAACGAATTCGTCTCCACGATGTCAGAACCCGCGGCGATGTAATCCTCGTGAATCCCTTTAACGACGTTGGGGTGAGAAACACACCACGATTCCATGCACTCGCCTGGTTTCAAGCCCTTGGCTTGCAGATAAGTGCCCATGGCTCCGTCGGAAATCAGAATGCCCCCTTGCGCCACTCTTTCTTTGAAAGTCTTCATATGCCTTCCCCCGAGAAGTCAGGAGTCAGAAGCCAGGAATCAGGAGAAAAACCCCAAACCCGCGCTCCAATTGTGCCCTAAGCTGGGTAGCGCGAAAGTCCGGTTTTTCGGGTCCGCAGATTGTCCACGCGCCCAAGGAAGAACCGCAGACCGCCAAAACTGACGGTCCACGGTACCCCTACTCGTGGATTATAATGCGAGACTTGGGAGCGCGAAAGGGGACATTAGGCAGTACGTAGTAAGCAGTAGGTGGAAAGGTCGCAGGCGGCCGTAAGCATCTCGGTGCGAAGGGGTGAGTCATATGAACACATTTCTAGACCTTCTCGTTCGATTGAATCCTCTGATCCAAGCTCTGACTTTCGTTGCGTTGATCATCTATGTTTTAAAGACATGGTCAATGGCGGACGCTACCTCAAAGGCTGCCCGCGCCTCAGAGAAGAGCATTGACGAAATGAGGCTGGCTCGAGAGGAGCATTCGAAGCCAAAGGTGGTTTGTTACTTCGACCACCATACGAGGAAGAGACAGATCTACGACCTAGTTATCAAGAATTGCGGCAACTCGGCAGCATTCAATGTGAAACTGGTTTTTTCACCTCAACTTGAACGGTATGGAGCAAGGGGGCTTCCCGCTCTTAAAGAAAAACGCTTTAGGGTTATGGCCCCCGGCTACGAATGGCGCACGTTCTGGGATTCATTTCCAGGTACTGATATTTCAAAAACGCCGGATGAGTTTATCGCCAATGTAACTTTCGATTGGGACAGTGGACGCAGGCACGAGGCATACGACACGAATTTCGACGTCAAGTCTCTGATCGGCTACTGGATCGGCGAGACCTCTTTTGAAGACTCACTTAAGGAAATCGCGAAGGCCATCCAAGCCAAGCCTGATGAAGACTCACTTCTCGCAGTTGCTGAGAGTGTCAAAAACATAGCCAGCGCACTAGAGAAACAGGCCAAGGCTAGGCGGTACCGACATGCCTGACCGGCCATTCCTGGTCAGGTCGCCGCCGAGCGCGCGAACGCAAGAGACCCCTCACCCGTCACGCGACGGCTGGTGAAAGCGCCGTCGCGCGACACCCTCTCCCGAATCCGGAATTCTGCTCTTATGCATACTGCATTTTTGCTCTTGACACGACTCTTGAGGTTTGATAGCCTACTCTAGTTGACCTATGGGGTACGAAGCCACGGAGCGCTCGAAGGGAGACCAGGACTGGGCCGCGGTTTGGGCAGGCGCCCACGCTACGCAGCGTCCATACGACAAATCGTCATGGCGATGAGAGGCGCAGTAACTTTAATTTCTGAAGGAGCAATGCGGGAATGTTATTGAAAACAAAGGGCCGGTCTCGAATGCCGTGGCGCAAAGCGGGAATGTTATTGATAATAAAGGACATTCGAGCAAAAAGCGGGAATGTTGTTGAAAACACAGGTAGTTAGTCTTGATTCTTCACCACGTTTGGACGCTATTAGGGTGCTGCCGGAGGGGCGGGGCTGAAGCCCCGCCCTTCCAGACCCGTAGTGAGAAGTGAGGGTTAGTGTCTGATAGGTGGTAGGTCGTGGGTGGTAAGTGGGGAAGAAAGACTGGACCCGGGTTTCGGGTGTCAGATGACCCGCCATGGCTGGTCAGGTTCCGAGTGCTACAGGCTGGCGACTTCCCTCGTCCAATCTGCAGTCCGATGGAAGCAGGATTCAGAGCCATCCGCACAAGTGGGCCAACCGCCTGCTGTACGCCACGTAATTTTGCCACGAGATGTCGGGTGGCACGCCATGATCGCAGCCAGGAATAAACCCGCCTATCTTCAACAGCGGAGGAACCACCCGCATGACTTCAGCTTCCAACGCCTCGCCTCCCGCAGCGATTGCTCGTTTGTCGATTCCGCCCAAATACGCCATCTGCCTTCCGAAGTGCTTCCGGTAGGCAACGATGTCATTGCCGGCAGCCACCTCAATGGGTTCACACACGTTGATGCCAGCCTCGATCCAGATCGGTATCAACTCCGCGATGTACCCATCAGAATCGACATCCATAAGTGGACAGCCTGCATCTCTGAGTTCTGAAACCCACCGGCAATAGCTGGGCAAAAGGAACTTTCGGACCATTGCCGGCGAAATCATGCTGTGGGCCTTGTAGGCCATGTCCTCGGAAAAGCGGACACGGTCCACCTTGACATGTTTTAGCAATCGCGCAAGCACGCGCGAGACAAATTCCTTCCAGAAGTCAATCATCTCCTGGACGAACTCAGGATTGTCCGCGAAGAGCGTGCAAAGGTTCACCAAGCCACACCACTCGCGTAATTGCCAGAAGGGGCCGTTGAGATCCACTGTCAGGATGAACTCCCTTGATTCTAACGGCTCGCGGGTGCAACCGAAGTCCGCCGCAAACCTTCCTGGTGCGTCCACTTGATACCGCTCTTTCATGCGCTCCCAGTCCTCGCGAGTTTCCACAGGGAACTTGTGCCACTTCCTGGTCACGAAGTCTTTGGGGGATCTTAGGTAAGTATAGTCGTACGCGTCTGAGATCTCGGTGATGGCGCCCATCCAGTCCTGCACGATGTAGTGACCATCTTTGTGCTCTAACACCTTCTCCTCAAAAGTGGGCATCATTTTGAAGGGAACATCAATGGTGCGAATCTCGTGACTCATCTAAGGCAGGCCAAGCTCGGCAAGAAGCGCTGGGAAATAGTCCAGGCCCTCTGGCAATCCCTGCTTGCGCCAGACGCGTAACGTGGATTCGCGCGGCCAGCCCGGCATAAGAGGGACGCGTTCGGGCTTCCCAAATGCCAGTGCTCCCAGATACCGTTCTCGGAAGGTAATACTCACCTCGGCTTAGACTCTAGTCAGAAAAGAGAAGGCAGGCAGTAAGCAAAAGGTTGGAAAACCAGGAATAGATGACGGAGACCGGCAAACTTGGCCGGATACTACTTTCGGGTCTGTCATGCTGATCCCGCTCTGCGGGAGAAGCATCCCTGCAGTTTGTCGCTGGATGCTGAGCGCAAAAGACAACTGCAGACCCGCCGCGGCGGGTTCGCCCGCCCGAAAGCACGGCGGGCTCAGGATGACAGACGACCCCAAATTCGGGTTCAACCCTCCACGGACCCGCCATGGCGGGACCCCTGCCAAAGAGCTTGCTAAACTAACTTCGGACCTCGAATTTCCATTCTCGGTTTTCCAAGTTCGAATTTCCAGTTTCTATTTTGGTGTCTCGACATGCACGCCCGCACCGCGGCGCAGGCGCGCCGCCCGGACCGTATTCGACATCAACATGGCGATGGTCAACGGCCCCACACCCCCCGGCACCGGCGTATAAGCGCTCGCTTTTTCCTTCACGTCTTCAGGCTGCACGTCCCCCACCAGGACGGAACCTTTAGCCTCAAGGTCCCTCAGCGGACCTGAGGGATCATGAAAGATGCGACGAATTTCCTCGGGGGTGGTCAGGCGGTTGATGCCGACGTCGATCACGACGGCGCCGGGCTTGATGAATTCGCCTGTCACATAGGCTGGCTTGCCCATTGCGGCCACCAGGATATCGCCCTCGCGAGCCACCGCCGGCAGGTCGCGCGTCCTCGAATGGCAAACGGTCAGGGTGGCATGTTGATGAAGCAGCAGCATGGCCACAGGCTTTCCCACGATGTCACTCCGTCCCACCACCACGGCGCGCGCGCCTTTGATGGGAATCTGGCTGCGGAGCAGGATTTCAATGATTCCCGCCGGAGTGCAGGGAACCAAGCCCGGCGTCCCACTCACCAAGTGTCCGACGTTGATAGGATGAAACCCGTCCACGTCCTTGGCCGGGTCCACGGCCTCGAGCACGCGTTTGGAATCAATTTGCGGGGGCAGAGGTAGCTGAATCAAAATGCCATCAATCTCATCGCGGCGGTTGAGCGATTCAACGAGCGCCAGCAGCCGCTCCTGGGAGGTGTCTGCGGGCAGGTTAATTTTCTCGCTGTAGACCCCTAAGGATTCACAGGTCTTCACCTTGGTGCGAACGTAGATTTGCGAGGCAGGATTCTCACCCACCAGGACTGCTGCCAGTCCCGGCGTGATGCCGGCGCTCTTCAAGTCGTGAATCTGCTCGGCGAGTTCCGCCTTGATTTGGTCGCGGATCTTATTGCCATCCAAAATAGTTGCGGCCACGATGGTTCTCCTTGGTATGAAGCTCTCAGCACTCAGCTATCAGCCGTCAGCTTCGAGCCCTCTTATGGCGACTGCATTGCCGCTTTGACAGTTCGCTGCCTTCTGCCTACTGCCCACTGCTTGCTGCTTGCTGCTTGCCCCTTGTATTCTGGCTTCTCACTTCTGGCCGGCACACCGAGGGATGCCACGATAAACCTCTCGCCTCGGCGGGAGCGTAACGGTATGCACCGTCGAAGGTTCTTTCGCCCCTTCCGGGGCTCACTCCGCTGGGGCGGCCCCAACCCAGGGCTTACGCCCTGGGCTAAATTCTTCCGCCCCTAACGGGGCTAAGCCTAACTACTGCCTTCTGCTTAGTGCCTTCTACTTTCTGCTTTCTGCCTTCTGCTTTCCGCCTACTGCCCCAACTTTCCTTCACGAAAGGCCTGGATGTAGTTTGCACAGTACTCGTCGCGCGCCAGCAAGGCTTCAGCCGCCCGGATATTCATCATCAATTGCGGGTCGCACGGATCGACGATCGCGGCGTCCAGGCCTTGCGCCATCAGCAGGAGGAGCAGGACCCCGTTGAGCAGCTTGCGCATGGGAAGTCCAAACGAAACGTTGCTGATGCCCGCGCTAACATGAACGCCAGGATACCGGGCCTTGA
>Ga0208038_1001564_pt1 | contig 12049 bp, 14 predicted proteins | sample June2015DPH_16_1_FD_184714 | JGI IMG/M metagenome (GOLD analysis project Ga0208038, IMG submission 184714) | Peatland microbial communities from SPRUCE experiment site at the Marcell Experimental Forest, Minnesota, USA - June2015DPH_16_100... | ecosystem: Environmental > Terrestrial > Soil >...
GAGTGACGGTGCGTAGGAAACCTTCTCGGCCCTGGCGGGGCCGAACAGTTCGACCCCTTCAGGGTCGGCAGGATCGTTGATGACGCCATCCGTGGGCGGCGGGCACAAAAAGCGTGCCCTTGTCCGTCAGTCGACGGGCTACTCAATGTCAACCCGTCAGCCGACGGGTTCCAACGGCGGCCGGGACGGAAGCAAAGCGAGCGCTACGAGAGACCGCCTTTGAGGCAGCCCGGCTCATCAAGCCACCCGCATGCGGATGGTGTCTAGCTTCTTGATTCGAGCTTCTTGATTCTCGAAACACTGGAGGACTATGATCTACCCTGCCGCTGCGACTTCATGCCGCGAGCACCCACTATCCGAGTGGCATTAGTGCCTGGACTTTTCCACAAAGCCTCATTTCCGCAGTGAGTCTCCAGCGGTGTACTTCTTCTTTCCTTCGCCTTTCTTTCGTCCACGAATTTTGCCGAAGCGGGTAGAAAAAGCCGCAGGGTAATGCGGCGGGCGCATAACTCTGCGGTAACCGCTGGTTCTACGCTGCGGATACCCCGCGTACCCCGTTGCTTGGCCTGGAATTGGTCAACTGGAGATTGCCCATAATCGGCCTTGGTGATATCGTGTAGGCCATCCTCCACCACCTGCCACTTACTAACTACCTGTCTTTTCAATGACATTCCTGCTTTGTTGAGCTAACTTGTTTATTTTCAAAAACATTCCCGCTTCGGTCAGGGCTGCCGAAAGCCGGTCCTTTGTTTTCATAGGCATTCCCGCTTCATTCCCTCACTTTTTAACGTTACCAGTTCTTTCTTTCCCTGTCGGCGGTGACATCTTGTCGTAGACTGCGGTACGGACCAAGAGTCCCACCAACTCGAACTCCCCTCAAATGCAGTAGGCAGTAGGCAGTAAGCAGTAAGCAGAAGGCAGCCGGCGGTGGCCAGAAGTTAGAAGACAACTCACAGTCCATAGTTGACAATTCACAATTCAGAATTCAGCATTGCCCTAGCCCGAGCGCTTGTCACCTTTCATCTGAACGTCGCGGTAGGGACGGCGGTTACCCGACGCCCCCCGCACGGATCCGTACGCGAAGCATTACCTCATACGGCTCTTACCTCGGATGCATAGCGGCGAAACGCACGTCGGGATGACGATGCGGAAGCCCAGCTCGCCCCGCAGTTCGGCGAGCGTGGTGACGAAATTGAAGGAAAAGCCCCAGAGTCTCTGAAAAACGAGACTCTGCGCTACCCGCTCCGAGTCGAAGAGGCGGGCGCGATCCCGCCCTGCGGGATGCTGGTGGTCACGTAATGAAGATGATTGAGGCCACGAAAATGCCGCAGCCGAGGCATGAAAAGATTCTACCTCAGCCTCAAGCGGAATCAGCATGTCGCAGACATCACAAACCGATGTCTGCGCCACCCGCGCAGCAAGCGCTTTTCGATGACGTCGTTCACGGAAGAGGCGAAGGCCTGCGTGCTCCCCGGGAAGTGGTTGATGAGCTCGGCGCTACGGGCGCTGGACATCCCCTTATCCTTTACTCCAGAAATGTTTTACCACGTTAAATAAATCTCTGTGCAGCGTGAAAATAGCGAGCGGCGACCCGTTCGGCGGCCTGGGGCAGGGCGCGACGTACCGGCTCCGACAGGCCCGGGCGAACCTCGTCGGGCAAGGGCGCTGTCTGGCAGGCGAGGACGCGCACCTCCACCCCGCACTGCTCTTGCAGCTCGCGCAGCAGGTTGGAGGTAGGGAGTTGGTGCAGGGAGAAATCGTCCAATTTGAGGGGTGGAATGTCCTCCGGGGCGATCTCAAACAGTTCGCCCGGAGCGCGGCCGACGTCGAGCGCATCCACGATGAGCACGGTCCGAGGGCGCGCCGGGCTCAAGCAGAGCGTAAACAGGAGTTTGCGAACGCCCGTACCGACATCCAGAAGGCAGACGTCCTCAGGCAGCGCGTAGTGGGTTTCCGGTACTCCACCGCCGCGCAGCCGAAGCCGTCGTCTCCGAACAGAGTATTGCCGCAACCGAGGATGAGTGTCGGCTTGCGGCAAAAGTCGGGGAGTGCATTTTGATCCGGGTCTGGTACCGTCGCCTTCCTCCCAGTAGTGGTTCAGTTTGACGTGGTAGCGGCGAGTTTATCTCGCCAATTGGCGGCGTAAAGCCGCCTTTACATCAAACTGTGCCATTGCCTTCCTACCAGCCCCTCACCCGCCCTCCGGAATCTGAAATTTCAAATCTCAAATCCCAGAGGGGTGAGGGAGACAGATACAAGCAAAGTGGAGTCACCAAACCGAACGGCTAAGCGCAGTGTCCAGGAAATAGCTGAACAATGCGCCCGGTCGTAGCGCCGGCATCCTGCCGGTCCCGCGCGGCGGGACCGGCAGATGCCGCCGGGACGGCGGCGCTACGTTGTCCACTCAATTAGTGGACACTACGCTAGTTCGCGAACGAGTCGAGGAGCTTGCCGTTCGCTCCCATGATGTCCACCTTCACCGAGAGCTTCCCATCCAGCCGATGGGTAGCGCAGGAGAAGCAGGGATCGTAGGCGCGGATGGACATCTCCACGGTGTTCAAGATGCCCTGGTCGTAGTTGCCGCCGCGGATCAATCCCTTGGCCGCCTGGGTGACCGACATGTTGATGGGAGCATTGTTGTGGGTGGTGCCCACAATGAGATTGACGTTGGTCAACATGCCGTCGGCGTCCGTCTCGTAGTCGTGGATGAGCGTGCCGCGCGGGGCTTCGACGCACCCCACGCCACGCGCCGCCCGAGGCGTCACCTTGACGCGGGTCTCGGGGCTGATGATCTCGGGGTCGGCGAGCAGGCGTACGGCGTTCTCCGCGTTGTAGAGCAGTTCGATCAGGCGTGCCCAGTGGTAGAGCAAGGTGAGCTGGGCGGGTCGGCCGAACTTCTGGCGGAACTCCTCCAGCTCCGCCTGGGCCAGCGGGGTGTCAATGCGATCGCACACGTTGAGGCGAGCCAGGGTGTTGACACGATAGATGCCCGCGGTCTTGCCCTCGTCCATCGAGAAGCTGCCCCACTTCTTGGCATAGGGGAACTTCAAGTAGCTCCAGGGCTCGATGTGCTCCGCGATGAAATCCGTGTAGCGGTCGTAGGGGAACTCCTCGAAAGAGCCGTCGGCTTTCATAAGGCGGAGCTTGCCGTCGTAGAGGTTGAGCGCGCCACTGTCGCTGACGGTGCCCAGGAAGCCGGTGGTGATGACTCCCAGGGACTTCACGACGTCCAGGTACTTGGGGAAGACGTTCTCTTTGGCGAAGGCGATGGAGAACTTCGCCAGCTCCAGCCCCTCTTCCGCCATCTTCGCCAGATCGTCCCGCTCGCTGGCCGCGAGGGGTTTGGAGAACCCACCAGGCACGGCCGCCTGGGGATGAATAGGCTTGCCGGCGAGAATCTCCAGCATGTGGGCGCACATGTGGCGCACCCGCACCACGCGGCGCGCGACGTCCGGCGCGGCCTGGAGAATCCCGATGACGTTGCGCACGGAATAGTCCGCGCTGGGGCCGAGGAGGAAGTCGGCGCCGGCCAGGAAGTAGAAGTGCAGGATGTGCTCCTCCATGTAGGCGAGGCTGTTGCAGAGCTCGCGCAGTTTGCGGCCCGCGGGCGGCGGCACGACTCCGAAGACCGCGTCACAGGCCTTGGCCGACGCCAAGTGGTGCGACCAGGGGCAGACTCCGCAGATGCGCGGCGTGATGCGCGGCATATCCTCCACGGGCCGGCCGATGCAGAAGCGTTCGAAGCCGCGCAACTCGATCACGTTCACGCGCGCGGTATCCACGTTGCCGCCATCGTCGAGCTGGATGGTCACCTTGGCGTGACCCTCAACGCGCGTGACGGGCTGAATTACCAGTGTTTTTGCCATAGCTCACCTCCGGGGCGCGGGCCGTAGGCGGCCGGCGCCAGCAAAGCGGTTGAAAGTTGCGGAGCGATCGGGAATCTGCTTGGGGTCGAGGCCGATACTGGACAGCGCTCCCATCATGTCCACCATCGGGTTGGCCGTATCGGAGAGGGGGCCGAAGCAACCCTCGCAAGGCATGTAGGCGCGGATGCAGCGCGGCGTGCCGGCGCTGCCCCCGCAACCTGAGCGGGTGGCCGGTCCGTCGCAGAGGATGCCCTGCTCCATTAAGCAGCGCATCTCCTTCAGGGGCCGGCCGGGCGTGAACTCCGCCGCCTCCAGGCGGCGCTTCAGCGTGCTCGTCGCCTTCTTTTCCCGGATCGTCGGGCACTCGTCGCAGACGCTCTTGGAAGGAAGCGGGAAGGGCTTGCCCTCCAGCAGCGCTGTGAGCGCCCCCGCGACCATCTCCGGGGTGGTGGGACAGCCCGGAAGCTTGACGTCCACGGGAACGACTTCGCTGACCGCGTACACCCGGTCGGTGAGGGGAGGAATTTCCTGATTCGGGATACCGTCCGTGTCGGTGGTCTTGCTGCCCCGGTAAACTTTCTCGAACAGCTCCTGGGTGGTACAAAGGTTGGCCAGCGCGGGGACGCCGCCGGAGCAGGCGCAGGAGCCGAGCGCGATCAGGATTTTACACTTCTTGCGCATCTCGTGAGCGAGCTTGCGGTGCTCCTCGCTGCGCTGCCGCCGGAGTGGCACGGGCATCCCACCCGTGTGAAGGCGGAACGGGACTTTTCAACCGGTGACCGAGTGCAATTCACCGCGCCTTACCGAGAGGAGCACATTGCCAACCGCCAACTCGGAACCGTCGAACAGATCGACTACCAAGGAAATCTCCAAATTCGGCTGGACTCCGGCCAGGAAGTGCGGCTCAACCTCCGGGAGCACTCGCATGTCGATTACGGGTATGCCGTCACCAGCCACAGCAGCCAGGGAGGCACCGCCGACCGCGTGCTAGTCCACGTGGACACCGAACAGGCCCACGAGCAGCTTATCAATTCACGGCTGGCGTATGTGTCCGTCTCACGCGGTCGCTACGATGCTCAGATTTACACGAATGACGCGGGAAAACTGGGCGAGGAGTTGAGCCGCGACGTATCGAAGCAGTCTGCGTTGGAATCCGAGCATGAAATGGGTGCCACAGACCAGGGCCGCACGATTGAAGACGCCGATCACCACTCTATGGGCGAGTCGCATGAGCACGGCCAAGAGCTCGGTATGGAGCATTGATCGTAGACATAGGGGTTGTTGCGTCCAGGGGGTTCCCGCCCGCCCCTGGAGCACTCTTTGTGTCTCACCTACCGCCAATTATAGACCAGGGCTGTCAAACTAGCTGATCCGTCCCCCGGATGTTAGGTAAAGAACAAATATTGCGCTGGAACCCCTTGTGGGGTGTATAGTCTGGGACTGTTAGGAGCCAGAACGGAGATTCCATGTGGAATTACCCCTCCCAACGTACCCGAGAACGCTACAACAGGGTTCGCTCTTTCTTGCCAATGCTGGCGAGGGATTGACTCAATGACTGCGCGAATCCAACATGTTACGTCGCCAGAAGCCAGAGAGTTAGAGAAGAAAAAGGCCGAACTGGCAAGTCTGGAAGCGAGATTAGCCGAACGTGAGTTGGATTTGGCGACTCTTCAGGCCGAACTGCATAGCTTCGAGGGAACCTACTTGCGCATGGTGGGCTCCCGACTCGCTGAGTTGGATGAAATTGAAGCTCAAATTGCGGAGGCTGGGGCTCGCAACAAGCCGAAAGACCGGGAAGCACGAGAGCGAGCGTCGCAAGCCCGCGCCCAGGCTCAAGATTCGGCCCAGGCCGTGGAAGCTGAGCAAGAGGCAGGCAAGCGGGAACCATTCATGCCCTCGGAGAATCTGAAGAAACTCTACCGTGAGGTTGCCAAGCGCATTCATCCCGACCTTGCCACCGACGAAAGCGAGCGCAAACGCCGACATGAACTGATGACTGAAGCAAACCGCGCGTACGCGGAGGGCGACGCGGCTCGATTGGAGGCAATCCTGCGAGATTGGGAATCCAGCCCGGAATCGGCGAAAGGTGAAGGGCCGGGAGCCGAACTCGGTCGCGTCATACGCAAGATTGCTCAGGTCGAAGACCGGCTGAAGGCGATTGATGCAGACATTGCCCGGCTGGAGAAATCCGACCTCTACCACTTGAAGAACCGAGTGGATCAAGCCGAGGAGGAAGGGCGTGACCTCTTGGCTGAGATGGCAGCTCGGGTGGACCAACAAGTTGTGGAGGCACGAGGACGATTAAGATCGATCAGGGGACAGGACGCCACTTTATGAGCGAGGACGATAATCAGGTTGCGAGCGCTCTTGTTGCCGTGGGTAGCAAGGCCCTTGCGGTAAGGTCGGAAACCCTCGTAAGGAGAGGGCTGGCTTTGGCTAAGAGCCTCCAGCCGGGCGACGCGGATGCTCACCACAACCTTGGCCTCGCGCTCTACCTCAAAGGCGACCTGGACGGGGCAATCGCCGAATACCACGAGGCGCTGCGCTTAAACCCCAATAATATCTTGGCCCACCACAGCCTGGGCGTCGCACTCAGGGAGAAAGGCGACCAGGAGGGGGCCGTCGCGGAATGCCGCGAGGCGTTGCGCTTGGACCCCGCTTGTGAATTGACGCACTACTGGCTGGGCATAGCTCTCCAGAGCAAAGGCGACCTGGAGGGTGCCATCGTTGAATACTGTACCGCCATTCGCCTCCGGCCCGACTTAGCAGCGAATCATTGCAACCTCGGCGCCGCGCTCTACGCCAGCCGCGACCTGGACGGGGCTATCGCTGAATACCGCACCGCCATTCGCCTCCAGCCGGGCGAGGCAGAGGCTCACCTCAACCTTGGCCTCGCGCTCCAGGCCAAGGGGGACCTGGAAGGGGCCATTACGGAGTACCGCACTGCCATTCGCCTCCAGCCAGACTACGCAGCGGCTCACTACAACCTCGGCGCCGTGCTCTACTGCAAGGACGACCTGGACAGGGCCATCGCGGAATGCCGCACCGCCATTCGCCTCCAGCCCGACTACGCAGCGGCCCACAACAACCTCGGTGCCATGCTCTACTACAAGGACGACCTGGAGGGGGCCATCGCGGAATACCGCACCGCCATTGGCTTCCAGCCCGATTTCGCAGAGGCTCACAGCAACCTCGGCGCCGCCCTCAGACAGAAGGGCGACTTGGACGGGGCCATCGAGGAATACCGTACGGCCACCCGCCTCGACCCGGACCGCGCAGACTTTCACCACGATCTCGGCGTCGTGCTCTTCTACAAGGGCGACTCGGACGGGGCCATCGCTGAACACCGCGAGGCGCTGCGCCTGAACCCGAATTTTGCAGACGCGCACAGGGTTTCCGCCGGCGAGCAGGGTTCAGCGTAAAAGACGGGTGCGAACAGCCGTTCCGCAACGAGCGGAGAAACGCGGCGGCGGTTCGCTGGAATGCACTGGTTAGGCTTTATCGCTCATCTTGACGGAACCAATTTGGTAGATCTGAAATCGTCAGAAAATATCTTAAGGATGCCATAAAACTCAACACACAACCGTTCAATCGTCGCCTCCTGCAACCCGTCCGATGTCAGCACATCGGCGAAATGTGCAACCATCTCCGCAACCCCATCTCTATCAGGAGCCAAACCAGAAGACGCAAATGCCTGATTGTAGCCCTTGGAAATCTCATCAATCTGGGGATGGTTGTGTCGCTTCAGATACATCATGGCGAAAACGTGAGCATCGGAGGATGCGTCCATGCTGCAACTCTTCGTAACGGCAATCAACATGAGCTGGATGAAAACCGCTCTGAGATGGTCGTAATAGAGCTGTGCCTCGACGGCACTTAATGCACTATCTTTACAGGCTTGTCTAAGAGCTTCCCACGCAGTCTCTCGCTCTCTGGAAAAAAGCGGCGTGAAGTTCTGCGTGCAGTAATCCTCAACAGAAACTTTTTTCTTAAAGAACATTGATGTGACGATACTCGCTCGAGACGCCTAAACAGTAATCAGATTTGTCCGCATAAGTAGCCGAAGGTCCGCGCCTTCAAAATGGCTACGTCATCTTTATCCCAACCCCACCCGCGACCCTCCCGGATAGACATTCAGCGAGACGTCCCTTTTCCTCAGGATTCTTTATCTTGCCAAAGTCCTCGAGGACCTTATGCGCACGCTCAGCGTCAGATGGAGCCCACCATTCATTTAATCTCCGCTTGCGGTCGTCGTCACTCGGGGGCAGCTTGCGAAGACCTTCAACTAAGACCTCTCTTACGGTATGTTCGAAGCCTTCCCTGTTGTTTTCGATGAAATCCCGGTCCGTATCGCTCAAAGGACTGCCGTGCGCCACAATTGAGCGCAAGTCGCAAAACCCTCTGAGCAACTTTCTCGTCTGATCAGCTTGCTCCCCCTCCTTGCCGAGAAGCTTAACAGCACGCTCTCGAAGGCGCTTGCCAATGAAGTCGTCCTTTTCCGGGGCCAAGGTTGCCTCGAGGGCTATCATATAGTCGACGATGCGATCAACCTCATTCATCTCTGTGCCGGGTCCCCTACGGCAGTTGAACTCCTTAGCCCCGCCATAGAGGAAGAACCGGCGAGCCACTCTGAACCACGGTGAATGCCACGCCGGCCTGCACTTTAATTCGGATGCAAAGGCATCCCAATTGGTGCATTCTTCGGGAGCCATCTGGTAGGGGGTGCCCACAGGCATGTTGAAAATCGGCCTGCAAGGAAGACAGTCATGAAGCCCTCCATGAGGGTCTTGGATCTTCAACCGTGCGAACGTGAGGTCGCCGGGTTTGAAAAAGCGCAGCAAGAGCAACGCATCCTCGACGTCCTCGGTCATCGCGCCGTATTCCGACGGCCCGGTTTCGCGAGCCGGGGGGATCGACGCGTAGCGTCTATCATAAACAAAGTCATCGTTGTGCGCTTCTAGGAAAGAACGGCATGCCTGGTCGCGCCGTTGCTCGTTCCCTTGAGAGACATCCCAGATCGTGAATTCGTTGAATACCAGGTCAGCCGGGCCTACAACCGCCCGACGGCGAGGCACCTCTAGGTTTCTGACCAGGACCAAAGCGACCCACTCTTCTGCCATGTTAGCGCACACTCCTTCATGTCTGCCGGAATCTTCGTTTCGGCCTCCCGGCACTTTAGAGTACGCGCTCTCCCTTCCTCGATGTATAGCGGGCTGGCTGGCGCAAACCAGTACTTCAAGGTCTGCGGCTCTTCGTCCGCGCTCCGCCTGCTCGTGACGCGCCCATGAAATCCCGCCTTCGCGTAGGCCCGATGCGCCGCTTCAGGCCGGGGCATATCGCTTAATCGAGATACCCCGCGCGTGCTCGCGCGTTTTCGCCACGTCATAGGCAAGCTGCATACGGAGAAGGTGATCCATATCCGGGCCGAACGCCTTTTCGAGGCGCAGGGCCATTTCCGGCGTCAGCGCGGCCTTGCCGTGCAGAAGATCGGAGAGCGTGGCGCGGCGCACTTGCAAAATCTCCGCCGCCTTCGACACGCTGAGACCGAGGGCTTCGATGACTTCGGTTTTAATCAGGTCGCCCGGATGGGGCGGGTTCTTCATGGGCATTTCGGCCTCCTAGTGGTAGTCGATCAGGTCAATATCGCTGGCGGTGTTGGTCCGTTCGTCGTAGCGGAAAATCAACCGCGAGTTTCCGGTGACCGTCAGGCTCCATAATCCCTTCAGGTCGCCCTTAAGAGGGTGCAGCTTCCAGCCGGGAAACCGGGTCAGACTGCTCCAGCGTCTCGGCGGTTTCGAGGGCAAACAGAAGCTTGCGCAGCTTGTCGGCCATCGCGGACGGCACCCCTTGAGCGTCTCCGTCCTCATGGAGCTGCCTCAGCCCTTTGTGGCGAAAGCAGACAAGTTGCATGTTACCCTTTCGCCATTCCAGCATGTACGGTTATACCGTACACGTCAAGCGTTTTCTGGTGGAAGCCAGGGCCGCTGCTTTTGTGACCGCGGGTTTTTCCTTCGATGACGAACCCACACTCAATTCCAATGACGAATCGACCGTGGCTACCTCCACGATTTGTCCTGTCACCCACCACCCCCTAACCCCCTCCTCAGCCGAGGAGGGGAGCTATTCTCACAACCTCAGGCGCCGTTCGAGCTGTAATCTCTGCGCTTGTAGCATCCCACCTTGCGCAACTCGAACACCAGGTAGGGGTAGGGCTTGCCCTACCCTTCCTGGTTCGGCGGTAATCTACGCGGAGGGGACGGCAAGCCGTCCCTCTACTGCGAAAGGGCTTGCGGACATCGGGGTCCAAGAGGACGACATTTGTACCCGCGTGGTAGCGCAGGGCCCGCGGTCCGGCCCCTTCGCTCCGCTCAGGGCAGGCTCTGCGGCTTTTCCAGCGGTCCGGGTTCTTGCCGCGCCGCAGTTGCGCTGACCTTTAGGTCAGCACCAGATGAGATCGCACAGATGCCGACCTGAAGGTCGGCGCTACGCTTGCTTGGCCGGTCCGCAAACAAGATGATCCGAATTCCCACGCGCCGCCCAACCCGCGTCACGGTGGAAGAACCGTCCGTCGGCTGACGGACTGGAGTGCGAGCCTTGCGCTACACATTTTCTTGCGCGCAGGCTGGTGCAGAGTGCAGATCTGCGGCCTACAGACAAGCAAGTAGCGGGGTAGCCACGGTAACAGTTCTTGTGACCGTGGGCTCTTCCTATGATGACAAACCGACGGTCAATTCCAGCCGCTTGAGCTTGATGCCGTCGGCGTGAACCTGTGCAAGGTCATAGTGCGCCTGCTGCGTAAGCCAACTCTCGGCACTGCCTCCGAAAACTTTAGACAGCCGCACGGCCATTTCGGGAGAAATCCCGCGCTTCTCGTTCACCAGTTCCGACAGGGTAGTGCGTGTGACTCCCAGCGCGGCGGCGGCGGCCGTGATCGTCAAGCCCAAAGGCTCAATACACTGGCGCAGCACAAAGCCGCCGGGGTGGGGTGGGTTCTTCATCGGCATGGTTCCAGTCTCCTTTCAGTGGTAATCGACATAATCAACGTCCAGCACGTCGCGGTCGGCAAAGCGGAAGATCACCCGCCAGTTAGCGCGAACGGTCACCGCCCAAAAACCCTCGTACTCGCCCTTCAGCGAATGCAGCCGGAACCCCGGCACGTCCATATCCGCAATGGTACCGGCAGCATCCAGCCGCGCGAGAATGTCACGCAGCTTTTCCGCGTGTTCCCTAATCACGCCGCGCGAGTCGTCGTCTTCGTGAAGGCGTTTCAGTCCCTTGTGGCGGATCGACCGAATCATTCCTGTACTGTAACGCGTCACGTAACGCATGTCAACGGCGGGCAGCCACGGGGTACGAGTTCCCATCGGACCGGGCGTACAAGCGCTCTCGCGCAACAGCGTGTCAGGATCGACAAGGCCAGCGGGCGGCGACAATACTGGAATACTCGTGTTGTCACATTTGGTAGTTTGGGCAGGCAAGAGTTCCGTACAGCATGGCAGCGCCAGGGAAAGCATAAACGCGCGGCAAGGGCGAGTCGCCAGACCGTCCGTAGTGTACCCCCTCAATCTGACTCCTTCGCCGTCTGGCATGTTCATCCTCTGACCCGAGATATTCAATGAACTCTCCCTGCGAACCATCGGGCGTCCCTCGTCTTCTGGTATTTATGCGGGCTTGAACGCGATCAACGCGCTCAGGGGCCACGCGGACGGGAATGACGTCCAGCAGAATGGGACTGCGGGATGGGACATTCCAAAACGAGGCTGTGGGGTGTACACTCACACCTACGCAGGATTCCAAAATGGAAATCCTGAAGGAATCTCAATCGGTTCGAGTTTTTGGAGCATACAAGGAGCAGGCAAAATGAGAAAACTCTGGCGTGGGTTCTCGGTCTTCATGGTGTTGGCATTATCTTGGCTTGTCATCGTCCCTTCGCAGACGCGCTTGAGCCCAACCATAGCCCTAACAACCTCATCACCTTCTGCCAATATCTCTGACACAGTCGCTTCCCCCAAGGATGTTGGTCTTTCGTCGGAACGTCTGGAACGCATCGCCAACACGGTCGAGAGCAGTATCAACGATGGACGTATCGCTGGTGCTGTCACCCTCGTCGCCCGGCACGGCAAGATTGCCTATTTCAAAGCGTTTGGCATGGCAGACCGAGAGGCAAAGAAGCCCATGCGCAC
>Ga0208038_1001565_pt1 | contig 12048 bp, 7 predicted proteins | sample June2015DPH_16_1_FD_184714 | JGI IMG/M metagenome (GOLD analysis project Ga0208038, IMG submission 184714) | Peatland microbial communities from SPRUCE experiment site at the Marcell Experimental Forest, Minnesota, USA - June2015DPH_16_100... | ecosystem: Environmental > Terrestrial > Soil >...
CTACGAAACCGGCAGCGCACCAGATCCCGATCTTATCCGCCGCCTTCGTCTCACTCCGCACAAGACTCTACCCAACTGGAACTACACGCTCACCCCAAATCTGTGAAGTTATTTTTGCGTCAGCCCTAAGCGACAGATAACACGTTGATTAGTCTCCCTTAGCCAGTCGGTTGACATCAACTTTTCCGGTTGCACGGGGAGTCCCGTCACCCTCATTTGACAGAAAAAAAAGTTCGACTTATTAGTTTCTTGGCCGGCCAATTATGGCCGACTGGACCCCCACGGCTGGTTCTTGCGAGGGGCTGGAAAGCCCTCAACCGTTGGCTTCAACTGCAATAGGGGGATTCGCTGTGGATCGGGGGATTTAAGGCAAGAGAGTGGTTTCCCTGGGATCTTCAGGAAGCCATGCCGAAGACCCCCACAGCCTGGAAGCAAACAAAAGGCTGGCATGGTCTCTGACTATGGAGCAAGACGAGGAGAGGAGATTAGAAAATGGATCACTACCGGGACAACTTGAACCAAGGCTTGCCTGCCGAAGGGCAAGGACGGACAAACCCCGACGGCAGTCGGGCGAGTTCTGACCCGCCGGACCGGGCCTTGGAGTCCACAGGCTCGCCGCACCGGGGGAGCACCGAGGATGCGGATAGCCGACTGTATCGCCTTCTCACGGTGGGCGAAGTGGCTGTTGTCCTGAACGTGCCCCGCAAATGGGTGTATCGACGAGTAGGGCTGAAACCGCCAGAGGGCATACCTTACGTGAAAGTGGGAAAGTATCTCCGGTTCCGGGAGTGCGATCTCCGTGAGTACGTGGAACGATTGCGCCGGAATTAGAGGAAGGGTATAGTGCATAACCAGCAGCCAGTTAGGAGCCCGAATCGACGCCGCGACTCATCGCGGAGGATAAAATGATTCGGCGCTACCAAAGAGGAAGTGTTCGAAAGAAGAATGGGAACTATGTTCTGCGTTATCGGGAGGATTTCTTTAAACCCGAAGGGACTAAGGGCAGGCAGCAACGCACGGTCGTCCTTGGTCCTGTTTCCGCTTTTCGAGGCAAGAAGGACGCTCGTCGGGCAGCCGACGAGATTATGCAGGAGATCAACCACAACTCACCCAAACCGCAGGCCAGCATCACACTTGGGGAGTTTTGGGATCTGCACTTCAGGCCCAACATCGTAGAGAGAATGAAGCGCAACACGCGAGCGATGTACGATGACCGATGGCGGAAGCAGATTGCTCCAGTGCTATCCAGGGAGAGAATGCGCAACGTCACGACTCTCGATCTGGACCGCTTAATGACCCAGCTTGAGCGGCAATGCTACTCCTGGCAAACCCGCGTGCATATCCGTAATGTCATTTCCAAAATGTACAGCACCGCGCAGAAGTGGAAATGGCTCGCGGAAAACCCCGCCAAGTGGGTTGATGTTGGGCAGTGGAAGATCGTTCGTAAACAGCGGGCTCTTTCCGTCGCGGAGGTTCAACTTCTCGCTGAGCGCCTTGAGGAGCCAGCACGCACTGTGTTTATCCTAGCTGTAACGACGGGCTTACGCATCGGGGAACTTCTCGCACTGCAGGTTGATGACCTTGACCTATCGCACGGGGTCATCAAGATTCAGCGTTCCGTCAGCCGGGGAGAAGTTGATGTCACGAAGACGGAAGGCAGCATCCGTCAAGTTCCGATTCCTCCGGTGCTGATGGAGGTTTTGACCGCACACATTAATGGTGCTTCCCTATCGGCAAAGAGTCGGAGGGAGCGGGAGCTAGCCAACTGGCTCTTCCCCAGCGAGGCCGGAACGCCGCTGTCTGACCGCAACCTGATCAACCGTCACATCTATCCGGTTAGCAAGAAGCTTGGTATCCCTCATTTCTCCTGGCATTCACTTCGGCACACGTTCTCGACACTAGGGGGAAACGAGGGGACTATTCCGACTTTGGTCATGAAGCAACTGCTAGGTCATTCCAAGCTGAGCACAACGCAAAAGTACATGCACGAACTGGAGGGCCAGCAGCGCGAGGCCATGGGCAAGATCGAACACCTGATTTGGCTTCCGAAGAAGAAAGTAGATGGAGAAGAAAACCACAATTCAACGCTGTCTGTGGCCCAATGTGGCCCAGTTGCAACTGTTGCAAGTAGGTGAATGCTTGTATCTGCTTGTTACGTATTTGGTTAGCTGGCGGGGACGACGGGACTCGAACCCGCGACCTCATGCGTGACAGGCATGCGTTCTAACCAGCTGAACTACGTCCCCCCTAAAATGCAGTGGCCAGTGGTTAGTGGCTAGTGGTTAGCAAGATCCAGTTGCGGACTTACGGCTAGCCACTAACTAGCCACTTGTCACTGCCTTCCTGGTGGGCGGTATCCGGCTCGAACGGATGACCTTCTGCTTGTAAGGCAGACGCTCTAACCAACTGAGCTAACCGCCCCGGACCGTCCGAATCTAAGGGCTCGCCACCACACGCTAACCTTGACACCCGCAACCTCTGAAATATACACTAGCGTGTCGCGAGCGTCAAGGAGAGGGCTTCCCGTTCTATGCAGTTTCAGCGCGAGTACGTCGCCTACATGGCCAAGCAGGTTCTGAAGCGTCTTACCGACGACGGGCTTATCAGTTATGAAGAGCCGCAATACGTCACCGAGGTTATAAACCAGGTTATGTTTGAGGAGTTGAGCCTTGAGGACCGCATTAACGACGAAGTGCGAAAAATCCTGGAAGAACACGGAAACCAAATGAAAGAGCTGGGGGCCAGCTACGAAGATGCCTTTAAGGCCATCAAGAAGGAGTTGGTGCGCCAGCGCAAGGTTGTTCTCTGAGGCTGTGGGTCTTTTGACTATGAAGATGAGTCATGAAAAAATCGTTCAGGTCTCGCACCAAGTCATAGCCGCCATCGAGGCTCTGGATGAAGTGGAAATATATGAGGAGCCCAACACGATCCGCCAGCAAGTCGTCAAGATCCTTACGGATCTCATGCACGACGAAGAGAAAATCGACCAGATCGTCAAGGCCCGCATCGCCTCCCAAAAGCGGACCATTCCGGAGGGCGGCGGTGAATGGGAGATCTTGTACAGAAAATACTATTCTGAAGAACTGCGGAAGCTGGGGATCGCTCCCCCACCAACCTAACCTCTCTGATTCCCCAGACATTCACGTTTAACCCAACCAAATCAAGCTCTAATCCCGGCGCTTGAGTACGGGAGGTTGGTCGCCTCCACTAGTATCCGTACCCTGCGGTGGCTGTTGGGTTTGAGTGGTTGTCTGGTCAGTGGGCGCGCGCTTGCGCAGAGTGGGTCCTCCGGAGTCACCGGGCTTCAGTTTCTTCCTGTTGCTGATCACCTGTTGGAGCCGGGCTTTTACATCGTCAAATTCCGACGTTGACACGAGGTACTGCTCTCGTTTGGGCAGAATCTGTTTAATTTCCTCTTCGCACTTGATTATGCGGTCACCCGTGGGTGGGTGGTCCGCGAAAACGCTGGGCATACTTCCGGGGATCCGTCGCTCCTCTTCCATGACCTTGCCAAAGAATGCGACGTAGGAGTTGGGGTCGTACCCCGCCTTGTACATGTATTGAATCCCCAGGTAATCCGCCTCCGCCTCGGCGCCCCGGTTGAACTTCAGAAAGGCCAGCGGCACACCGTTCATGTAAGCTTCCATCACGCCCATGTACACAGGATAGGACATGGGAATGAAGATGAGTGGGAGCATGGCAAACTGCGCCACGGTCATCTTGGTCATTTGGCTTGCCCAGTGGCGCGCGGCCACGTGCGCGATTTCGTGCCCCACCACTCCCGCCACCTGGTCTTCCTCTTCCGCAGCCAGAATCAAGCCGGTATTGACGTAGAGAAAGCCGCCGGGCAAGGCAAAGGCGTTCAACTCCGGTGAGTCGATCACTTTCACCGTGAGGGGAATCTTGAGGTCGGAGTTCCGAGCCACGTTCTGCGCAACTCTGTTGACGTACTCATTGACCACAGGATCGGAGAGTAACTTTGCGGAACGATCGATTTCAGTGGAGTACTGCTTTCCGATCGCAATTTCTTTTTCCTCTGAAATTATGCTCTTGTGCGCCACTTTCCGGTTCCCGATCTCGTCCACGTCCTTCTTGTCGTCTCCGCCACGCACAGGGAGGGCGGCAAGGCAGAATATTGCGAGAAGCGCTATGACTTGCATTCGCGATCTGCTCATAGATTTACTCCTGGTGGCCAAGCCTTCTTCATTATACCACTTTTACACGTCGCCGAAAAAACTCGCCCCTCTTCGGAGGCAGGAACTCTTGGGATTCAAGATTCCGGGCTTACCTCCCCCGTTGCCTATGCTGTCCCCGCGACCCGAAGCTCGCCCTTGCCCTTGCACTGATAGTCTTATGGCGATGACCCCATCCTCCATCTTCGCCACCCAGCGATTGGATTGCAAGTTGGCGCCAAGAGTTGTATCCGCCGGAAAGATTTGGCAGTTTTCCGGCAAGCTTTTGCCTTGTTGCCTGCGCTCGAGTTATGCCTTACTGGTTGGGTGGCCAACAGAACCTGTGAACCCTTTGTCCGATGAGGCTGTGAGAGGAGCCTCAGGTTCGCCTGTAGTCATACAGCACGGCCCTTGGCCGCGAGCAAACGCCAGGTTTTCTTTGCCCCGCCGTGGCGAGCCGATTGGCGATTGCCAATTGAAAAACTAGACTTAAACCAATACTTTATCTATTCATCAAAACCGCATAGTAGAATCAGTGTTGATTACGACATTCCTCCTGACCATATCGGGTCTTTGATGCCCTGGAGCGTACGGTGATCTGCCGGCTCGAGGTCGAGCACGATAACTTGGTTGATTCCCCTTCTTACCCACAGGGAGGGCACGAACAGGCATTGTTGCGGCCCAATCTTCCAATAACGGCCAAGGTTGTACCCATTCAGCCAAACATATCCCTTTCCCCACCCTCGCATGTCCAGGAAAGTGTCGCCCAAGGACGACAATTCAAATTGGCTCCGCAGGAAAGCTGGCCCCTTCACGTTCGTCTTCGAAAAGTGCAACGCGGAAAGGTCCGTCATCGGCAGAGGATAATTCTGCCATCCACTCAACTCCGACCCGGCAAGCATAACCTGTCCAACGATTCCCTTCCGGTCATCCACAAAACGTGGACCGAAATTGACGCGGCCCATGTTCTCTACGAGAATATCCAGCGGCTCGCCACCTTCGAGGTCCACCTCCAGTGATTCCTGCTTAAGACGGCGATCCAGCACGCCCAGCCGCCTAGCCCCCTGAAGGATGACTGCGTAGTCCCTGACCCCTTTAATTTCAAGCCGTGCTTTAACTCGCTTCGCAAGTCTCTTGCGGTAAAGAACGAATCCGTACGCCTGCCCCAGGTCCTCCATGGTTTTCGGCTGTTCAGAAAGAACCGGCTCGCCCAGGAGGCCAGGCAGCGCCGCCGCCTCCCCCAACTCAAAGGGTGGGATCTCAATCATCGGCAACGGGGCCGGCAGTTCAGGCAACTGCGTGCCGGCGGGCTGGTATTTCTTGATCACCTCGCGTATCAGGAAGAACTTCCTGGTGGGCCGCCCTGCCTCGTCCAGCGGCGCAGCGTAGTCGTAACTGGAGATGTCCGATTGATAGGTTCCATCAAAGTTCGCGCCACTCATGAAACCCCAGGTTGTGCCGCCGTGAACCATGTAGAGATTAGCCGAAATGCCGCGAGACAACATCCAGTCCAACCCCCGCGCAGCTCCTTCCGGGGAAGTGGTATGATGCTCTTCTCCCCAGTGGTCAAACCATCCATCCCAATACTCGCCGCACATGCGCGGGACGCTTTGCCTGAACTTGGCAAACTTGGCGAACTCCGCTGCGGGATCGCCCTGCCCAAAGTTTATCGCGGCAGGCAGGTCCGGCAGCGTTCCCCCTTCCAGGTTCGCTTTTTCCGGCCCGTCGGCGGTGTAGAGAGTCACTTCGAAGCCGGCGTCGCGGATACTCCTCCGAATGGCGTTCATATAATCATGATCGTTGCCGAACGAGCCGTACTCATTCTCCACTTGCACCATGATGATCGGGCCACCGCGCGTGATTTGCAGGGGCGCCAGTTGTTCCCCCACCCGCTGGAAGTATTTTGCCGCCGCCTTGAGGAAACGTGGGTCGGTCGTCCGGACCTTGAGGTCAGAGGTTGACAAAAGCCAGGAGGGAAGACCGCCAAAATCCCATTCCGTGCAAATGTACGGACCGGGCCGCAGAATCACCCAGAGCCCCTCTTCCTGCGCCGTACGCAAGTACGCGGCCACATCGAGGTTACCGGTAAAGTCGAATTTGCCTGACTCGGGCTCGTGCAAGTTCCAGAAGACGTAGGTGCAGAGCGTGTTCAAGCCCAGCGCGCGCATCTTGCGCATGCGGTCACGCCAGTAGGGCCGTGGCACGCGCGGATAGTGCATTTCCCCTGGTATGAGCAGGAAAGGTTCACCGTCCAGAAGGAAGTGCTCACCCTTGTAACCGAAGGTGCGGGCAGCAGTCTGAGCGGTCCCCCCGGGAAGAGGAGTCATACCTCCGCTGCCCTCGTTTGCTCTTGCGATCCGGCGGGGGAGATTCCACAACCCCAGGACTGCGGTGGAAGCTCCGATGAACTTCCGCCTGTTCATCCTATTTATGTCGTGCCTGGCTTTCTCCAGCATGGGTTCCTTACGCCGAGTGACCCGTGACCCGCCGTGGCGGGATGAGTGACGAGTGGAAGGACAGGTTTCACGTGCCGGGTGTCAGGGTACATGGCACAGGTTAATGTCCCAATTCGACTGTAGGGCCGCCTCCCGCCATGGCGGGACGGCTTGGCCGGGGCAAGCCCCGGCCCTACATCCCATGTTGGGACACTACCCGGCGCAGTTTTTCGCTAACTACCGGATGTCGACGCGCCGACATTCTGAAGAACAGGTGTCAGGTGCCAGGTGTCAGGTGCCGGGGCACGCGGCGCTGGGTAGTCGTGTCATTTGCGAGACGTGAGCGTTCCGAAGAGGAAACTAATACTCTAGTTTCAGAAGGTCAGAGTTCAGAGCTTAAAGTAATACTTTAGTTTGCCGTGTACCCTGACACCTGGAACCTGACACCTGAAACCTGCTCTTCTGCTCGTCACTACCCACTGTAGTGGCAGTGCCATGCACCCTGACACCTGAAACCTGGCACCTGACACCTTCCCTTTACGCGGTTGTGTACGCCGCAGCCGCCTGCTTCTTCACTGCCGCTTGGGCTGCCGCCAGACGCGCAATGGGCACCCGGTAGGGCGAACAGCTAACGTAATTCAGCCCCGCCTCGGCACAAATCTCGATCGAAGCCGGGTCGCCACCATGCTCGCCGCAAATACCGACCTTCAGGTTAGCGCGGGTTCCCCGCCCTTCCGCCGTGGCGAGCTTCAGCAGCCTGCCCACGCGCTTCGGGTCGAGCACCGCAAACGGATCCGCCGGCCAGATCTTCAACTTTACGTAAGCATTGATGATCTTGGCGCAGTCATCGCGCGAAATTCCGAACGTCGTCTGGGTAAGGTCATTGGTCCCGAAGCTGAAGAACTCCGCCTGCTGGGCAATCTCCCCGGCGGAGAGCGCTGCGGCGGGCAACTCGATCATGGTTCCGACGAGGTACTCCACCTTGACGCCCTTCTTGGCGAATACTTCGCCAGCCACGCGATCCACGATTTCCTTCTGGAGCTCAAGTTCCTTCACATCTCCAACCAGAGGAATCATCACTTCGGGTTTTGCCTCGATTCCCTTCTTCTTGCAATCGCAAGCGGCTTCGAAGATGGCCCGCGCCTGCATTTCACTAATCTCAGGGTACATGATTCCCAGCCTGCAGCCGCGCAAGCCGAGCATGGGATTGAATTCATGTAAACCTTCAACAACTTCCAGCAACTTTCTGAGCTGGCGTAGTTTAGTACCCTTCTTCCCCTTCGCCTCCAAGGTCGCAATCTCCACCATCAGCTCCTCCCGCTTGGGAAGGAATTCGTGCAGGGGAGGATCGAGGGTACGTATGGTGACAGGCATCCCCGCCATGGCCTGGAACAACCCATGGAAGTCCTTGCGTTGCATGGGAAGCAGCTTGGCCAATGCGGCGCGCCGCTCCTTGGCATAGGCGGCCGCTTCCTTGGGATCCTGGGTCTCCTTGCACGCCATAATCATGCGCTGCACATGAGGCAGTCGCTCCTTGGCAAAGAACATATGCTCCGTTCGGCAGAGCCCAATGCCCTCGGCGCCAAAGCGGACTGCGGCCAGAGCGTCACGCGGGATGTCAGCGTTGGCGCGGACCCCGAGCTGCCGCTCTTCGTCGGCCCACTTCATGAACTCGGCAAAAACTCCACTGTGCGGATCGGGTTCGACCAGATCGCACTTGCCCTCAATGACCCGCCCCGTCGATCCGTCCAGGGTAATCCAGTCACCTTCCTTGAGGACGGTCGTACCGATCTTGAGCAGCTTGTTCTTTTCGTCCACTTCCGCTCCGCCGCAACCTGCAACGCAGGGCTTGCCCATGCCGCGCGTTACCACGGCAGCGTGAGACGTCATTCCGCCGCGAGAAGTGAGAATGCCAACCGCCACTTCCATGCCGTGGATATCGTCCGGGACAGTCTCGCCGCGCACCAGGATGACCGGCTGGGTCTTACCCTCCACCACCGCATCGTCTGCGGTGAACACCACGTGCCCAACTGCCGCGCCCGGGGATGCCGGCAACCCCGTAACCAGGACATTCAACGGTTTTGATTCGTCGAGTACGGGGTGAAGCAACTGATTGAGTTGCTCGGGCTCCACGCGCAGGAGGCCTTCGTGCTCCATCTCCACCGCAATTCTCACCGCTGCGGGACCCGTGCGCTTTCCGTTGCGGGTCTGAAGCATGTAGAGTTTTCCGTCCTGGATAGTGAACTCGAAGTCTTGAACGTCTTTGTAGTGCTGCTCGAGCCGGGTAGTGAATTCACGGAGTTGGTTGTAAACCTCCGGCATGATCTTCTCGAGTTCGTTGATGGGCACAGGAGTCCGCACCCCCGCCACGACATCTTCACCCTGGGCGTTCATCAAGAACTCGCCATAGAACTCCTTGGCTCCCGTCGCCGGGTTACGAGTGAACCCCACGCCGGTGCCCGAGGTGTCGCCCAGGTTGCCGAAAACCATGGTCTGGACGTTTACCGCAGTCCCCAGTTCGTCAGAAATCTTGTTCAGGCGCCGGTAGGTCTTGGCTCGCGGGTTGTACCAGGAACGGAATACAGCCTCGATAGCCATGTTGAGCTGCACTTGGGGGTCCTGCGGGAAGTCCTTGCCGGCTTCCTTGCGAACCACCTGCTTGTATTCCGCAATGACCTGCTTCAGGTCTTCAGCGGTAAGCCCGGTGTCGAGCTTCACTTTCTTTTTCTTCTTTTGGCCATCGAAGACGTGCTCGAACTTTTGCTTGGGGATTTCCATTACGACGTTGCCAAACATCTGGATGAATCGCCGGTAGCTGTCGTAGGCAAAACGAGGGTTGAGGGTCTTGCGGGCGAACAACTCCACAACCTTATCATTCATGCCCAGGTTCAGGACGGTGTCCATCATGCCGGGCATGGAAAACTTGGCGCCGGAACGCACTGAGACCAGCAGCGGATTCTTCGCATCGCCGAGTTTTTGGCCTTGCAAGGCTTCGAGTTTGGCCAGCGCTTCGTCCTTTTGGCCGAGGATTTCAGCGGGCGTCTGGTTGCCGTTCTGGAAGTAAAGCCGACAGGCGGAAGTGACAATGGTGAATCCGGGGGGTACCGGCAGGCCCGCGTTGGTCATCTCGGCCAAGCCGGCGCCCTTGCCGCCCAAAACATCTTTCATAGCCCCATTGCCATCCGCTTTGCCGCCTCCAAAGAAATAAACGTATTTTTCCATAAATGCTTGCTCCTTTTTCTCAAGTAGTCAGAAGTCAGGAGTCAGAAGTCAGAATGCTGCGCCCGGAAATGTGCCCAAGGAACTTGTTTCAAGGGGGCGCGGGCAACTGACCACGGACTGCAAACTTCACAATAGCGAACTTATTCAAACTCTTCTATCGGCACTGATGTCGACGCGTCGACATTCGTTTTGTAGCGCCGTTTGGGTAGTGTCCCAATCAGAATGTAGGGCCGCCCCTTGGGGCGGCCAGGCCGGGGCAAGCCCCGGCCCTACGTCTCAGATTAGGACACTACCCGCTCACTTTGTTTCCGCCTCAGTAGCGATCTCCGAAAATTGAGCGATCCCGGAAAACATGCGGTTAAGCTTCCCAAGCAACCGCAGGCGATTCTCGCGAACCGCCTTGTCCTCTGCCATCACGAGCACCTTATCGAAAAAGGTATCCACAAATGGGCGGAGTCTCGAGATTGCTTCCAGCGCCCGCTGGTAATCGCCAGCTCGAGCCAGGGCCTGTGTGTCACGGTCGAGTGCGAGATAGGCGCGGCAAAGCTCACGCTCGGCATCTTCCGTCAGAAGGCTCTCATCAACCTCGCCTGGGGTCCAATCGCTCTGGCTCGCCGACTTCTCCAGAATGTTCTTGATCCGCCTCGCTGCCCCGCACAAGGCTTCCAGGTTTTCGCTGCCGCGCAAATTGTGGAGCGCTTGTGCCCGCAGGAATGCCTCGTAAGGCACATCCGACCCCGATGCCAGTACGGCCCGTACGGTGTCGTAGCGGAAGGAACACACAGCCTCAAGATAGTATCGCAACCTGTCCGCCAAAAACTCCAAAACCTGTCGAGACACCTCTTCAGAGGGTCTACGCCAAGTAATATCCAAAGTCTGTAAAGCTCGGTCAACTATTAAGGACAAACGGATGGGAAATCTAAATTCAAGTATTACTTTAATTATTCCGTTACCCTGCCTGCGCAGCGAAAATGGATCACTTGAGCCGGTGGGCTCAAGGCCTACGGCTAACCCACCCACCACGCTATCCAGTTTATCTGCCAGCGAGACGACAGCGCCAAGCGGCGTCGCTGGGCATCGGTCCTCCGCTCCCTGCGGAAGGTAGTGGTCGTAGATGGCCTCGGCAATCTCCGGCGGCTCCCCCTGCGCTGTTGCGTAGAGTCCGCCTACAATACCCTGTAACTCCGGGAACTCCTGAACCATTTCGGTAGTGAGGTCACACTTGCACAGACTAATCGCATCTTGGATAGCGACATTGTAACGAGCGAGGTTGGGGTCCTTCGTTTCGAGAACGGAGCAGAGACTTTCACCGACCCTCCGCATCCGCTTCACCTTGTCACCGTAGCTGCCCAAGCGTACCTGATAGGTCACCCTTTCGAGAATAGACTCACGGTCTCGAAGTCTGACGCGCTGGTCAGCATTCCAAAAGAACTCGGCGTCCGTGAAGCGTGCCCGAAGCACGCGCTCGTGGCCTTGGCGGATCAAACCCTTTTCGTCCGAATCCATGTTGAGAACGGCAACAAAATTTGGTCTCAGATTCCCCTGCCCATCCTCCACGGCGAAGTACTTTTGGTGGTCGCGCATGACGGTGATGAGAATTTCGCGCGGCAGATGCAGGAAACGCTCGTCGAAGCTCCCGAGCATAGGCCGCGGCCATTCGGTCGAGTTCGCGATCCAATCCGCCAACCATTCATCCTGGACGATTTTGAGCGAGGCCTCCTGAACCAGCGCGCGAGCCTCTTGATCGAAACGCTCACGGCGGATGGTGGGGTCAATCTCTACATGAGCTTGTTCCAATTTCTTCGTGTAATCCTTGAAGTCTGTTACGCGCAAGGCCTTCCGGCCCTTCACACGGTGCCCAAAGGTGCAGTCCCCGGACTTCACGCCCAGAATTTCGAAGTCGACCGTCCGCGCTTGCTTCCCTTCGCCCAGGATTGCCAGCAGCCAGCGAATAGGCCGCACGAAGCGCGGGCCGGACTTTTCCATCCAGTACATGCTCTTGGGAAAGCTCAACCCTAGGATGGTTGAGGGCAAGATTTCCGGCAGGATCTCCTGGGCAGAACGTCCCTGGGTGGTTTTCCGCAGCGCCAGATATTCCCCTTTTGGGGTGGTGGTGCGAGTCAAATCGTCCAGGCGGGCGGAGTTCTTCTGGGCGAAGCTCTCTGCCGCCCGGGTGTATTTCCCTTCCGCGTCGACAGCCACCTTGACGGGCGGTCCGA
>Ga0208038_1001567_pt1 | contig 12035 bp, 14 predicted proteins | sample June2015DPH_16_1_FD_184714 | JGI IMG/M metagenome (GOLD analysis project Ga0208038, IMG submission 184714) | Peatland microbial communities from SPRUCE experiment site at the Marcell Experimental Forest, Minnesota, USA - June2015DPH_16_100... | ecosystem: Environmental > Terrestrial > Soil >...
GCAATTCTCAATGCCAGTGTTTTTGTGGTCGGTGCGGTGAACGCCTTCGACCTGTTGCTTGACCCGACCAGGCTTCGAGCAACGTTGCGCTTCTAAGAATGATTCGTCGCTAAGGTAACTTGCTACAACCGCAACAAACGTTGCCCCAACAAACGTGCACCCAACAAACGTGCGCGTTGACATATCCCTTGGCAAACCCTAAAATACAGAGCAAAGGAGACAGCCCTCATGCAACTGACAATCGACCACAGGGAAGTACAGGGTGTCCGCGTGTTGAATCTTAGCGGCAGAATCATCGCCGGCCCTGAGTGCGATAGCGTGCGCAGTTTCATAAAGGAGTTCCTGGCCAATCATTGGAGTAACATTTTGCTGGACCTCGCTAATGTGACGCGCATTGACAGCACCGGGATCGGCATGTTGGTGGAGTCGGTAATAGTTACTGCCAAGGAGGGAGGACAACTGAAACTCGTGAATGTCCCGCGGCTGATTCATAACATCCTCTCTACCCATCGGTTGCTGCAGGCCTTCGACATCTATGCAACCGAAAAAGAGGCGGTAGCCAGTTTCACCAAAACGGCGCCCCCAAGCGGCCACTGACCGTTGTCAGTCCTCAGATGGAAGCGGCATGGCCGACCTCGAGTCTCTTGTCCAGACTTGGGAGAAAGAATTCCAGCTCACCCTGCGCATCTTCAATAGCAGATTTCACATCATCTACGCGCTTCAGAGCATGTGAGCCGAGCGCAGAGCGAGGGCGACGCCTCCCACGATGAGGGCTGCGCCGAGCACAACCAGGAAGAGGGCCTTGAGCCGGAGACTCTTCTCGATTTGTTTTTCGGACTTGGTGGTGATCAGGAAGGTCTTTTCGTTTTCGCCTCTCTTGATGAGATTGCGGTCGTGCTCATCGGCCGGAGTAGGGTTTTCCGCGCAAGTCCCCATCACGTTGCACACGCGGCCGGCCACCAGGCAATGTTCCGTGAGGCGATAGGCATGCTGGCTAAAATCCAAGTTGATACCGCCCACGCCGATTGAAACTCCCAGCGCCTGCATCGTCTCGGCAACCCCCAACGCCTTATCCATGGTTTTGGCCCCGGGCATTTTGGAAGCCTGAAGCACGGCTCGCGCCTGGCTGAACGAGCCGTTCAGGTAGGCCAGCAAATGCTCATCGGTCGGCGGCGGCACGCCGAGCGACTCGTCGATCTTGCGCGGCGGATGGCCAAACGACAATAAGGTTCTTGGCCGGACTTCTCCCCAAAACGAACGCGGCACGTCGTACTCCGCGTGCTGGGGGTGCACCAGAATCTTCCCGGTTGCGTCCTCCAGGTGGAATGGCACTTCAGCCTTCTCGCCGCCGGCGGATTCCCACTTCTCCTTGTCGTCTCTTTTGACCAGCTTTTCCACTTTCACCTCGTAGTAATAGCACGGAACTTGAGTTAGTGGAGTGGTTAATGGGTTACCGCCTATACTCTTGCCTGACACGTGGACCAGTCCCATGGGGACGCTCCGTACGGGCATCAGGGGCGTATCCGCCATGATCCGGTACTGGCGGTAGATGCGGAAACCCAGGACGAACATGAGTATTCCAAACAAAACAACAACCAGCGGAACCCACGGAGAGGTGGGCCCACCGGATTTTGCCAAGAATGCCAATTGAATCAACATGGTTGTCAGTCCTTTGCGGGGCGCCGCGGCGGCGCACCGGGATGTCTCACTTTGACGCCTATCCTACACGCACTCGGAGGGATTGTCCATATACTAGTCAGAGCATGCCGGCCGAAGCCAGAGCCAGGGCAAAGCCTCCCACAATGAGCGCTGCCCCGAGCACCACCAGGAAGAGGGCACGGCGGCGCAGACTCTTCTCGATCTGTCTCTCGGTTTTGGTTGTGATCAGGAAGGTCTTTTCGTTGTTGCCTCTTTTGATGAGGTTGCGGTCGTGCTCGTCAGCCGGAGCGGGGTTCTCCGTGCAAGTCCCCAGCACGTTGCACACGCGGCCGGCCACCAGGCAATGCTCCGTGAGGCGATAGGCGCCGCGCGAAAATCCCGCCGCCAGCCTGCTCTCCCCTTGGCTCAAGTACACATCCAGAACTTGGCCTCCAGGCGTATGGGAAGACTTCAGCGCTGCTCGCATCTGGCCGAGCCGGGCTGCACTGGCCTGGCGGAACGGGCCGTTCATGTACGCCCGCAAATACTCCTCGGTGGGCACCGGCACGCTGAGCGACTCGTCGACTTGGCACCGCACGCTCCCAGACGACAGTAAGGTTTCAGTCCGAAGTTCTCCCTGAAACGAGCGCAGCACGTCATACTCCGCGCTCGTAGGATTCACCAGAATCTTTCCGCTGGCGTCATCCAAGTAGAAGGGCACCTCGGCAACGTCGGCGCCAACGCCTTCCCAACCTCTACTCTTGCCTTTCTGCACTTCCACTTCTAATTCCGCCTTGTAGTAATAGCACGGAACTTTGGTCACCGGGCTGGTCAATAAGTTGTCCCCCGTGCACTTCCCCGACACGTGGACCAGCCCCATGGGGACGCTACGGACGGGGATCAGGGGCGTATCCTCCAGGATGCGATACTCACGGTAGGTGCGGAAGCCCACGATGAAAAGGATTATGCCCAAGAGAACAATAAACAACGCAAGCGGGCCTGCATGGCTGGAGCCCGCGAAGAGTGCCAAATGAGCGGACATGAAATTTCACCCTCTCCTGGACGCCTCGGCAGCGCACCGGGTCGGCTCGCTTAGAGGCGCACCCTGCACGAGCGGATTCTGAATGTCTGTGTCTTTACTGGTGCTCGTCGCACGAAGCGCCGCGATTTTTCACCCGGAGGAAAGAATGGTCGGCTCAGAATAAGCAGCGGAGGAGATCATCCATCACCCTGCCAAGCGCCCGCTGACGGCCAACGTAACGAACCCCAGGATAAGAAACAGAATCCCCGTCAGCATTGTGGTCAGCGCTTTCTTACCAGCCGTCTTCCATTCGCCGGTGACAAATCCCCAAACATTGGAGGTAATGATAATGGACGACATGAAAAGCGGCCAACCCAAGATGGGACCCAGGCCCGCTAGCTCAGCCGTGGCTGCACCGTAGATGACTGTGCTTCCGAACCAGAGCACCCCCATCATCGCGCCCAGTACCCAGTTAATGGCCGTTCCAGGGTGGAAGAAGAGGCCCGCCGTTTTGTTCTTTTTCCACAAGTAGGCGCAGTAAATCAGGTAGGGCACGAGTGAGGCCGTCACCAAGGGGGCCCATATTACATTGGTCTGACTTCTGGGACTAACACCCAGTTGGGCGGCGCGGGAAATGAGCGGGGCTCCGAACGCCAAACCGAAGTTGATCAGAGGAGAACCAACCCCGGCCAGAATGCAGATGATCAATCCGGCCTTGAAACTCATCCGCTTCCCTGCCCCTTCTTGCTGCTCCTGAGCTGAACTCTGCATGGCCTTCTCTTTATGTCTTCCCGCCACGGCACAAAACACAATGCCCACCAGCATCAAGGTGACTCCTAAGATGATGACCATGCCTTTGGTCGTGAAAATCATCTCCGAATGCAGTGCCACCAGTGGGACGAGCGACCCCAGTGCAGTCGAAAGGCCGATAGCGATGGCGAAATTCAAGGCGATACCCAGAGCGGCTATGCCCAGCCCGAAGAATATCTGGGCCAGACCAAATCCAACACCAAATCCCACAAGGAGAAGAATCTGCTGAGCGCCCACCTGCTGGTAGAACGCCACCATGTGGGGTACGGTCACATAAACCATGAACCAGGGAAACATCAACATTCCCACCACCGCCCAGACTGACCAGATGTTCTCCCATTTCCAAAACTTGGCGTACTTCATCGGAGTGGCGAAACTGCCGTTCAGAATTCCAGCCACCAATGCCAAACCAACTGCCAAAGGCACATTCGACATAGATGAATCCTCGTCTCTAAAGTATCGAGATCTTAGTAGAAACTGGAAGCCAGAAGTCAGGAGTCAGAAGTCAGAAGAAAAACCCCAACCGAACGCAAGCTTAATGCCCCGACCTGTCGGGGCGACTCTTCAAAAGCAAAGCACGGTAGGCAATGGGGAGAAGGAAGAAAGCAATTCAGAATTCAACATTCATAATTCAGAATTGCCCCAGCCCCTGACACCTGAAACCTGAAACCTGACACCTCTTCTTCCCTTAGACTGCGGCCAAATCCACCCGGTCCAGAAACCTTTGCGCTCGCGTCGCGTCGAGGAGGATGATCTCTCCGCCGAAGTGCGTTCCCCGAAACAGCCCGGCCGATCCTTTTGTATCCCCTAACTCGACCTGGGGTTTACTCGACCCGTATGCGACACCTCACCTTGGCCTCAGTCCGGTGGCCAGGGAGTGCCGGTCAGGGCGAAAGCTCGCGTTGCGTTATGGTCAGGGGCAGGAGGCGCTACTTGCCACCTGAAGCCTGTTTCTTGCCCTCCCAGGCGCCGCTTTCGCTATCACTGGACCACTTGCCGGAAAGCTCCCCCTTCTTGAGTCGTCCCGTCAACTGGTAGTTGCCCTGCGGCGTGTCAATGTGGATTTCAATATCATTCTTCTTAATAGTTCCCGCGCTTATCTGGGTCCCCCCGATAGGCGACGAAACTGATCCCGTCAGCGTATCCTTGGTCTGTTCGAGGTACAGAGTGAATGGCATGTCGCCTTGAGAGCTCCCGTGCGATGTGCACTCCCATGTCCCGGTAAGAGGGCCGGGTTTAGGTTTCTTCTCCCCCCCGTATAAAGTAGCTGCGGCAGCAACGACCGCCAGACACAGACCGATTGAAACCATCTGCTTCATCTTCATGTATTTGCTCCTTATTTAATTTTACTCGCGGCGAGCAGAAAGCTCGAAGAACCTAATCCTATTGGCCACATGCCCACCCCATCTCCTGGAATAGACTGACGAGGCATTCTACTGCGGCGCTGTTTTTTCGTCCAGAAGAACAGTCGAGAGTCAAGAGTCAAGAGTTAACAGCCACTTGGTTCTTTGGGAAAACTAGCATTGGGCAAACTGTATTACGCTCGAAGCTCTGTCAATTGCCGCTCCTTCGACCGTAGTCTGTTGCGTGCGGAAGAGTCCGCAGTCGACAGTTTACGTACCCTCGACTCTCGACTCTCGACTGTTGACTCTTGACTGCTCTTCAAAACCAGAAATGCCAGGCCGTATCGACGAGTGCGTGGGTCAAGGCGGAGGCGGAAAGTCTTTGGCGGTTTCGAAACGTGTATCCGTAGAACAGCCCTGCCAGCGTAGCCAGAATGGCGTATCTCCAGTTGGGAACCGGAGCGTGATGGAGATGTGACGCCCCGAATACAACTGCGGCAATCAGCAGGCCGTATACGCCCGTGGGCCCTCGCCGAATGCTATGGCACAGAAGGTTTTGGAGGATTCCCCGGAAAAGCAGTTCCTCCGGGATGGCAATCGTGAGGTAGATGCCAAAGAATTGGAGAGGGAACTGCCGCCATAAGGAGACGCTCGAAAAGTGGGGGTGAATGAAGTGCAACGCCATCCCCAGCGGAATTCCGAAGAGACAAAAAGCGAGGAAATTGGCGAACCCGTCCACCATGTCCTGCTTCCTCCACAAGAGCCGGTACCCCACGCCATCAAGGTTGCGCACGACCGCAAAGGCGTACATCCCAACGCACACGCAAAAGAGTGGGCGGAAAAAGTAAAGGTCGTCTGGCCAGGTCCAAATTCCGCTCAACCAGTTGGCGGCGACCGGAAGCCCCAGCGCTACCATGGCGACGACATCCCGCCACCCGAGGTGTGCGGGGCGGTGCAGGCGGTCGGGCAGCAGCAACAACGTGGGCACTACGACGTAGGCCAGCAATTTGCCGGCCCCCGAGTAGGAGAACGAGCCTGTTCCAAAGGCGTAAACGAGGTACGGCACCAGCAATAGAAAAGGCAAGCCGGTGGCTGCCCAAACTGATTCCACTGCTCGCTGGCGCAGGTAGCGGACAAGGCTCGGCTGGCTCAATCCTGCGAACGCGCAAAGGGTGAGGGAAAGACTCAACAGTATGGCCGCCAGCCGCGTGGGGTCAGGATGGACCTGCAGCAAGATGACGACCTCAGCCACAGCAGACATGGCGATCAAAACGACAAGGACGAGGGCTGCTCTTTTCATCGCCTTTGACCACTTTCGCTCCTGAACATAACGAGGCTTGGCTTCAGATCCAGGAGCATGCTCTCACCGCGAAGCGGTGGACCGTGAGTAGCCGTGGGCGCAAGCCCACGGTCGGTGATCCCCTGAAAAGCTGCCCAACCCCGCAAGGGGTTGCCCAAGGAGGTTCGGCCCTTTCAGGGCCGAATGTCGCTTTGTGATTTCCCATCCGTGGGTTTCACCCACGGCTACTCAAAGTGCTCCCCTTGCGGGGAGCAAAACCAGAAATGGAAAACCTGGCTCATTTGCACCGAGTTTGCCCACCGCTGGGGACAAGCTCCTGAGAACCGAAGTCCACTTCGGCCAGGGGAATAAACTGCACGGGGCCGAGTTTCTTCAAGTCCTTCTCGAAGCCGGAGAGATTGCCTACCAACACAATAATACTGTTGTCGGGAGCAAGCCGCTGGCGAGCGGCGTTCCAAACCTCCTCGGCGGTGAGGGCCCGGATCTTTTCAGGGAACCGGTTCCAATAGTCGAGCGGCAGATTATACACCAGGAGTTCCAGTGTCTGACTGGCGACACCTTCCGAAGTTTCAAAATCCAACGCGAGATGGCCAATCAGGTACCCCTGAGCTGTTTCAAGTTCCTGGGGGGTGATGGGGTGATCGTGCATCCGCTTGATTTGTTCGAGAGCCAGATGGACGCTCTTCATGGTCTCGGGTGTGCGGGTAAAGGTCTTGGCAAGCCACACCCCAGCACTCTGATAGGAGAGAAGCTCACTGGAAGCCCCATAGGTCAGACCCTGATGGCTGCGGAGGGCCTTGAAAAGCCGGTTTTCGGAGGGTCCGCCCAGAATTTGGTCGGCGACGCTCAGCGCCAAATAATCGGGGCTCTTCCTTGGTACCCCAAGGTTGCCAATACGGATTTCTGTCTGAACCGCATCCGGCTTGTCGATGGCGACAATCCTATATGATCCCACCGCCGGAGAGGGAGCAGGAATCAGGGGCGTGGCCCGGTTCGTCCATGCGCCAAAGCTCTTTTCAGCGCGTTCAAAAGCTTCGCGTGTCTCGATATCCCCCACAATAGCGAGAACTGCATTCGAGGGTTGATAATAGTTGTTATAGAAGGCGCGGAGGTCTCCCGGAGTCATTCGACGCACCGAGGGAATGGTTCCGTCCTCGGGGTGGCCGTACGAGGTCCCAAGAAAGGCGAGACGCCTCAAGCCCGCATCGGCAACGTAGTCAGGATCGTCGCGAACAACCTCCAGGCCCGAAAGGGTCTGCTTGCGCTTCCGCTCGACTTCCGAGGGCGCGAAGGTGGGATGTATCACCATGTCCGAGAGAAGATCGAAAGCAAGGTCCTCATGGTCATTGAGGACGCTCAGGCTAACATAGGATTCATCCCAGGCGGCCCCCGCATCAACTAATCCTCCGATCGAGTCAATGGCCTCGGAGATCTGGCTCGCGCTGCGTGTTGAAGTTCCCTCCGTCAGCAAGGCGCTCACCAGTTGCGCTGTTCCAGGCAAGGTCACCGGATCCGATTCTGCTCCCGACTTTACCACCAGCCGCAACGTCAAGAGTGGAAGTAAATGCCGCTCGATGGCGACCACTTTCAAACCATTGGGAAGGACGCGTAGCGCCGGCGTGGGAAGGACCAGGGGCTTGGGAGGCAACGCCTCCGGCGGGAAGTCACGAGCCAATGCGAGCGCAGCAAAAAGCAGAGCCGCCAGACAGAATACGCAGCTCTTTGGAGTGCGGCAGCTAGCTGCCGCACTCCTTCGCCGGAAGCTTGCTTCCGACAGCGGCTCGAGCAAGCTCGAGACGCAAAAGCGGCAGCAAGCTGCCGCACTCCAAAGCCTGCCTCTGCGCAACTCCCTTTGTGAGCTCATTGGCCACCCGCTCCTTGCTCGCTTACTTGCTTATCGCCCGCCGCACTCTTTGTGTACACTTCCACCAGCGTCAAATTCTGCGCCACGAAATACTTCTGCGCCACGCGCTGGATATCCGCCGGCGTGACAGCCAGGAATCGGGCGGGTTCCGTATTGACCAGGTTTGCATCCTTCAAAATGACTGCCGCATAGCCCAGTTCCTCCCCTCGCGTTTGGACCGTCTGCCGGCTCAAGATGAAATCGCGAAGGGTTTGGTTCTTGGCTTTCTGTAGTTCGTCATTGCTTACCGTTTGAGTTTTCAGCCGGCTCAGCTCCGCCTCGACTTCAGCCTCCCCCTCGGCTGGCGCGTGGCCCTGGTTCATGACGGCAAATACGAAGAAGAGATTGGGGTCTTCCGTGAAGTTGCCGGTGCTCTGCGCCTCCAGGGCAATCTGTTTGTCATAAACTAGCCGCCGATAGATGCGCGAACTTTCACCTTCCGAGAGGATGTTGGATGCCAGCCGCAGCGGGTAAGCGTCCGGGGTACCGTCCGCCGGCATATGGTAGCCTTCCACGAAGGCCGGAAGCGCCACGTCCAGAGAGAGTTTCACAACCCGCTCCGCAGTTTGGGGCGGCTCCTGCTGGATGTGGTTTGTAGGAAGGCGCGCTCCGCGTTCAAGAGGGCCGAAGTATTTCCGGATCATGGATTCCGTCTCCTGCGGGTCCATGTCGCCGACGATGACCACGGTGGCGTTGTTGGGCACGTAGTAGGTGTCGTAGAAGTCGCGAATGTCCTCCAGCCTGGCATTGTCTAAGTCGTGCAGGCTGCCAATCGTCATGTGCTGGTAGGGATGCACGCTGTAGGCATGTTGATACAAAGTCTCCACTACCGTCCCGTAAGGCGGGTTATCAAACTTCAAGCGCCTTTCCTCTTCCACCACTTCCCTTTCGTTGTTGAAAACAGTTCCCGTGATGTCCAGGTGGCGCATACGGTCAGCCTCCAGCCACAGGACCACGGGAAGCTGTGAACTGGGTGTCGTTTCCCAGAAGACGGTGGAATCCTCGGTCGTGTAAGCATTATCGACGCCACCGGACCGAATGACATAGTCGGAGAATTGCTCGGCCCCGATGTTCGTCGTCCCATCAAACATCAGGTGTTCGAACAGGTGGGCAAAACCGGTCCTTCCCGGGGCCTCGTCCTTGGAGCCCACGTGGTACCAGACTTGAACGTTGACCACGGGCGCCTGGTGGTCTTCCACAAGGCAGGCCTGGAGACCGTTGGGAAGGGTCAGCGCTCGGATCGTCGTTCGAGGGAGGGTGACGGCTTCCGCCTCGCGGCAAATCCCACTGAGAAGGAAAAGAGCGACCGCGAGGATGACCGCGCGCGCCCTGGGGCCTTGATGGAAGATTCTCGACAACCTGCTCCAAACCTCAAGAGGCCTTCTGTGCAAGGCTTTCATTTTATCATTGAGCCGCATAAGGAGGCGACCTTTTCAGCTTGGCGGTGGTGGGGTCATTTGGAATGGGATCCAATCCGAAATACCAGTCATTCCCGCGAAAGCGGGAATCCAGTCCGTAGGCAGCGGATTTCAGAATGTTGGCGGAGTGGATTCCCGCTTGCGCGGGAATGACCGGCGTCGGGCGGTTTTCGAATGACCAACAAGTGACCCTGCTGCTGAACCCCTTGAGTTCGGGGTCGGCAGATTGCCAATGGTCTGAAGGCTCTCCGGCTCTTCGCTACCTGCCGCCTCACGGTTGCGACCAGCCATCCATAACCACCTTTCTTTTCACCAACATTCCGGCTTTTAGCGGATAAGTACTTTATTTTCATACACATTCCGGCTTCGCCCGCGAGTTTTCCACAGTGGTCCTTTGTTTTCATAGAGATTCCGGCATCGGTCGGTCAATTTTAAAGAATTCTTTCTTGCTTCCTCTGGAACGAGAGACTTCTTGTCTGTGGCGCGGCCAGCCAATTTGTGGGCCTTTCGTCGCGCTTGGCACATTCTCGGAAGTGGCTTGCGGCGGTCGGTAGGATTGCACGATAGCGTTCCCGGCAGGCCGTGACTCCTGCATAGCTTCAACGCACAATCCTAGCCTATATTGTTCCGTTTGTCAAGAGACAAGAAGTCAGAAGAACAGGCTCCAGGTGCCAGGTGTCAGGTTTCAGGTGGCAGAGCGAAGGGATATTTGGATTTTGGACTGCGAATTGGATTTGCACGCTTTCGTGATGGTTTGCACACTTACCCTTCCATTACACTGCCGGCCGTCGCGGTGTGTTTACCATACCTTTTTGAGATTCTGGAGTCCTTGGAGGTAGTCGTCCCTCTCCAGCCTGGTTTCCACTGCGAACTCCGTCAGGATTGTCATCATCTGTCCCAATGGGAGCCCGGCGAGTTCGGCGGCCTTGCCGAGTGAGGCCTCCCCCTTCTTATACCTCTCCACGGCAAACAAGATTCTGCCACGGGTAACCATCTCCCGCACCGCCTTCGAAAGATCACTCCGCTCTTCCTTGGTGATCCGGTTGAGGAAATCATAGTTGTCGCGATCCATCCGGAGGCTCATGGTCTTGGTCATCCTTCGCGGATTCATGGCTTGACAGTCAACCCAAGTACAACCGCCAGCGATTTCTGCCGTTCGTCGAAAGTGAAAAACTCCTTAGCGTTGAGCTTTTTGGCCAGACTGACGTGTAACACATCGAGGCTGCGGCAGCCGATGCGGGGACAGTGGAGTGCGGCCCATTGTGCTGCCGCGCGAAAGACCGGCCTCCAATTGACGCGTTGAGGAACCAATCGGCCGCTCCGCAAATCGCGCTCCACGTCCGACCAAGCGGTGCTGACCTGAGCGGACGTGAGGATGCGCCGAAAGACCCCAAGAGCAAGGGCGTTCCTCATTTCCAAGCGATGCAGTCCGGTGAATGGCAAGGGGTCGGTTGTTGCATGAAGGATGGCTTGGGCGCTCACGCTGTGGGAATCATTGATGTAATACGAGATGAGCACACTGGTGTCCGCGTAAAGGCTCATGCGGCCTCAGTAGCGCTCCTGTTCCCGCGCTAACAGAACCAAATTGGGCAGAACCTTGTCGCCAAAAATTCGACGCCGCCGCGCAGCGGCATCGGGCCAGCGAATCGGACGTTTGCGTCTGGCCGCTGGTTCCACTTCCAGCGCCGCTTCCAGTTCGTGGACGCCCTCAAAGAATTTCCGACGCTCCCGAGGCGGCAACGCCTTCACCTGCTCCAACACTCCATTCGCGCTCATCGTTGAAAAAATACCACGGACCGGGCCCGCAGCGCAAGTCCGGTTTTGGCAATTGACGACTGATCTTTCCTCAGTCGTCAGTTATCAGTCATCAGTATTCAGCAAAAACCCCGCAGTGCTTGCTCCTTGATGGATGTGCGCTTTGCGCTGCTCGCTGATCGGTATTGGCTTCTAAACCGAAAATTGATGACTGAAAACTGATAACTCAGAATTGAGAAATTGGGAGGCCGTAGCAAGTGGGGCGGAGCTCTGCCACGAGTCCCGCATCCCGTGCCCCGTGCCCCGTGTTTTTCTTGCTCCGGTCCGTCCCCCATCGACGAGAAAAAGCTGCGGACCTAAGCACCGCCTCTGTGTCGCGCTTGCTCTATTTCGCGGATCTGTGTCAGTTGTTAGAGCTTCGGTGTTCGGTCAGAGAGTTTTTCCAATGCGCGTGCTTCGCGGTCGAGCTCGGCGGGGTCGTAATCATACAGAGCAATGTGTCGCGCTAAGAGGTCTTCGGTCTCGATCCGCGAAAGGCCGAGAAGCTGCCCGACCTGAAGCTGGTTTAGGGAACCGCGCCGGTAGCCATCAATCGCCAGCGCTTCCAGCGTCCGGCGGGACAAATCGCCCCCCGCCTGCCCCAGCGAGCGCGCCAAGTCATCCGGAATATGAATGCTAATTTCCATGCGTGTAGTTTAGCGAATTGCCAAGACCCTTGTACGGGCCGGGTGCACGACAAAAAAGTTAGAGCTTGACGGCAGTTGGGAGGCGGGGTTATTATCTGTCAGCGTATATTACTGACAGATAGGAGGATTGGATGAACCCCCTTTCCCTGCGCTTGGAGGAA
>Ga0208038_1001575_pt1 | contig 11981 bp, 11 predicted proteins | sample June2015DPH_16_1_FD_184714 | JGI IMG/M metagenome (GOLD analysis project Ga0208038, IMG submission 184714) | Peatland microbial communities from SPRUCE experiment site at the Marcell Experimental Forest, Minnesota, USA - June2015DPH_16_100... | ecosystem: Environmental > Terrestrial > Soil >...
GACCTTCCACGCCCAGCCCCGACTCACCCCAAAACGCTCTGCCCACTCGCCGAGCGTGGCTCCGCCCCGGTCGTAGGCCGCCAATAATTTCCGGCGCAAATCGTCATCGTAGGCTCTCGCCATCTATGCTTCGCCGCAGAGTCTCGCCTCATTCACTCTACACCATTTCAGAAAACGCTCTAATGCCGGAAATGCCGCGCCCCGGTGAAGATCATGGCCAGGCCGAGCCGGTCCGCGGCTTCGATGACTTCCTGGTCGCGCACCGAGCCTCCAGGCTGAATAATGGCGGTCGCGCCCGCTTTGGCAATCTCCTCGACGCCATCCGGGAAGGGGAAGAAGGCATCGGAGGCGGCCACCGTGCCCTTCAGCGGCAACTGCGCCTTCATCGCGCCCAGCTTGCACGAGTCGACGCGGCTCATCTGCCCGGCGCCGACGCCCACCGTTTGCCCATCGCGCGCGTACAGAATGGCGTTCGACTTCACGTGCTTGCAGACCTTCCACGCGAACAGCAGCGCCCGTTTTTCTTCCGGCGTCGGCGGGCGCTTGGTGACAACTTTCAGATCGGCTTCGGCCAGCTTGTGCAGATCGGAATCTTGAACCAGCATGCCTCCAGAAATATTTTTCAAGACCCAGTTCTGCTGTCCGGCGGGAACTTCGACCAGCCGCAGATTCTTCTTCGAGGCAAAGGCCGCTTTGGCGCCTTCATCGAATGCGGGAGCGGCAATGACTTCCAGAAAAAGCTTGGCCATTTCGCTCGCCGCCGCCGCATCCACCACGCGGTTCACTCCGATCACTCCCCCAAACGCCGACACCGGATCGCATTCGAGCGCCCGCATGTAAGCCTCGGCAAGCGTCTTGCCGGTCGCGGTTCCGCAGGGATTTGTGTGCTTGATAATGGCGCAGACCGGCTCGTCAAATTCCTGCGCCAAGTCCCACGCAGCTTGCAGGTCGACAATGTTGTTATAGGAGAGCTCTTTGCCCTGCACCTGACGCGCGTTCGCCACGCCCGCGCCCGAACCGTCCGCATACATCGCGGCCTTCTGGTGCGGATTCTCTCCATAGCGCAGGTCCGTTACTTTTTGAAAAGACAGCCGCAGGTTTTGCGGAAAGCCTTCCGCTGGTTTTAGCTCGAATGAGTGCAACTCGAAGTCGCCGCCCACGCGCTCAAGCGTCGAGGCGATGGCCGAATCGTAAGCTGCGGTCGTCGCAAACGCTTTCTGCGCCAGCCGCCACTTCGTTTCCTTCGATAACGCGCCGCCTGAGCGTGCCATCTCCTCGGCGATCGCGGCGTAATCGGCGGGCGACGTAACCACCGCAACATCCTGAAAATTCTTCGCCGCCGAACGGATCATCGAAGGCCCGCCGATATCGATGTTTTCAATCAATTCTTCGAAGCGCACGCCCGGCTTGGCGGCGGTTTTCTCGAAGGCGTACAGGTTGACCACGACCATGTCGATGGCCGGGATGCCGTGCTCGGCAACCGCCGCCCGATGGCCGGCGTCTTCCCGCCGATGCAGAATGCCCCCGTGAACCTTCGGATGCAGCGTCTTGACGCGCCCATCCAGCATTTCAGGGAAGCCGGTCAGCTCGGAAATATCTTTTACCGCGATGCCGGAATCGCGCAGCAGCTTGGCCGTGCCTCCGGTAGAAACCAGTTCCACGCCCAACTCGGCGAGTTTGCGAGCAAAATCTACCAGTCCGGATTTGTCGGTGACGCTAAGAATGGCGCGCTGTATTTTGGACATGAGGCCCTCGGGAGCGAAGGGAGATTTTAGCAGTTCGGGGAGGAGTTCTCAGTTCCCGGTTCTCAGTCTTAGACATCCGAGTCTCTCTGCGAATCCATTCCGGCCCGAAGAAAAAACAAGCAGAAGCAGGCAACCAAGAAGAATGGCGTCGATCATAGGAAGTTGAGAACTGAGAACTGCCTCTACGTTTTCGCTCTAGCCTTTAGCTTCACCTGTCCGTCCTGCATCTCGACCGAGTACACCACCGTATCGCAATGGTGCTGCTTGCGAATCTCGCTGGTCTTTTTCTGGACGAACGCCGCGAAAGAATCGAGGTCGCCGGAAACTTTTTCTCCCGACTTTCGCTTGGCCTCAGTCAGCGCCTTGTAGAGGGATTCGACTTGCTCCCGCTCGGCCGCCTCGCCAGAGCACTGTACCGAGAAAGGCCGATCACTCCCCGGCGTCTCGGTTTGCACAACCGCCGGCGTCTCGGCGGCCGCGGTTTGGGCGTGGCGGCTGAGGCCATACACCGGATGGTGCTTCGTTTCGTGCTCTTCGCTGACGCGAACGCCCTGCACCGAAAGCAGCGCATCCTGCGGGCGGCGATAGCCCTCTTCGCGAATCCGTATTTTCTTGCGCCACAGGTCGCTAAGAATCGCGTAGCGCTGCGCCATCTCGTTGTACCTAAAGCGCTGCGAAAAACTCAACCGCGCGCTATCGCTGAACTTGCGAAGTAACGAGAGCACCTTCCATTCGACGTCGGTGGGAGGCCGTTTGCTCGAATTATTGAAGAAAATCTCATACTCGATCTTCAGCCGGCGAAGCTGCTGATCGAGCAGATTCAGTTCTTCATCAGTGGTCACAAAGATCCCCCACCCAACAGTTTAGCGTTGCAGAATGGCGATGGCGAGGTTCCCGCCGGTCACGCTAGGGATGGTACAAAAGTACCTGGATGCGCCCGTGTAGGGACGGGCGCCCTCGCCCGTCCAAGCCGAGCGCAGCTCGGCAGACCGCCCGTGGTCACGGCAACTCTGGATTCGCTACAGGCGTTGGCGAAAATCGAGAAACTCTGGCGAGTCTTATTTCGACGCGCTCGACGCCATCTTCTTCACCATCGCCAGCACCAGCTTCCGGTCGCTGTCGTTCAGATTCGCCGAATACCGCCGCATCTGGCTCAGGAAGCGGACTTCATCGTCGGAGAGCTGCGGCAGCCCCTTATGGCCATTGCTGCTGCCTTCGGCAAAAAATTGCGACAACGCCAAATCCATCGCCCCCGCGATTTTGGCGAGCGTGTCCAGCGAAGGGATGGTGTGGCCGTTTTCAACGCGCGAAAGGTAGCAGCGCAACAGGCCAGTGCGCTTTTCGATATCACCCTGTGACATGCTTCGCTGCAGCCGGAAATTGCGGATGGTTTCGCCGATATTCATAGGTAAGCAACTACGAAATCCCAAGATTGAATGCCAAGAATAAAGATGCGTGCATAGTAACCAGAGCAGCACCGTCTGGCAAGTGGAAATTCCTTGCATTTCCACTGCAACCGGCTTCACGAAGGCTCTTGGGGATGTTCGCCGCCTCCGAACGCCGTCGACAATGCCGCGCTGCAAGCCTTCCCTGACACTAATTGTGCTTGATGAACTTGCCGTTCTTCTGTCCCGTCAGCGAGTTGTACAACGTTTCCAGAAACACATCTTCGCCGATGAAATCTCCAGAATACTTCTTCCAGGGATCGAGAATCTTTTTCTCCTTCATCTGCTCCAGCGTCATTTTTTTGTCCAGCGCATCCTGCACCGCTGCCCGCGTTTCTTTCAGCATCTTCACGTAAGCGCGCACGTCGTCGAGGCTCGAAACCGCGCCGTGCCCGGGGATGATCTTCACGTCGGGCGGAAGCTGGGCGATGGCTCCCTCGACGCCGCTGATCATGCCGTCGATGCTACCGCCGCTGTCCACGTCGATGAAGGGAAAACCGTAAGTCACGAAATCGTCGCCCATGTGCACCACGTTCGATTTCGGAAAATAGATGACCGAGTCGCCGTCGGTGTGTCCAGCCGGGAAGTGCAGCGCGCGGATGTCTTCCCCGTTCAGGTGCACGGTGATGTCGTGAGCGAACGTGATGATCGGCAGCGCGCCCTTCGGCTGCGCCTTCTGTTCCATGTGCACCGACCCGCCGTTGCCCGCCTGACCGCCTTCTTCCAGGCGCTTGCGAACGTTGTCGTGCGCGATAATGGGCGCTTGCTTCTGGAAGAATTCGTTCCCGCCGGTATGGTCTCCGTGGTAATGGGTGTTGATGATGAAGCGCACCGGCTTGTCGGTGATACCTTTGAGCGCCTCCTGAATTCTTTCCGCGAGCGGAGCGTACTGATCGTCGACAATCACGATGCCGTCATCGCCGACAGACGCGCCAATGTTGCCTCCCGCCCCCGCCAGCATGTAAACATTCCCGGCAACCTTCGAAACTTTGATTTGCACTTTGCTGAAGTCCTGATCTTGAGCAAAGCAGAAGCTCGCCGCGAGACAAGCAAGCACCGTAGCGAGTACCGCGATACGAGAAGTCGTGCGCATGAGGTCTCACCCCCGAGAGGGAAACATTGTAAATGGAAATTGAGTCAATCGGGTCATCGGGTGATCGAAATTCAAAGACGGAGCCCTTCGATCACCCGATGACCCGATTGAATTACGGCGTCCCTTCAAACAGCGGCCACAGTCGGTCGGCGGTGACGCGATAGATCGCATAGGCGCTGCCGCCGTCGAAGGTGCGCCGGAAAAGCAATTCGCCGCGGCCATCGCCGTCGGCATCGACCGCGTCGATCAGTTCCATGCGCGGAAAAACGTCGAGATGCCGCGAATCCGTCTGCGAGAAGAACAGCTTATGCAACTCGCCTTCGAGATTGGTGCGGGCGATCAGCGTAATCTCCTTTGGCTCTTCCAAGCTTCCGTTCGCGCCGGCAGCAGGCCGGCGAGTTTTCGCGGAGAGCACGAGCACCGGCTCGTTCGAACTCGATAGATCGAAGATGCGCAGGCTCACATCGTCGAAGGCAGGCTTGGGCAACTTGTCGGCGGATTTGCCAGTGGATTTGTCGGAAGACGCCTTCTTGCGCGTTGCCGCGGCCTCTTTCGTCGCCGCGCTTGCCTGGGCGTGAAGCTGCGTCGCCGCCAGATCGAGCATTTTGCTGCGATAGCTCGCTTCTTCCGCCGGTTTCACATCGTAGGTGTAGGGACGCGGATCGGGCCCGCCGGCATCGGAAATCGCAGGGATGACGATGACGACGGCCTGCGGCAAAGCCGCGGCGGAATCTTTCGCAGTTGCGTCAGCCTTCCCAGTGCCTGCCGAGCCAGCGCCCGGCGGCGTGTCCGTCAGAGGCTCGAACGTCGTGAAAGGTTCGTGGCGCGCGCTTGAGTCCGGCTTCCCGCGTCGCAGCCGGGGCCGATTCGGATCTTCGATAGTCTCGTCTGACGCAGACGCAGCAGGAGGAGCCTTCGCGGCCTCGGTTGCCGTGGGCGCTTTCGCAGTATCCGGCGGGCTCGGAGGAGTCGGCGCACTGGCGGGCGGCGCAGTGGCCGGCGGCGCTGCCGGAGGGGTTGCGGGCTTTTGCTGGTCTTTATCCTTGTCCTTGTTATCGGAGCCGCCATCGGAATCGGACTTTTCGCTGCGGCGGTGAAGTACGGGTGGCCCTTCCTTGTCGTCGTCTGCGATCACGGGCGCCGAGTACTTCTTGTGTTTGTTCGGGTCAATCGCTCCCGCCCGAAGCCACGTGCCTTCGGCGATCCAGACGTGGTTCAGTTGTCCGGGTTGCGTGATCGTGAAGACGCCCTGCGACACGCCGGTGCGAAAACCTTCGTAGACGATCCCGAAGTCGAGAGCCATGGGAACGGGCGCAGCTTTATACGAGCTTGCGTCATAAAATTTTCCGTCCATCATGATGGCAATGGGAGTGAGGCGGCCTTTGTTGCCTTTCGGTGAAAGCTGGATCAATCCTAGGGCGCGCGGCCCCTTGTCAGACGCCGGCTTGTGCCCGTACTGCGGGACCACACCCTGCGCCACAAGCCATGAACTGGCCAGCAAGGTCGAGGCGGCCAAGGTGACGGCGAACAGTCGCTTCCGATATAACTTGCGATGTAACAACGACCGGCGAGGAGAAAATTCCATATGCAAGTTAATGATAAATCCCCAGACTTTAGTACGACGGACGAAAATGGCAAAGAGGTTGCCTTAAAAGATCTTCGCGGCAAGACCGTGGTGCTTTATTTCTATCCCAAGGCCGATACGCCGGGATGCACCAAGGAAGCATGCGGCTTTCGCGATGCCTATGCGGAAATCAAGAAAACAGGCGTGGTGCTGCTCGGGATTTCGGCGGACACGGCGGCGCAGCAGAAAAAATTTCAGACCAAGTTCAGTTTGCCTTTCCCGCTGCTGGCCGACGCGGAGAAGAAGATCGCGACTCTGTTCGGCGTGGTCAAAGAGAGGCAAATGTACGGCAAGAAAATAAAAGGGATCGCGCGGACGACCTTCGTCATTGCCCCCGACGGCAAGATCAAGCACATCTTCAATAACGTGACGGCGGAAGGGCACGCGGAAGAAGTGCTGACGTATCTGAAGGGCGCGGAGTGATGGTGGTGTGTTCGTGTGGGGACGGGCGCCCTCGCCCGTCCAAGCCGAGCGCAGCTCGGCAACGCGGGGGGCACCTCCCATGATTTGCCATCCCAATTATGATTTGTCATCCTGAGCGAAGCGAAGGATTTCTGTATTTGCGCCGCACAAATACATGGCTCTTTCGCTTCGCTCAAGATGACAAGATCTGGTGAATCGGACATGAGTTCGCTCGCCCGCGTCACTCTGCTGAAGCCGGACTTTTTCAACCGCGATCCGCGGCGCGTGGCGCGGGCGCTGCTGGGGAAATTGCTCATCCGAAAAACGTCTCGCGGAATTCTCGCCGGGCGAATTGTCGAAACCGAAGCCTATCTCGGCCAAGGCGACGCGGCGGCGCACGCAGCGGCGGGCCGGACGGCGCGAAACTCCGTTCTCTTCGGCCCTCCCGGCCGCGCCTACGTGTACTTCATCTACGGCAATCACTACTGCCTGAATGTTTCCTGCCTCCCCAACGGAGTTCCCGGCTGCGTGCTATTGCGCGCCCTGGAGCCGGTAGCGGGCATCGACCAGATGGCGAAAACGCGAAGGATCGAGATCGTATGGGGACGGGCGCCCTCGCCCGTCCAAGCTCACGTAGGGGCAGGTGCCCTCACCTGCCCAGCCGAGCGCAGCTCGGCAGCAGTCGTCCCAGCCGAGCGCAGCTCGGCAGCAGTCGTCCAAGCCGAGCGCACCGGGGCCCCCGTCAAGCCCGGTGTTGGTTTGGCGGGGTGGAGCAGCTCGGCAGTTGCCGGCGGACACGGCGATCCTGGATTTGTCATAGCGAAAGACTCCGATCCTAAGAACGTTTCCCTTCTCAAGAAGATTTCCTCCGGCCCAGGACGCCTGACCGCAGCCCTGGAAATCACGCGTGAGCGCGACAACGGAAAAAGCCTGGTAAGCCCGCGCTCTGACCTCCAGATTGTCGATGACGGCTATCGCGTGCGAAGAGTACCAGTCACGCCGCGCATCGGGATCGCAAAGTCCGCCGAGCGCCCGTTGCGTTACATCATCGCCGGAAACCCATTTGTCTCCGGGCGGAGGGCATAGCGATTCGTGGGACCGGTCCTGTCGCAAATTTCTGGAAAATTCGCAAACAGACGGTTGTAATTACGACAGAATTGCTGGGGACTCTTCGCCAATCCTTGGCGACCCGATGTAGCATCCCGAGATGTCAACAAACGTAGGCGACGTGTGCATGGGCTTTTGTTACGACCCGTTGGCGGGGTTAGGGCTTGACGCTCTGAATGTCCGCTGCACGGAGCGGAGTGGGACCCGGTGCAAGTAGATTGCGTAGATAGACCTTCCTCTCCAATGGTCCCGATTCACGGCTCCAGCACAAGATTGTCAATCAGCCGCGTAGTCCCAACATAGGCGGCGACGCCGACCAGCGTTTTTTGCGAGATTCGCTCGACGGGATCGAGCATGTCGGGATCTACGATCTCGAAATAATCGAGCGCAACTTGCGGCTCGCCCGCGATGACTTCTTTGGCGGCGGAGATCAGTTTCGCGGCGATTCTCTCCCCGGCGTCGAATTGCTGCCGAGCTTTCTGTAACGCCCGTTGCAACACCAGCGCGCGGCTGCGCTCTTCTCGATTCAAGTACGCGTTGCGCGAACTCATCGCGAGGCCATCGGGTTCGCGCACGATAGGGCAGGCGACAATTTCTACCGGAAAGTTCAAGTCTCGCACCATGCGCCGGATGACGGCTAGCTGCGCGGCGTCTTTCTGTCCGAAGAACGCGTCGTCCGGCTCGATGATGTGAAACAGCTTCGACACGATGGTAGTCACGCCGCGGAAATGGCCGGGGCGCGAGCGTCCGTCGAGCTTTTCGCTCAGGCCCTCGACCACCACCCAAGTCACTGCACCGCCGGGATAAATTTCTTCCACCGCCGGTGCGAAAAGAATCTCGACTCCTTCTTTTTCCAGCAGCCGGCAGTCGCGATCGAATTGACGCGGATATTTCGACAAATCTTCTGCCGGTCCAAATTGTGTGGGATTCACGAAGATGGAAACGGCAACGGCGTCGCACTGCACTTTGGCCGCGCGGACCAGCGACAGGTGGCCTTCATGCAGGGCGCCCATCGTCGGAACCAGGCCCAGCCGTTTGCGACTCGTGCGAGCATCGCAGCAAGCGGCGCGAGCTTCCGGGATGGTGGCGCATACCTTCACAGCAAGCCTTCGCGGCAGATCTTCACAGGCGGCGCATCCGGGCGCTCAGGGCGTCTCGCGGAATTGAACGTCCAATTCCTTGAGGGTTCCCAAGAGCAGGGCGCGGTTCTTGCGCAGGTTCGCTTTCGTCTGCTCTGTTGGATTCTTGGGAACGGCTTGGGCCACCAGAACAACGCGTCCGTACGGCCATGCGCTCGATGGAAGCGAAACCAGTTCGGCCGGGATTTCTTCCGGCGTCAGCACGTGAATCTCGCGATTGGAAAGATCGAGGAAGCCGATTCCATCTTCGCGAACGATTAGGTACGGATTCTTCCAACCGCTCATATTGCTGAACGGCGGATATTTTGAGGGATCCGGCATGGGGATGGACTCGAGGCCGGTCGGCTGCCGCGTTTCCGCAACCGGCGTCTGCGGGGGCTTGGAACAGGCCACCAGAAGCCCCAGCAGACTCAAGGCAACAATAATTCGCACAACTTCTTGCACGCGATTATGCACAACGTTTCTCCGTCCGCCATTATCGCCGCATCGTGTGCTTGCGGAGGAGTACCGTTTCAAGTGCGGCCTGCGTTTCTTTCGGCAGATGGTAGGACTCGGCGTCGTTCGGGAACTGGTGCGCAACCACGTCGGACTTGAAGGCCAGTATGGATTGCGTCATCAGCGCGGCTGCGTCTCCGTAGCGGCGCACGAATTTTGCCGGTTGGCCAAACGTCAGGTTGACGAGGTCGTGGAAAACCAGCACCTGGCCGTCGCAATCCGGCCCAGCGCCGATGCCAATGGTGGGCGTTTCGATCTCGGCGGTAATCATGGCCGCGACTTCGCGCGGAATGCCTTCGAGATAAATGCATGCCACACCGGAGCGGTCGAGTGCGACCGCATCGCGCATGAGCTGCTCGATGGCGTTCAGCGTCTTGCCCTGCACCTTGTAGCCGCCCATGATGTTGACCGATTGCGGCGTGAGGCCAATGTGCCCAGCGACGGGAATCTCGGCGTCGATCACGCGGCGAATCATGTCCACGCGCTTCTCGCCGCCTTCCATCTTGACCGCCTCGGCGCCGCCTTCTTTCACGAAACGGGTCGCGTTGTGAATGGCCTCGACGGGGTCAACCTGATACGACCCGTAAGGCATGTCGGCGATGAGCAGCGCGTCTTTCACGCCGCGGCGCACCGCCTTGACGTGGTGCAGCATCTCATCGACCGTGACTGCGAGCGTGTTCTCGTAGCCGAGCATGGTCATGGCCAGCGAGTCGCCGACCAGGGCAATGTCGATGCCAGCCTCGTCGACCAGGCGCGCCGTGGCGTAATCGTAGGCGGTCAGGCAGGTAATGGGCTCGTGATGGAGCTTCTTTTCCCGGATGGTAGCAGTGGTGATCTTGCGGCGAGGTTCGCCGATAGGCGTAAGACTCACGATGTCCTCCAGTGCCCCTCCGCAACCCGCGCGGATAGAGTCTGTACGCGTCATCCTTACGGTACTTGGATGACGCTGGGGGAATTATAGCTGCAAATGGGGCGCTCGTCGACAGTCGTTAGTAAATGCGTGACGCCCCTGGCGATCTGCGGAAGAAGCTCGTGTTGCGCTTGATTTTGGGTGGCGCAGCGGATAACCTGCCAACGTTGAAAACACGCAACTTGTTGATTCTATAACGGTAACTAAAGGAATAAAAGGCAATCTTGTCTGTGGTGACTTTCACAAACTTTCACACGGGATTTCTAGCGAAGCGGCTTCGCTAACCGCGACGTGTTCTCCCGCCCGGCCTGCCGGTGGGTCGCTTGCGACCTTTGCGACGTTTCAGTTTCTTGTCCTTGAAAAACACCGGACCACTTTTCTTTTTCGCAGCCATGACGAAATTCTAGCACCGCCCCACAGCCCGCTGAGGGTTACAATACCTCAGGATACCTCAGCATGAACACCCCAACTGTGCCGAGCGAAGCGAAGCCAGGTGACGATTTCCTTTACGAATACGGGTTGCGCGAACTCAAGGAGCAGTCCGACAATTACGACAAGCTCGATGAGAAAACGGGCGGGTGGCCCACGTCTCGCGGTTTTCGAGACGTGGGATGCAGAATGCCGCCTCTGCAATCTGACGCTCGACTTTCTTCATCACAAATCATCTGTGTGCGCCATCACAGACTTCCAACCCACCGCGCGCGATAATGACGATCGGATCGAAAAATCCAGACGTGTGCCCGCCTCCGAAGACGGCCACAGAATCCGCCACAATCCCATTGTGGGACGCTCTTTGACAACAAGCGCAGCGAAATCACCCCTAAGTCATTTGTTCTCAAAGACTTTATCTGTAAGTCCTTTAGAATCAAAGACCGATCAGGAATTTTTCCCCTAACTCCATGATTCCTAAGGGCAGGGGGGGAGGGGGGTACCAGTACTAACTAGTCACTACCTTCGGAGTGAACGGCCCGCAGATAGTGCGGAGGTGACGGCCGGATCGAGTGAGAGTCAGGGCCAACCACCAACGACCAACGACCATCGACCGATGACCGCCTTTACGCGCCGACCGCGTCCTGACCGCCCAGCGGCAAAAAGTATTGCGTACCCTTGATCGGGACGGAGACTTTTTTCAGCAGCTCCTGCAGGTCTTCGTTGCGGTCCACGAAGTCGATCTCCGAGGTGTTCACGATCAGCAGGTCGGACTGCGTGTAGTGAAAGAAAAAGTGCTCGTAGGCCTTCACCACTTCCATCAGGTAGTCCTCGCTGATGGCCTTCTCGCCGGCCGCGTTCTTTTTCTTCAGCCGCTTCTTCAGCACTTCCGGCGTGGCCTGCAGATAAATGACCAGGTCGGGCGTGGGAAGCTGTTCGCGAAAATAATTGAAGTAGCGATTGTAGGTTTCGAGTTCCTGATCGTTGAGGTTGAGGCAGGCGAAGAGCTTGTCTTTTTCAAAAATGTAATCGGACACCACAGTCTTATTGGATCGCGGGCCCAGATCGAGCGCCCGTAGTTGGTCGAAGCGCCGGATCAGGAATGCAAACTGCGCCTGGAAGGCCGCGCCGGGCTCGCCTTCGTAGAACGCTTTCAGAAATGGATTGTCTTCCGGTTCGATGACGCGCTGAGCCGCCAGGCGCTCTCCGAGAACCCGCGCCAGCGTGCTCTTCCCAACTCGTATGGGACCTTCAACCGCAATGTAACGGGGAAGCTCGAAAAGCTTGGCCATGGATTGTCGTGGAGAACTGGAAAGCAGAATATATCGCTTCGCGTCGCGATGCAATGTGGGAAAAGTCAGCCGCCAGTCGTTGGCCGGTCGCGGTTCGTCGTTCGCGGTGCGCTTTTCGCCGCTGTACCAAAATTGCGAACAGCGAACGACGAATAGCGAACGACGACCACCCAAGTCTTTTCCAATCGAAGGATGAGCCTAAAGGGGAGCCTGGACGGTGGCGGAGGAAAGCTCCTTTCTGGATTGGATTCTGAGAAAGTCTAGCAGCCGCAGCCGGGGCGGTGGGAATGTGGAAAGCGC
>Ga0208038_1001576_pt1 | contig 11976 bp, 14 predicted proteins | sample June2015DPH_16_1_FD_184714 | JGI IMG/M metagenome (GOLD analysis project Ga0208038, IMG submission 184714) | Peatland microbial communities from SPRUCE experiment site at the Marcell Experimental Forest, Minnesota, USA - June2015DPH_16_100... | ecosystem: Environmental > Terrestrial > Soil >...
TTGGCCGTCCTGGCGGTGGCCTATTCGGTTGTGGCGTTGTACTATTATTTCCGGATTGTGGTTGCAATGTTTATGAGAAAGGCGACGGAGGCGGTCCCTTTGGCGACCGGTGTGGGTGTGAAAGTGGCGCTCGCCGTTACGCTGAGCATGACGCTGGTGATCGGGATCTACCCCCAGCCTTTCATCTCGATGGCGGTTGAGGCCATTCGGCCCTTCTTTATGTGAGAGGAGGGCATATGCCCAGGAGTATCGGGAAGCAGGCTAACCTCTGGGCCCAGGTGGGGTTCTATTCGAGCCTGGGTATTATTTTGCCCGCGGGTGCGGTTGTAGGTGGTGCAAGCGGTTGGTGCCTGGATCGCTGGCTGCATACCTCGCCGATTCTGACGGTGGTGATGGGCTTTCTGGGGGCAGGGGGCGGTTTTTTTGAGCTTCTGCGGATATTGAAACGAGCGGAGAAAGATGCAGACGGAGATAATTCAAGCCCCGGAACTGGCTCGGGCTGAAGCGCGCCTGCCGCGTTGGATGATGCTCTGTGGTTTCCTGACGTTCCTTGTGATCCTGGTGTGCCGACAGTTTACAATCGCGATCGGTTTTGCCTTAGGGGCTGCACTGGGAATCTTGAACTATTATTGGCTTCACGACGCAGTGGAGGCCCTCGTGAAGGCCGGCCAATCCCGAATTCCAAAGTCGGTGCTGGCAAAATTCCTGATAAGATATCCCGTCGCATTCGGTTTAGTGCTTGTCTTCTTCAAGACCGGATGGTTACCTCCTATGGCGATTCTGGCCGGGCTGTTTACCCCGGTGGCTGGAGTTTTGATTGAAGCAATCGTTCAGCTAGGGGAGGGAATAGTTTTGCGCAATCCGTCCTGAGGACGGTGCGACTCATTAAGAAGAAGTATGGAACCTCAACTTTGGCTTACGGCAATCTTGAATAAACTGTTGGGCGGCGTGGTAACGCCTTTACTGGCCAAGGTCGGACAATCGCCTTCCGATCCCGCCCATCCGATTCCGAATTACGTGGCGATGGAAGTCTTTGTCATCTTACTGATGGTAGTGGGTGTTGTTATCCTGCGGACGAGCTTATCGGTTGAAAACCCTGGCAAGTTTCAACATCTGATGGAAGTCGTAGTGCAATTCATACAGGGTATGTGCGAAGAGATCATCGGCCACGGGAGCAGCCGTTACGTGGCGATGCTGGGGACTCTCGGGCTTTTCGTAGGGCTGTGTAATTTGCTGGGGCTCATTCCGACTTTACAGACGCCAACCAGTTACATTCAGGTGACGCTAGGCTGTGCTGTGGTAGCGTTCCTTTATTACAACTTTCAAGGGTTGCGCCAACACGGAGTGATTGGTTATCTGAAGCATCTATGCGGGCCGATGCTGGCCATTGCAATCATCATGTTTCCGATTGAAGTCATCGGGAACCTGGGCCGGCTGCTTTCACTCAGCGTCCGTCTTTACGCCAACATGATGGTGGGTGATCTGCTGGAAGTGGTTTTTGGCGCCCTGGTCCCTATTGTGGCGCCTGCGCTGTTTATGGCTCTGCACGTTTTTGTCTCGCTCTTGCAGGCGTACATTTTCATGCTTTTGCCTGCTGTTTATATCGGTATGGCGGTTTCAGAGGAGCACTAGTTTTACAACGGGCTATTAGTAGGGGCGGCCCTTGTGGCCGCCCTGGGGCAACCATCCGCCATCTGGCGGATTGCCCCTACGACGCAAGACCGCGAGTGTGAGTCCCGCCTGTTTGAGGGTTGGCGGGAAACCACCCACTGGCGGAAATTCATGGGGAACTCGCCCCAAGGTGGGGGAGAGTTCAGAGGAGGGAGAAAGTGAAACGTTACGTTGCGATTTTAGTGACACTGTTGGGAGCCTTTCTAGTTGCGGCGCCGGCATTCGCCCAGGGGACGGCGAGCGGTGGTGGCAGCGCAGAGAATACCAAGTGGGTGATTATCACTGCCGGATTTGCTATGGCGATTGCTTCCGCCGTTTGTGGCTATGCCCAGTCGAAGGCCACCGCAGCAGCTTGCGAAGGCTTAGCGCGCAATCCGGGCGCCCGGCCTGGCATTCAGTTTGCCCTGGTTTTGGCACTGGTATTGATTGAGTCGATGGCACTGTACACCTTTGCTGTGATCTTTGCCAAAGTGAAGATTGGATAATACGGGGATTCTGTGCCGCTTCGGTGAAAAGAGGGGAGGCTTCGGCCTCCCCTCTTTGTTCTTTCCGGTAGCGTTTTGAAGCAGGTAGGGCAGACCTGTTTTTCAAGGTCTGCGGCTTTTGTCGTCGATCATGCCAAACGGCCTTGACATCTGTTCGCAATAATGCGAACATGCAGGAGAAGTAGCGGTGCCGACTTTTGAGGTGATCTTCTTCCAGGAGGCCGAGAGCAAAACGCCGCCCCTCATTGAATGGTAAGACGGGCTTCCCAAGAAAGCTCGCCTCAAGTGCCTCGTCCGCCTCAAACGGCTGGAGGATTTGGGACACGAACTTCGGCGGCCAGAGGCGGACTATTTGAGGGATGGTATCTATGAGCTACGGGCAAGCTACCAGGGAGTTCACTACCGGATGCTTTACTTCTTCCACGGAAGATCGGTCGTGGTTTTGACTCACGGCGTGATGAAGGAACGGGAAGTGTCCACGGAGGAGATCGACAGGGCGATCCGAGCGAAGGACGCGTTTGTACGAGATCCAAGCACCCACACGTTTAAGCCAAAGAGGTAGCAATGGCGAAGAAAAGACAATTCAAATCCAAGGCGCTCCAATTTGCCTATGACCGTTATGTCGGCGAAGACCCCGAATTGGCTGCCGCCTTTGAAGAGGAGCTTTTAACGGTCGATGTCGCCAGCCAGATCTATAACCTCCGGAAGCGAGCAGGACTCAGCCAGAGGCAGCTCGCGGCAAAGGTGGGAACGACGGCGTCAGTCATTTGCCGGCTGGAAGACTCGGACTACGATGGTCACTCCCTATCCATGCTCAAGCGAATTGCTGCCGCCCTGGGTAAACAGGTCAAGATCCTCTTTATCGCGGCCGGTCGCCGGCGTGCCACTGCTTGAGGTCTTCGGGTGCATGTTTGATCTGACTGTCGATGAGTGGAGGAGGCATTGCAGTTACGGAAGTGGAATCCCTGCGATGTTTGAAAAGGTCAGGAACAGGTTGGGGAAGAGGCCCAGATAGAAGATACCGACTACGCTCACCGCCAAGGCCGTCCGAAGCGCCATGGGCAAAGAGGCTGTTGAGGCCTCGGTTTTGCCTTCCCGCATGTACATAGCGACCACGATGCGAAAGTAGTAGTACACGGAGACGACGCTGTTCAACAAAGCGATGATGGTGAGACCAATCAAGTGGGAGTGAATGGCGGCGCGGAAAAGGAAGAACTTTCCGAAGAACCCTGCCGTGGTTGGGAAGCCGGCAAGAGAAATCAGGAACACGGTCAAGCAAGCGGCGGCGCCGGGCCGGACGTAAGCCATCCCGGTGTAATCATCAATTTGCGTCGAGCGCTCGCCATTTCCGGCCAAGTGGGCGATCAATACAAATGCCCCCACATTCATCAATGCATAAGCCGTGAGGTAAAAGAGCACGGCGGATGTGCCCTCGTGGCTTCCCGCAGCCACGCCGACCAAAACGTAACCGGCGTGAGCAATCGCCGAGTATCCCAGCAGCCTCTTGATGTTCGTTTGCCAGAGGGCCGCAAGATTGCCCAGGCACATGGTCAGAATCGCTGAGACCCAGATTACCCAAAAGCTTGTGGAACCTGGGGAGGACAAGCTTGCCTGGAGAATCCGCAGAAGAACCGCAAAGGCCGCCGCTTTGGGGCCAACCGAAAGGAACGCAGTCACCGGCGCAGGCGCTCCCTGATAAACATCCGGCGTCCAGATTTGAAAAGGGACAGTCGAGAGCTTGAATGCCAAGCCCACGAACATCAAGAGAAGGGCAACGCGCCCCAGCATTGTCCACTGCGCCGGCTGGGCGAGCCGCCCGCTCAACTCCAGCAGGTTGGTGGTGCCCGTCAATCCGTAAACAAAGGCAATCCCGTAAAGGAAGAAGGCCGTGGCAAACGAGCCGAGCAGGAAGTATTTGAGCGATGCCTCGTTGGAGAGAGCGTCTTTTCGCTTAAAGCCGGCGAGAATGTAGGTGGAGATTGAAGAAATCTCGAGGCCGATAAAGACCATGATGAGGTCGGTGGATGAGGCCATGAAGCACATCCCTGCCGTACCCAACAGGATCAGTGCGTAGAACTCGCCGTGTTGAATATTGTCTCGCTCGAGGTAGTTGATGGAGCCGAGCAACGCCAGTGCCGCGACCAGCAAGAAAAGGTAGAAGAAGTAGAAACTGAAATGGTCAGCAGCGATGGACCTGCCAAAGGCCAACCCCGGACTATCGGAGGTCCGCAGAGTGCCGCCCGCCGCAGCCAGCACTCCCACCAAAGCAAGCCAGCCGAGCAAGGACCTTCTCCGGGGAGCTACGAAAGGGTCGAGGACCATAACCAGGATTCCAAATCCACAGAGGATGATTTCCGGGAGAATCCGCATCACGTCGGTCGGCTGGAAAGTGATCATCGGCCACCCCCCGTGGAGGGAATAGGGAGTCGGGAATTGGGAGTAGGGAGTTGGGAGTAGGGAGTGGGGAGTCGGGAGTTGGAGTTGTTCCCTGCGTTCGCCACTCCCCGCTCTCGACTTCCTATTCCCAACTCCCTACTCCCTATTCCCAACTCCCTATTCCCCTCTCCCGCCACGCGCGACATGATAGCGGCCACGCTACGGTCCATGCGTCGCAAGAAAGGCTGGGGATAAATCCCCATGGCAAGAATCACAATCACCACGGTGGCTAAGATGAGCTTCTCGAGCGCGTTGCAATCCGGAAGATTCCTGTTCTTGTCATTCCTAATCTCGCCATAAAAAACCCGTTGGTACATCCAGAGCAAATAGACGGCGGCCAGCACCACACCCAGGGCGGCCAGTGCAGCGTATATCGCTCGGCTATGGTAGGAGCCGACGATAATCAGGAACTCGCCAACGAACCCATTCAGCATGGGGAGGCCAAGGGAAGAAAGGGTCACAATCAGGAAAAACGTGCTGTAGACCGGCAGAGAGGTGGCGAGGCCGCCAAACTCGCTGATGAGTCGTGTGTGACGGCGCTCGTAGAGTAGGCCAACAAGAATGAAAAGAGCGCCGGTCGAAACGCCGTGGCTGAACATTTGGTAGATGGCGCCTTCCATTCCTTGGGTGTCGAGAACAAAGATCCCCAGCACGCAGAACCCAAGATGCGCCACCGAGGAATACGCCACCAGCTTCTTCAAATCAGGCTGGACCATCGCTACCAATGCCCCATAGATGATTCCGATGATGGCAAGGATGATGATAATTGGGGCGAACTCGCGCGAGGCGTGAGGAAACAGCGGCAGGCAGAAGCGCAACATTCCATAGGTCCCCATTTTCAGCAGCACACCGGCCAGAATCACGGAGCCCGCCGTAGGCGCCTCAACGTGCGCATCGGGCAGCCAGGTGTGAAACGGGAACAAGGGGACCTTGATCGCAAAAGCCACAAAGAAGGCCAGGAAGACCCATCGCTCAGCGGAGGGAGACAACAAAGGACTGCTCGTGAATGCCCCGACGATTCGCAGCAGGTCGAAAGTTCCCGTGACGCGGTAAAGGTAGAGAATGCCCACCAGCATCAGGGCGGAGCCCACCATGGTGTACAGAATGAACTTCATTGCCGCATAGACCCGCCGCTCGTGACCCCAAATGCCGATGAGGAAATACATGGGGATCAACATGACTTCCCAAAAAACAAAGAAAAGCACAAGGTCGAGCGACGCGAAGACGCCGATCATTCCGGTCTCGAGCGCCAGCAGGAAGATGAAGAATTCCTTCACCCGCTGGGTGATGCTGCTCCAGGACACAAGCACGCAAAGGGGCGTCAGGAATCCTGCCAGCAGAATGAGCAGCGCGCTCAGGCCATCCACACCCAGGTGATAGTTAATCTCCGGTACGGCGATCCAGGGGTGGAACTCGGTAAACTGCATGCCGGGGGTGTCACCCCGCAAGCCGGCGTAAAGCACGACGGTCACGATGAACGTCAGCAGCGAAGCCACCAGCGCTACCCAACGGATTTGTGGGGCGCGCGCGCGGCTGAGGAAAGCGATGAGAACTGCTCCCGCCAGCGGCAGAAAGACTGCGATCGTGAGAAGATGCTCAGCCAACCAGGGCATAGATTGAGCCAAATATGTACCGATTTGCGCTAGTCAGTTGTTCGTTGTCCGTAGTCCGTTGTCCGTTGTCTGGGGTCAGTTGTGGCCAGTGCGCAATAGGTAGCAGGCGGGGAAAGCCCTCCTCCAGCCTTCAGCCTACCGTTTACTGCCAACTGCTTACTGCCAACTGCTTACTGCCAACCGCCTACTGTTTACCGCTCACTGCCTACTGCCTACTGCCTACTGCCTACTGCCTACTGCCTACTGCCTACTGCCTACTGCCTACTGCCTACTGCCTACTGCCTACTGCCTACTGCTTACTGCTTACTGCCTACCTTCCCTGACACCTGACACCTGGCACCTGCCCTCACCGCGGCCAGAGGATGTAAACCAACCACAGCGTGGCCCCCAGCAGGACCCACGAGGCATAGCTTCGGATATTGCCGGATTGAATGCGGCGCAGAAGGCTTCCAACCCCGGCCACAGTCTCACCGGTTCCATTCACCATGACGCCATCAATAGCTTTTGCGTCCACACGCTGCCAGAGGATTTTCTCCGACCCTACTCGAAGTGGCCGGACGACCAACCAGTTGTAGAACTCATCGACATAGTACTTGTGGATCAGTATCTTGTAGAGCCTGCTGAAGCGCTCAGCCATGCGGCTAGGCCAGCGAGTGAATTTCAAATAGAACCAATAGGCAACGAGGATGCCAACCGCTGCGAAGAGCAACGCGAACACCATTAAAGAGCCACTGCTGAGCCCGCGACCAGCATGATGCGCAGAAGCCCGAAGGAAATCCTGCGAGGGTTTGAACACAGGCTCGAGGTAACGGTCAAAGCCTTCGCTTCCCCCAAAAGCCTTCGGCCAGCTCAGGTCGCCCACGACAATAGAAAAGAGCGCCAGCACGAGCAGCGGCGCCGTCATCTTCGAGCTACTTTCGTGCACGTGGCGTTCGACTTCAGGCTCGAGGCGCGAAGCCCCGAAGAATGTCATAAAGAGCCCGCGAAACATATAAAAGGCCGTCAGACCCGCGGTGAGGGTGGCGAGCCAGTACAACCATGGCTGGCCGAGAGGTCCTTCATATGCCCCGGCAAGGATTTCATCCTTGCTGAAGAATCCTGATAACCCCGGAACTCCACTAATGGCCAGCGTCGCAATGAAGAATGTCAGGAAGGTGGTCTTCATCTTGTGCCGCAGGCCGCCCATCTTGCGCATGTCCAGTTCGCCGCCCAGAGCGTGCATCACGCTCCCGGATGCGAGGAAGAGGAGAGACTTGAAAAAGGCGTGGGTCATGAGGTGAAAGATTCCGGCGGCGAAGACGCCAACCCCGCAGCCAATGAACATGTATCCAAGCTGGCTGATGGTGGAATAGGCCAGCATCCTCTTGAGATCGTTTTGTGTAAGGGCAATCGTCGCCGCAAAGAAGGCCGTCACACACCCAACCACGCCCACAACTTGCAGAGCAAGAGGCGCGTGTGAATAGACGAGGTTCGACCTCGCCACAAGGTAGACCCCAGCCGTAACCATGGTGGCGGCATGGATCAACGCGCTGACCGGCGTAGGACCTTCCATGGCGTCCGGAAGCCAAATGTAAAGTGGAATCTGGGCTGATTTCCCCGCCGCGCCGAGGAAGAACAGAATGCCAATGGCCGTCAACGTCCCCTGCATTTCACCCACATGTAGCGCAGCGATGTTGGCGAAGGTTTGCTGGAAATTCAGCGAGCCAAACGTCCAGAAGAGCAGCGCCACGCCCACGCTGAAGCCCGCGTCACCGAGGCGTGTGACGATGAACGCCTTCTTCCCAGCGTCGGAAGCTGACTGCTTGCGGAAATAAAAGCCAATGAGCAAATAGGAGCAGAGGCCTACGCCTTCCCAGCCCACAAACATGAGCGGGTAGTTGGCGGCGGTCACCAGGGTCAGCATCATGAAGAGAAAGAGGTTCAAGTAGGTGAAAAAGCGATAGTAACCGCCCTCGCGCTCCATGTACCCCCTGGAGTAGAGGTGAATCAGGAAGGCGACCACCGTGACCGTCAGGGTCATGACCAGGGTGAGCCGATCGTAGTAAAGGGCATAATCAGCGCGAAGGTTCCCGGACTCAATCCAAGTGAAGTAGCTGTGGATGAAAGGCGCAGGTTGGCTCGTGGAGCTTGAATACGTCCAAGCGCTGAGCAGCGCGAAGATCATGGAGAGTCCTGGAGCGCCGCAGCCGACCACGGAAACCACTGCCTGCGAAAAACGCCGGCCGAATAGGCCGTTCAAGGTTGTCCCCACCAAGGGTGGGAGCAGCATGAGTATGAGCAGGATTTCCATAAGCAGTCGTCAGTTGTCAGTCGTCAGTTGTCAGTCGTCTACATCTTCATTGAATCGAGATCTTCAATGTTGAGTGTGTTTCGGTTCCGATAAAGTGCGATGATGATGGCCAGGCCCACGGTCGCTTCGGCCGCTGCTACCACGATCACGAAGAAAACAAACAACTGCCCGTCCAGGTTTCCCAAATACCGCGAAAAACCGATGAAAGCCAAGTTGACCGCGTTGAGCATCAACTCGATGCACATGAAAACCGTGATGATGTTTTTCCGAAAAACAAAGCCTGCGGCGCCAATCACGAAAAGGGTGGCGCTGAGGGCCAACACGTGTGCAAGCGGAACCATTCTCGAAACCTCAGAACTCCTTCTTGGCCAGGACCACGGCGCCCAGAATTGCCACCAGGACCAAGATGGAGGTGACCTCGAAAGGCAACACGTAGTTCCTGAATAAGAGATGACCAATGGCGGCAGGTGCGGCGTCCAGGGATGAGGCAGGGCGCGTGCTTCCCGCCGGAAATTGCTGCCAGACTGCAAGCAGGATCTCTACCAGGAAAGCAGCAACCAAAGGGGCGCCCAGCCAGCGCGCCATTCGACTGCGGTGGCTTGGCACTTCCCGGCCTGCGTTTAGGAGCATGATGACAAAGACAAATAACACCATAATCGCGCCCGCGTAAACAATCACCTGGATGACGGCGATGAATTCTGCGCCCAGCAACAAATAAACCACTGCCAGCGAACACAGCACCACGATGAGCGAAAGGGCGCTGTATACAGGCGTGCGCTGCGCCACGACGCTTAATGCCGCTATCACAGCCAGGGCAGCGAAAATGTAAAAGAGCACTACCATGTCCGCTTCAAGAGGAGCTGATCCAGGCAACCACGAAGCTGGTCACCAGAATGTTAAGCACGCCCACCGGCAACAGAAATTTCCAACCGAAGGCCATCAACTGATCGTACCGGAAGCGGGGGAGAGTGCCACGCATCCAGATATAGAAAAACAGGAAGCAAAAGAGCTTTGCGCAAAACCAAAAAAGCGGGAGGATCACCCGAAGCGCATAGGGCCCAAAAAGGGGGCCATGCCATCCGCCGAAAAACAGTATGGTGGCCAGGCAGGAGACCGTGACCATGTTGCCATATTCGGACATGAAGAACATGGCGAATTTCATGCTGCTGTACTCGGTATGAAATCCACCCACTAACTCGTTCTCTCCTTCCGGCAGGTCAAAGGGAATCCGGTTGGTTTCTGCGATGGCGGCCGTAAAGTATACGAGGAATCCCACCGGCTGCACGAAGATATTCCAGTGGGGAAGGAAGGTGTTGATTCCGCCGACATGCCAGAAGCCCGCTTGACTATTCACGATTCCGCGCAGGCTCAACGTGCCGGCAATCATCAATACGCCCACCACCGCCAGGCCCAGCGACAGTTCATAACTAATCATCTGGGCGGACGAACGAAGCCCGCCCAGGAGCGGGTACTTGCTATTCGAGGACCAGCCGGCGAGTGCGATGCTGTAAACCCCCAGCGAAGTTACGGCGAAAACAAAGAGCAGGCCGACGTTTAAATCGGTAATCTGAAAACTGATGGTGTGACCGTAAATCGTAAAACTCTCTCCGAATGGAATCACGGCAATGGAGAGTAAGGCCAGGGTAAATCCCAAGAAGGGCGCCAGCCAGTAGAGGACCTTGTCGGCCTCCAGGGGCACGATATCTTCTTTGAGGAAGGCCTTGGCTCCGTCAGCGATAGGTTGGAGAAGCCCGTGTGGCCCAACCAAGTAAGGCCCCCAGCGGGCCTGGATGTGCGCCACGACTTTCCGTTCCAGCCAGGTCAGGTAGGCGATCGTGGTTAGCAAGACAACCACAACCACCGCGATTTTTATCAGGGTGATAAGCAGCAGCAACCCTGTGTCAGAAAATATGGCCATAGGGTTTCTTGGCTTCGTGCACTGAATTCAGCGCCCAACTGTAACGACTCACGGTCCCCGAAGTAAAGAGCGAATCACGGGAGGAAAAAATCAGGTCCGCACCCTCCAGCTCAGGTGGCATCCCCTGGGGCCGTGTCGCGACCGCCCGGCCGACCAGCAGGCTGGGAAGAGGAACAGCGTGCCCGGGCACCTTACCGATGATCTCCCGCGTTACGTCATCCGCGGACGAGTAATTCCATTTCTGGTCAAACAGGCGGGCCAAAGCAAGCAGGATTTCGAGATCGCTCCGGGTTCCAGCTTTGCGCATGGTCTTCTTGAGCGCCTGCACCTGCCCACAGGTGTTGGTGACGGTGCCCGACTTCTCGGCGAAACTTGTGGCGGGCAGGATCACGTCCGCCACCTGCGTGGTCTCCGTCGGGAATATTTCAGCGACCATGACGAAGGCCAGCTTGCTCAAGGCCTCTTTCGAAATCTCGAACGTCTTAACAGGATTTGACCCGAACACCAGTAAGGCCTTGATTTGTCCTGTTCCGATACCCTCTACGATTTCCAGAAGATTGAGCCCCGGATTTACGGGGATCTTCGCCTGCCAGGCGGACTCAAAACTCCCGCGAGCAGCGTCATCGGTAATGGGTGAGTACCCCGGAAGAGTCCCGGGAAGAACGCCCATGTCCGCCGCGCCACGGGAATTAGCGTAGTCGCCAAGGGCAATGAATCGCGTCCGGCCGGGAAGCGAGAGTCCCCAACGGACTAAGTCGCGAACCACTGCGCCCTGAACCTCGTCGCCGAAAATAATGATGGTATCGCTTTCCTTCTGAAGCTTCTCCCGCAGTGAATCAAGAGTGTCAACCCCGTCCACGGCAAGATCCGCCGAAGGTGTTTCGGCTCCTGCCAGCGTGCGGATCGCTTCTGCTTCACCTCGAGGTTTTACCGTAAGATAGAGGCTCGACTGGCGACGGAGTTTGATCTCCTGATGGTTGATGACGTAGAGCCGCGCTCCTTGCCGCTGAACTGCCTGTCGAATCTGGAATGCCGTCAGCGGATGTTGGTGGCTTGGGTCGTTTCCAACCAGCAGGATGCTGGAGGCGTGCAGGATATCCTCCATCGCCGCGTACCGGTCGGTGGCCTGCGATTCGGTCAAGGCGCGCACCAGGGAAGAGTAATCGGCGGTCCGGTGGTGGTCCAGGTTGTTCGTGCCCAGGACCGTTCGCGTGAACCGCCCGAGGAGATAGTTCTCTTCGTTAGTTGTGCGATTGGAGCCGATGACCGCGATTGATTCTGGTCCATATTCCGCCAAGATGTCCTTGAGGTGCGCGACCGTCACGCTGAGAGCTTCATCCCAAATGCCGGCTTCCTGCTTAGCGTTCCGACGAATTAGAGGAGCCGTCAGCCGCTCGTCGCTATTGACGAAGTCCCATCCGAAACGGCCCTTGACACAAAGGAACTCGCCATTGAACCCGGAATGGTCGCGGTTGTTGGCTCGGATGATCTGATTGTTGCGAACGGAAAGGGTCGTCTTGCAGCCGTCGCCGCAGTGATTGCAGATCGTCCCCGTATAGGTCA